>Ga0187809_10000006_pt1 | contig 361746 bp, 355 predicted proteins | sample NC_wetland_sal_i_8_FD_132415 | JGI IMG/M metagenome (GOLD analysis project Ga0187809, IMG submission 132415) | Wetland sediment microbial communities from Neuse River Estuary, North Carolina, USA - ASW_4 | ecosystem: Environmental > Aquatic > Freshwater > Wetlands > Sediment | place: USA... | reverse complement strand
TCCTGATGCAGGCAGTTGTAATCGCCGGCTTCGTAGCGAAGCAGCAATGGCGTTGGGCGGATTTGCCCCGCATCGTGACAGCGGCTCAGAAAATTTTGGTGCGATGAGGGATAGTGCACATCGCTGCGCAGCTTCTCCATCCACGTGTTCGCGATCGCGGCCAGCGCTGGATAGATATCGGCGCGCATCGCACCCACCTGCCGCGGCAAGGGATAACGGAAATATTTGTATTCGCCCTTGCCGTAGCCATGCCGCGCCATGACGACACGACTTCGAAATAGCGTGTCGTCATCGTAGGTGTTTACCAAGGCTTCGCATGCGCGCGACGAGAGTAGCTTGGGCAGCACCGCGAATCCTGCGGTGTCCAGATGGCGTTCAGTGAGATTCCAATCCGGCGAGGTCATCGCGCTATGAAGCGTCCGCCGGACAAACCCGCAATCTGAATCTTGCGCAAAAGAAAACCGGACAGCGGATTTCTCCACTGCCCGGTTTCCAAACTAGAGGAAGAACTTAGTTCTTCGTCGCGTCGCGAATGGCGTCTTTCGCACCACCGACGGCGTTCTGAACCTTGCCCTCGGCCTTGTCCATTTTGCCTTCGGTTTCGAGCTTGGCGTCGCCGGTTAGCTTACCGGCGGCTTCCTTGATCGAACCCTTGGCCTGATTGGCGGAACCTTCAATGCGATCCTTATCCATGACTTTTCCCTTATGTGGAATTTCACAGACAAAACGCGTGCACGCGAAGGAAGTTCCGGCCTTCAGTGGGGCTGCGGAACGATACGGATATAAGGCTTCGGTTCCTTCCATCCTTGCGGATAAATCTTTTTTGCTTCCTCGTTTGTAACGGAACCGGCGATAATCACGTCGTCACCCGGCTTCCAGTTCACCGGCGTCGCCACCTTGTGTTTGGCGCCAAGTTGCAGCGAATCCAGCACGCGCAGAACTTCATCGAAATTCCGGCCCACGCTCATGGGATACACAAGAATCAATTTTATCTTCTTGTCGGGGCCGATGATGAAGACGTTGCGCACCGTCTGATTGTCCGCTGCCGTACGCTGCGCCGGATCGCCGGACGCGCCGGCCGGCAGCATGCCGTAGAGCTTCGACACGTTGTAATCGTCGTCGCCGATCATCGGATAGTTGGGATAGGTGCCTTGCGTCTCCTCGATATCTTTGGCCCAGCCCGAATGCTTGTCGACCGGGTCCACAGAAAGGCCGATGATCTTTGTGTTGCGCTTGTCGAATTCGGGCTTGAGCTTGGCCATGTAACCGAGCTCGGTCGTGCAGACAGGCGTGAAATCCTTGGGATGCGAGAACAGGATCGCCCAGTGATCGCCGATCCAGTCGTGAAAATTGATGCGGCCGTCGGTGGTGTTGGCGTCGAAATTGGGGGCGGTATCGCCGATCTTCAGCGTCATCGGATCACTCCATGAGAAAGGGGGTGATCGGATTATGCGGCGCGGAATGGCGAGCGTCTATCCCGGTCTCAGCCGTGTGAATTGTCCGCCAGCTTCACTGGCGTCGCGACATAGTATTGCGGCAGCATCTTCTTCAGGTTCTCGATCTTCGGCAGATCGTTGTAGACGATGTAGGGATAATCCGGGTTCTTCAGCAGGAAATCCTGATGATAGCCTTCGGCGGGATAGAAGCCCTTGAAGGCGTCCACGCGGGTAACCACCGGCTGGCCATAGAAGCGCATCGCGTTGAGCTGCGCGACATACGCCTTCGCCACGCGCGCCTGATCGGGCGTGGTGGTCCAGATCTCGCCGCGATACTGCGTACCCTCGTCCGGGCCCTGGCGATTGAGCTCTGTCGGGTCGGTGGCGACGGAGAAATAGATGCGCAACAGATCTGCGAATTTTATCTGCTGGGGATCGTATTTGATCTCGACGCTCTCGGCATGACCGGTCGTGCCGGTGCTGACCATATTGTAATGCGCGGCACCGGCATCGCCGCCGGCATAACCGGCCACGACCCGTTTGACCCCCTTCACATGCTCGAACACGCCTTGCATGCCCCAGAAGCAGCCGCCGGAAAGCACCGCAGTCCGGACTCCGTTCGTGGGCGCGTCGGTTGTCGCCGCGATGGGGACCACGCGCGGCGATTCATCGGCATTGGCGCCACAAGCCGCTGCCATCGCGGCTATGGCGGCCGTGCCAAGAAGAATGCGCAGGTTTTTCATCGTGCGATATCCTTTCAAACAGCGGCGCGCGGCACAAAGCGCAGCGCAGCAGAGTTCATGCAGTAGCGAAGACCAGTCGGCTTCGGCCCGTCGTTGAACACGTGCCCCAGATGCGCGTCGCAGCGCGTGCAGGAGATGGCCGTGCGCGTCATGAAAAGCGAGGTATCGTTCGTCTCCCGCACATTCAGCCTGGATATCGGCTGCCAAAAACTGGGCCAGCCGGTGCCGGAATCGAATTTGGTGCGGGAGTCGTAAAGCGCCGTATCGCAACAGATGCAGCGATAAAGGCCGTCCGCTTTGGTCTCGGCATATTTGCCGGTGAAGGCGCGCTCGGTATCGGCATGGCGCGTGACTTCAAACGCAACCGGCTCCGCGTTCTTGAGCTGCGCTTGCCACTGTGCGTCGGTCTTGACGACCTTGGACACCGTCGCCACGCCGGTGCTTTTTCCGGCGGCGTTGAAATTCTCGATCTTCACCGCTGCGGGTGCGCCAAGCGCGCGAACCGGGCGCAGCATCGCCAGTACGCCGGCTGCGACGCCCGCGGACGCGGTGGCGAATAGGAATGTACGGCGGTTGGCGGCTACAGCAGTCTTGGCGGTCATGGCTGGGTTCCCGGCGGTTCGAAGCTTTTTCGCTTCATCCTGCCGCTTTGTTACGCGGGAACCGCCGTTTTGGCTCACTTCCGGGCGATGGCCTCGTGATGCCGGATGACCTCGGATACGATGAAATTCAGGAATTTCTCGGCAAAATCCGGGTCCAGCTTTGCGTTTTGCGCCAAGGTGCGCAGCCGCGCGATCTGCTGCGCTTCCCGCCCGGGATCGGCCGGCGGCAGGCCATGCTCCGCTTTATATATGCCCACCGCCTGGGTGCATTTGAACCGCTCCGCCAGAATATGGATCAGCGCCGCGTCGATGTTGTCGATCGACGCGCGCAGCCGCGCGAGTTCGGAATGCACTGCCTGGTCCGCTGTGTTGGTCAATGTCCACCATGCGCCTTGATGATTGCCTGGATCTGCTCTTTCGAAAGGTGACTGTAGGGGTTATCGCCCGGTTTCGGCATGGGATGGTTCATCGAGTCGAGCATATTGATCTTCATGCCGTTGATCATCATGTCGCCGGCCTTCATGCCCGCCGGGCATGGCCCGACCCATTTCGCATCCTGCACGATGTGGCTCTCGCCATGCCCGGCGATCGGCGGCGAGAACTGCGAGTGCATGTCCATGTGATAGGCGCTGTTGCCCACATAGGTCATCACGATGTGGTTTTTCTGGGTACCGCCGTTCATGTGGCAAACCGAGTCTACCGTTCGCGTGCTCCCCATGCCGGAGACATTCATCTGCGTGCAATTGGCTTCCTTGGAGGCCATGCCGATCTTCATCAGCTTGGCATCCGTCGCGGCGTCGATGCACATCTTGTTCGTGCGTGCCGGCAACTTCATGCTTTGCATGTCGATGGTCACATCCCAAAGACCGGCGCGGCGAGCCGGAAAGTCGGACGCTTGAACGGGTGCTGCCGCGCTCAAGCAAATGACAGCGGCGCCGATGGCAAATCCTGTACGCATGGTGATCCTCCCAAGGATCCGCAAACACTAGCCGAGGCCCGCACCTTCAAAAAGCCATTCCGGTCACAACGCGGTCGCCAGCCGCCAGCCGATCCACTAGCATCGGCCGGAGAAGCCGGGGGCATTGGGGCATGGCGTATTCGGACGCGCTGAAGGATTACCAAAAATTCGAGTTCAACGACGGCCGCTGGACGCGCGAGGTATATCGGCGCGGCAGCGGCCCGGCAGTCATTATCATTCACGAAATGCCCGGCCTTCATCCGCTGGTCGTCCGCTTCGCCGATCGCGTGGCCGCCGCCGGCATGACGGTGTTCCTGCCCAGCCTGTTCGGAACGCCGGGCAAGCCGGTGAGCCGCGGCTACGCCTTGTGGGAAATCGGCAAGGCAATATGCATCGCGCGGGAATTCAATGTTTGGGCGAACGATCAATCCAGCCCGATCGTCGATTGGCTGCGCGCGCTGGCGCGCCGTGCGCATGCAGAGTGTGGAGGCAAGGGCGTGGGTGCGGTGGGTATGTGCTTCACCGGAGGCTACGCGCTTGCGATGATGACGGAGCCTTCTGTCGTCGCGCCGGTGCTCTCGCAGCCGTCCAATCCCATTCTCGGCAAGGGCAAGGAACGAAAAACCGATGCTTCACCTGCGGAGATACGCTGCGCCAAAGACCGCATGGAGAAGGAAGACCTGTCGATGATCGGATTGCGGTTCAAGGGCGATCCGGTCGTTCCCGGCGCGCGCTTCGAGTTTTACAAGGAAGCGTTCGGCGACCGCTTCGAAGCCATCGAACTTGAAGACAAGGACGCTGCTCCCGGCGGCATGGGCCCTCATTCCGTCTTGACCATCAACATGAAGGATGTGGATGGCGAGCCCACAAAGCGTGCGGAACAACGCGTCATCGAATTTTTCAAACAGAGAACCGGCGCCTGAGGGCGCGCGTACAAGGACCCGATGGGAGGATCCATGCGACATCATTTTACGGCCGTCACGATGGTAGCGGCAGCACTTTCTCTGGCCGCCTGCGATCAGGGTCATCCGCCGCCCAAGTCCAACTATGGAAGCAATCCCACATTGCCCGCGCCGGCGCCGCAGACCATTCCGACCATGGGCGTCAATTCGGTGGCGGCATGGCCCGCGGGCGCCGTGCCCAAGGCACCGGCGGGTTTCACCGTCACGCGCTATGCAGAGAACCTGAAACATCCGCGCTGGATCTACGTTCTGCCGAACGGTGACGTTCTTGTCGCCGAAGCCGCGCCGCCGCTGTCGAAAATGAATTCGCTCGAAGGCATCGTCGAGCACTGGCTGGACAAGAAGAACGGCTCCGCGCCGGAAAGCGCCAATCAGATCACCCTGCTCCGCGACACCAATGGCGACGGCAAGCCCGATGTCCGCACCGTTTTCCTGAAGGGCCTGAACCAGAATTTCGGGATGTTGCTGTTGAACGGCTGGTTCTATGTCGCCAATACCGATGGCGTCGTGCGTTATCCCTACAAGGATGGCGAGACGCAGATCACGGACATGGGCCAGAAGATTTTGGACCTGCCCGTCGGGCATCACTGGACGCGCAACCTGATCGCGAGCGAAGACGGCTCGAAGATCTATGTCACCGTCGGTTCCGGCAGCAACATCGCCGACAAGGGCATGGCCATCGAAAAACGCCGCGCCGACATTCTGGAGATCAATCCGGACGGCTCGGGCGAGAAGATCTACGCCGCCGGCTTACGCAATCCGAACGGCATGGGATGGAATCCCGTCACCCACAAACTCTGGGTCGCGGTGAACGAACGCGACATGCTGGGCGACGATCTTGTGCCCGATTACATCACCAGCGTGACGCCCGGCGCATTCTATGGCTGGCCGTGGTCGTATTGGGGCAAGCATGTGGATGACCGCGTACAGCCGCAGAACCCTGCGATGGTGGCGAAAGCCATTGCGCCGGACTACGCCACCGGCGCGCACACCGCCTCCATCGGCTTCACCTATTACACCGCGAACCAATTCCCGGCGCACTACCAGGGCGGCGCGTTTGTAGGCGAACACGGCTCCTGGAACCGCACACAGATGACCGGCTACAAAGTGGCGTTCGTGCCGTTTGCGGACGGCAAACCCGCAGGGCTGCCGGAGGATTTCCTCACCGGCTTTCTCAAGGGTGACGGAAGCGATGCCGCCTACGGACGGCCGGTTGGCGTTACCGTTGCCAAGGATGGCGCACTTCTGGTGGCCGACGACGTGGGCAACATCGTGTGGCGCGTGGCCGCAAAGCGCTGACAGGACCGGAAACGCCGCCCATGCGTTTCCTCCACGCCACGCCAAGGAGATCGATATGAAACGCAAAGGCTCCGCCGTCTGGGACGGCGATCTGCGCACTGGCAAGGGAAAGGTGTCGTCCGAAAGCGGCGCTCTGTCCAACCTGCCCTACGGCTTCAACACCCGATTTGGCGATGAAAAAGGGACCAATCCGGAGGAATTGATCGGCGCCGCCCATGCGTCCTGTTTTTCGATGGCGCTCTCCAACGAATTGTCGAAAGCCGGCGTCGCCGATCCGCATATCGAAACCACGGCCACCATCGAGCTGAAACAACAGGACGGCGGCTTCACAATCACCGCGTCGCACCTGACGGTAAAGATTGCGGCCAAGGGCGCCGACAAATCAGCCGTGCAGAAAGCGGCCGAGACGGCGGAAAAGAACTGCCCCGTCTCGCGGCTTCTGAAAGCCGACATCTCGATGGATACGACGATCGAGGTTTAGCGGGGAAGCGCCGCCTCCAGCTCCGCAAGTTTCTCGCCGAGAATTTGGGGGCGTCCCTCGAGCAAGGGCGCATCGCCGCCGCGCGCGATCAGTCCGCGGCGCAAATCCATGCGCTCCTCGTGATTGTCGATCAAACGAACGGCAGCGGCGACATATTCCTCGTCGGTTTTCGCCACGAGCCAGTCCGGCAAGCCGAGGCGCGCAAAGATGCCGCCATCGATATACTCATGCACCTGCGTACCTGTTCGGCAGATGCCGACAAGACCGGCCAGCGCCATGTCCGCATTGCCGTTCATGTTTCCATAGGGGAACGGATTGAGGAACAGATCGGAATTGCCGATCACTTCCATGTAAGGCCCGTAGGGCTGATGGCTGTGAACGATCGCATCGGGCAGATAGCTGTGCACGAAACGGCTCACCTGTTCATGCGTGAGGCCGTTTGCAAAGCCGGTGAGGAATTCGAACTGAACCGGCGTCTTGGCGGAGCGCCCAATGTTAACGCAGGCCTGCAGGAAGCGCGGATTGAGCTTCATCGTGGTGGCGGCGACCGCAACACGCACGGTCTCCGGGCGTTCGCGCAGCCGAGGCTTGAGCGGCGTGGCATCTCCCGAGCGAACGTGCGGCAGCGCATCTTTCGGCAGAAGCAGTAGCTTCTCGCTGTAGGTGGCAGGATCGCCGGCGATGTCTTCTTCCACTGCGAAGTAGTCGATAAAGGGCGACATGCTGCTTGCGCCATGCCCCAGCGCCGTCACCTGGATCGGCGCAAGGCGCATGTTGGCCAGATAGATCGTCGGCTGGAACATGCCGATGGAGGGATAGAGGATGATGGCAGGCTTGCGTTTCGCCGCCTCGGCACGCACTGCGTCCACCGCTGGCCGGATCTCGTTGTTCAGGGGCACAAATTCGTCGAACACCGCGCGGCCGATCTCGTCCATTTGCGAGGCCCCGCCCATCGCGACCACATGAAAACGTTCGCGCAGCGCCCGCAGCCCCGCGGAATGCGTGCGATAGATCGAGTGCTTGGCCGTGAACCATTCCAGCACCACCAGCATCACCGGTTTGCCGTTCTGCCTGCCATAAGGCCCGCTGACGTCGAGGTCGCCGAAGCCTTCCTTCTCGATCTTCTTGCGCACGAGCTTGTTGATCGCGCGCTTGATCTCGTGCTTGTCGGGGCGGTCGGCATAGCTGCAGTTCATGAAAACGTCGTGCAGGATCGCCAGCGGCAGCTCGCCGATGTCCGGGACTTCATCCAGTTTCGGCGGAAGCCAGCCGAGCAGCGCTTCGCGCTTGCTGTGCGCGGGCAGCGTGCCCAGAAAACGCGGTGCCAGCAACGAACAATAAAGCGCAGCGGCCAGCGGGCGATTGTAGTTCCAGAGCGCCTGGACGTCGGCCGGAATATCGGAATCCGGCGAATATAGAAGGCAGAACTTTACGAACCCCGCCTCCGTCAACTCCAGTTCCGCGCCGGGTCCGCGCACGTTCATCGAGCGCAGGATATGATCGGTGTTTCCAAACGGGCTGGCGGCGAACAACGTCGTGATCCAGCGCTGCCAGGAAATGAGCTGGTTGAACCCGCGCGGGGTAAGAAAGAACTCCGGGTCGGAGAACAGGCAGGAGAGCGCAGAGGTTATGCGCGCCAGCAGCGCGCTGTTGCGCTGCGCTGGCATGACGGAACCGAGCTGGGCAGTGATCCCGTTCAGCGCGCCATACTGCACTTCCAGCGTGGTCAGCAGCTTTACGAATTCGCGCGCCGCTTCCTCGCGCTTGCGTCCATAGCAAAGGTACTCGAACGTTTCGAGGGAGAAAGGTTTGTTGGCGTCTGCCATTGCTGTTCCGGATGTGGGCCCGCAACGCCTATAGCCGATAATATTTGGCCTGTCCCGGTAGTGACGTTGGAATTTCGATTAAGGTTTCCGGCCTGCGCGCTAGCCGGTCACGCCCCTGACGATCACATAGAGGCCGACAATCGCAACGATCCCGCTGAACACGTAGGTGAGACGGGTCTTGTCGCCCGCGAGTTTGCCCGCGAGGCGGATGCCGGCATAGCCGCCCACGATGCCCCCGGCGATGAACAGTGCCGCCAGCGGCCAGTCAACCAGGCCGGAAATGCCATAGCTGACAGCAGTCGTCGCGCCGAAGGCCGCCACCGATACCAGCGATGATCCGATGGCGTTGATGAGGGGCATGGACGTGGCCGTCACCAGGCCGGCACGATCAGAAAGCCGCCGCCGATGCCGAAGAATCCTGACAGCGCGCCAACGCCGAATCCGGCACCCGCCAATGAGGGCAGAAGACGGGGCGCCGTCCCCTTGTCGAGTTTCACATCCGGTTCGTCGCCACCGCGGCGGGGCCGCAGCATCAGCGCGGCGATGACCACCATCAGCACGCCGAACACTGCGAGCAATTTGGCGCCGTCCATCGCCTTGCCCAACTCGGCGCCGAGCGCAGCTCCGACGATGCCGAAAATCGCGAATGCGATCGCGCAACCCCATTTCACGTTCCTGTCGCGCGCATGGCCCAGTAGATTGACGAAGGCGTTCACCGCCACGGCCACCGCGCTCGTGCCGATGGCGACGTGGGGCGACGAGACGCCCACGACATAGACCATCAAAGGAACGGCAAGGATGGAGCCCCCGCCGCCAATGAGACCCAGCGACAGCCCCACCGCGCCGCCGGAGATCAGGGACAGAACAATCTGCAAAGCGCTCATCGGCAAAACAACTGTTTCAGAAGTTCGAGCGTGCGGGCGACGCGAGCATCGCGGGAAACCCTATAGTATATCGTTTGCGCCTCGCGGCGCGTCTGCACCAGACTGTCTGCGCGAAGTTTTGCCAGATGTTGCGAGAGCGCCGACTGGCTCAGTCCGACGGACTCAGCAAGCGTGTTCACAGGCATCTCGCCTGCGATCATCAACTCGCAAAGAATGAGGAGCCGCTTGTCATTGCCCAATAGCTGAAGGAAATCCGCAGCTTCGGCGGCATTGGCCTTCAGCCTGTCCAAACTGCCCTGCCGCGTCTTAATATTCATGCTTGCTAATTTAGTCACTTATAATATACATGCAAGCAGAAAGTGAGGTCGCGATGGCGCAGAACCCGAAGATTTCCGCTTATTTCGACGAGGCCACCAACACCGTAACCTATCTGGTCAGCGATCCTGCGAGCGGCCGGGCGGCCGTGATTGACCCGGTGCTCGACTACGATCATCGCAGCGGCAGGACCGACGCGCACTCAGCCGCGAAAATCATAGCCGACGCCAAGGCACAGGGGTTGAAGATCGTCCGGGTGCTGGAAACGCACGCGCATGCCGACCATCTCACCGCCGCTCCTTACATCAAGGCACAAACCGGCGCGCAGATCGCGATCGGCGAACATATCGGCGCGGTACAGAGTGTTTTCCGCGACGTCTTCAATCTCAAGGACGTTTCGGCGACCGGCGCGGAATTCGACCGCCTCCTGGCAGACGGCGAGCACTTCTCCATTGGCGAAATTGCGGTCGAGGTTCTCCATACGCCGGGACATACCCCGGCCTGCGTGAGCTACAAGATCGGTGACGCTGTGTTTGTCGGCGACACGTTGTTCATGCCCGACTACGGCACCGCCCGCTCCGATTTTCCCGGCGGCGATGCGGCAACGCTGTATCGCTCGATCCGCAAGATCCTGGAGCTGCCTCCAAAGACCCGGCTGTTCATGTGCCAACGACTACAAGGCACCGGGCCGTAATCAATATGCGTGGGAAACGACGGTTGAAGCAGAGCGCGCAAAGAACGTTCACATTCGCGACGGCGTCAGCGAGGCGGAGTTTGTGGCGATGCGAAAAGCACGAGACGCGAAGCTTGCCGCGCCGGTCCTCCTGCTGCCGTCCATTCAGGTCAATATCCGCGCCGGGAGGCTTCCGGCGGCCGAAAGCAACGGAACGCGCTATCTCAAGATACCCATGCGATTGGCCAGCGACGTGGACGCCGCAAGTTGATGCGGCAGCCGGCGCGGCCCGAACCGTATTGATTCAACGCAAATGAACGGGCCCGCAGGCGGCGTAGTTTGACCGTGAGGTGGCCGATGAAACACGCCGTTGTCCTTGCGCACCCTGTCGCGAACAGCTTTACGCACCATATGGCGCAAGCCTATGCCGACGCCGTCGAAGAGCGTGGGCATGGCGTCGTCATGCGCGATTTGTATCGCATTCCGTTCGACCCTCGCCTGGGCGAAAACGAAATCCCCTGGTCGCCAAATTTTCAAATTCCCGACGACGTCGCGGAAGAACGCCGCCTTCTTGCCGACGTCGACATGTTCGCCTTTTTCTATCCGCTCTGGCTCAATGCCCCGCCCGCGATCCTGAAAGGCTATATGGAGCGTGTCTTCGGACTGGGATTCGCCTACAAGCGCGGCCGTGGGGGAAACGAGCCGCTGTTGCTGGGCCGCCGCCTGATCAGCTTCTCCTCATCCGGAGCGCCGATGGATTGGGTGAACAAGTCCGGTGCATGGCAGGCCATGCGCACCCTGTTCGACACGCATTTCGCAGCCATGTGCGGCATGGAAGTCGTCGATCACACGCATTTCGGCAGCGTGACGCCCGGCATACGCACCGACTTCGTGGAGCGGTGCGCAAATACCGTGCGTCAGAAAGCCCTGTCGCTCTGACCGGTGCGAGGAAAGGCACAGCCAAAAGCGCCGTCACGTTTCGCGACGGCTACTTGCCGTCTTTGCCTGTCAAGATCGTCGCATAGGCCATAATCGCCGAAAATATGACGAAAACCGCCACTACAAAGGCCACAACGGCCTGATCGCCCGGCTGCATCTGTCGCTCCAATATGCGTTGCCGGGACAAGATGCACGGCGGAAGGTCCGCTATATTGATTTGGCGCAAGTGCCACAGACCGGCGGCAACGGATATGCGCTCTGCTCTTGCCACCGATGCCAGGACCGACCAGATGACGATCCGCAATCTCGACGCGCTGTTCCAGCCCGCCAGCGTCGCGCTGATCGGCGCCAGCAATCGGCCCCATTCGGTGGGGGCAGTCATCGCGGAGAACCTGCACGATGGCGGGTTCGATGGCCCCATCCTGCCCGTCAATCCCAAACACAAATCGATCGCGGGAATCCTGTGCTATCCGAATGTCGCGTCGCTTCCCATCACGCCCGAGCTGGCGGTTATTTGCACGCCGCCGGATAGCGTGCCCGGTCTGATCGCTGAACTGGGCGCGCGCGGCACACGCGCTGCCATTGTGGTCACGGCCGGCTTTCGCGAAGGCGGCAACGCGGCCGGCGCCACCCTCCAGTCGGCGATGCTGGAGGCAGCGCGCCCGCATTTACTCCGGATCGTCGGCCCAAACTGCCTGGGTGTCGTGTCCACGCCGATCGGACTGAACGCGTCCTTCGCTCCAAGCACCCCAAAGAAAGGGCGCGTCGCGTTCGTCGCGCAGTCGGGCGCGATGGTGACCACGGTTCTGGACTGGGCCACCGGCCGCGGCATCGGCTTCTCGCATCTGGTGTCGCTGGGAGATATGAGCGACGTCGACTTCGGCGACATGCTCGACTATCTCGCGAATGACGAAAGCACGTCAGCGATCCTGCTCTACATCGAGGCCGTGACCAACGCGCGCAAGTTTCTTTCAGCGGCGCGCGCCGCCTCGCGCATCAAGCCCGTCATCGCGATAAAGGCCGGCCGCCAGCCCGCCGCCGCGCGCGCGGCCGCTTCGCATACCGGCGCGCTGGCCGGTATCGATGGAGTCTACGACGCAGCGTTCGAACGCGCCGGCATCCTCAGGGCTTACGACCTTGACGAGGTGTTCGATGCCGTCGAAACCCTCGCGCATCGACCGCATATCACCGGTGAAAGACTTGCGATCATCACCAATGGCGGGGGTGTCGGCGTTCTGGCCACGGATGCCCTGATCGAGCAAGGCGGCGAACTGGCGGAGCTTTCGGCGGACACGATAAACCGGCTCGACAAGGTTCTTCCGTCGACATGGTCCCGCGGCAACCCGATCGACATCATCGGCGATGCCGATGCCGCCCGTTACGGCGCCGCGCTGGCCGCGATCGCGTCATCCGAGGAAGTGGACGCAGCGCTCGTGTTGAATTGTCCGGTGGCAGTGGCCTCCAGCGTTGATGCCGCGCAAGCCGTACTGGACGCAAAAGCCAAGCCACTGCTGGTCAATTGGCTTGGCTCCCAAACCGACACGCGCGCGCGGAAGCTTTTCGAGAGCGCAGGCGTTCCCGCCTACGACACGCCGGAAAAGGCCGTGCGCGGCTTCATGCATATGGTTCGCTACCGGCGCATGCAGGCGACATTGCAGGAGGTGCCGCCGGCCTCGCCTTCCGTCTTTGCCCCGGATATCGCCGGCGCGCGCGCCGTGGTGCGAACCGCCGTGGCGAATGGCGGCGGGTGGCGGGGCCCTCGTGAAGTGGCGGCGCTTCTGGGCTGCTACGACATTCCATTCGTATCGACCGCCATCGCCGCCACCGCAGCCGGGGCCGCTGAGATCGCCGGCACGATGAAATCTCCTGTCGCGCTGAAGATTTTGTCGAAAGACATCACGCACAAATCCGATGTCGGAGGCGTAGCGCTCGATCTCGCGGATCCGTCGGCTGTCCTTTCGGCAGCAACGGCAATGCTGGATCGGGTTCGCAAGGCGGCTCCAAACGCCGATATCGAAGGCTTCGTCGTCCAGGAAATGATCCGCCGCCCGCATGCTTACGAACTCATTCTCGGCATGGCGGCGGACAAGACCTTCGGGCCGTTCCTGCTTTTCGGGCAGGGCGGCACGGCGGTGGAGATCATCAACGACAAGGCGCTCGCGTTGCCACCGCTTAACCAGGAGCTCGCGCTAAGAACGATATCCAGAACGCGCGTCTATCGGCAGCTGAGGGGATATCGCGATCGTCGTCCTGCCGCGCTCGACGCCATCGCCCTGACGATGGTGAAGCTTTCCCAACTCGTAAGCGATCTGGACGATGTTGCGGAATTGGACATCAATCCATTGCTGGCCGACGAGCACGGCGTCATCGGTCTCGACGCGCGCGTTCGCATTGCCGCCTCCAGCGAGCCTGCACAAAAGCGGCTGGCTATCCTGCCGTATCCGAACACCCTGGAAGGAACGATCGATGATCGCGACGGCAGCCGCTACCGTATCCGCCCGGTCAAACCGGAAGATGCCTCCGCATTTGTCGACTTTGCGCGGCAACTGAGCGACGAAGACATGCGGTTGCGCTTCTTTTCGCCGTTGCGCGCGATTCCGCCAAGCCTGCTGGCTCGCCTCACGCAGATCGATTACGACCGCGAAATGGCATTCGTCATGTTTGAACCCACGGGTGCAGTCGCGGCGGTTGGCCGGCTCGCGGGCGATCCCAATGGGGACCGCGCGGAATTCGCCCTTGTCGTCCGGACCGATCTTAAAGGCCGTGGAATAGGCTCCGCCCTGCTGCAAAGGCTCATCGACTATGCCCGGAAGCGCCAGATAAGCGAGATTTGGGGACACGTCCTCCCTGAGAATTCGACGATGCTCACGCTGTGCCGCGAGTTCGGCTTCTCCGCAGCATCTTCGTCGCAAGGCATGGTGCTTGTATCCCTCCGCCTCACCTGAGAAATTCCACCGATCGGAATTCGAGCCGGTTTGCGCAGCCAGATGGCACAAGACTTGTTATCCATCGCCGATCACGGCGCATTGTTCGATGTGCTGACGTCGATTGCCGCCGATGGCATCGTCGTCATCGACGGCAAGGGCAATGTTCTGTTTTACAACGAAGCCTGCCGCAAGCTGTTTCAATATGCGCCCGATGAAGTGCTTTCCAACAACGTAAGCATGCTGATGCCCGAGCCATACCGGGCGGAGCACGACAGCTACATCGCGCGATACCAGAAGACGCACAATGCGCGGATCATCGGTATCGGCCGGGAAGTCAAAGGCCGCCGCAAGGATGGCTCGGAATTTCCGATGTATCTTTCGGTCGGCGAAGGCTTCCTTGGGAAGGTAAAGGTCTTCGTCGGCATCTTGCACGACCTCACCGATATCCGCGCCGAAGAAGAAAGGCGCGCGCAAACGGATCGGGACTTGGCGCAGATCGTGGCCTCCTCCGACGATGCCATCATCAGCACCACGCTGGACGGAAAGGTGCAAACCTGGAACGCCAGCGCCGAACGCATATTCGGGTTCAGCCCTGCAGAGATTATCGGCCGGTCGATACTGGCAATCGTCCCCGACGACCGTCAGCGCGAAGAGCAGGACATTCTTGCGCGGATCAGCGCCGGCGACTCCATTCATCACTATGAAACCTTTAGAAAGCGAAAGGATGGGCAGACCATCTCGGTCTCGCTTTCGATATCTCCGGTTCGCGATGGGACGGGTTCGATCGTCGGCGCGTCGAAAATCTCGCGCGATATCACCGAGCAACGTCATGCGGCAGCGCGCGAAAGCACATTACAGGCGGAACTCGCACACGTCTCCCGCGTCAGCGCGGTCGGGCAGCTTTCTTCGGCCCTCGCGCACGAACTCAATCAACCGCTGACCGCGATCATGAATTATGTAAGCGCCGCGAAAATGCGACTCGGCGAGAATGCCGAGAATGAAAAGACGCGGGGTCTTCTTGATCGCGCGGCTGGACAGGCAGAACGCGCGGGCACCATTATCCAACGTCTGCGGTCTTTCCTCGAAAAGAGAGAGCCGATCCGCAAGGGCGAGGCGCTCAACACCGTTCTGCAGGAAGCAATCGCGCTTGGCTTCGTCGGTTCGGTCGACGATGGGGTCAAGATGATCCTTGACCTGGCAACAGACCTGCCCCCGGTCGAGGTGGACAAGATACAGATCCAGCAGGTGCTGGTGAACCTGATCCGCAACGGGACGGAGGCGATGCGCGGCTCGCCGGTCCGCGAGCTGACGATCTCCAGCTATACGGCCGGGCCGAATTTCGTGGAGATCGCAATCGCGGATACCGGGCCCGGTATTCCCGACAAGATCGCCGACAAGCTCTTCGAAGCGTTCGTCACCACCAAGGAAAAGGGGATGGGTGTCGGCCTGTCGATCTGCCGGACCATCGTGGAGGCGCATGGCGGGCGGATTTCCGCGGTGCCAAACCGCCCTGCCGGTACTATCTTCAAGGTCCAACTGCCCGTGAGCGCCTGATGCCGGATCTGTCCATCTGTGTTGTAGACGACGACGAAAGCGTTCGCGAGTCGCTGACCGAACTGCTCGACGCCGCCGGATACAATGTGACGAGTTTTGCGTCCGGTCCCGCCTTTCTGGGGAGCGCCGCATTGGCGGGCTGTTCATGCCTTGTGACCGATGTGCGCATGCCGGACATGGACGGCATTGCACTTCAGGAAGAACTTGGGCGGCGGGGCGCCGAATTTCCGGTCATCGTGATGACGGGCCATGCGGATGTGCCCCTGGCTGTGCGCGCCATGCGCGCCGGCGCATTGGATTTCATCGAAAAGCCCTTCAAGCAGGAATCGCTTCTGGCTTCCATTCGCAACGCCTTGGCGGCTGCCCAAAAGCGCGGCGAAACGGTTCCCGATCCAGAGGTCGCCAAGCGCATGGAAACGCTGACCGCGCGCGAAAAAGAGGTCATGGACCTCATGGTGCATGGCCACGCCAACAAGGTGATCGGACAGAAATTGAAGATCTCCTTTCGCACCGTGGAGGTACACCGGCGCCGGGTTCTCGGGAAAATGCAGGCCGGCAACGTCGCCGAGCTCGTGCGTCAAGTGCTGTCATCGGGGCCATCGCCGAGATAGGGATTTGCGCGTACGCGCTGAGGCCAATTTTATCCGGCCGATAATCTTGTCATCTATTGTGCGCAATGTGCGCATACGGCTCTTCCCATATCCATCGGGTCGGCATCATCGATGACGATGAGGCCGTGCGCGATTCCATATGCACGGTGCTGGAAACGAAGGGCTACCAGGCGTCGGAATATCGCTCCTCCCAGGACTATCTGCAGCGGGCGGGCGATGACTGCGTTCTTCTCATCGATATCGCGATGGGCGGGATAGATGGCCTGGATCTTACCGACCTGCTCCGAAAGGGGGGCATTCGCACACCGGTCGTGCTGATGGCCGACATCGCCAATCCCTGGCAGTCCCGGCGCATCGCCGCGACAGAGCGGTGTTGCGCGTTACACAAGCCCGTCGATCCCGCCGCGCTTCTGGCGGCGATTTCCACCTCCGTGAACGACGTGCCCTGCAAAACGGCGCCTAAGTAATTCTGCGTACGCGCTGCTGCGAATTTTTTTGGGACCCGATCCGGGGAATTCTGCCACTCGCGATCACGCGAAAGGAACCGGCCCATGTTCAACGCTCAGGCGATCAAGTCCGAACCCCGTGCCCGCCATTCGGCAGGTCAGCAGCGCGTCCGGACGTCGATCAGCGAAGTCGCCAGCGAACGCAAGATTGGAGCGGTGGTGAATTTCGCCCGCGGAAAGACCATCTTCAACGATGGCGAAGACTCCGAGTATTCCTACAAGGTCATCGAAGGCGCCGTTCGTCTGTCGAAGGTCATGCTGGATGGCCGGCGGCAGATCGCCGAGTTTGCCCTGCCGGGCGACATGTTTGGCTTCGAATATGGCGATGCCTATGCCCTTACCGCGGAAGCCGTCACCCCGGTTGTCGTGGTCCGCTATCATCGCACGCATATCGAGCGGCTGGGCGACGAGTTCGCCGATATCCGCGAAGAGTTGATCGCGCATCTGCGTCACGGCTGGCGCTCCGCCCGAGCGCATCTGGTGATGCTGGGCCGGCAAACGGCCAAGGAGCGCGTGGCCGCGTTCCTGATCTCGCTTGCCGCGCATCGCGGCGTAAAGCCCGGACAACGTCTGGAGTTGCCGATGGGGCGGCAGGATATCGCCGACTATCTGGGCCTGACGATTGAAACCGTCTGCCGGACGCTGACCGAATTCAAGGGATCGCAGACGATCTGCATTCCCGATCGCCACCACGTCGTCATCAGCGACATGGAAGCGCTTGAGTCGCTAGCGGAAGGTGAAGACGAAGGAGTCTGACCCCGAATGTCCCTAGGAAGGATTCTCGTGCCGTTGGACGGTTCGGAGCGCGACCAGATCTCGCTCCTGACGGCCGTGCGCGCGGCGAAACCCTTCAAGGCGCATGTCGCGGTTGTGTTCGCGCATCCGGATCCGGCCGAGCTATGGCCCGTCGTGGGCGTCCCCTTGAGCGCGGAGGCCATGTCGGCTGTTATCGACGGCAACCTCCAGATATTCCACGAGCAAAGTGCTCACATCAGAAGCACGATGGAAAATATCGCGGCCATGGAAGGCGCGCGCATTGTGGATGGACCGTGTCGCGGTAACACCGCCACGCTGTCCTATCGCGAGATGATAGGATATCCACCTGAGACAATCGGCAATGCTGCGCGCCTGGCTGACCTCACCGTTTGCGGACCGGCAGAAGGGTCGCCACGGCTCTTTGAAACAGCGATCGATATTGTCTTGCAAAACCGCCGGCCCGTACTCATGGCCAGCCATCCGCCCCCTGCATTTCGCAAAGTCGTCATTGGCTGTAACGGTTCGATAGCAGCGATGAATGCCATATCCGCTGCGATGCCCATTCTGGAACAGGCCGACGTCGTCCAGCTGGTTTGCATCGAACACGCGCTGGGCCCAAGCGTGGATACGGATCCCCTGATCGCCTATCTGCGATCGCACGGCATTTCGCCTTCCGAACTTCATCTCGGCAAATGGGGAACGCTTTCAAACGATCTGCTCTTGAAGCTGGCGCAGGAGCACAATGCCGACCTTCTCGTGGTTGGCGCCTTCGGCCATTCCCGGATCGGGGAGACGATCTTCGGCGGTGTCACCAACGAAATTCTCCGCCGGGCGCCCCTGCCTGTCCTTCTCGCACACTGAGCATTGACGCGTATCAAAATGCGGTAGTCGCGGTCCGCTAGGCTTTGGACGTTTCTCAAGCGGAAAACGCCATGTCCATCGCAAAAATTCTGGTGCCGCTCACGGGGTCAAAAAAGGATCCGGTCTGCCTCGACACCGCGTTTCGGCTGGCCGCAAGGCTGGGAGCGTTTGTCGATGCCGTCTTCGTGCATCCCGATGCCCGCGAAGCCATTCCGATTTCGGATGTGCCCATTTCGCCCGAAATCATCCAGGAGATCATCGACCTCGCCGAGGAACAACGTAAGACTGCCGCCGGCGCGGCGCGCGAGAGCTTTTCCATGTCGGCCGCGCGCGCCGACGTGAAGATCGTGTCCGTCCCCGAAAAAGGCGCCGGCGTGACGGCGACGTACCGCGAACGAACCGGCCACCTCAGAGATATTCTGAAGCAGGAAGCGCATCTGTCGGACCTCGTCGTATTTCCCAGCATGATCGGAACGGACTCCGAAAACATCCGCGATGCGCTTACGGATGTTCTCGTACGCTGCTCCCGTCCCGTTCTGCTCTGCGCGGAAACTGCGCCGAAGGATGTGGGACGTGCGGTTCTTATCGGCTGGGACGGCGGGGACGCGGCAGCGGACGCCCTGACGGCAGCGGCGCCAATCCTCGAAAAAGCCGAGGCGGTTCAAATCGCGGCCGTTCGGCCCGAAAGCCAGCCGAAGCATCCACTTCGCGAAGCCAAAGACTATCTGTTCATCCATGGCGTCAACGCGAATGAAACGATCATCGCAAAGCCGCTGAAGCCTATCGCCGATGAACTCCTGGATACGGCATCGGCCAGCGGCTACGATCTTTTGGTCTGCGGCGGCTTTGGCCACAGCCGTATCGTCGAGAACATCTTCGGCGGTACCACCGACTATCTCTTGTCGAATGCGAACGTTCCCCTGTTCCTCGCCCATTGAGGAGAATCCGGATGACCCTGAAATATGCGCCGGCGCTGACGTTTCTAGCGCTCACTATTGCCCAGACGGCGTGGGCGAACGGCATTGCGGTCGAACTCGGTCGTGAGCGCGCCGTCGCCTATTGCTCCGCGTGTCATCAGGTAACCAAGGAGCAGGCACAGCCCGCACCGGTGCCTTATCCGGAAGAGAATGCGGATGTGGTAACGCCGAGCTTTCACGCCATAGCGATCAAATATGAGGGCCGTGAGACGGAATTGCGGGAATTCATAAAAGCTCCCGCCCATCCAATGAAGGAACAGGAATTCCTCAAGGAAGATCTCGACGCAATCGTCGCTTACATCCGGAGCGCCGATAAGCACTGGTAACCCGGCTCAGTTCTTCCGGCAGAATCTTCCACACCCGGCGGCGCCATCGAACGCAGGGCTGCTTACTTCAACTGGGTCAACCCCGCGCATCGGCGTTGCGCAACCACACGTAAATCGCCGGTATCACGAGAACCGTGAGCAGGGTCGAGGAAGCGAGTCCGAACAGCAGCGAAATCGCCAGTCCCTGAAAGAGGGGCTGCGCGCGCGTTCGAGCCACGCCTGCGCTTTGGGAAAGTCGATACCGACGCGGAGCCGGAACTTGCCGCGCGCTTCGGCATCCGCTCGATACCCACGCTCATCATCGTCGACCACGGCGCCGAAAAAGCGCGCATGAGCGGGGCCTTGCCGCCCAATGACCTGCGCCGCTGGATTTCGCAGCACGTCTGAGCCGGGGCCACATCTGCGCCCATTTCCCGATGTTCACGCGCTCAGGAAATATTCTTCGACCTTCCAGGGCAATCCATAGTCGCTGTACCGCAGCCAGCGCGGGCGCAAGCGAAGGTAGGTTAGCCCCGGCCAATTCCTGTGACTGGAGTTGTGTGGACAGGCGTCATAATAGGCCGCGATCACGTCATCACGGAGCGCCTCGGCCGGCTCATCGACCAGGCCCTCGATTTGCAGCGTCGTTTTCCCATGCCCGCCGATGACCAGAGACGCGCGCGGATCCAGCTGCAGGTTCCGATATTTGCGCGACGTAATGAGCGTCTCGAATACGATCGAGATATCCGGCATTACGGCGAGATTGATGAAAGCCGATTCCGGCCCGCGCGCGCGATCGGCGGTTGCAATCACGCCGGCGTTGATCTCTTCGATGTAGGCAACGAAGGCAGCCTGCTTGGCGCCGTCCATATGGGGAGAATTGTCCATATGAACACTTTAGCTCAAGGCGGATTCCGCAGTTCTGATCAGGATCAACGCGATACAGCCCGGCCCCACTAGCTTTGAGGCATGCGCCGTCCCCCACCCATCCTTACCTTGACCATGAATCCCGCCGTCGATGTGTCCAGCACGGTCTGGGCGATGGAGCCCTATCAAAAACTTCGCTGCACGGATGTCTGGCATCATCCGGGCGGCGGCGGCATCAACGTTTCCCGCGTGCTCCAGCGTCTTGGTTCGGAAACGATCGCAATCTTTCCGGCCGGCGGTTCGATGGGCGCGTTGTTCAAGCGGCTGCTATCCGACGAGCATGTGCGCCATCTGTCCATTCCGATCGAAGGCGATACGCGCGAGGATTTTTCCGTAAGCGAAGCCGCGACGGGCAAGCAATTCCGCTTCATCCTTCCCGGGCCCGTCATCTCAGCGGCCGAGATCGCTGCCTGCCTCAACGCGGTGGCGGCGCGATTGCGTCCGTCCGCTTTCATTGTCGCGAGCGGCAGCCTGCCGCCCGGAGCGCCGACAGATTTCTACGTCCAGCTGGCGCGCGTTGCTGCAACCACGTCCGCGAAGCTTGTGCTGGACAGCTCGGGCGTGGCGATGCGCGAAGCGGTCGATCACGGTGGATTGTTCCTGATCAAACCGAGTCAGAGCGAATTGTCGGAACTCGCCGGCAAGGCGGTGAACGGACGCGAGGCTTGTATCGCGGCGGCCCGGCAACTCATTGCCTCACGACGCATCGAATTTGTTTGCGTTTCTCTGGGCGCGGAAGGCGCTTTGCTTGTCGGGCAAGGGTGCACCCTCTTCGCCCGGGCTCCGCAGGTGGAGGTCAAGACCACCATCGGCGCCGGCGACAGCCTGTTGGCCACACTCGTCTGGGCGTTCGCACGCCATGCGCCGCCGGCAGACGCGCTGAAACTCGCCGTGGCTGCCGGAACGGCGTCCCTTCTTTCACCCGGCACCGGTCTCTGTTCGCTTGCCGATATTCAACGACTGAAAATGCACGTCCATGTCAATGTTCTGGAACACCCGGCGTGACGACAAACGCGATGGCACCATTGGTATGATCCGCCCCATCGCTACCTTCTCTAGCGAAGCACAAGGACCGCACCCCAAAGGCTCGCGACCAGCATCGCAAGTCCCACAGAAACGCGTATCCCGAACGCCCGCGTCCCTGCGGCAAAGGACAAAGGCATTTTGACAAGCATATTGGCGGTCAGCGCCAGCAGGATTGCCCGGTCGCCGGACAGAAGATCAGCCCGGCCGTCGGCGACCACCGTCGCGACCGCCGTCGCGGCAGCGTGAACGTCGATCGCGCCGGTGATGACCGCGCTCGCGAAGATGCCCGCCGATCCGAACCAGGCGAACGCCGCATTTTCAACGAGCGAAAAGGCGCCCAGAAAAAGCGCGAAGATCAGAACGGTGCGAAACTGGAAAGAAGCGCTCGCGACAGGATGCTGAAGCGGCTTCGAAAAAGCGTGTCTCGAAAGCAGGACTGCGTAGAGCAGCGTGACAAGCGCCGCGGTTCCCAAAGGCAACGCCAGTGGCAACAGGAGCTTTGGATTGGCGGCGGCCACAAGGGCTGTGAGATAGACCAGGGATCCCAGCGTGGATGCGACGGAGCCCGCAGCGGACGGCCCCGCAAATTCCGGAGCGGCGCGAGAACGGCCGCCCATCGATGCAATCGTCGCCGAACTTGAAACAAATCCGGACGCAAATCCGGCAGCCGCAAGGCCGTAGCGGGGACCGGCGATGCGCGTGGCGGCGTGGCCGGCCGCGCCCAATCCCATCATCACCACGGCAACCCGCCACAGGGCGAAGGGATTGAACAACCCGAAAGGATCGACCGTCCGATCCGGCAGCAACGGAAGCACCACCAGTGCCGCGATCGCAAAGATCAAACCGTTGCGAAGTTCATCTTCCGAGAGGACATCCCGCGCCAGATGATGCAACGGCTCGCGCCATGCCAGCAGCACGGTGACGATGACGGCCAGCGCCAGCGCCTGGCCGGGATCGTGTTGTGCCTCGACGCCCAGCAGGAAAGTCGCGAACATCGCGACTTCGGTCGTCATTCCCGGATCGCGGCGGTCGCCCAGCCAATAACCGGCCAGTGCGGCACACGCCACGAAAGCCCCAGTCATGAAGATCAGAATCTCGGATTGCGATTGCGCAGCGAGCCCGCCGGCCAATCCGATAATCGCGAACGTCCGCAAGCCCGCCGGCGCGCGCGAGGCGCCTTCGCCTTTGCGGCGCTCGCGCTCAACGCCGATCAAGGCACCCATGCCGAGCGCCATGAGAAGCCGCCACATGGGTTCGCCGAATGCCGTCTGCAGTTCTGGCGCCGTCATCAATGCGACAGGAAAACCGGGATGGGCGGCGCAGTCAGCACGCTGCGCGTCGCGCCGCCCAGGACGAATTCCATCATCCTGCTGTGACCGAATGCACCCATGACCAGGAGGTTTGCGCCGCGCTTGGCCACATAAGTCGCGATGGCCTCGCCGATCGCATGGCCGCCCACGTCGATGGTGTCGAAGACCGCCGAGACGCCATGGGACTTCAGATGCCGGTCCAGGTCCCGAACGGTCAAATGTCTGGAAATCTTCTTCTCGCCGGCAAATGTGGCGATGTGGACTTCACGTGCGATCTTCAGGATCGGCAGAGAGTCGGCCAATGCCCGCGAAGCGGCTCTGCCGAAATCCCAGGCGACCACCACCTTGTCGATCGCAAAGGATTTCGGAGCTTTTTCAGCCGTGGCGGGGATAAGCATCACCGGCCGGCCCGATCCGAAAATCACGGCTTCGTTGAACAATTCGTCCAGACCGATCAACTCGGGCACCGGAAGAAATGTCAGGTCGCGCTGCCGCGCGTGTTGGGTGATGCGATCGGACTCCGGAAAGGGCGACGTGCCTTCGAGCAGCTTGTCGCGGAAGACGCGGCGCGCCTTCGCGGTCGCCTCGAACCGTTCCAGAAGCGCTTGCGCGCCGTCGGCGCTTCGCTGCAACACGCCGTCGATCATGCTGGGCACGTCCATAAGCCACTCGCCGTGCGAATAGGAGCGGCTCGTGCTCTTGCGCTCGAGCACCTGCACCAGCGCGGTCAGACCGGCGCCCAGCCGTTCGGCGATGGCAGCGGCATGATCGACCACATAGTCCGGCGTGATGTCGGGATAGGTCGAGAGGGCAAGCAGCGTGTCTCTGAATTCGGACATGATCGGGTCCCTCAGTGGAACATGAGAACGGGAAGCGCGCATTCGTCCAAGATCGCGCGCGTGGCGCCGCCGAAGACAAATTCGCGCAAACGGCTATGGCCATAGGCGCCCATGACAATGAGGTCGCTGCCGGCGCTATACGCCGCATCGCGCAACACGTTTGCCTCATCGCCGCTGGCTTGTTTCAGCAGGCGCGTTTCCGCCGTCAGCCCGTGGAGCGCCAGCACATCGCGCAGTTCATCCAGAGATCGTTGCGTCTCCTGTTCGTCGTCGAGCGGCTGCGGGATGCACGCGATCAGCACTTTCTTCGCCTTGAGCAGCATCGGCATCGCGGCCGTCAGCGCCCTGGCGGATTCGGGCGAGTTGTTCCACGCAAGCAGAACGGATTCGCCGATCGACTCGGTGGCGCGCGGGGGCGCGATTAATACCGGCCTGCCTGCCCGCATGAGGATTTCGGCGGCGTATTCGGGCAACTGCCGCTCGCGGGCGATCACGATAAGATCGTGCATCCGGCCGTGGAATGCATACTCATAGAGCGGAAGACCTTCGATCTCGCGCCAGTGCCCGATTACGGCAGCGCTGTTCTTTGCGCCAAATGCCTGATCGAAGGCCGCGCGCGCGTTCGTGGACCGCTCGTTTTCCTCGCGCTCAGCGCGCCACGATGTTTCGCGCGTCAGCAGCGCCAGCGCGCTGTTCACATCCAGACGAACATGAACGGCACTCACTGTTGCGCCGAATGAACGGGCCGCGGCTTTTGCGGCGCCCAATGCGGCCCAATCACCGTCCATTCCATTCAATGGAACAAAGACTGATTTTACCATGCCGGCCTCCACGAACCACGTGAATGCTACGCCCGTCCCGGCACCCCCCTCTGATTCAAATCAAGCCCGTGGCCATTTCTGCCCCGCCCCATCGAGTGCCGGCTTGCGTCCGCAATATCCGCCCAACTCCGGGCGGAATTTCGTTGCAGATTTCGCGAGACCGGATATCAGAAAGGGACATGAACGCCCCTGGCCACAAATTCAGCGTTGCACCGATGATGGACTGGACGGACCGGCATTGCCGGTTCCTCCATCGCCAGCTTTCGCGCCATGCCCTGCTCTACACCGAGATGGTGACGGCGGACGCGATCCTGCGCGGCAACCGCGAGAAGCTGCTCGGCTTCGATCCGCGCGAGCAACCGGTGGCGCTGCAGCTGGGCGGATCGGAACCGGCGAAGCTCGCGGAGTCCGCGAAGATCGGCGAAGACTTCGGCTATGCCGAGATCAATCTGAATGTCGGCTGCCCCTCGGACCGCGTGCAGTCTGGCCGCTTCGGCGCTTGCCTGATGCGCGAGCCAGAGCTTGTCGCCGAATGCGTTTCGGCGATGCGCGCCGCCGTTTCGATCCCGGTGACCGTGAAGTGCCGCATCGGTGTTGACGATCAGGACCCGGAAGTGTCGCTGCGCGAGACGATCGGGTTGTGCGCGCGTGCCGGGGTGAAGGTGTTTGCGGTCCATGCGCGGAAGGCCTGGCTGCAGGGACTGTCGCCCAAAGAGAACCGCGATATCCCGCCGCTCGACTACGAACTTGTCTATCGCGTGAAGCGCGAGCACCCCAAGCTCACCATCGTCATCAATGGCGGCATCGCCACGCTGGATGAAGCACAGCAGCATCTGGAGCATGTCGACGGCGTGATGCTGGGCCGCGCGGCCTATCACGCGCCGGCCATGCTGGCCGAAGTCGATGCACGCTTCTTCGGCGGCGAAGCAATCGACTTCGAGGCGGCGGTTGCCGCCTATGTCGATTATGTCGCCGATCATCTCGGCAAGCGCGCGTCGCTGAGCGCGCTCACCAAGCCGATGCTGGGACTGTTCAACGGCAAGCCCGGTGCGCGGGCCTTCCGCCGCCATCTTGCGGAAAATGTCTCGCAACGCGGAGCCGGTATTTCCGTTCTGCATGACGCGCTCGCGCATGTCCGCAGCGTCCGCGCCGAAGCCGCGTAGTTCCACAGAAACTTTCCCGTCTTGAGAGCGCGCGCTGGCGCTGACACATTCTCTTTGCAAACGTCGGTGTTCGTCCATGTCCGGGTTCAGTGATCTGCTCGCGTCCATCCATCGCGAAGACGAAGGTTTCAGCGTAACGCTTCCCGAAAGCTGGCTTCAGGGCCGCACGGCCTATGGCGGTCTCTCCGCTGCGCTCTGCGTGGAGTGCGCGTTGCGGGCGGTGCCGGATGTGCCGCCGCTGCGCTCGGCGCAATTCGCGCTCATCGGTCCGGCGGCCGGCCCCCTTGCGATCACGGTGCAGCTTCTGCGCCGCGGCAAGTCGGCGGCGTTCCTCGAAGTCGATCTCACCGGCGAAGCCGGCCTTGCGGCACACGCGATCCTGAGCTTCGGCACCGCGCGCAATTCGGCGCTGCGCTATCAGGACCTTCCCATGCCGGCGGCAGAACCCATCGACAAAAGCCCATCGTTCTTCCCCGACAAGCCGATGATCAATTTCCAGCAGCATTTCGAAAGCCGCATGGCCGGCGGCGCGCGGCCGTTCCAACCGGACGAAGATCCCGAATATCTCATCTGGTTTCGCCATCGCGATGAAACAGCGCGCAATGGCCTTGTCCCGCTGATCGCACTGGCCGATGCGCCGCCGCCCGCCTCCATGGTGATCTTCCCGCAGCCTGCGCCGATCAGCACGATGACGTGGTCGATGGATATTCTCACCGACGATCCGCAGACGCGCGATGGCTGGTGGCTGATCCAGAGCAAGACCGAAACCGCCTATCAGGGCTATTCCACGCAAAGCATGATGGTATGGAACGCCGACGGCGTGCCAGTCATCGCCCATCGTCAGAACGTGGCGATTTTCGTTTAAGCACGCTCCAACAGCGCGACGGTGCCCTGCCCGCCATCGGCGCAGACCGACACGATGGCGCGTGAACCCACCGGCATCGCGCCCAATTCCTTCGCCGCCATGCTGAGAATGCGCGCGCCCGTCGCCGCGAAGGGATGGCCGATGGCGAGCGATCCGCCATGCGGATTGACGCGATCCCACGGGAACGGCCCCAGATCCCAATCCACCTTCGCCTTGTTGCGGCGGTATTCGGGATCGAGCGCTTCCTTGATGTTTGCCAGCACCTGCGCCGCGAAGGCTTCGTGGATTTCCCACAGCGCGATATCCATCGCCTTCAGCTTGTGGCGCGCGAGAAGGCGCGGGATCGCGCGGGCGGGCGCCATCAGAATGCCTTCGCCTTCTTCCAGATAATTTGTCGCCGCGATTTCCCAATCGACCAGCTTCACCTTTGGGGGATTGCCCAACCGCTTCAGACCTTCCTCATCGCAAACCCAGATCGACGCCGCGCCGTCGGTGTTCGGCGAGGAATTGCCCGCCGTCAGCGTGCCCTTCCCGGTGTGATCGAAGGCGGGCTTCAGCGACGCCAGTTTCTCCAGCGATGTGTCCCGGCGCGGGATCATGTCGTGATCCACGCCGCCGAACGGCAGCACCAGATCGTTGAAGAACCCGTCATCCTGTCCCTTGATCGCGCCCTGATGCGAGGCGAACGCACGCTTGTCCTGATCCTCGCGCGAAATGCCGAACTTCTGCGCGGTGTCTTCGGTGTGCTCACCCATCGAACGGCCGCTGATGCGGTTGGCCCAGCCATGGATCGGCAGGTTGAAATCTTCCGGCTTCACGTTCTGCACGACGTCCAGTGCACCTGCGGGATTCTTGGGGAACAGGCCGACGATCTTGTCCGCCACTTCCTGCTTCAGCGCGATCGGCACATGACTCATCGTTTCCACGCCGCCGACCAGCGCCAGATGCATGTCGCTCTTGCCTACCATGCCCGCGGAAAAGATCGTGCCGACGAAGCTGGTGGAACATGCCATCACATCGGAGAATGCCGGCAGCTCCGGGCTGAGCTTGGCTTCGAACACAAGCTCGCGCGCGATGTTGGAGAGCGTAGGATCCGGGATCACCTGCCCCCAGACGAGGAAATCCGGCTTCGCTTTCGCGTTCATCGCGGCCGCGATCGGTGCGGAAAGCTGCAGCGCGGAGTTCTGCGCGAACACGGTGCCCGCTTTCGCGAACGGCGTGCGCAGGCCGGGAACGATATAGACGTCGCTCATGATTTGATCCTGATGGTTGAGATGTCAGTTCGGTTACGGCTCTCCGGCCGCCGTAAATCCCGCCGCTTCGTGGCTGCCGTCGCAGAACGGCTTGTTCTTCGAATGCCCGCAGCGGCAGAGCCATGTCTCCACTTCCCGCGCAATCGTGTGTCCGCTCGCCGAGCAGATCTCCAGCGAACCTTCGACATGCAGCGGCCCATTCAAAGTCGGCGTGACCTTGAGCGGACCGTTGCGCACCGCAAGCGCCTCGGATTTCTGTTCTTCCGGCTCGCCCGTTGCCTCAAAGCGCGCCTTGCGGTGCATCCCGTCGCAATAGGGCTTGTTGAAGGACTTGCCGCATCGGCACAGCGTTGCGCGGAAGCTCGACACATCGCCGCCGACATTCAGTTCGGCATGGAACGCCAGCGGTCCGTTCTCCCACACGCGCACGGTGTTGACGGTTGGCGCATGTTCGGGCGCGGTGTCGCCTTCGGCCTTGTAGCGCAGCGCGCCGGAGGGACACTTCTCCACCACCGCCACGACCGCCTCGCGCGACGCCGCGTCCGGCTTGATCCAGGGCCCATCGACATTGGGCAGGAAGACGTTGTTCAGATTGAGCACGCAATAGCGCGAATGAATGCAGCGCTTGCCATCGTTCACGACGGTGACCTTCGTGCCGTTGTATTCTTCGATCTGCGCCATGGGATGCTCCTGCAAGCGGAAGGCCGAGCATAGCGCGGATTGTCGTTGAACCAATCGTGATAATCGCGCGCGCGAACGATTGATAATGTGACACGGAATTTGGGGGAATTGCCGTGAAAGTCATTATCGTCATCGCCGTGCTGGCGGCAAACGCCGCGCTCGCAGCCGAGACCGTCGAGCCTTGGGCACCGCGTAATATTTCCAGCGCGAAATTCGAGTCGCATGCCGCCTTCGACCCGCTGACCGGCGATCTCTGGTTCGTGCGAAGCAATCCGGATTTTTCAGGTTGGCGTCTATTCGTAAGCCAATGCACCGCGAATGGCTGGAGCGTGGCGCACCCCGCACCCATTTCCGGCGATGGCGTGGAAGCCGATCCGTGGTTCACGCCGGACGGCAGGACGCTGTGGTTCATCTCCAGCCGCTCGACGGACGGCATCAAGCGCACCGACACCGACATCTGGCGGGTGTCGCGCAACGCAGGCGGCGCATGGGGCACACCAGAGCGCCTGCCCGCGCCGGTCAATAGCGAGAAGTACGAGTGGTTTCCGCGCGTCGCGCCCGATGGCTGGCTTTATTTCGGTTCGGGGCAAGCGGGCGGTCTGGGCAAGACCGATATCTGGCGCGCCAGGGAAGAGAACGGAAAATGGGTCAGCGAAAATCTCGGCCCCACCATCAACACCGCAAAGAACGAATACGAGCCTTTGCCGACCCCCGATGGGAAATATCTGATCGTGCAAACCGATGACAGCTATCTGCGCAGCACGCGCACGGCCACCGGATGGAGCAAGGGCGAGAACATGGGTACACAGATCAACGCGAACGGCAGCGAAGTCGGCGCAACGATTTCACCCAGCGGCAGCACGCTCTTATTCGCGCGCGATACGAAGGGTGAAAGGTCCGGCGAGTTCTTTGTCGCGCATTTGGGCCCAAAGGAAGACTGGCCGCCGCGCTGCCCGCGCTAGATCTTCTGGTCGTATTCGCCGACTTCGGGGTGCCTCGAGAGGCGCTTGTCGAGGTCGGCGAACATGGCGCGCATCTGCGCCTCCGACACCGGGCTTTCGCACACCACAACCAGCGACGGCTTGTTGGACGACGCACGCACAAGGCCCCACGTCCCATCTTCCAGGGTAACGCGCACGCCGTTCACGGTGACGACATTGGCGATCGTCTGGCCGAGTATCTTTTCCCCGCTCTTCTGCGCGTCGGAATATTCCTTCACCATTGCTTCGACGACATCGTATTTCCGGTCGTCCGGGCAGAACGGCGCCATGGTGGGCGTGCCCCAGGTCTTCGGCAGATCGGCAATCAGCGAGGACATCTTCTTGCCGCCCGCGCGATCCAGCATTTCCAGCACAGCAATGGCAGCGACGATGCCATCGTCATAGCCGCGGCCCACCGGCGCGTTGAAGAAGTAATGCCCGCTCTTTTCGAAACCGGCGAGCGCGCCCAACTCATGCGTGCGGCGCTTCATGTAAGAGTGACCGGTCTTCCAGTAATCGACCGTCGCGCCATTCGCCTTCAGCACCGGATCGATCTCGTAGATGCCGGTGGACTTCACGTCGGCCACGAATTTCGCGTTCTTGTTGCGCGCCGAAAGATCGCGCGCCAGCAGCACGCCCACCTTGTCGGCGAAAATTTCTTCGCCCTTGTCGTCCACCACGCCGCAGCGATCGCCATCGCCGTCGAAGCCGACGCAGATGTCCGCCTTGTGCTCGCGCACGGCGGCCGCCATCGCGTGCAGCATTTCCATGTCTTCGGGGTTCGGATTGTATTTGGGGAAGGTGTAGTCCAGCTCGGTATCCATCGGGATCACCTCGGCGCCGATGCGGCGCAAGGCTTCCGGCGCGAACGCACCCGCCGTGCCGTTGCCGCAGGCCGCAATCACCTTGATCGGCTTCGACAGTTTGTGCCCCTTCGTCACCGCGTCCAGATACTGCTCGCGGAAATTCTCGACATAAGTGTAGGTGCCGCCGGCGCGCGGCTTGCCCTGACCGCCCAGAACGATCTCTTTCAACCGCCCGATCTCGTCGGGGCCGAAGGTGAGCGGACGCGCCGCGCCCATCTTCACGCCCGTCCATCCGTTTTCATTGTGGCTCGCCGTCACCATCGCCACGGCCGGGCAATCCAGCGCGAACTGCGCGAAGTAAGCGACCGGCGACAGCGCAAGGCCCACATCCACCACTTCGCAGCCCGCATTCATCAGGCCGATGATGAGCGCGTTCTTGATCGACGACGAATACGAGCGGAAGTCATGCCCCGTCGCGACGCGCGGCTTGATTCCGATTTCGTGGAAATAGGTGCCAAGACCCAAACCCAGCGCCTGCACGCCGAGCAGGTTCAATTCCTTGCCGAACAACCAGCGCGCATCATATTCGCGAAACCCGTTCGCGGTGACGAGCGGCTGCGTTTCATAGTCGAAAGAATTGGGCTTCAGGTCGCTGCGCGGCTTCATGACGTTCCGGAAAAATGAGGGTGTGGGCTATGTCGCGCGTTGGACGCGCGATTTCAACCGCGCATCACGTCCCGTCTTTTTCCGGTTCATGCGGACCCAGCGATCCGTCGCGCTTTTCGAAGCGCGGGTTGAAGATGTCGAAGGTCTCCTTGCCGCAGGTGGGGCATTTGGGAATGAGGTCGCCCTTCGACAGCTTGATGTGGGTGTTGCAGTTCTCGCAGCGATAAGTGTCCGTTTCGCGGGCGATCTCGCCCGTTTTCTCGCTCATGGTGCCTCTTTTCGGGTGGCTGATATGTCCCAACGCCGGCACAGCTTAACCCGTTCCGGCCTTGCAAAAATGATATTTCCATCCACATCCTGTGATATAGTAATATCTACTCCATAGGGATGTAGAATGCCCGACCTGAAAGCTGCCGCCGACCGCACCGCCATCGCGCGCCTCGCCGCGTCGCTCGATCTGCCGAGCTTCGACTCCGGCTGGGTGTGGCTCGCAGGCGCCGGTCCGGGCGACGCTGGTCTTGTGACGCTGCTCGGGCTTCATGCCATCGCCGCTGCCGATGTCATTCTCTATGATGCGCTGGTGAACGATGCGCTCCTGCAATTCGCACGGCCCGGCGCGGAGGTGATCTATGCGGGCAAGCGGCGCGGCAAGCAGAGCGCCAAGCAAGGCGACATCTCCAACCAGCTCGTCGCGATCGCGCGGCGCGGCAAGCGCGTGCTGCGCCTGAAAGGCGGCGATCCCTTCGTCTTCGGTCGCGGCGGCGAAGAAGCGCTGGCGCTTGCGCGCGCCTCCGTTCCGTTTCGTATCGTGCCCGGCGTGACAGCAGGCATCGGCGGCCTCGCCTATGCGGGCATTCCCGTCACGCACCGCGACACCAACCATGCGGTCACCTTCATCACCGGCCATGGCGTGGACGGCAACATACCGGCGCTGGACTGGGCCGCCGTATCGCGCGGATCGCCGACCATCGTTCTCTACATGGCGCTGGCGCATGCCGAGGAAATCGCCGCCAGGTTGATGAATGCCGGACGCCCCGCCAGCGAACCAGCCGCCATCGTCTCCGATGCAACATCCGGCAAACAGGATGTCCGCGTCACCACATTGGCCGAACTCGGCGCGCGCGCAAAAGAAAGCGATGCACCTGCCATTCTTGTCATCGGTGAGAATGTGAAACTGCGCGAGGGGCTCGACTGGCTGGGCGCCCTCTCCGGCAAGGTGCTCGACGCAGACCCGCTGAAGCGCGGTCTCCTCAGCGACGCGATCTGACTTTCTCAATTGATTTTATTTCGTCATGGCCGCCCTCGTGGCGGCCATCCATTTTCCAGAGGCCCTTGGCTCGAGTTAATGGATGGCCGGGAGCCCGGCCATGACGGATGTGAAATGGAAATTGAAATAAAATAGACCAACCATTTCCCTCTAACCTCCGCTAGGTTGCGTCCGTCTATCGGGGGCATCCATGGCGGAACGTGTTCTAACGGGCGGGCGTTTTCGCCCCATCCTCTACATCCTGCTGTTCATGCCGATGGGCATCACCAACGGCTACATCGTGGTGTCGCTGGCCTATATGCTGTCCCAGGCTGGTGTCAGCGTCGGCGCTATCGCGGGACTCGTCGGCCTCGGTCTTCTGCCGCAGACGTGGCGCGCATTGTGGTCGCCGCTGGTGGACACCACGCTCACGGTCCGCGCCTGGTACCTCATCTCCGCCACGATGAGCGGCGTGCTGATGGCCATCACCGCCTTCATTCCGCCGATCCCCGCCAATCTCGGCTGGATCGAACTTCTCTGCGTCGGCTTTTCGCTCTCCGCCACCTTCACCACCATCTCCGGCTCCGGCCTGATGGCGCACAACACCTCGGACGAAGAAAAAGGCCGCGCCGGCGGATGGAGCCAGGCGGGCAATCTCGGCGGCACCGGCATCGGCGGTGGCGTGGGGCTGTGGCTTGCGCAACATGCGCCGATGTGGATTTCGGGCACGGCGCTCGGCGTGCTCTGCACGGCGACCGCGATCGCGCTCCTCTTCATCGCCGAACCGGAAGCCGAGCATCGGACGCGCAGTTTCTTCGCCAGCCTCGCCAATGTCGGCCGCGAATGCTGGGCGCTGCTCAGCACGTCGCGCGGCGGGCTCGTGTTCTTCCTGATGCTGCTGCCCATCGGCGTGGGCGCAGCGCAGAATTTGTGGTCCGCCGTCGCCAATGACTGGCATGCCAGCGCCGATGCCGTGGCGGTGGTGAACGGCGTACTCGGCGGTATCGTCGCGATGGCGGGCTGCTTCATCGGCGGCTGGATCTGCGACAAGATCGATCGCAAGACGGCTTACATCCTGTTCGGACTCGTCATCGCCGCCGTGACCGTCGCCATGGCGCTGGCGCCGCGCACGCAGACCATGTTCGTTGTCTTCGTGCTGCTCTACGCGTTGCTCTCCGGCGTTTGCTATGCGGGCTACGCCGCCGTCGTGTTCGAAACCATCGGCAAGGGCGCCGCCGCCACCAAGGCGAATGTGCTGAGCGGAATCTCCAATGTACCCCTGATCTATGCCGGCATCTTCGACGGCTGGGGGCATGACCGCTGGGGTTCCAACGGCCTGCTCTATACCGATGCGGTGCTCGGCGTGATCGGCATTCTGGTGTTCATCAGTGTTGCGCTGATGGTGCGGATGCTCGCCGGCCGAACACCCGCACAGGCGTGATCAGATTCCCCAGCGCGTGCTCTTGAGCAGCATCTCGTGGAATTCCGGCGTGTAGGCTTTCTCGGGAGCCTTGCGGACTTCCTCGTCCAGATAGTGCGCATCTTCGCCGACAAGAATGCGCCACTTCTCGGCGCGCACACCGTCCAGAATGATCGTCGCCGCCTGCGCCGCGGTCGTCGGTGCGTTGTCGCGGAAGGCGATGGCCTGCATCTCGATCATCTGGCCGATCTGCGTGTCATCCATCTTCGACACGTCCATGCCCATCGCCGCCATCATCTTGCGCGCACCGGCCACGTCCACTTTTCCGTCCGACAGAATGGCGCGCGAATTGGCGACGATCTCCGTGCCGATATGGCCGGGCATCACCAACGCGCATTTGATGTGCGGCGCGTTCATCTTCAGATCTTCCTGCAACGCCTCGGTGAAGCCCTTCACGCCGAACTTCGCCGCCGAGTAAGCGGTGTGCGGGCGGCCGGGGCCGATGGAGGCCCAGAACCCGTTCACGCTGGAGGTGTTCACGATGTAACCCTCGCGCGCCTTCTTCAGCATCGGCAGGAAGGCGCGGCAGCCATTGATGACGCCGTAGAAACAGACATTGAACGTCTTGTCCCACTGCGCGCGGTCGCCGTTCACGAAGCTGCCGCCGCCGCCGATGCCGGCATTGTTGATCAGCAGATGAATGTGATCGGTGTCCAATTCCTTCTTCACCGCTTCCGCCCAATCCGTCATCTGCTTTTCCAGCGAGACATCCGCCTTGAACGTTGCCACGCGCGTGCCCTGCGGCGCTTCCTTCACGCACAGCTCTTTGGTCTTGGCCATGTTCTCGACGGAGACATCGCACATCGCGACGTTGCAGCCTTCGGCCGTGAGCTGGATCGCAAGCTCGCGTCCCATGCCCGTGCCGCCGCCGGTGATCACCGCGTATTTTCCGCTGAAGTCCTTCATGGCGTCGTTCCCTGTTGTGGTTTCAAATTCGCGGCGCGCATCCGCTCGGGCAGCGCGCGCATGATCTGTTGGCGCTCGGCTTCGCTCAGGCCGCCCCATCGCGCGATCTCTTCAAGAGAACGGCCGCATCCCGTGCAGAGGCGGGACGCGGCGTCCATCGTGCAGATCTTGATGCAGGGCGACGAAATCATCGCCCAGCCCTAGCGCGTTTTCAGCCCGCCTTGAAGACGCAAAGCTTGTTGCCGTCCAGATCGCGGAAATAGGCGCCGTAGAACGTATCGCCGCGCAGGCCCGGCGCGCCCTCATCCTTCGCGCCCAGCGCAATCGCCTTGTTATAGATCTTGTCGACCGTCGCCTGGTCCGGCGCGGCCAGCGAGAACATCGTGCCGTTGCCCACGGTCGCAGATTTGCCGTCATAGGGCGTGCAGACAGCCAGCATCGCACCAGCCTTGCTGCCATAGCCCTGCATGCGCTCGCTGCCGAAGGTGGGCTTTCCGCCGAGTTCTTCCGCAAGCGCGCCATAGAATTTCTTGGCGCGCTCCAGATCGTTCGTGCCGATTGTGACGTAGCCGATCATGTTGTCCTCCCAGACATTTTATTTTCGAAAATTCATTTCTACCGTAATGCCGTTCGGATCGCGCACGAACACCTGATGCAATCCGAAATCGCGGATGTGGTTTTCGCGAAACGCAATGCCGTGCTGCTTCAGGCTGTCCAAGGTCGCGGCAACATCGCTGCCGCGAAACGCGATGTGATCGAACGAGCCGGTATCGCCACCCGGTTCGCAGCCGCGATTTTCCGGCAGCGCGCCGTCCGCGCCCAGCAGATGCACCACCGGCACATCGCCGCAATAAAGCCAGTAGCCCGGAAAACCGAGCTTGGGCCGCGGGCCTTCCGTCAGGCCCAGCACATCGCGATAGAAGTCGCGGGTGCCCTCGAGGTCCAGACAATGGACGGTGTAATGCTCGAGGGCTTCCAGCGGCATGCTTACCGGCCCGTCGGCGCCTTGTTGAACGGCACGTCCTTGTCCACGCGGATGTCCTGCGGCAGGCCGAGCACGCGCTCGGCGATGATGTTGCGCAGGATTTCGTCCGTGCCGCCAGCGATGCGCAGGCCCGGCGCGCTCAGCCATCCCATCTGGAACATGCCATGCGCCGGTGCATCCGCGCCTGTCAGCGCGCCCGTCTCGCCTTCCAGCTCCGTCGCAAAGGCGGAGATGTCCTGCAGCTTGGACGCCACGACGATCTTGGCGATCGACGCCTCCGGTCCCGGCTGCTTGCCTTGGCTCAGCGCCGTCATGGTGCGATAGGTTGTGTATTTCAGGCCGGCTTCGCGCACATACCAGTCCGCGATCTTCTCGCGCACCGAGGCATTCTTCAGCGCCGGACCGTCTTCCAGTTCCAGCGTACGGGCCAGACGCATCAGCTCGCGCGAGTCGATGCCGCCGCCCTGTCCGCCGCCGACCGCCAGACGCTCATGCATGAGCGTGGTCAGCGCCACCTGCCAGCCCTGACCCACTTCGCCGAGACGCTGGGAGTCCTTCACGCGCAGATTGGTGAAGAACACTTCATTGAATCCCGAACCGCCGGACGCCTGCTTGATCGGGCGCACTTCCACCGCCGGATCGTGCATGTCGATGTAGAACATCGTCAGGCCCTTGTGCTTGGGCACATTGGGATCGGTGCGCGTGAGCAGAATGCCGTAATCGGAGAACTGCGCGCCCGTGGTCCAGATCTTCTGGCCGTTGATTACCCACTCGTCGCCGTCTTTCTCCGCCTTCGTGCGAAGGCCCGCGACGTCGGAGCCGCCCGCCGGTTCGGAGAAAAGCTGGCACCAGATCTCATCGCCCTGCACCGCCGGCCACACATAACGCTTCTTGGCCTCTTCATTGCCGTACGCCATCAGCGTCGGAATGCACATGCCGAGGCCGATCGCGAACGGACCGCCTGTCGCGACATCGAACTTGCTCTCTTCCTGGCCGAAGATGATCGACTGCATCGGCGTGCCGCCCATGCCGCCCATGCCCTTGGGCCAGGTGATGCGCGCGTAACCGGCCTTGGCTTTTTCCTTTTGCCACGCCTTGCTCGCCGCCATGTCGACGGACGCGCCGTTCTCCATCTCTTCCAGATCGCGATCCTCGCGCTTTTTGCGCGGCTTGGCGTGTGCGGAAAGCCACTTGTGAGCTTCGGCGCGGAAGGCTGCTTCTTCGGGGGTATCTTCGAAATCCATTGTCGTTGTCCTTCCTTACGCCGCGTTGCTCTGTTCGAGTTCGCCGACCAGCTTTTCCTTCCACGTCCGCTGCGGGCCAAGGCTCAGGCCCAGCTCGCGCGAGCGCTTGTAGTAGAAGTGGCAATCCGCCTCCCAGGTGAAGCCGATGCCGCCATGCGTCTGGATGTTCTCTTTCGACGCATAGTCAAACGCCTGCGTGGCGGAGACGCGCGCCGCAGCAGCCGCCAGCGGAAGCTCGCGCGCATTGGTCGAGAGCGCCCACGCACCATAGTAAGCATTGGAGCGGGCCAGTTCGGTGTTCACATACATGTCGGCGAGCTTGTGCTTGATCGCCTGGTAGGAGGCGATGACACGGCCGAAGGCATAACGCTGCATCGCGTAATCTTTTGCCATGGCAAGGCAGCTATCGGCGCCGCCCACCTGTTCGAACGCTGTCATGATGGCGGCCCGGTTCAGAACGTTCGCCGCGATGCTCCAACCCTCGCCCGCTTTGCCCAGCGCTTCGGCGGATGCGCCGTCGAATTCGATCACCGCATGCTTGCGCGACGGATCGATGCTGTCTTCCGCGCTGCGCTTCACGCCGGATGCTTTCAGATCGACGATCGCCAACGCCGTGCCCCGTTCGCCCGCATCGTCGCTGGAGCGCGCCAGTACGATGGCGAAGTCCGCATCCATGCCGTCGACGACCGCGACCTTCTTGCCGGAGAGCTTGCCGCCCTTGAACGTGGTGCGCGTGGATTTCGGCGTTACCGCGCCGGGGCCTTCCGCGCGCGCGAAGGTGCCGATCAGTTCGCCGCTGGCGACCTTGGAGAGATATTTCTTCTTCTGCTCATCGGTGCCCGCCGCGAGAATGGCTTCGGCGAAAAGATAGACCGTCGAAGAGAACGGCACCGGCGCCAAGGCGCGGCCGAGTTCTTCCGCGATCACGCACAGCTCGAGATAGCCCAAACCCAAACCGCCGAAATCTTCTGGGATCGCGGTTCCGGTCCATCCCATTTCCGCGATCTGTTTCCACAGGTTTTTGTCGTAACCACCGCCGTTCGAATAAACCTTGCGCACGGTCTTGGTCGTGCATTTCTCGCTCAGGAATTTGTGCGCCTGGTCGCGCAGCATTTTCTGATCGTCGGAGAAATCGAAATTCATCGTCCCACCCTGTTCGTGTCGTGCTGGAAGTCTTTGTTAATCAAACGATAGAGGGCCTAAGCCCCGCCGCCAACTGGCTTTATTTTGACGCTGGGGCAGCCTTGCCTTTCTTAACCGGGGCTTAAGCGCGATGCCGCTACGGTTTGTGCAATCCGCAGCAGGACGAGCCATGGCCAAGGCACAATTTCATAAGAACCAGCGCGTTTATGTGAAGCCCGTGGGAACATGGGCGCTTGTGGAGCGCGTGCTCCCGCAATGGACCAAAGGTCTGGATGAGCCGCTGCGCGTCTTCTACGACGTCGGCCTCGGCCGCGAGTTCGGCGCAGAGGAATTGCAGGCCGAAACCCCCGTGGCGGAGGACAAGAACGCGGACGGCGAAAGCTGGCGCATCGTTCGCGCGCGCAACAAGTGGCAATCGACCGAAGATTGCTCGCGTCATCCTTTCCCGGGCACGTTCCCGGTCGTGATGACAGGCGAAACCGATTGGGGCGGCTGGCGCGTGCCGGGCGCCGAATACGATCTGGATCCCACGAAGGTGGAACGTCAGGCGCGCATGATCGCCAACGCCCCGCGCCTGGTGGAATTTGCCAACAACCTCGTGCAGTGGGCGCGCAAATCCGGCGAAGAGATGCCGGCCGACCTGGCCGATCTCGCGCACAACGCGCAGGACATCCTCACCGTCGTCAACGAAGGCGAGTAATCAGAACAGGCTTTCCTGCCGGGTGTTCGGTTTTGCATTGCGGCGCGGCTTGGGCGGCGGCTTGCCCGGCGATTGCTCGCGCATCACCAGCGAACCATTGTAAGGCCGCAGCAGCGCTTTCAATTCCGGCGCGCTGGCGCCGGTTTCACCCAACCACATCGCGATCTCGTCGTCATCGCGCAGAAGCGCAGGCATGCGGCTGTCCTTGGCGGCGAGGGGGGGGCACGCCTCGGTGGTTATCATCACGAAAGCGCGCAACGGGCCTTGGACGAGTTCCCACATTGAATAAATGATCGCGACGGCGACAGGTTCGCCATCCGCGCGGCTGCAAACCCACTGCTTGATCCTGCCGTCCACCTCTTCGCCGATGTTGAAGGTTTTTGTGAACACGATGCCGCGCGTGTCGTGGAACGGATCGATCCATGTCGGCGTGCGGTCGATTTCTTCGGAGCGCGCGTGAAGATGGCTGAAGCTGCGCAGCGGGTTATCGGCCTTGTGATTGTGCCAGCCCCAGCGCATCGGCGTGATCCGCCGCTGGCGCACCGGCCCCAGATGCAGCACCGGCACATTGCTCATGGGTGTGAAGGTGCCTAGCATCTTCTCCGCTGGCATGGCATCGCCGCCGCCGGAACCTCCATCGGTCCCTACGCCGGCGCGGGCGCAATATTCGCCCCATGTCATCTGCGCTGTGAATTTTCCGCACATCGTTCTTTACATATAGGACGCTTCCCAAATCCGCAGCCTTGACGCACCGCTCTATACGTTCTATATTTGTTCTATTCCCACCATTACCCACTGTCAGGGCCCGCGTCCGCGCGGCCCCTGACGGCCCTCTGATGCGAAGAAGCGGAGGGAACTTTGCGAGCCGAAGTGACGAGGCTCGAATGCATCTGCACTCCCGCAACCACAACATCCGGTGAAATGAGATGGACATCGGGGTGGCAAAAACTTCACATCAACCTTCGAGAGATTTTCTTTTAACTTCAAAGACTTGATCGAAATCCGCAAAATTTCCCAACGATTTCAACGGCACCGCACCCGATCCGCGCTATACCGCTCGCAAGAGCAAGGAAAACCAATGCGCACCGAAGAACACCACGCCATTCATCTCAAGGACTATCGCCCCAACGACTACCGGATCGACGAGATCGCGCTCACCTTCGAGCTCGACATGGGCAAGACCCGCGTCACCGCGATCAGCGAAGTGGTGCGCCAGGGCGCTGCCGATGCGCCGCTGGTTCTGAACGGCGAGTTCTTCACTTTCGTCTCCGCCGCCATCAACGGCTCGGCACTCTCCGAAAGCGATTACAAGAAGGACGACAAGTCGCTCACGATTCCAAACCTGCCGGAGCGGTTCACACTGCACATCGTGACGGAGTTTTCGCCAGCGGAGAACACCGCGCTGTCCGGCCTCTACAAGGCCGGCGAGATCTTCTGCACGCAATGTGAGGCGGAAGGCTTCCGCCGCATCACCTATTTCCTCGACCGCCCGGACAACCTTGCGATCTATACAACGCGCATCGAAGCCGACAAAAAGAAATATCCGGTGCTGCTCTCGAACGGCAATCTTGTCGAAAGCGGCGATCTTCCCGGCGGTAGGCATTTCGCTGTTTGGAACGATCCTTTCAAGAAGCCCTGTTACCTCTTTGCCCTCGTCGGCGGCGATCTCGGCGTGCTGCGCGACACCTTCACGACCATGTCGGGCCGCAAGGTGGACCTGGCGATCTATGTCGAACACGGCAACGAGCCGAACGTCACCTACGCAATGGATTCGCTGAAGCGCTCCATGAAGTGGGACGAAGAGGCTTACGGCCGCGAATACGATCTGGACATCTTCATGATCGTCGCCGTCTCCACCTTCAACATGGGCGCGATGGAGAACAAGGGCCTCAACATCTTCAACGACAAGCTGCTGCTAGCCTCGCCCGAAACCGCGACGGACGACGATTACGGCCGTATCGAAAGCGTTGTGGCGCATGAGTATTTCCACAACTGGACCGGCAATCGCATCACCTGCCGCGACTGGTTCCAGCTGTCGCTAAAGGAAGGCCTCACCGTATTCCGAGACCAGAACTTCTCCGCCGACGAACGCTCGCGGCCGGTGAAGCGCATCGAAGACGTGAAGATGCTGCGCATGCGGCAGTTCGTGGAAGATGCCGGCCCACTGGCGCATCCCGTGCAGCCGCAGAGCTATATCGAGATCGACAATTTCTATACCGCCACGATCTACGAGAAGGGCTCCGAAGTCATCGGTATGCTGAAGACGCTGGTCGGCGACGAAGGCTATCGCAAGGCGACCGATCTCTACTTCCAGCGCCATGACGGCGAAGCCGCCACGGTGGAAGACTGGGTGAAGTGCTTCGAAGACTTGTCCGGTCGCGATCTTTCGCAATTCCGTCTCTGGTATCGCCAGGCCGGCACGCCGACCATCGAAGCCGAAGGTCACTACGATCCCGCGAAGAAAACCTACGCGCTGAAGCTGAAGCAGTCGCTCTATCCGACGCCCGGCCAACCGGAGAAAAAGCCGATGCACATTCCGGTGCGCCTCGGTCTCGTCGGCCAATCGGGCCGCGCGCTGCCGCTGACGCTGGAAGGCGAAAACGCCACCGGCCCTGAAGAGCGCGTGCTCGAACTTACCAAGGCCGAACAGACCTTCACCTTCGTGGACGTGTCCGAAGCGCCACTCCTCTCCATGGGCCGCGGCTTCTCGGCGCCGGCGCATTTCAAATCGCCGATGAACCGCAAGTCGCGCGCCGAACTGATGGGCCACGACGCCGACGCCTTCAATCGTTGGGAAGCCGGTCAGGCGCTTGCCACCGAACTTCTCATCGAGATGTCTGGCGAAGCGAAGACCGGCGCGGCGCCAAAAGTGGATCCCATCTATCTCGATGCCGTCGGCGAAGTTCTCGCGCATGCCGAAGAAGATCATGCCTTCGCGGCACAAATGCTGGTGCCGCCGCTTGAAAGCGAAATTGCCTTGAAGCTGACGCCCGCCGATCCGGACGCGATCCATGCCGCGCGCGTCGCGTTGATCCGCAGCGTTCAGGCAACCCACGGCAAGACCATCGAGCACCTCTATCGCGCGCTCGACAGCGCAAGCGAATTTTCGCCGGATGCGGAGTCGGCCGGGCGTCGGTCCTTGCGCAACGTGCTGCTACGCTATCTGACGGCGGCCGACGACGAAGCCGCCGCGACGCTTGCCGATGTGCACTACCGCAAGGCGACCAACATGACGGACATGATCGCCGGCCTTGCCGCGCTTACCCGCATGGAGTCGCCAAAGCGTCAGGCCGCGTTCGATGCCTTCCACGATCGCTTCAAGTCCAACCCGCTCGTCCTCGACAAGTGGATGGCTCTGCAGGCGGGATCGTCCCTTCCTGGCACAGTCGAGCAGGTTCGCGCGCTGATGAAGCATCCGGCCTTCGATATGCGGAACCCCAATCGCGTGCGCGCGCTCATCGGCGCCTTCTCCGGCAACCACTTGCGCTTTAACGCGGGCGACGGTGCCGGTTATGCGCTGGTTGGCCAGGTCGTTCGTGATTTGGACTCGATCAACCCGCAGGTTTCCGCCCGGATGGCGGGCGCTTTCGAGAACTGGCGCCGCTACGACCACGAACGGCAGAACCTGATGCGGGCCGAGCTGGAAGCGATGGTGAAGCTGCCCAAGGTGTCGCCGAACATGTTCGAGGTCGCCTCGAAGATGTTGGGATAATATTCGACACGGACTCCCCGATTCGTATCATCGGTGTGAAACGAATCAGTTGGGGGCGCAAGGCGCGTCATGGCGCAAGCGCGGGCAGCCAACGGACCGGCCAATGGCCTGACACGTCCCGTGTCCGGCGTGCTCGGACGATTGACCCGCAACGTTCGCACCATCGTCGTTCTTTCGGTTCTGCTGATCACGGGCAGCTTCGCGGCAGCGGCCGCCATCCAGATGCGGCTCGACCGATCCCGTGCGCTCGATCAGGCCGCCTATCTGGAATCGCGCCGCGCTGCGCAGGTGGCCACGGATTTCTCCGCGACGTTGGAGCGCTATGTGGCGCTCGGCGCCGCCTTCGCCAATTCCACCGGCACGGCGGAAACATCGGCCGCGCTGTCGGAAGTCGGCGGCGTGGCGCTGCGCAACATCGCGATAGTCTCGCGCGACGGACAACTGCTCTATGAGATGAAGAGCAACCCGAGCGCATTCCTGCCATTGCCCGCAACGGCATGGGCGGACGCGCTGCGCCATCGCGCCATCATCCCCAGCCGCGACGGCCAGACGACGATCATCGCCTTCGCTACCGGCGCGAAGATCGTCGCCATGCAGCTCGACATGCACGCGCTGGTGCAACCGGCGAGCATGGAAGAAACCGTAATCGCCACGCGCGACGGCCAATTGCTGGCGCTTGGCAGCGGCTGGAAGGACATTCCGCCAATGGCCTCGCTGGCGACGGATACCCCGCAGGCCCGCGTCATCGATCTGCTGGATGAGCACCGGCTCGTTGCGCTTTCGCCGGTGCCGAACTGGTCTGCGAGCGTGGGCGCCTCAGTCGAAACCGGCGAAGCCTTGGGTGCCTGGTATGGCGCGCTGCCGCTCTATTTCTTCCTGATCTTCGGGCCGTCCCTCGCCGGCGCGGGCCTTGCCGTGGTTTTCGTGCGCGAATTTGAAAAGCGCGCCCGCGCCGCCGAAGCGGTGAAGAATCTGCGGTCGGTGAGGCCGGACGAAGCAAAGCTGCGCATCCGCCTCGCCGAAGCGGAACGCCGCGCCATCGAAGCCAATCGCGCCAAGACCGAGTTCATCGGTCATATGAGCCACGAATTGCGTACCCCGCTGAACGCGATCATCGGATTCTCCGAGGTGATCGAACGCGGTGTGTTCGGCCCTCCAGGTCATCCGAAATATGCCGAGTATGCGCGGGATATCAACGCCGCCGGCCGCGCGCTGCATGACAAGATCGGCGACATTCTCGATTTCGCCGACATGGAAGCGGGCCGTCACCCGCTCGACATTCGCTATGTGGATCTCTCCGCGATCACGCGCACCGTGGTGGCCGATTCTGCGGGCCGCGCCGTGCTGCGCGGCATCAAGCTGACCGTGGCCCTGCCGGAAAGCGCGCATGCTTTCGCCGATGCGGCGGCCGCGAAACGCATCATCGCGAACCTGCTCGGCAATGCGCTGCAATACACGCCGGATCGCGGCGCGGTGCGTATTCAAATCCGCGCTGCGAACGATGCGGTTGCCGTAACCGTCCGAGACAATGGACTGGGTTTCTCGCCGGGCGAGATGGAGCAGGCAGGCAATCCCTTCCTGCGTTTCGATCGTTCCGGCGCAGTCACGGGCAACGGTCTCGGCCTTGCCATCTGCAATGCGCTTGCGCGGCGGATGCATGGTGTGGTGCAGATCGGCAGCCGTCAGGGCGAAGGCACCATCGCCGAGCTGCGGCTGCCCCGCGCCCGCACGAATTAATCTCTGGTTAACCAAGGTTAACCAGACTGCGTTTCAATCGATTGATGAGCGTTCCATGCGCCGCCGCCACCTTCTGCTCATACCCACGCTCTCAGCGACGCTGCTGATTGGCGGCTGCGACAGCCTTCCAAGCCTGCCGCGCGTGGACCTGTCGGGCTGGTTCGGCGGCAACCATGGCGATGCGCCCGCAGCTTCGCTGGACGTGGTTTCGCGCGATCCGGATCTGACGTTCCGCTTTCACAAGCTGGCCCTCGCCGGATCGAACGTGGACGCGGGTTCGAACGAGATCACACTGCACTTCACCGGACCGGTCGACAGCAACCTCGTCGCGGACATTCAGCGCAGCGCGCCAGACTGGATCGCCGGTGCACAGGCAAACGGCGACACGGCAACCATTGTTGCGAAAAGGGATGTTGAGTTCTCGACCACGCGCCTGGCCGATGGCTTCGACCTGACGCTCAAGCCGAAATCAACGGGTACACCGCTGGCGGCGCCGACCACGCCGGTGGAAACCGATCCGCTGCGAGGCGCAGAGCCGAATGCCGACACATCCGGCAATGTGGATGGGATGCAGCGCGAAGGCATGCTGACCGGCTTCGGCGCGGACGATCGCGCAGATCCAGCGAACAATTCTGGCCTATAGATACCAGCCGAATTCCGGCGTGGTGATGATCCGGCGCAGGCGCTGCGTTTCGATCCGCTTGGTTTCGCGATAGAGCGCGATGGTCTCCTCGCCCAGATAGGACGTCAGCGCCGGCGCGGCTTCGAGCCGGTTGAGCGCATCGTCGATTGTGAACGGCAACGCGTTGTCCGGCTCGCGCGAGACATTGCCCACGGCGGCCGGCCCCGGATCGCGCTTTACAGTCAGACCGTAATGCGCGCCGGCGAGGACCGCCGCCAGCGCAAGATATGGATTGGCATCGGCTCCCGAAGCGCGGTGCTCGATGCGGCGCGCTTCGCCCGGACCGACGGGAATACGCAGCCCGGCGGAGCGGTTGTTCACGCCCCAGCGTCGATTGACCGGGGCGAACATGTCCGGCTGAAAGCGGCGGTAGGAGTTTCTGTTCGGCGCGAACATCGCCATGGACTCCGGCATCAGCGTCTGCAGCCCGGCGATGGCATGGCGCACCAAGTCCGATCCTTCCGGCGTGCCATTGTCGAAAACGTTGCGGCCTTTCTCATCGAGGAGGCTCAGATGGATATGCAATCCATTGCCGGCAAGATCGACATAGGGCTTCGCCATGAACGTCGATTCAAAACCCGCATGCCGGGCCGCCGCCTTCACGACCTGCTTCAGAAAGACGGCATGATCCGCCGCCGATCGCGCATCGGTCTGGTGCCGCAGGTTCGCCTCGAATTGCCCCGGTGCATACTCCTTGCTCGTCGCGCTCAGCGGCAGTCCCTGCGTTTCGGCGGCGGCGGTGAGCGTGGAGAGGAAGACTTCATATCGATCGAGATCATCGATGCCATACACCGACGCCGTGGACTCGCGGCGGCCGGAGCGCGGATCGAGTGGCGGCTGCGGTGCGCCCTTCGCATCGCGTTCGCGATCGATGAGATAGAATTCGAGTTCAAGCGCGCAGACGGGCGTCAGCTTGAGAGACGCAAAACGTTCGAGCACGCGTTCCAGCGCCGCGCGCGGCTCCGCCGGATCGGGAACGCCATTTCCGTCCCGAAGCGTCATCAGCATCTGCGCGCGCGAAACGTCCTTGTCCCACACGCGGGATATCGTTTTGGGGATGGGCCATGCGGTGCCGTCGGGATCGCCATCGCCGTAACCACGGCCCATTGGATTGGTCATCTCGCCATTGGCGTCCATCAGGTAGATGGAATGGGGAATCTGCATGCCGCATTCGAAGAGCTTGGCCGCTTCGGCGATCGGCATGCGCTTGCCGCGCAGGATTCCGATGATATCGGCCAGCACGACGTCGATATATTTGAGATCGGGATTGGCTTTGCGGAACGCCTCGAATTCCTTTCGGGCGGTTTCCACAAAAGCGGGTGGCGCAAAGCCGGGTATCGGCGTGACCTTGTTCATAATGCGATCTCGAAAGCCCCAATAAAGTGCGGATCATAAAGACAGGGCGATAGGGAAAACACCCCACACCGCGCGTGGTTTTCCGCATTAACCCGTTCTGCAGCCGTTCTTTTTTGTATCAGCGCGCCTCGGCAGGCTTAATGAATGGCAGAGGCACCACGCGCGCAGCGACGTGCAGCGGATCGGACCGATCCAGAGCCAGGGGAAGCGTCAACGAGAACACAGTGCCCGGTTCTGCGCAACGCTTCTCGACTTTTGCCAGCGCGATGGCGCGGCGCAACGTTGGCGAATGCACCGATGTCAGCGTGTGCCCGGCGATGGCGCCTGCGTGGATCAGCGGCACAAACGGCGCAGGTGTTTCGGAATCGAGTTCTATGCCGATGAGCGCCGTGTCCATCGTGTCCCCTGCCCTGCGCAAGGATGCAAAGCCATTGAACGTCCGGTGCGTCTCGTCGATCAGGCTTTCAACGCCGAGCGATGCGGGCAATGGCGTGGGCGCACCGTCTAGTGCCGGTCGATAGTCGCGGTGTGGGCGCGGTATGCCGGCTTCGATGTCGAGTACGTCGGACGCGGCCAGTCCCGCAGGGCGAATAGCGTAAGGAGCGCCCGCACGGATCAGGCGATCCCAGAGCAGAAGACCATCGTCGGCATTGCACCAGATCTCGAAGCCGTCCTGTTCCCCCCAGCGGGACAATGTCATGTCCAGCCCGCGCCAGAACAGCTTGCGAAAATGGAGCCGATTAAGACCCGTCTCGAAACCGGCAGCTTCCAGAACAGCTTTTGAGAACGGTCCGATAACGGCGAGGCCGCCTTGCTCCTCCGTCAGCTCTTGAACGGAAACGCCGAATTGCGCTGCGGCGTTCGCGATCCATGCGCGATCATCGGCCGCCGATACGATGAGGAACTGATCTGCGGCAAAGCGGGCAATTACGCCTGCGCCGCGCACGCCACCGGCATCGTTCAACCAAAGCACCTTCAATGACTGCCCAGGTTGCAATTGCCGGGCATCCCGCGTCATGAGGCGCGAGACACATTCGCCGGCGTTTGCGCCGCTCAGCAGAAGGCGGGATCGCCACGAGATATCGAGAAGCGCTACGCCGGCACGCGCCGCGAAGGCTTCCTCCTGCGCATCACCGAAATCCAGCGGTAACGTGAATCCGTTGCGCGCGGTCCAGCGATTGAACGGGTTGTTCGCGGCGCTGCGGGCATGGAATGGCGTGGCGTGGATATGTCGTCCCCCGCTCATGCGCGTATCCCCATTTGCGCGGCAATGCGCCCAGCCCGGCCCGATATCGCGGAATTCGGTTCGGCATCGTCACCGCACAGGAACAATCCCTGAATGGGTGTTCGCACGCGAGAGTCATAATTGGAGGTCAGGCGCACCAGATTGGTCACGGCATCCGTGTCGTCGGGCGTCAGCACCTTCATGCGCGTTAAGTCGCGCGAAAGATTGGGTACGAATTTGTCGATGGCAGCGACAACGCGCGCGCCGAGAACCGTGCTCATCGCGGCCCATCCCTGGGCCGGATGGCGGGGAAGTGGACGCACGGTGGCGGAAAGCACGTGCAGACCTGGCGGCGCAATAGACGGGTCCACATTGGTGGGAACGGTGAATTCTATCGGCAATTCGTCTCCGATCTCGCCATCGCGCGCTGCGAGTTCTGCGGAAATGTAAGACTCAAATCTTTCGGTCGTGATGAAGCGACTTGCAGGCGCTGCGGAACCCAGCGACGGCGCGTTCGCCAATACCATCAGGACATGCGCCTCCGCCAATGAAGCACCGCGGTGGCCTGTGTTCACGCCGGACAGGCCAAGGGCCCCCGGCGGAAGCAGATCACGGGCCATCCGCGCAAGAGGCAGAACGGAAAGCACGGCAGGCGCGAAGCATGTTTCGCCCGATTGCAGACGAACACCCGCGACGCGATCTTCATCCAGAACAATCGATTCCAGCGGCGCGCCTGTTCGAAGCTCCGCTCCAGCATCTTGTGCGGCGGCAGCAAGAGCGCTGACAAGCGCCGGCAGGCCGCCCATGGGAAGCATTGTTGCCCCCTGCAATCCAGACATCTCCTGTGCGGCATGCCACAGAAGCGCGATCGCAGATGCCGGCTCGATAATAGACAGGCCGCCAGCCGTTGCATCGAAGCACAGCGCTGCTTTCAGGCTCTCGCTTTCAAACCAGGTGTCGAGCCACGCCGAAACGCCCATCCATTTGATGCGGTCGATTTCCTCGCGGACATGCCCTTCCAGCGGTGGCGCTTCGGCGTCCCACCAGAGCGGCCGCAGTGCCCGCGACAATTCGAGGAGTTTTTTTCGAAAGCGTGGCCATGCCGCGGCATCGGCACGCGAATGCGGAAGAATGGACGCCGCGGTATCATGGACATTCCGGGAGAGAACGAGCGGTTTTGCCCCGGTGCGCAGCCCCACGAGAGACATCTCGCGTCCTGCGAACCGCAGCCCATGGCGAGATAGTTTGAGTTCGCTGACCAGTTGCGGATCGAGTGCGTGCAGAGCCGGGCCGGCCGCGCTCACAGAAAATCCCTCGCCCAGGTCGATGCGCACACAACGGCCGCCCAGTTGCTCCTCTTCTTCAAGCAGAAGAACCCGCTTTCGCGCCTTGGCGAGATAGGCGGCAGCGACCAAACCATTCACGCCACCACCGAGCACAATCGCATCGTGGGATGCCGGCGCTGTCATTTGAGCCGTCCTTCCTTCAGGTCTGCGATGAGCGCCTGCGCAGCCATGATGCCGGACGCACATGTGGCGATGACGCCTGACGACGTTGAGGGACCCGCCAGATAAAGCCCTTCGATCGGTGTGCGCGGCGCAATGCAACCGCCGCCCGGTCGAAAGGAGAACATCTGGTCCGCAGCGATCTCGCCGCCCCACAGATCACCGTCGGTACATCCAAGTGCCTGCTCGATGTCCGGCGGAACCAACAACTCGCAGGCGAGAATGCGTTCGGTTACGCCCGGCAACACCCGTTCCATGCCGCCAAGCACTCTGTCACGCAACGCATCGCGCTTTTCGTGCGTCCATGCCCCGTCGAACAGGTGCGACGGCACACAGCCGACGGTCACCGTCATCGTCGCGGCTCCGACCGGACTAAGGCGAGGATCTGTCGCGGACGGTATCCGGAGCGCAACGGGAAGCTGCTCGGCGAGCGTTCCCGCCTGCCACGCCGCGAAGGCTTTGCCCATATCTGCGGCCTGCGGTGCGATGTGCACAGGACCGGCAAACAGCCGCTCGCCGGCAAATGACGGACGCTTCGGAACGCTGTCCAACGCGACAAGCAGCCTTGCCGTGGCACCACTCGTGCGAAACTGCGCGGCGCGGGTTGCGAGAGCAGCGGGAAGATCGTTCCAGGAAAAGAGCGAAAGAAAGGTGCGCTTGAAATCCAGCGTCGAAATCACGGCGCGGGCCGCCACCTCGGAGCCGTCCGCCAATCGTACGCCACCCGGCCGGCGTCCTTTGCGGTGAATATCCATCGCTTCAAGGCCGAAGAGCATTTCGACGCCCAGGCCCTGCGCCGCGTTGGCTAGCGCATCCGTCACAGATTGCAGACCGCCGATCACGCGCAACGCGCCCGCACCGGCGAGCACGTGAAGTGCCGTGCCGCTCCGATCAGGGTGCGCGGCACGTCCCTCAAGGCCGGCGAACAATCCTAGTGCGACCTGATCCGCCCCCCGTTGGGAGGCGCCCAGCGCTTCGCTGAGCGACATGCCTGCAAGTTCTTCACCCGGCCATGACGCAACCGGCGAAGCCGTTATTCCGCCAAAGAGGGAACGGCGAAGCGGCGCCGCATCTTTGGCAGCACGCTCCAAAGCGGCACTTGTGATAGCCGCCCTCTCCGAACGCGAGGCGCCGTCAGTCACGGCGCGATCTGCCCACAGCGCCGTTGACGGTGCCGAAGGCTGGAGCAGAACACCGTGACGGGCGAGATCGAGATGCCAAAACGTGCGAGGCGGAATGGAGCACTCATCACAGAACGGCGAGGCGCGGAAGCCGGGATGGAATTCCCGCGTGACGTGCCGGCCACCGGGCTGCTCATTGCGTTCGATGACCACGACCTTGAGACCCGACCGGGCAAGCGTCACCGCCGCGGCCAAACCTTCCGCGCCGGCGCCGATGATCGCCGCGTCGTATCGCAAAGCCTCTCCATCCATTCCGCAGCCCTTAGCGGTAAACGGATATTAAGGCTCAAACGGAAAAGAGTGGTTTCAAAGGCAAAGGGCGGAAGCGGCTTTTGGAGCCAATTCCGCCCTTTGGTTAATCCGCGCAAAGCCTGTTCTTAGAGAACGCCGCGCTTGTGTTCGCCGACCACGATACGGCCAGGGTTGAAGGCCGCCTTGAACACGTCCATCGCCTTGCGGGGCTCTGCGTCGCCGCACATGAACACGTCGAACGCCGCGTAACCCTTTTCCGGCCATGTGTGGACGCTGATGTGGCTTTCCGCCAGCACCGCGACGCCCGACACGCCACCGCCATCCGAGAAGGTATGGAGGTGGATATGCAGCAAGGTGGCGCCAGCCGCCTTGACCGCATCGATCAACGCCTGCTCGACGCGATCGCGATCGCCAAGACCTTCGGCCTCCCAGAGGTCGATGATCAGATGGCTGCCGGCGAAGGTAACGCCGTTACGGGTGATGAAGTGGTCTTTGTATTCCGGTTCGTTGTCGTTCTGGAGGACGACGGGCATCGGCTTTGCCACTGCGTTTGCCGATGTGCGGACGCGAGGAGCCCTCGCCACTTTGTTTGCCGAGACAAGCTGCAATCTAGCCATTTCGGGCACCTACCCTTTCACTCAGAGTTGACACCTGCGCCTTGGCCTTGTGGGTTTCCGGACGCGTTCTCCCAAAAAGAAAACGGCGGACGGAAGGCCGCCTCGCCGCTTTGTCCCGTCGCCAGGACGAGTCGGAATATAGGGCCGTCCTTCGCGCATGCAAGAAATTTTGTCGCCCATCCGTAAATTTTCTCCGACCACGTGTTGCCGACGTCGCTCACAAGCGCTGTCACAATCGGTAACGGCGCTCCTTCGGGAGCGAAGAGCCGCCACGCTTGCCAGCACACCGCGTCAGCCCTAAAACGCCCCGCTTTCCAAAATGTTTCACCGCTGGACGAGGAGCCTGACGATGGCCGCAAGCAGCTTCAAAGAGCGTCTCCACAAAGGTTACGCACAGGTGATGGAACTGAGCGGAAAGCCGCTCGCGGACGAAAAGAGCCGCTATCAGCGCATCAAGATCTTCGACACGCCCAACAACGGGCGCGTCATGACGCTCGACGACATCGTCCAGATCACAACCCGTGACGAGAGCGCCTATGCCGAAATGCTGACACATTTGCCCATGTTCGAGCACGGCAAGACCGAGCGGGTGATGATCGTGGGCGGCGGCGACCTTTCCATCGCCGACGAGGCGCTCAAGCACAAAGGCGTCAAGGAAGTCGTCCTGGTGGACATCGACGGCCGGGTGATCGAACTGTGCAAGAAGTATTTCGGCGAGATCAACGCCAAAGCCTTCAAGGACAAGCGCCTCAAGCTCGAGGTTGCCGACGCCTTCGAATATCTGGGCCGCAAGGAAAGCAAGGACCGTTTCGACCTGATCGTGGCCGACAGGCCGGACCCCGTGGGCCCCGGCAAGGCGCTGTTCGGCGAGACCTTCTATGACCGCGTGCGCAACGCCCTGAAGCCCGGCGGCTTCGCCACGTTCCAGACCGGCGTGCCGTTCTACCAGCCCTGGGAGATCACCGAGGCGCTGAACGAGCTGGTGGAATTTTTCCCGTCTTCTGGCCTCTACCTTACGGTGGTGCCAACCTATATCGGCGGCTTCATGGCCCTGTCGTGGGCCGGCAAAGGCAAGAGCGCGAAGCTCGGCACACCGGCAGGCATCAAGAAGGCTGCCGCGGCATTCAAGAAGGCGAAGCTGAAGACCGACTATTACAACCCGGCCATCCACACGGCCGCCTTTGCGCTGCCGGAATGGATCGCGCGGCTGGTGCCCTAAGCCGGAGCGGCTATCCGCTTTTCGAAAATCGCCACGACGCTGGCTTGTAGCTGCCGCAGCTTGGCCTCGAGCGCGGCGAAGCCGTCTTCACCGCCCGCGCGCGCCAGCAACGCCTTGAGGCCCGGCGTTGCGGACGCGGAGTCGAACGCGCCGTCGACCGCGATCCGGAGTACCTGCGTCAGCGCCGTCTGCAGCGCCGCCGCCGTCATCAGCGTCACCGCATCGTCAGCCTCCAGAGCGCCGGCCTGCGCCAGCGCGTTGAGGGCCCCGACCGTATTGCTGTGAAGTACGCCCGGATGGCGGTGCGCCTCGAGCAGCTGGAGCGCCTGCGCGATGAACTCAATATCCACCAGCCCGCCGCGCGTGAACTTCAAGTCCCACGGCGCCTTGCCGGGGAACTGGGCGAAGAGCTTGGCGCGCATGTCGGCAGCGTCGCCCAATATCTTCGTGGCATCCGGCGCGCTGGAGAGCGTGCCGCGAATGACCGCCGCAACCTGTGTCGCAAGTTCCGCCGGACCGGCGATGATGCGGGCCCGTGTGAGCGCAAGCCGTTCCCATGTCCAGGACTCGCTTTCGTGATAGCGCGTGAAGGACTCCAGGCTCACGGCAACCGGCCCCTTGTTCCCTGTCGGCCGCAGCCGCATGTCGACTTCGTAGAGTGTGCCTTCGGCGGTCGGAACGGTGAGCGCCGCGATCAGGCGTTGCGCCAGGCGGCCGTAATACACGCTTGCGGATAGCGACTTCGCGCCATCCGATGCGGCGTCCGGCGGCGCATCGTAGACAAAGATCAGATCGAGATCGGAACTGGCCGTCATCTCCCGGCCGCCGAGCTTGCCCATGGCCACCACGCCGAACGCCCCGCCCGGTACGGCCCCAAAGCTGGATTTCATCTCGTGCGCGGCGGCATCGAGCAGTGCCGCGACGGCGCATTCGGCGATATCGGTGAGCGCAGGGCCGGCGGCGTCGGCGCGCAGGTCGCGGTCGATGATCTGCACGCCGATGCGGAAGATCTGTTCGCGCGCGAAACGGCGCACGCCATCCAGCGCCGCCTCGAAATCGTTGGCAGCGGACAACTGAAGCTGCAGCAGTTCCTGCAGCTGCTCGCGCGAAGGCAGCGAGGTGAGAAAGTCCCGGTCCATCAACGCGTCGAAGACGCCGGGCGAACGCGCCAGATGATCGGCCAGCCGCGGCGCCGAACCGCAGATGTTGGACACAAGCTTGAGCAAATGCGTGTTGGCGAGCAGAAGCGAGAAGAGCTGAACCCCGCCCGGCAAGCGCGAAACGAAGCGATCGAACTGCGAAAAGGCCGCGTCGGGATCGGCGGTGGCGGCCAGCGCGTCGAGCAGTGCCGGCATGAGTTTGGTCAGGATCTCTCGCGCGCGCGAGCTGCGCGTGGCGCGAATGCGACCGTGGTGCCAGCCGCGCACCGCATGGGCGACGTGATGCGCATCGCGGAAGCCCATATTCGACAGCGTCTCGATCGTTTCCGGATCGTCCTCGACGCCGGTGAAGACAAGGCTGCCTTCGCTGGTGGCCAGCGGCGCTTCCTGTTCGAACAGCGCGAGATAGTGGTGCTGCACCGTCCGCAGGTGATGCAGCAAGACCTCGCTGAACGAAGTCACCCCGTCGAAGCCCATGAAACATGCGACATGCGCAAGTTCCTCTTCCGACTTCGGAAGGCTGTGCGTCTGCTCGTCTTCGATCATCTGCAGGCGGTGTTCGAGCTTGCGCAGGAAATCGTAAGCCTGCTCCAGATCGGTCGCGGTTTCTCCTGATACCAGTCCCGCTGCGCGCAAGGCTTCGATGGCCTTCAATGTTTCGCGGGAACGGAGCAGCGGATTGCGGCCACCGAGAATGAGCTGCTGCGTCTGGGCGAAGAACTCGATCTCGCGGATTCCGCCGCGTCCCAGCTTCACATTGTGCCCGGCCACGGCGATGGCGCCATGCCGGCCATGCGCGTGAATCTGCCGCTTGATCGAATGGATATCCTCGATCGCGGCATAGTCGAGGCTGCGGCGCCAGACGAAGGGTTTGACCGCGTCCAGGAACGCCGCTCCCGCCGTCAGATCGCCGGCGCAGGCGCGCGCCTTGATCATCGCCGCCCGCTCCCAGTTCTGGCCCATGCCTTCGTAATAGGCTTCGGCGGCGTCTGTTGAGATCGCCACTTGCGTCGCGCCGGCATCGGGCCGCAAGCGCAGATCGACGCGGAAGACATAACCGTCGGCGGTCGTTTCGCTCAGCAGCCGCACCAGTCCCTTCACGATATCGACGGCGGCGCCGCGCATGTCGTCCCGTTTGCGGAAGGGAAAGCGGCGCGGATCGTAGAAGATCACCAGATCGATATCGCTGGAGTAGTTCAGCTCGAAGGCGCCGTACTTGCCCATGGCGAGAACGACGAGACCCGTTTCCGCTTCAAGAAGGGCGGGATCGGTCGCATCCCTCTCGGCGCGCTTGGCGGCATCACGAAGAAGAAACCGCAACGAAGCGCTCAGGCAAACGTCAGCAAAACGGGTGAGCGCGTGCGTGACGTCGCGAAGCTGCCAGACCGAAGCGATATCCGCGAGGGCGATCGCCAACGCCGCCTGCCGTTTCGCGCGGCGAAGAATTTGCATCACGGCGGTAATGTCGTCCAGCGTTTCGATTGTGCGAATGTCGGCTTCGATCTCCGACAGAGTGGCGTCGGGGGCGCTGCCCGCCGTCCGGCGCAGGAAAATTTGTTCGCGGACGGCAAGGCGCGCCAGAAACGGGCTGTTGCCGAATGCGGCGCGATACACGTCCATCTGCGCCGGCGAGGGAACGAACCCTTCTTCTCCTTCGGCCAATGCCGCCAAAGTGCGATCCGCGCGCGCCGGATCAAACGGCGCGGGGATATCTCGCGGCACGAAGCGCAGGTCGCTCATGGGCGCACCATATTCGCGCAGCGCGCTTGCGCAAACCGTGCGCGATTACGTTGCAGGTGGCGTGTTTATCGCAGGGCCGGCAAGCTGGCGCGGCGGCGTGCGGACTGCGGTTTCGTGTGGAAACAGCAGTGTTGCCTTCAGACCGGGGCCGTTGTCGGACAAGTCCAGCTTCGCGTCGTGGAGCTTGGCCACCGCGACGACAAGACTGAGGCCAAGCCCCGTACCCGGGGAATGGCGGCTGGCTTCAAGACGCACGAACCTGTCCAGCACCCGCGCACGATCTTCATTGGGAATGCCGATCCCGGTATCGGCAACCACGAGCGCTATTCCGGTGGGGCGGTTTTCTATGGACACCCGGATGCTGCCACCCTCCGGCGTGTATTTGATCGCATTGTCGACGAGATTGGCCAGCGCTTGCGCGATGAGACGTTTGTTGCCGAGGATCATCGCGACGCCGCTCGGAACGACTTCGAAGGTGACGCCCTTCTCTTCGGCCAGCGCGTCGTACAATTCCGCGATGCCCTCAACCACTTCACGCAGGTCGACGCGCGCCATTGCTTCGCGCGCCATGCCGGCTTCGGCTTCGGCGATCAGCAGCAGCGCGTTGAAGGTTGCGATCAGCTGATCGATCTCGACCGCGGCAGACTCGATCTCTCCATATTCGGCGCTATCGGGCGGAAGCCTGCGCAGGGCAGCGTCGATGCGGTTGCGCAGGCGGTTCAGCGGCGTGCGCAGATCGTGCGCCACCGAGTCCGTCACTTCGCGCATGCCGCGCATCAGCCGCTCGATGCGCTCCAGCATCCGGTTCAGATTCGCGGCGAGAATATCGAACTCATCGCCGTTGCCGCGCACCGGAACACGACGCGAAAGATCGCCGGCCATGATCTCCCGGCTGGTTTCGTTGATCGAATCCAGACGCGCGACGAGATTGCGGCTCATCACCGCGCCGCCGGCGATGCCCAAGAACAGCATCAGCAACAGGCTCCAGGGAATTGTGGTGCTGAACAGCCGCACCGTTTCGTGGCGCTCGTGAATGTCGCGCGCTACCAGGAGCTGAAACCCGCCCGTCAGCGAAAAGACACGGCCGCGCGCGCGGCGAAGCACACTATTGCCGCCGACGCGACGCTCATAGTTGAACTCCACGAAATTGTCGGGCTGGCGGATCATCTGCGGCCAGCCGTCGAGATTGCCGGCAAGCGGATGGCGCAACGTGTCCGTAAGCAGATAAAGGCCCTGCCCGCCGCGCATCGAGCGGCTCATGATCACGTCGTCCAGGCCGCCAAGCCCGAGCCGCTGATATTGCTCTGACAGACCGACGATCTCGGCGTCGATCGTCTGGTCCGTCTGAGCATCTAGCTCGCGCTTGGTGTTCCAATAGGTGAACGCGACGAGCCCCGCGGCCGAGACCGCGAAGATGGCGACATAAATAAAGACGATCCGAAACGCGATCGTCCGGAAGAAACTAGGCGCGCGCACGGATCATGTAGCCGGCGCCGCGAACCGTGTGCAGCAGCGGCGTCTCAAATCCCTTGTCGATCTTCGCGCGCAGGCGCGAGATGTGCACATCGATCACGTTGGTCTGCGGATCGAAGTGATATTCCCACACGCTTTCCAGAAGCATGGTGCGGGTCACCACCTGCCCGGCGTGGCGCATGAGATATTCCAGCAGGCGGAATTCGCGCGGCTGCAGGTCGATGGAGACTTCGCCGCGCTTGGCCGCGCGCGTGAGCAGATCGAGCTCCAGATCGCCGACCTGAAGACGCGTCTTCACCGCGGCGGGATGGCGGCGGCGCATCAGCGCGTCGAGACGCGCCAGCAACTCAGCAAACGCATAAGGCTTGGTGAGGTAATCGTCGCCGCCGGCTTTCAGGCCCTTCACGCGGTCGTCCACTTCGGACAAGGCGCTCAGGAAGAGCACCGGCGTGACATTGCCGTGCTGGCGCAGTTCTTCCACCAGCTTCAGCCCGTCCAGTTTGGGCAGCATCCGGTCGACAATTGCCACGTCATAGGGGCGCGAGAGGGAAAGCGAGAGGCCGATTTCACCGTCGTCCGCATCGTCGACGACATGGCCGGCTTCCTTGAGGCCGTTCACAAGATAACGCTGCGCTTCGAGATCGTCTTCAACCACGAGAATTCGCATGCAAGGCTCCTGACTCATTTTGCCGAAGAGGGTCCGCGCCGGCGGCAGCAACGGGGGGATGGGGCCACCACCACCGGCGCGGGGGCCGGACCACGCGAACTTTCGTCCGCGCGGTCCGGTACGCTGTCTTACGTGCCCAGCTTGATGGCCACGAAGCGCTGTCCGCCCTGCCCGCTGACGAGCACAAGGACAGTGTCGCGATGCGCGGCCTGCGCCGCCGCAACGCTGGCTTTCACATCCTGCGGCGAACGCACCGGATGATTGGCGATCGAAACCAGGACGTCGCCGGGCTCAAGGCCCTTGTCCGCCGCATCGCTATTCGGATCGACCTTGGTGACCACCACGCCGTTGATCTTCTCGTTCAGATTGAACGCACGGCGCGTTTCCGGCGTCATCGCGGCCAGGCCCAATCCCATCGCTTCGGCGGTTGCCGGCGCCTGGTGATCCTGGTGCGGATTGTTCGACGCGACCTGCGTTTCCTTCCGCGATCCGATCTTGGCGGTGAGGTTCTTGGTCGTGCCGTTGCGAAGCACGGTGAATGTCGCATCCGCGCCGGCGGGCAATGCCGCAACCCGGCGCGTGAGGTCGCGGGAGTCCGTGACCGCCTTGCCGTTCACCGCGACGACGATGTCGCCGGCCACGATGCCCGCCTGTGCGGCCGGGCCGCCAGCACTGACCGTCGCGACGATGGCACCCTTCAGCGTCTTGTTGCCGAGGCTCGCCGCCATTTCCGGCGTCACGCTCTGGATCTCGACGCCGAGATAGCCGCGCGAAACATGGCCATGCGCCTGCAACTGCGCGACGACGTCATGAATCGTCGAGGCGGGAATGGCAAAGCCGATGCCCACGCTGCCGCCCGACGGCGAGAAGATCATCGAGTTCATGCCGATGACGCGTCCCTGGATGTTGAAGGTCGGGCCGCCGGAGTTGCCGCGGTTGATCGGCGCGTCGATCTGGATGAAATCGGTATAGGGGCCGTTGCCGACGTCACGCCCGATGGACGACACGATACCGGCCGTGACGGTGTTGCTGAGGCCGAACGGGTTGCCGACCGCGATCACCCAATCGCCGACGCGAACCTGGCGGTCATCGCCGAATTCGACTGACGGCAGCGGCTTGTCACTCTTCACCTTGATCAGCGCGATATCCGTCGCCGGATCGGTGCCGACGAGTTTCGCATTGAACTCGCGGCCGTCCGGAAACTTCACGGTGATCTTCTTGCCGTCCTGCACCACGTGATTGTTGGTGACGATATAGCCGGCCTTGTTGATGACGAAGCCGGAGCCCATCGCGATCGCCTTTTGCGGCGCCGCGCGGCGGCCGCCGGGTGCGCCGCCAAACTGATTGAAGAAATCGCGGAACGGCTCCGGAATCTGCTCGGCATCGAAATTGGCCTGCGCCTTCACCTGCTCTTCGACGGTGATCGTGACCACCGCGGGGCTGACGCGCTCCACCAGGTCCGCGAAGGAGAACGGCGCGCCGTTCTCGATCATGCGCGGGGTGGCCGGATGCGGCGCGACGGCGAGCGCCGGGGCCGGCTTCTGCGGCGCTTTCTGCTGCTGGGCGTGTTGCTGCGGCTTGGCGTTCTGGCCCGGCTGGGTCATGGCGAAGGCGCCGAGACCGCCGACCACAAGCACGCCGGCAACACCGGCGGCGATCATGCGACCACGAAAACCCTGAAACGGCTCGGTTAGCTTGCTCATTCAACTCTCCATGCAAATGCGATTGCCCCTGAGGGCCAGCGCCACGCTTCGACGTCCGAAGCCAGCCCTAAGCCCTCAAGCTTGCTGCTTTCTGTCAAATATATTAACTCGGCGTAATCTCACGGGTTCCTGATTCCCAAGGCCCGTGCGGCAAAATCAGCGGCCGGCGGAATCCAGCCTTTTGCGCGCGCGGACAATCACCAGCGCCACCGCCGCTCCCCCAATCAGCAGAATCCCGAGAGGGCCAAACCAGAGCAGATAGGTATCGGGCTCCAGCGGCGGCTTCATCAGGATGAAGTCTCCGTAGCGCGCGACGAGATATTGTTCAACCTGCTCGTCGCTGTCGCCCGCCGCGATACGCGCGCGGATCAGGTGGCGCAAATCGGCAGCGAGCGGTGCGTTGGACTCATCCAGCGATTGCCCCTGACAGACGACGCAACGCAATTCCTTCTGCAACGCGACCGCGCGCGTTTCCAGTTTCGGATCGGAGAGTTTTTCGGAACCGGCAACGGCAAATGCGGAACTCGCCGACAACAGACAGAACAGCAGCGAAAGCAGAATGCGCTTCATTCCGCGGCTGCCATTTGCGCGGCCGGCACGGAGCGGCGCTGCAGCCGGCTCCACAATCCCGCCAGGCCGCCGAGCGCCATGAAGACACCGCCGAACCAGATGAACGGCGCCAGCGGGCTCACATAGGCGCGCAGCACCCACGCACCGTCGCGCTCATCGCCGAGCGCCAGATAAAGATCGGAGAAGCCGGTGGTGCGAATGGCCGTCACCGCCGTTGCCTGCCCCTCCACGGGATAAGCGCGTTTTTCCGGCGTCATCACCGCAACCTGCTTGCCGCCGGACAGCACGTCGATCGTGGCATGCTGCGCGATGTAGTTGGGCCCCTGCAGAAGATCCACGCCTTCCAGACGCAGCGTGTAACCGGCGACCTGCATGGACTGGCCGGGCTTGAGCAATTCCAGAGCTTCGCTGCGCCATACCGTCGTTGCCGTGATGCCGAGCAGCGTGACGCCCAGGCCCAGATGCGCGAGCGCCGATGCGTAAGCGCCAATCGGCAATGCGCGAATGTTGCCGCGTTTCAGAAGATCGATGACCGCTGCCGCAATCGTCCACATGCCAAGCGCGCAAGCCAGCGCCGCCACCAGCGAGCGGGGCGTGACGATCGCAAACACTGCAATCGCCGCGACGGCGGCTATTCCCGCAGCCGGAACGAGGGCACGCAAGGCAGCGCGGCTGTCGCCATTACGCCAACCCAGGCGCGGACCGAACGGCACCAGCAATATCAGCACCGCGAAAATCGGTGCGAAGGTGATCGCAAAAAAGGGCGGACCGACGGAAATCTTCTGACCTGTCATGGCATCCAGCAGCAGCGGATAGAGCGTTCCGATGAACACCGTCGCCGCCGCGGCGGAGAGCAGCACGTTGTTCAGCAGCAGCGTGCTTTCCTTGCTGACGATCTCGAACGCCGCGCCGCTCTGCAATTGCGGCGCGCGCCATGCGAACAGAGCAAGCGCGCCGCCGATGGCAACGGCCAGCATCATCAGGATGTAGACGCCGCGTGTTGGATCACTGGCAAAGGCATGCACCGACGACAGCACGCCGGAGCGCACGAGGAATGTGCCGATCAGGCTGAGCGAAAAGGCGAGGATCGCGAGCAGCAACGTCCAGCTGCGGAAGGCGCCCGTGCGTTCGGTGGCGAGCGCGGAGTGCAGCAGCGCCGTTGCAACCAGCCACGGCATCAGCGCCGCATTCTCCACCGGATCCCAGAACCAGAAGCCGCCCCAGCCGAGGACGTAATAAGCCCACCAACTTCCCAGCGTGATGCCCAATGTGAGCGCGATCCACGCCAGCAGCATGAAAGGCCGCGCCGCGCGCGCCCATGCGGCGTCCGCTTCGCCGGTGATGAGCGCAGCAGCGGCATAGGAGAACGCCGCCGACAATCCGACATAGCCGATGTAGAGCATCGGCGGATGCATCGCGAGACCGGGATCCTGCAACAGTGGATTGAGGCCCGCGCCTTCGAAGGGTGGCGGATCAAGCCGCAGGAACGGGTTCGACGTGAAGAGAATGAAGAGCAAAAAGGCGCAAGCGAGCAGGCCCTGCACGCCCAATGCCGCGGATGTCAGCCGCGCGCTGCCGCGCTGCGCGAACACCATGATCGCCGAATAGATCGCCAGCACGAAAATCCACAGCAGCATGGAGCCTTCGTGATTTCCCCAGACGCCGGTGATCTTGTAGATCATCGGTTTCGCGGTGTGCGAATTCTGCGCGACGTCCAGCACGCTGAAATCCGACACGACAAACGCGTAGGTCAGCGCGCCGAACGCCAGCGCCACGAACACGAACATGCCGATGGCGGAGCTCGACGCGATGGCGCGCGCGCGATCTGCGTTCGGGCGAACGCCGGTCAATCCGGCAATCGCCATCACGACAGAAAGCGCGAAGGCGAGCGTGAGCGCGAGCTGGCCGATCTCTCCGGTCAAGTGCCGCCTTCCTTCCAGCGCCCGGATTTCTTGAGCGCCTGCACGACTTCCGGCGGCATGTATTTCTCGTCGTGCTTGGCGAGCACCTGCGACGCATTGAAGGTGCCGGTATCGTTCAGCGATCCCATCGCCACGATGCCCTGGCCTTCGCGAAACAGATCCGGCAGCACGCCATGGAAATCCACCGGCACATTCGCGCGTCCATCCGTCACCACGAAGCGCACATCGGCGTGCGCTCCATGGCTGACGCTGCCCTTTTCCACCAGCCCGCCGATGCGGAAGTTCACGCCGGGCGCGACATGCTTCGCCGCGACGTCGGTCGGGCTGTAGAAATAAAGAACGTTGTCCCTCAGCGCACCCAGCACCAGCGCTGCGCCACCGGCGCCGGCGACGACGAGCGCGGCAGCGAAATAAAGACGGCGGCGTTTGCGGGGATTCATCAACGATACCAAACCATTGCGATGCGGCGGACTATAGGAGCGGGCTTCGTGCAGGTCCACGCGGCGGCGCGCCGCCCTTGTTCCGCCGGAATCCGTGGCGAATCTGTTATTCTCCGGCGAGGGGAATTGCCATGCGCATTATGCCTTATATGGCCGCAGCCCTGATGCTGCTGCTTGCGGCCTGCTATCCGCCGACGACGACGCATCCCGTTGGGACCACGGCCGGGCTTTCCAATGACGCGGCGCTCACCGGCCTTTGGCGCGGCAAGATGCACAATGACGAAGACCGCGACGTCTACTTCCACTTTCTGCCGCAGGCCGACGGCACCATCGCGGTCGTCATGGTGCAAAGCGGAGCGCAACCGGATGGCGACTGGTCCGTCGCAACCATCACCACAGCAACGCTGGGTTCCAATCACTTCATGAATGCGCGGCTGACCCACAATGGCGACAGCGACGACGACGATGCCGGCCAGCATGGCACCGTGCCACTGCTTTATCGCATGACAGGTCCGGACAAGATCGCGCTGTTCCTGATGGATGAAGACGCCACCAAGGCGGCCATCAAGGCCCATGACATTCCCGGCACGGTGGAGCCCGGTCAGTTCGGCGATGCGGTGATCACCGCCGCGCCGAAGGATCTGGATGCCTTCATGGCGAGCAAAAAAGGCGCCGCGCTTTTCGGCGAGCGCTTTGCGACGCTGACGAAGATCGAATGAACCTCAGTGGTTCGAGCGATGCAGAATCTCGTCCACAATGCCGGTGTCGTAATTCATGCCGTCCATCGTGAGCGTGATGCTGTGCGGCCAGTCCCCGCGCGCCACGCCCTTGCGGGTGAGCGCGTTCCAGACCTTCTCGTTGAAAAGTCCGGTCGCGTCGCTGCCGCGCACCACCGCGTCGCCGAGATGGAAGTGATCGCCATGCGCCGGCGGAAAATGCTGGATCGTCGCCTCGCCGGGGCCGGGCCCTGCAATCGCCGCGTTGGGAATGCGCGCCATGGCCTGCAGCAGGGTCAGCGTGCGCAACTGCAGCGGATTGAGTTTCAGCGGATTTACCTTCGGCGCCATTCCATTCCCCATTACATCTGCCAGCGCGGTTGATCCGCGCCGAGTTCGGGCGGCGGCAGTTTCCAGACCGGCGGCGCGGCGGACATCCGCACCACCGGCGCCAGATGGTCCAGCCGCCCGCGCGTCGTTTCGCATGACTGGAAATAGCCGTCGAGTCCCTCCAGCGGATTCCACGCGTCCGGAATGCGCCTGGATTCGATCCGTGGCAGCGCCTGAAGCCACTGCGCCGTCGCGCAGAGCGACACTTCCACCCGCCAGCTTCCGCCTTCTAGCATGCGCTTCTTCAAGGCCGCGATGGCGCCGGCCGCAGCCAGATAACCGGTGATGAAATCGCAAGCCGCCGCAGGAATGAGGCGCGGCACGCTCTCGCGGCGGCTGCCCGCGCGCGCGGCCATGAACGCACCCTGCTCCACCGCAATGCCGGTGGCGCACTGTGCAAGCTGTTCCCAGCCGCGCCGATGCGCCCATGGGCCGGTTGCGCCGTAGCAGGATATCCCGACATGGATGATGCCCGGCGACAGATGCGCCAACGCCTCGGGCGAAAAGCCCAGCTTGGCGAGGGCGCCCGGCACATAAGAGTCGATGAACACATGCGCGCCGCGAACGAGACCGCGCATGGTTTCCGCATCGCCCGGCTTTGCCAGATCGAGGAAGGCGGAGCGTTTGCCAAGGCCGGTGTCCAGATCGAACAGATCGATGGTCGGCAAATGCGGGCCGCGCACGCCAAGTACGTCAGCACCATAAGACGCGAGCGTCCGCCCGCAGGCCGGACCGGCGAGAACGCGCGTGAGATCCAGCACGCGAATGCCACCAAGCGGCATGGCGGCATCGCCCGGCTTCAGCGGCGGCGCATCGCCGATGCGCTTGAGAAGGATCGCCGGTGCATGCGCCAGCGCGCGGCCCTGCCCCGACGCCTGCCATTCTTCTTCGGTGCGGATCACCGCGCCGCACTGGTTCATGAACGCCAGCGCGTCTTCCAGCGAGAACGCGTTCCATTTCGCAACCGCGCCGGCAATGGCTTCGGCATCATTCTTTGCGTTGAGAAGATCGAGCGTGCGGCGTTCCAGATGCGGAAAACCGCCATGCAGATGAATGTAGCGGCCATCCATGCCGCGATAGATTCCCACGGTCGCGTTGCTGTCTGCCGGGCGCGGCACGGATTTGCCGTTCAGCCGCAGCAGGGAGAATGAAACCAGCGAAGCCGCCGCTGCTTTCAGATCGATGGATATGTCCTGCGGGTTTCCGCCGCGACAGCGCCAGATATCGCCCGCCGCCGATGCACCGATGCCGAGCGCGGCGGCAGCGGCGCTTGCAACCGGAAACGGCGTCGGCAGGATGGGATCTTCGCCGGCAAACTGCGGTGCCGGCAAAGGTGCGACATCTATAAATCGGTTCAGGGATGCAAAAGCATCGGCCACGGCCATGATTTTCTCCGTGCTCACGGTATAGTCGCTTCAAAGCCAACGCGGCAATCGCGCGAATGGGAGTGAAACGCTTGTCAGGTCCGCTTCAGGGAATTCGTGTCGTCGATCTCGGACGCTATATCGCGGGACCGTTTTGCGCCGCGCTGCTCGGCGATCTCGGCGCGGAGGTGATCCGCGTGGAGAAACGCGACGGCCGTGAGGATCGTACGCTGGTTTCGCTCGCAAACCGCGCCGATGGCAGCCCCGCGGAAGGCGCGATGTTCCTGCAGATGAACCGCAACAAGCGCGGCCTCACGCTGGACCCCGCGCATGAGAAAGGCCGCGAGGTGGTGAAGCGGCTGATCGCGAATAGCGACGTGGTGATCGCAAACCTTCCGGGCGAAACGCTGAAAAGTCTCGGCCTCGATTATGAGAGCGTGGCCGCGATCAATCCGCGCGCGATTTTGGGTGTCGCCACCGCGTTCGGACTTGAAGGGCCTTACGCCAACCGTGTCGGCTTCGACGGCATTGCGCAGGCGATGTCGGGCGCGGCCTATTTCGCGGGCACCGAAGAGCAGCCGGTGCGCGCCGCCGTGCCGTGGGTGGATTTCGGCACCGCATCGCTTCTGGCGCTGGGCATTGTTTCGGCACTGCATGCCCGCGAGAAAACCGGCAAGGGCCAACTCGTCGAAGGCGCGCTGCTGCGCACGGCGATGACATTCTTCAGCCCGACGCTCATCGAGGAAGCCGTGCTGGAACTGGGGCGAAAGCCGTCGCTCAACCGCAGCCAGACGGCGGGTCCGTCCGACATCTTCAAGACCAAAGACGGGTGGATCACCGTGGCGGTGAACGGCGATCCGCTGTTTCGCCGCGTATGCCGCCTCATCGGCGCGCCGGAGTGGATCGAGGATGCGCGCTTCTCCTCCGACAAGCTGCGCGGCGACAATGGCGAGATCATCTCCGCGCGCGTGCAGGAATGGTGCGGGGTGCGCACCAGCGACGAAGCGATCAAGGCGTTCGAAGGCGCACGCGTTCCAGCGGGCCCGGTCTATACGATGCGCGAGGCGCTGGACGATCCGCATGCCAGGGCGAGCGATATTCTCACCACCGTCGATTTTCCGGGCATCGGCAAGGCGCCCATTGCGTCCACGCCGGTGAAGCTGCATGCCACGCCGGGAACGGTGCGCCGCCGCGCGCCGATGCTGGGCGAACACTCCGACAAAATTCTCGGCGAACTCGGCTATTCGCATGCCGACATCGAAGAGATGCGCCGGCTCGGCGTCGTCTGACTAGGCGGCGATCGGCGGTGTCGCCGCGCGCGCCCGGCGGCGCAGCAGATCAGCCTCTTCCTGGTTGAACACCAGCGCGAAAAGCTCCGCCACAAGGTGGAAATAAGCATCGGTGACGATGCGCCGCTCGCCCGTGACGGTGCGAAGCTCTTTCAAGATATCTTCCGAATAGCTGCGCAGCATGGTGCCGATCTCATCGAGCGCGTCCTTGTTGCTGGCACCGAACGAGGCGGCAGCGGCGAAGGAGCGGCATCCGGCGACAAGCCGGGCATAAGCCAGCGCGCGATCCGACTTGTCGGGATCGGGATGGCGGGTCAGATCCGGCATGCGCGGACCGCCCGCATAGGAACCGGACTTGATGGTCGGCAGCGCGGCGGAGACTTCCTTTGCCGCACGCTCCATGAATCCATCCATCACTTCGGCAAGCGCGGCGCGGTCGGCAAGCAGGCGCTGGCCCCATTTGCCATCGCGGCGCATCTCGATCGCTTTCACCATACCGCTCGAAAGCGTCGTGAAGCCGATGATGTGGCCGATCATGGCATCGGCATCGAAATGGCCCGGCCGCACGGCGCGGACCATGGATGCGTAATATTCGATGTCGCCAAATATGATCTCGCCGACGAGGCCCATGTCGGTGGAGCTCATCAGCGTGTCCTGCGTCTGGCGCGTCACGTTCATGGGCAGCTTCAGCGCTTCCCACGGACGCTCCAGCCGGTGCATGGCGATCACGGCGACATAAGGCGCCGCTTCCGGCGCAGTGGCTGCGAGGTGATCGTAGATGTCGCGAAGCTTCCAGACATACTCTTCGGTGAGCATCGGCAGGGGACGCGGAAGCTTGTCCTGCAGAACCAGCACGTCGTTGCCGACGGAAAGCATCAGGGCCATCTCGCGCGCGTCTTCGACGGCGAGATCGTTTTCAAGAACGGTGCGCGCCGCCTTGCGGCCGCGGTCGGTGCCCAGCGCGGCGAAAAGGGCTTGCGAGGCCGCAGACCAGAATTCGGCGGCAACCTTCATCATCTCGTCGGTATTGCCGGAGAGGACGGTGGTCTTGATGCCGATCGCATAGCGCGAGGCGGCATCGGGGATCAGCGTCTGCGATACCCAGTTCCACACCGGCATGATCGAGCTGCGCTCAATGCGGCCCTTCTGCTTCTTGGTGCGCGGCATCACGGTGAGCAGATCTTCGAACGGCCGGCAGAACAGGCGCAGCGGCGTCGGCGCACGATCGCCCTGCCCGCGACGCAGCACCGGCCGCAGGCCATCGAGAATGAGCTCGTGCGGAAGCGTGCGGCCGTCGTTCAGGCGATCGATCTCGATAGCCTTCGCCAGCCGCGCCGCCATCAACGGCGGAAGAGCACCCAACAAGCCCTGAAGTTGTTGCGTCTTATTCGAATCCATAGCCCCGACATTCACTGACGGAAAACGGGCATCGCCCCGCACTTCCGGCCCTGCCACGCTAATCACTTATTGTTAACGCGGCCTTGCTCGTAACACTCAAACTATGGCCGGAAGGGCCAGCCGGGCCTCAAAACCGCCAAGCGGACTGCGGCCCAGGCTCAAGGATCCCCCGTAAAGCCGGGCAATATCGCGGACGATCGCGAGGCCGAGCCCGGTGCCGGGGACGCTCTCGTCCAGCCGCTCCCCCCGCTGACCGATATGAGAAAGCTCTTCCAGCGTGAGGCCGGGGCCATTGTCGCCGACGACGATTTCCAGCACGGCGCCGGGCAGGTTCGCCGCCGAAACCGCCACCCGGCCCTTCGCCCATTTGCAGGCATTGTCCATCAGGTTGCCGACCATTTCTTCCAGGTCCTGCCGCTCGCCGCGAAAGAACAGATTGCCTTCGCCGATGACCGCGATCTCGACGCCGCGCTCGGCATGAATTCGGCGAAGCACGCGGGCCAGATCCTCGATCACGGGCATGACCTCGGTACGATTGCCGATGGCGCTCACCGCGCCTGCAACGCGCGCGCGCGCCAGGTAGTGATCGACCTGGCGGCGCATGGTGCCGACCTGCTTCGTCACGGCGTCCGCAAGCGGGCCGGGATTCGCGGATGCTTCGTTGGAGATCACCGTGAGCGGCGTCTTCAGGAAATGCGCGAGGTTGGAGACATGCGTTCGGGCACGCGCCACCACTTCGGCATTGTGCTCGATCAGCGCGTTCAGCTCGATCGCCAGTGGCGCGATCTCCGCCGGGAAGCGGCCATCGAGCTGGCGCGCCTTGCCGTCGCGGATGCGCGCGAGCGCCAGACGCAGACGGCGCAGCGGAATAAGGCCAACGCGCACCTGCACGAAGATGCCGCCGATCAAGCCGATGCCGAGCAGCGCGAACGACCACAGCAACGTGCTGTTGAACCGCGCCACTTCGGCTTCAAGCTGCGTGGAATCGCCGGCGACGAGAAAGCGATAGCTGCGCGTGTCCTTCGTCGAGGGCGTGTCCGGTATCGGAAATTCCACGTGACGCGAAACGATATGGAGGCGCTGGCCTTCGGGGCCGATGCCGCGGCTCCATTGCACGCCATTGCGCGTGACCATGTTGCCGGCGGCAATGGTGTGATCCCACAAGGAGCGCGAGATCTGCGGCTCGCCGGCGCCTTTGTCTTCCGGCGTAATCTGCCAGTACCAGCCGGAATAGACGCGTTCGAACCTGGGATCTGTGAAACGACCCTGCAGCGAGACCTGCCCCGCCGGTCCGGGCTCGGCGGCGGCGATCATGCCTTCCAGATCGAAGCGCAGGCGCGCATCGAAATCGCTTTCCACCGAGGCGCGGAAAATGCCCGACAGCACGAAGCCGCCGATGACAAAACCCAGGATCGTCCAGACAACCGCGGCCGCGATGAGCCGCGCCTGAAGGGAATCAAGCCTTGGCGCGATTTTCGCTGTCAGCGTTCGGATCGTCGAGGCAATAGCCAAGGCCGCGCACCGTTTGAATGACGTTCACGCCGAGCTTCTTGCGAAGGCGGCCCACAAAGACCTCGATTGTATTCGAGTCGCGGTCGAAATCCTGATCGTAGAGATGTTCGACCAGTTCGGTGCGCGAGACAACCTTGCCCTTGTGATGGGCGAGATAGGCCAGAAGGCGATATTCCAGCGAGGTCAGCTTCACCGGGTTGCCGTCCAGGATCACGCGCGACGCCTTCGTGTCGATCTTCAGCGGACCGACATCGATCTCCGACGTGGCAAGCCCCGCCGCACGGCGCAGAAGCGCGCGCACGCGCGCCAGCAATTCCTCGGTATGGAACGGCTTGGCGAGATAATCGTCGGCGCCGGCATCGAAGCCCGCGACCTTGTCGCTCCAGCGATCGCGCGCGGTGAGGATGAGCACCGGCATCTTGCGATCTTCGGCGCGCCACTTCTCGAGTACGCGCACGCCGTCCATCTTCGGCAGGCCGAGATCGAGGATCACCGCGTCGTAGGGTTCGGTGTCGCCGAGGAAATGGCCTTCTTCGCCGTCGCTTGCCGTGTCCACGACATAGCCGGCGTCGGTCAGCGACTTCTTGAGAAGGCGCTGCAGATCGGAATCGTCTTCAACGAGCAGTATTCGCATTGTCAGTGTCCATGTCCGTGGTGGCCGCCGCCATGTTCGCCATGACCGCCGCCCCGATTGCCACGCCCCCCGCCATTCCAGTTTCCGCGACCGCCCCAGCCGCCGCGTTCGCGACTGCCTGGGCCGTGCTCCCAATAGCCGCGACCGCGATACGGATTGCCGCCGGGATATCCATCTTCGAAACGCCGGCCGCGGCCTTCGTTGTAATCCGGCGGCGGCGCGTTGCGCGGCGGCGCGTTGTAGCGCTCGCGCCCGCGGCCATGCTCCACGCCGAGCACGCGGCCGGTGCGCGCATCGGTATCGAGCCAGATCACGCGGCCTTCTGGCGTCATCCATTTCAAACGGTAATGCGGATTGCCGCCTTCATCGTTGAAGGGACCATCCGCATCGTAAAACGTGCCGGGATAGCGGTCGCGAACCTGCGGCAGCACGCGATCCAGCGGCTGCACGCCGGGCGCACGCCGGGGCTGGGCCGCGGCGGGCGAAAACCCGAACGCAACCAAAGCCAGGAACACGAGGAAAAACGCCCGAAACATTGGGGATTTCTAACTTTTCCGCGATGAATGGCGCATGAATACCCCATCCAGAGTTCGTTCAGCCGCCGGGCGGCATGGTGCGCCTCAGACAAACGCTCTGGCTTTTACCACAACATTCCAGAGCAACGGCCTTGAGGCCGGGTCTTGCGGCAAGCCCCTCCACGCAAGGCCCGTCGCCGTCAAGCGAGAGCCCGCATCGGAGCAATCCGGTGCGGGTTTCTCATATTTGCATTGTGCGCGATTTTGCAAATTCCGGCGCGCACTGCATCTGGTGGCATGCGCCGCATCGCGGCGGCATGGCTGGTATTTGAATTGCGAAATCAGGAGGGTCCCCCCTCCCCCTCAGGCGGTCTCGCGCACGGCCAGATATTCGCCGAGCGGCGCGCGTTCGCTTTCGAGGCTGTTCACGGGCGCCGCTTCATCCGCATATCCCACGGCCATGCCGCAGAAGATCATCTCGTTTTCCGGCACGCTGAGATATTCGCGGATCTGCGGATGGAACATCGCCCAGGCTTCCTGCGGACAGGTATGCAGGCCGTGCTCGCGCGCGAGCAGCATGATGTTTTCCATGAACATGCCAAGATCGGCCCACTGGCCCTGCTGCATCTGCCGGTCGATGGTGAAGATCAGGCCCACCGGCGCGCCGAAGAATTCCCAGTTGCCGGAGAAGAATGCGATGCGCGCCGCCTTGTCCTCGCGCGGGATGTTCATCGTCGCATACATCATCTCGCCGACGCGGAAGCGCCGCGCCTTGTAGGGCTCGGTAAGCGCGGGGGGATAGATGTGATATTCCGGCGGCGTGCCCATGGGATGTTGTTTGCGCGTTTCGGCCACGCGGCGCACCATCTCGTCGCGCGCCGGACCGATGAGCGCATAGACTTTCCACGGCTGCACATTGCCGCCGGACGGCGCGCGCGCGGCGAGCGACACGATGTTCTCGATCGTTCCGCGCGAGACGGGATCGGATTTGAATGCGCGGATCGTCTTGCGCGTGGCGATGGCGTCGCTGACCTTCATGGCAACCTCGAGTGAATGGCGCGCAGCATGGCAAAAAGCCCCGCCGCATCAAAGCAATATCCTTTGACGCAGCGGGAGCTTCACGCGGCGTTCAGGACGCGGTTGCTGTGGCAATGCCGTGGCGCACGGTCATGGCGAGAACCGCCGGCACGACGAGATTGACGGCCTGGTCCACGCTCATGGAGCCGGTAAGAAACCCGCCCAACGCCCCCAGAATGGCAAGCGCCCCGGCGATGTAGGTCTTGTATCCGGAAAACATTTTTCTTCCTTTCTTGTTCGATGCAATGAAAAGCAGTTCGCCGGCGTGCATCGACGTAGCGCCCGCGAAGAATTGGTTTTGATCGGATGGATTCGCTTTTTTTCTGTCGCGCTTAACGACCCACCTGCTGGATAAGAACAGCAGGCAATCACCGTGACGTAAGGAAAGCAGAAGCGGATTGTTGCATTCCGCGCCTCGCTTCATACGGCGCTATTCGTCCGGCGTGAGCGTCAGTTCCGCCCAGGACCAGTAGCATTACCACAAAGTCATTTTTTTTCTGGCCATGCGCTATCCTTCCTGTAATCTTTCGTCCATGGGCGGGGTCTACCTTCATATCGGGCTCGGAAAGACGGGCACGACAGCAGTTCAGTTTTGGCTCGACGCCAATCGGGAGAGGCTTGCGTCCCACGGCTGGCATTATCCCAAGATCGGATTCTTTGAGCGCGGGCGCGCGCATCACGCGCTAAGTCACAAATGGGGCGGCTGGATTAGCCCTAACCTGTTGGACGGCCGCGATATTGATGCGGAGTGGAGACAATTAGCGAACACTATCCTCACTTCCGAAGACAATTTCATAGTAAGCAGTGAGAACTTCGCTACGGCCGCAAGAAGTAACGCCCAAGTAGTGCCCTTCATAACTCGCACTCTACAGGGCATTGATACAAAAATTATCCTCTACTTACGTCGCCCTGACGAATTGGCGGAGGCAGTCTACCGTCAGATGGTGAAAGCTGGCCTGACGCTTCAGCCCATCGACCGCTTTATTGAAGAGCTGCCACCAGAGTTCGATTTTGAAGCGGTTATTCAGGATTGGGAAGAAGGCTTCGGAAAGCAAAACGTAATTGTGCGTTGGTACCAACCCGAACGATGGCCCGAGGGCGATATCGTACAAGCGAGAATGTTCGTATTACTGCCGCTGCTGTCCGAGCAATCATCTCCGGTAAGATCAAGAAGCGGCGCCTCATTTACGAAGCAATCAGGGCGAATGCCGGTTCGGACGAGCCGCTACTTTGCGATTCCAGGCGAGCCAAGATCCTGAAGCGTTATTCGTTTTATAACGCTAGATAATCAATTGAACCGACGATTGTGTGCGCAGCTCCATTTGTCAGATTGCCCGATTGGATCGAAGACTGTCCGCCTGCAGATTTGCTTGCCGCGATATACAAATGTCCACTGTCCCACATACCGATGCTAAGCATCGTATAACCGGCCGGCCAATTGAAATTGGCTGATATCAAAGAAAGATTTCCTGCGGGAAATAAATTGCTGTTGGCAGTGTACGGTATTCCCCCAATCTTCAGCCCACCACTTCCCGTTCCGATTGTTGGTGAGAACGTAATTTGAAACTCCAGATGCACTAGATTGCCTATCCGCGTGAAGAGGCCAGTCTGCACCGAATAGCTGAACGATGACGTTCCGGGGGTGTTGAAGGAGATGGTGGGTGTCCAGGTGCCTTCGCGGTAATCGTCCAGCGTGTTGGCGTCGGTGGACGGATTGGCGGTGGCGGGGAATTTGAGCTGTCCTTTCGGGAGGATCACCTGTCCCGACGATGCCTGCAGGCGCAGCGCCTCGGTCCACGTTGCGCCGTCGGCCGAAACCTTCATGTGAAAGTCGTCGTCAGCCGCGAGGCCCAACTCAGCGCGGCCTGAGGCGCCGTCCTGGAACAGCAGCGTGGCGCTGTCGGCGGCGGTTTCCTTGTTGACGGTGAGCCGCACATCGCCGGAGCCGCCATCCGCCGCCGCGATGGCGCAGAAAAGCGCGCTTTCCGATTTCACCGAAAGCTTGTTGGTCGCGTCCGCCGCCGTGTTCACACCGAGCTCGGGCACATTCTGCAGCGCGATCAGCGCGCCATAATCCGTCCAGTTTGCGCCGTCGAACACGATGAGCGCGGCTTCATCGGCAACATAGGCGACGAGACCCGCGAACGGCGCATAGAAGCGCCAGCTTCCATCGGCGCAATAGGCGATCCTGCCGCTCTGCCCCGTCCACGCGCCGCTGCCGGTAGCTTTCACCAGATAAGTGTCGCCATCGGCGGGGGATGCGGGCGGCGCGGAAAGATCGCGGTCGAGGATGCGCGGGTTGAGCAGCGCATCGAACTGGTAGAGCGCTTCGTTGTGCGTGACGTGCTTTTGCGCCTGCGATGCGCCAAGCAGCGGCGCACCGGCGCGCGGTGTCGTGTCGGTCATGTGTTGTCCTTGAATGCCCTCTCCCCCTTTGAGGGGGAGAGGGCTGGGTGAGGGGTCTATCCGCTTGCGAATTGCCGGTGAGAAAGGCGCATTGCGCCGCCCCCTCACCCTGCCCTCTCCCCCACATGCGTGGGGGCGAGGGTTACTCTAAAAATAAAAGCTCGCCGTCTTGCCCGCGCCGCGGCCTGTGACGGCGGAAAGCTGATAGACGGTGAAGCGGAACGGCGACGGCAGGCCGGAGGGGAAGTCCGCCGCGATCTGCGCCGCGGTGTAGGTTTGCGATGGCGATACGGTGTTGATCGTTCGCTTCACTGCGCCAGCGCCGTCGAGAATTTCGATGTCGTAGGCTTCCGTTGTTTCGCTCATCGGGATATCCGTCTGGTCCCAGCTGTCGCTGGACGGCGAACGGTCGCGGCGTATCCACGACAGGTTGAGATTGCCGCTTGCGTCATAGACGGCGCGAAGCTGGCACGGCGCGAGCGGGCGCAGGCCGACGCCTTCGAATTGCAATTCGCCGCCCTGCCATGAGGAATCCGAAACCGGCTTCCCCTTCGGCCCCCACAGATAATGAAACGCCAGCGCATACTGGCTCTGGCTGAGCGAAAGCTGCTGCAGCGCTTCATTCAGCACCACGACGCGCGCGCCGGCCAGAACAGGATCGCGCATCGCGCCTTCGCTTCCCGCCTGCCCGCGCAACAGGCGCGACAGCATCCATGTGTCCGGCGCGGTGAGCGCGGCATTCGCGAATTGCAGGATCTCCCATGCGCCGTCTTCATTCTCGATGGCGAGCACGTTGCCGCCTGCGAGCACGGAGAGATCGTCCAGCGCGGCGAGCGTTCCGTTGAACAGCTTCACGCCGACGCTGTTCACCCCGTCCCACCGCCAGGCCGGGCCGGAATAAAGGTCGGTCGTGGTGACGCCGATATCGGCGGCGAGCGTGAGCGCGGTGTCGAGTTTGTAGTTCGTATCCGTCGCGCTGCGCAGGATGTTTACCGTGCCGGGCCACGGATCGGCGGACGCCGCCGCGAAGGGCGACCAGGGTTTCTGATCGCTGCCAAGCAGCGGCAGGTCGAGGAACGCGACCAGCGGCCGGCCGGGCGACGACGGCGCCGCGATGTTCGGCGCGCGCGCCGCGCCGGCGAACAGTTCATAGATCGACGGATCGGTGGCGACGGCCTGCACGCTGCGCGATCCGGCATCGTCGATCTCGCCGATGCGCAGGCGATGCGTGCGCCCGCCGGCGGTCAGCGCCACTTCGTCCGCCGGATCGAGCGCGAGCCATGAGGGCGCCAGCGCGAACTGCGCCGTCTCGCGCATCACCCAGGCATCCTGCAGCAGCCGCGCGCCGATGGCTTCGGCCTGCGACGCATCCATCACGATGGGCAAGGTGGATTGCGCGACGCGATCGGTGAGCGCCACCAGCTTGCGCGCCTGCGTCACCGCCTGCCGGTAATCGCCCGCGTCGATATAGGAGATGCGCGAGGCAAGCGGCAGATCGGTTTCCTGCGCGCGGTTGATCGCGAAACCGAAGGACGGCGCGCCATCGGTCAGCACCATGTCGCCTTCATCGAGCGATGTTGCCGTGGGCTGGCCGCGCATGCGGAATTTCACCGCGCCTTCGCTTTCCACCGCGTCGAAATGATAGGCGACCGCGAGCGGATTGATCGCGTCGCGCGGGCTCATCGTGTCCGTCACCGCGAAACCGGTGACGAGGCCGGTGAGACTGGAAACGTCATAGGCGGTGAAGTTCGCGTCTTCGCACAGCGCGGCGACGAGATCGGCAAGCTGCACCGAGCCCAGGCGGCCGTTGAGCCAATGGCCCAGCGTGTAATTGCCCGCATCGCTCCACACATTCGAGAGCGCGGGAAAGGCGGGGAACGGCCGCGCGTCCCAGCACCACACGCGCGTGTTCGCGGTATCGACCATGCGGCCGGAATAGACGGTGGATGCCGGATTGTTCGCGTCGTCCGTCCAGAAATTCAGATGCGCTTCGAGGAAGCGGCGCTGGATGAGATCGTCCCGCGTGCCGGCGGAGAAGTAGGGCAGGAAGCTCTCGCTCGATTTGGGATCGATGAAAACATTTGGCTGGTTGGCGCCCTTGTCCACGGCGGGGCATCCCAGCTCGGTGAACCAGATCGGCTTGGACTGCGGCACCCAATCCGTCGCGCCGGCGCTTTCGCTGCCATCGGCGCGGTCGTGATGGCTGTTGCTCCACCAGTTCCAGACATCCTTCGCGCGCCAGACCCACGGCTTGCCGAGACTGTCTGTGATCGGCGTGCGGGTTTGCGATGCGCGGTCGGCATCGCTGGCGTAATACCAGTCGTAATCCTCGCCGCCGCGGATGTTGCCCGCGAGATAGGCCGCGTCGTGAACATCGGTGGGGCCGTTGGCGGCGTCGTAATCCAGATGATCGCAGCCGTCGCGCCAGTCCGACAGCGGCAGATAGTTGTCGATGCCGATGAAATCGATATTCGCGTCGCTCCAGAGCGAATCGAGGTTGAACAGCACAGCACCCGGCGCATCGCCGGTCTGGTGGTTGTTGTATTCGCTCCAGTCGGCGGCATAGCCGATCTTCACGCCCGCGCCGAGAATGGCGCGCACATCGGCGGTGAGCGCTTTCAGTGCAGCGACGGCGGGATAGCTTGTCGCGCCGTCGCGCACGCGCGTCAGCCCGCGCAATTCGCTGCCGATGAGAAAGGCATCCACGCCGCCCGCCGCCGCGCAGAGATGCGCGTAATGCAGCACCATACGGCGATAGCCCCAGTCATCGCCGCCGATCCACGAAACTTCCGTGCCGCTCACCGCGAAATCGGATGATGCCGCGCTGCTGAAGAACGCGTTGACCTGCGTGGCGGCGGCGCTGGTTGTGTCCGGCGAACCGGCGATGCCCGGCGCGGGCGAACAGGTGATGCGGCCGCGCCAGGGATAGGCGGGCTGGCTGCTCTCGCCGGTGTAGGGATCGGTGAGCGCGTTGCCCTGCGGCACATCCATGAACAGGAACGGGCAGAACAGCACGCGAAGCCCGCGCGCGTTGAGCGTGGCTATCGCCTGCACCACGCTTTCATCCGACGGCGTGCCGCCATAGGCGGGCTTGCCGTCCACCGTGCTCACCACATGCGCGCCGCCGCGCGAAACGCCGTTCACGCTCCAGCTTTGCGGATAGGTTTGCTTGAGCGCGCTTTCGACACCGGGTTTCACCGTGCAATCGCCGCTGCGCAAATCGTTGCCGAACCAGCCGACGACCAGCGACACCGCTTCCACATTCGGCGCGAGGTTTTGAAGCTGGTCCAGCGAGGCCGCGATATCGACGACGCTTGCGGCGCTGTGGGCGTTTTCGGCAGACGTTCCGCCCTCGCCGTCATCCTCGCTGACAATGTCCGTCGCATAAACGAACTCGCCCGCGCCGGGAATGAGCGCGACGCCGGGCAGCACGGTCTCCAAAGCGTTGGGATTGGCGTCGGAGATCGGCCGGATGATCTCGAACTGCAGTTGCGGAATCCGATTGCCGAATTGCGCCAGCGGCAGATCCTCGAACACGATATAGCAAAGCCCGCGATAGGCCGGTGTGTTGCCCGCCCCTTCGATCTCCTCGATCAAGGGATCGGCGCTTTGCATTTCATCGCCGGCGTAAAACCGCGTGGTGAAAGGCGAAAGATCCAGCGGCGTGCCATCCGCCCACACGCGGCCGATGCTCGCGGCCTTGCCTGCGCACAGGCCCACCGCGAAGGAGATGGAATAGGTGTAGTCGGTCTCGCTGACGCTGCTGCCACCGCCCTTGCCGCCCACATGCGTGGTGGATGTGCTGGACGTTTCCTTGAAATTGGTGGCCCAGATGAGTTGCCCCGCCACGCGCACGCGGCCGAAAACGCGCGGGATGGCCGCGCCTTCGGTGGAGGACTGGATGTTGATGTCGCTGAGACGCGGGCCCTGGCGCTTCGTATGAACGCCGGGCGACAGCGCCGCGTCGATCTCGCTGCCGACGAACGCGCCGATTGCGCCGCCGATGGCCGCGCCCGAAAGCGTGGCGCCGAAGATCGAGACGCCGCTGCCAAGCAGCGCCGAGCCCACCGCCTCACCGGCGATGCCAAGAACAAGAGATGCCATTTCGATTTCTTTCCGCCAAAACAAAAACGGCGGCCCGATGGACCGCCGCATCACTGGTTCACTACCGCCGAGCCTATTGCCTGATGTTGTAGCCGGAATATGTATCCGCGACTTGCGGATCTATTGCTTTGGCGGCGGCGATATCGGACGAGCTGCCGGCAGCATCGCCCATCTTTCTCTTCGCGAGTCCGCGAATGTAGAGCGCCGATGCGAGCTTGGAGTCCTGACCGAGCGCTGCAGTGTCGTCATTGACAGCAGATTGGTATTTTCCCAACTGAAAGTTGACCAGCGCGCGAGAATCCAGCGCATCCGCATTGTTTGGACGCAATCGGAGGGATTCGTTGCAATCCGCGAGTGCCGCATCCAGTTGCTCGCCCCTTTTTGCGCGCTCCCAACATGCCGTATTGAGAACAACAGGATCGGTTTGATTGGCGGCGATCATCATGTCCAGGACCTTCATCATCTGTCCGGGGCTGAATTTCTCCGCAATCTGACCATAGCGAACCCATGCATTCGCAAACCCCGGAGCCTCGTGCATCAGGCGAAGAAAATCTGCTTGCGCTTCCTTGTCTCTACCAAGCCGTTGATAGGCGATACCGCGAAAATATATCGCGTCGGGGATGTACTCCGTCCGCCAATTCTCGACCATGCGGTCGCTAATGAAATTCTTGCACGCGACGATGATCCGCTCCGGCGGAATTGAGTCATCGTTCGCGCAGTTTCCCATGTTGACCGATTGCGCCCTGACCGAAGCCGGCGCTAGCAAAGAGATGGCAAATAGGGCAAGCGCCATGCATGCGATGACCGGGAACATTGTCCGCGAAACTCGCGCAGGAGTGGCGACTGCCGGCTTCGAAATCTTCGTGGCACTCATGGATTGATCCCATATGCTTCAAACCCCGCCGCGACATCGGCATTGACGTTTTTTGCGTCGGCGAGGTCCTTGTTGCCGCCGGCGGTGTCGCCGGTTTTCAGTTTGGCGAGGCCGCGCAGATAGAGGGCATCCGCATCGCGCATGTCGATCGCCAGCGCGGCGGTGGCGTCCCCCGCGGCGCCGGCGTAATCGCTCATCTTGAGACGCACCAGCGCGCGGGTGTCGAGAAAGCCCGTGTTCTTCGGCTCCAGCTTCAGCGCCTTGTCGCAATCGGCAAAGGCCGCGCTCAAATCGCTCGCGCCGCGCGCGCGCACAAGACAGCGCCGCTGGTAGAGCATGCCCTGATCCGGTGCGGCTTCGATGGCTGTGGCCAGGTCCTTGAGCGCGAAATCGATATTGCCTTCATCCGCTTCCACCAGCGCGCGCGCGGAAAACGCGGATGGGCGGGACGGCTCCAGTTCCACCGCGCGGTCCAGATCGGCCATCGCGTCGCCCGGCTTGCCCTGCGCGCGATAGACATAGGCGCGATTGATCAGGGCGACATAGGGGCGATCGTCCAGCGTCACCGCCATGTTGAGGTCGGCCAGCGCGTGATCGAAGTCGCCCTTCTCGAAAAAGGCGAGACCGCGATCGACATAAAGCGCGTATTGCGCCTTCACGCCGAACGTCTTCTCGAAGGCCATGGCGCGGCCGCATTCCACGATGCGCTGGTCCGCCGGTTTCGAGGTGTCCGAGCAGCGGCGGTAATATTCATAGTTCATCGTGGTAGGCCCCGACGCGAAGGCCGGCGCCGCGGACAGGACCGCGATGATTGCCAGAACTGGATATTTCATGAGTACCCCCGGCGGACGTTACCGCCCGCTCCCGATTATTTGAAGATGTCTTGTCGCTGCGCCCTCGTCACATGCGGAATGCATAGGCCAGTCTGCCGCACCACCAGCGCGAGAATGCCTCTTCACTCACCCGCTTGTTCTGGCGGGCATGAATGAGCGTGAGCCCGTGGCTGTTGCTTGCCACGATCCCGCAATGCTTGGCGGGGCCGTTCGGGATCATGCGGAACAGCGCCACGTCGCCCGGAGCGATGGCGCGCTTGTCGATCTCGGTGAGGTGGCGGGCGAGCGCCATATATAATGTCTCCGTGGCCGTCGCTTCGGACCAGTCCGGCGCATAGGGCGGCGGGGTTTCCGGTTCTTCGCCATGCAGCGCGCGCCACACGCCGCGCAACAGGCCCAGGCAATCGCAGCCCGCGCCGCGCACGCTGGCCTGATGGATGTAGGGCGTGCCGATCCAGCTGCGCGCGATTTGGACCACAACATTACCTCCCCCTTGTGGGGAGGTCGGAGAGCGAAGCGATCCGGGTGGGGGGCGCGTGTTTGCCGCTTCCCCCCGCCCGAAAAATTCTTCGCTTCGCTCGAATTTGTTCGACCTCCCCACAAGGGGGAGGTGATTTTTAGTTTCCATAGCGGCTGCCTCCGTCCATCGGTTGCGCGGATGTGGGATAGGCGATCACCGCGTCGTTGCCCGGCATGTAAGGAAAGCCGCGGAAGTTGATGGCGTTGTCGAACTTCGCCTTGCAGGTGGCGAATTGCTTGTCGCATCCCGCGGTGATGACGAAGGCATCGCCGGCGGCCACCGTTTCGCTCATCGATTGCCACAGCTCGATGGTGACGCCGGTGGCGGTGACGGCGTGGCGCTTCACTTCCGCGGCGCGGCCATTGTTTGCGCCGCTGCTCCACACCAGCTTGCCGTTCGCGAACCAGCCATCGGCGAAACTGCCGAGGCCCGACACGGTGAAGCGCCGCGCATCGGTGGCGGCGATCACCGCGCCATCCGCGCGATACGCGGCGCGGGTGATGTCCACCGTGCAGCGCGCGTCGCCGAGATCGGCGTCGCACGCATAGCCGAAGCAGCGGCCGACAGGCTGATTCAACAAGTGGGCGAGCCCGCGCACCTCCGCCGTGAAGGCGGTTTTCCCGCGTTTAACCTCGCCAAGATTTCCCTTGCGCATGAGCACGCGCTGCGATGTGTCGGCCCAGTTCACGCGCCAGATCTCGATGGCGGCATTGTCGTAAAGCCCGGCGGCGAGATCGGCGTCGTTCAAGGTGGCGGACGACAGCGCGCCGCTGACCGACAGATTGTCGATCGCCAGGTTCAGCAGCGATTGCACTTCGGTGGCGGTGAAGCCGGATGCGGCTTCATAAGTGACGCCATCGAAGGCGAGATCATTGTCATGATCGGTGAAGCCTTGGATGGCGCCATCGTTGCGCGCGATCTTCCAGCACCAGCAAAGAGTCGTGGCGCCGCTATTGAGATGCGCCTGCATCCCGGTGGGGAGAGTTTTCATTATTTCCTCGTCATGGCCGGGCAGCGACGCCGCACTTGTTGCGGCGGAAGCGCGACCCGGCCACCCATGTTTCACGCGGAGGCGCGGAGTCGCGGAGTTCAAGCTCAACTATCTCAATCTCGTCATGGCCGGGCTCGTCCCGGCCAGCCATGAGCACGGCTGCATCAATGAGATCATGGGTCCCCGGCACAGTTCGTAGCGACAGCGTGCGAACGGGGATGACGGTTGAGAGATTGAAGAAGGACTCCGCGGCTCCGCGCCTCCGCGTGCAAAAAATCAGATCGCCACTTCCACCAGCGGAATGCTCGGTATCTCGCCCGCGGAGAAACTCGCCAGGTTGATCGCAAGCTGGTCGGTATCGAAACGCACCGGCGTGTCGAAAGCGAAGCCGGCGGTGATCGCCGCACCGCTTGCGGGCGCGGTGGTGAAGGTGACGAGGCCGGTGGTGGAATCCACGCCGACACCGGTTGTCTGCACCGCGCCATCCACCGCCACGGTCACCGAACCGGCGAGGGGTTTCTTGATCAGCCGCGTCCAGCTTGCGGGGCCGGACGAATACACCTTCTTCAATTGGAAACTCGTCATGCTGCCGTCACCGGTGCCCAGCGGCTGATCGGTGGCGGCGATGGCGGCGCTCGGCGCGCAAGATTGGTTGTCCGTGAAATCCTGCAGGCGAAAGCCATAAAGCCGGCCCATGCGCGCTTCGAAGAAGGCGATGACGGCGTGCAGATCGTCCAGCGTCTTCACACCGAAGCCGACATCGTAGGCGCGGCGCGAATTGGCCCACACCGCGTTGCGCTCCTCGAAGCCGGAGCCGAGCGTGACGATCTCCGTCTTGCGCGCCGGCCCCGCCGTGGAATGCATGGCGATGGAAGTAGGGAACTGAATTTCGTGGAAGTTCATGGTATGCTCTTTTTAGGCTGTGAAAGGATGTCGCTATCTGAACTCTCGCTGCATTTTTGGTCGCGCCAGCATTTGCACCTTTGCTCATGCTTCCTGTGCTTTGGCTCTATATTTTTCCCGGATCGACACGATGGCTCTTATTTGGAGCATTGACGGTTGCCGTCTTTGCATATTTGGGAACCATCATATTCGGCTCAATTGGCCTTTCATATTTTGTGCGCCGTGGAACTACTTCTTTGAGCATAGCGAGCCTCTACGGCGCGATATGCGGCGTACTCGTGGCAGCGATTTTTTTGTTATTGTTTAGCGTTACCTTTGACGGTTTGGCGGAAGGCATTGCCATGTTCTTACAGTCGTTGTTTCGCTGGGAAACGATTTACTCCGCATTGTTATTCGCGTGCATCGGAGCTGTTGTTGGCAATGCCTTTTGGTGGATCGCACGTCCCGATCAACTCTCACGTTCATAGATTCCTCTGCCCTCTCGCCAACGCTCGGCTCATCATCGCGGCGATCTGGCTTTCGCTTTTCAGGAAGCTTTGCGCGTCGCGGGCGTTCACGTTCAGAACGATGGAAGGCCGCGACGGCGCCGAAAGATTGGCGTTCGACGTGATCGCGCCGTTCTCGCTGGGCGTGAACAGTTCCGGGCCTTGCTCGCCGACGAGATAGGTTGCGCCCGGTGTTACCGGGCCGCCCACCGCGCGGCCGCCGGCGACGTCGAACAGCGAACTTGCGATATTCGACACCAACCCTTCGACCGGTTTGGCGATGAAGTCCTTGATCGCAACGCGGTCGAAATCGGCCAGGATCGCGTCCACCATCTCGCTCATCGAGGTTTTGCCGCTGACGGCGGCGCGCGCGATGGTGTCGGCGACGGAATTGAAGCTGGCATTCACCGCGCGTTCGATGGTGGCGCTGGTGGAGGCCACCGGGCCGTTCGCGAAATCGGCGAAGGCTTTGGCGGCATCGTTCAACACGCTGTCGATTGCACTATTGCTCATCGGGATAGGCTTTCATCATCTCTTCCAGTTCGACGCGGGCGAGCGGCGCGCGTGGCTTGGCGCCCGCGCCTTCCACTGCCGCGTTCCATTCGATCACGCTCATGTTCCAGAAATCGTTTGGCGACAGCTTCAGGCGGCCGAGGCCGAATTGGAGCCGTTGCCGCCAGCGGCCAAAGGGCTTGCGGCGTTTGCCTCGCGGTTCACGATGGCAAACACATCGGCGATGGCCTGCACGATGGTGGCGAGGTCGACGGGCAGCTTCAGCACGTCGTTCGCCGTCACCTCATGCCCGCCCGCGCGCAGCAGCGCGGCGGCGACGGTGGCGATGTCGCCGGTGGCGAAGGATTTGAGCCGCGCGGCGAGATCCGAAAGGCTCGCCACGTTGAACGCGGCTTCGATCTCGGCCAGTGCGCCGAGCGTGAGCCGCATCACGAATTTTTCTCCGGCGGCCAGGAACGATGTTTCGCCGCGAAGGGGATTGGTCATGGTGGTTCTCCTCTAATCGCCTCCCCCTCGTGGGGAGGCCGATAATTCGCGCGGCGAATTTCGGGTGGGGGGAAGCGGCAAACACTCGCCCCCCACCCCAATCGCTTCGCTCTTCGTTCGTACGCTGTCGCTACTCACCCCACACAAGGGGGAGGTGATGTTTGTCATGCGCTCGTGAAACTCAGCGCCCCTGCCGATGCCAATGTCATCGACAACTTTAACTCCCCGTCATACGGCCCGTCATAGGCGAGCGCGGTGAGCTTGAAGGGGCCCTGAACCGTGCCGAAGCTGGGGATGACGATCTGGTAGTCGGTCAGTGCCTGGTTGAAGAAGGCGGTGCGCAAGCTGGCGTCCGACGCGGCATCCTTGAACACGCCGCTGCCGGAGATGGAGGCGGATTTCACGCCGCCGCCATCCAGCAGCTCGCGCCACTGATCGGCGGAGTCCCTGTTGGTGACGTCCACCGTCTGCGCGTTGAACGCCAAGGTCGTGGCGCGCAGGCCCGCGACAGTGGTGAAAACTTCCGGATCGGCGCCATCGCCGAGCTTGATGAGCAAGTCTTTGCCGCGTTGTGCGGTCATGAGAAGTAACCTTCCTTATAAAACGTCATGGCCGGACAGCGAGCGCGAACCGGCAATCTCGCGAAGAGCTTTTTTTGCGCGCGGGCGCGCGCGGGATGGGTGGCCGGGTCAAGCCCGGCCATAACGGTGGTTATGTCGGCTCCGTCACGGCAGGTGGCGGATTTCTTCAGTGCTTGTGTTACTGGCTCAGACTTCAGTCGCCGTCGGTGCAGACGTACCAGCGCTCGTCGACCGCTTTGCAGACATCGTGGCCGCCATGCCAAGGCATGCTTCCATCCGCTTTCCATTCCGCCATGACGGGTGGCGTTCTGCCGAACCAGCCATAGTCGAACACGACAAAGCGAACGAATTTCGGTTTGTTGCCGGCCCTTACGTCTCTTTCGATTTCGAGGCTGCGATAATCGCACGGCCGCATCAGGGCGCCGATTTCGTTATAGTCCCTGATTGTGGACGGTGTGATCTGGTTGCCCGGATGCGAAAGCTCCCGGATATCCATATTCGGCTCCACCCACCCAAGCCCGCGATCGTTCTGTGCGATGCGTATGATCTGGCGCAGCATATTCTTCTGGGCGCCAATCTTCGCCGCCGCTTCGTCGAGCGTTCCACTTGGACCCTTGAGAAACCAGAAGGTGCCGAGCATCCCCGCAAAGACGACAGCAGAGAAGATAAATAGACCCGCAACGAGTATGAGGAATGGCGTCAGATATTTCATGATGTTCTTCATGCCGGCTCCGTCACCGCCCGAAAGCGCATCGTAGCGGAATAGGTTTCCCCATCCGAGTCCCGCGCGTAGTCGCAATCCATGAACCGCAGATCGACCAGCGCGTGGCCATCCAGCGAAAGCGTGGCGTTGTTGAGGCGGAAGCGGATGGCGTCGGCGATGCTTTTGCTTTCCGCGTGGCCGCCGCGCTTAGACCAGGCGGTGACGGCGAAGATGTGCTCGCTGCCCTCCTCCGTCGCCGTGCCTGCATTGGTTTCGCTTCCGTCGCCCAGCACCGCATAGGGAAAGGCGGCGTTGGGCGGCACGGCATCGTAGATACGCGGCGGCACACCGAGCAGCGATTGCATCGTCTCGTCGGCGCTGAGCGCCGTGAACACCGCGCTTTGCAGCGCGAAGCTGGCATTGGTCATGGCAGTTCCTCGCAAAGCAAAGTGAGCATCGGCGATGCATCGTCCAGCACATCCAGGATGCGGAAGCTGCGCGTGCCGATGGAAACGCGGCGCGCCGGTTCGACGACCGGATTGCGCCGCGCCGTGATCCGATAGCGCGCGCGGGTGCGCAGGCCTTGCGCGGCGAAGGCTTCATCGCCGGAAAGCGATTCCAGCTTCGCCCACACGGTGGCGGCGGTGTTCCAGGTTTCGGTGACGCCGCCCGCGCCGTCAGGCGTCGTCGTTCGCGCAAGGATCCTCGCGCGCTGGTTCAGTTCGGAGATCATGGGTGTTCCTCGATCGCCTCCCCCTGGTGGGGAGGCCGACAAATCCTGAAGCACAGCGAAGGATTTTCGGGTGGGGGGAAGCGGCAAACACGCGCCCCCACCCGAAGCACTGCGTGCTTCGACCTCCCCACCAGGGGAGGTGATCTAGACGTTCAAAATCCTGCACGGCGCCAGAAGCGCCATGGCGGCGAGCGGGGTTTCGTCGCTGTCGCCGCGGTGGACATAAAGATCCGCCACGATCTCCAGGATCGCTTCGCGGATCAGCGCCGGCACGTCGTCCGCCGCATCGCCATAACCGGCGGTGAACGCAACCTCGATGGCGTTGATGCGGCGTAGGTTCACCGGCGGCGACGCGCCCGGCTTCAGCGCCAGCCGCGCCGGCGCCGATGCCGTATCCACCTGATAGGTTTCCGGATCGAGCACGGTTGCGCCGTCGTCCCGCGCATAGGCGGTGACGGACGCAACGCTCTGCAGCGGCGGAAACGGAATGGCGATCACGCCGTCTTGCGGCCAGCAATCCAGCGACAACATCCATTGCTGCGTGATGAAGGCGCGGCTGATGATGAGCTCGGCGCGGGCGCGGGCCGCGGCGATGAGCGCGGCGATCAGCGCGTCGTCATCGGCGGTGTCCACCTTCAGATGCGCCTTCGCTTCTTCGAGCGTGACGGGCTCGATGGCGGGGGGAGAAGTAAGAACGATGGTCATGGGCACATCCTATCACCTCCCCCCCTTGTGGGGAGGTCGAAACGATTGAGCGGTGAGCGATAGCGAATAGCGAGAGCGTTTCGGGTGGGGGGAAGGTGTCTGCCACCGCCCCCACCCGGATCGCTTCGCTCTCCGTTCGCGCGCTGTCGCTAACTCACCCCCACAAGGGGGAGGTGATTGGCTTTACGAAGCTGCGAACTTCATCAGCTTGATGGCTTCGAAGTTCTGGACGCCGCCGCCGACGCGCTTGGTGGTGTAGAACAGCACGTAAGGCTTTGCGCTGAACGGATCGCGCAGCACGTTAATGCCGACGCGGTCCACGATCAAATAACCGCGTGCGAAATCGCCGAACGCGATGGAATAGCTGTTCGATACGACATCCGGCATGTCTTCGGCCTCCGCCACCGGATAACCGAGCAGCGATGCGGATTGCCCCGCGGCCACGCCCGGCTGCCAGATGTAATTGTCGTCGCCATCCTTGAACTTCCGGATCATCGCCTCGGTCTTGCGGTTCATCACCCAGGTGCCGTTGGCGCGATAGCCCTGCTTGGGCGCATAGGCGAGATTGATCAGCGCATCCGAAGGATCGGACGATGCGAAGGCGCCATCCGCGCCGGATGCGACGTAGCCCAGCTTGCCCCAACTCCACGACGCATCCGCCACGATGGTGGATTGCAGGAAGCCGGTGGGCTTGGCCGAACCGTCACCAGTGATGAAGGCGGCGCCTTCCTGTTCGGCGAAGACGATCTGCACTTCGCTGGCGAGCCATTGCTCGATGTCCACCTGCGCGTCATCCAGCAAGGTCTGCGTGGCGGCGGGCATGGCGTAGAGCTCCATCGCCGGGAAATCGAGCGCGGCGATGGTGGGCGTGGTGGTCTGCGTGCGCGCATCGGTCTCGCCGACCCAGCCCGAGGCGGCTTCCACCGTCGTCACCGGCTTGCGATAGGTGTTGCCGCCGATCTGCTGCACGGTGGCCAGCGCGCGGATGGGCGAGGCCTTCGCCAGCACGCGGTCGATCGTCTGCGCGATCTCCAGCGGCACGACATAGCCGCCATCGGCATTGCTGCCCACGCTCATCGCCTTGCTTTCGAAGGTCGCGCCATCGCCTTTGCGCATGTAGCGGTTGAACTGCATCTTGGCTTCGCGATGGCCGCGCGGTTCGGACTTGGTTTCGCCCAGCGCGGGGCGGGATGCCGCGATGGTGAGTTCGTCCATCAGCGATTTCTGCTCGGTCAGCGCCGCGTTGATGCGGTCCACCTTTTCTTCCAGCACGACATCGCCGCCGCGCTTTTCGATTTCGGCAAGGCGCGCATCGTTCGATTCCTTGAACGCCTCAAAGGCGCGCAGGAAATCGCCGAAGGCATGCTTGATCTCGCGGCTTTCGGCCGCGTCTTTGGTTTCCAGTTCCATGATTATTCTCCAAAAAGGCGAATAGCGAAATCGCGAATGGCGAATAGGGATTCCCCATTCGCTACTCGCCATTCGCTATTCGCTAGTTACGAAGCGCAGCGGCGGCACGGCGGATCTCGTCCGCTGTGTCGCGCGCTGCACCAACGGCCGTGACCTGGCTTTGCGCGAGCAGCGGGAAGGTCACGACCGAAATTTCCCAAAGCTCGATTTCAAGTAGATGGCGAAGGCCGGTTTTCGCATCGCGCCTGGCGCGCACGGTGCGAAAGCCGATGGAGAGCCCGTTCAGCGCGCCTTCGGCGAGCAGCGCCAGGCATTCGCGGCCGCGCTGCGTGTCGGTGATGAGGCGGCCGCGCACATAAAGCCCGCGCGCGTCTTCGCGGATGATCTGCCATGTGCCGATGGGTTCATGCGCGAAGTGCTGATAGAGCATGCGCACTTTCGCCGGCCCGCGGCGCGCGAGCGATTGGGCGAACGCGCCCTGCTCCACCACATCGCCGGCAGGGTCGGTAACGCCGAACAGCGAGGCATAGCCTTCGAATTCATCGGCCGACAGCGCGGCGATCCGCGCAGGCGTGCTGAATTGCGCAAGGCGCGAAGCCTCGCGTTGGATGAGAGATGACATTGTTGTGTTCTTCTTTCTTATCACCTCCCCCTCGTGGGGAGGTCGGAGAGCGAAGCGATCCGGGTGGGGGCGGCACGAGCGATCCCCCCCACCCGAAAAATCTTTCGCTGCGCTCCAGATTTTATCGACCTCCCCACAAGGGGGAGGTGATTAATGCGATGCGATCTTCGGCTCGCGCATCCCGTCCAGCTTCGCCTCGATGCGGTCGAGCGATTGCTGCATGACGCGCGAGCGTTCCTCCAGCACGGCGACTTTCTCGATGGCGGACTGGTTCGCGCTGGCGCGGTTTTCCAGAACGGTGATGCGCTCGGCGGCGGAGCCCGCCCAGAACAGCGCCCCCGCCGTCTGCAACAAAAAAGCCGCCACAAGGGCGGCCGGGATTCTCTTTGTCTCCAGCAAAGGCTGGATGTGTTCGGTGATGGTCATTTGGATATTCCTTGCGCGGGCGGCTGCTGCAAACGCGCCAATAGGTCATTCACTTGGCTATCGAGTTTCGTTTCTGCCGCTTCGTCTTTTTTCAGACATAGGTCCTTCATGGAATAGCCGACGTCCTGAAGCTTCCCGACGCCGCTGTCTTTGCGCGCGTCCTGCGACATGCCGATGCGCAGTTTGCCGCCTATCTCGCCGCTGAAGTAGTAGAAGGAACCGTCCAACACACCGGGATATTTTTCATCATCGCGGAGGTCACGCAGAAACACATCCCAGATACCGCTTATCTTGTTCGCGAGATCGGCACTTATCGAAACCTCGCAACGCGTTGCACCAACATCAGTAGACTCCTTGTTCAGAAGTTTCGGCCATACCGCATCATTGGCAACGACGTAGAAGACGACATAACCGTCCCGCTTTTTTTGCACGCCCACCGCATATTCCGGCTCGAAGGAAGGCTCCACGATCGAGTTCAGGATCACGCCCGGCCCGAATGCCCCTTTGAGGACATGCGAAACGCTTTCTTCGTATCCCGCTACTGTCTCAGCGCCCGGCTTAAGATGTTCTTGCGCAGCCGCGCCGGTGCACCAGCAAAGAAGCGTCGCTGCAAAAGCGAATGATATCTTCCTACTGTCCAGCAAGGGCTGGATGTGTTCGGTGATGATGGTCATTGTTCTTCGTCCTTCGCGGCGATCCTGGCCTCCAATGCGGCTGTCGCGCGTTCAAGAGCCGATGCATCCTGCTTGTCGCAGTAGTCCTGCATAGCGAGCGCGAGTTCCCACAGCAGATAGGGCTTACTATTCTCACTCGCCCAATCGGTCCATCCCGACAAAGGCGGATATTCCGCACTATCCGCGAAATGAATCTGCACACCGTCGCTAACGACGACCTGCTTGTCACCAGATTGCGCAAATCGGGTTTCCAGCAACACAGCATGCCACGCGGCGATAATGCGTTTGGCAAGGCCGGTTTCCACCGGCGCCGTACAACGAGAAATCTTCACATCGTGAAAGTCTTTGGGCAAGGCCTTCTGAAGTTCCTCGATCTCCTTATCCGGCTCCACGCCATGCTCGAAATCATTTCCTTCGATCTTCAGAACTTCGCCGCGCTTCATCATGTCGAGCGACTCGTAGCTCCAAAACTGAATCGCGGGCTTGAGCGTAGCAAGCTGATACTGACTTCCATCTTGAACGAGATAAACCGCTTCCTCGGGCGCAAACGAAGGCTCGATGATCGCACGCAGTTTCACACCCGGCGCGTAAGCATCGCGAAACGCATCGGCGACCATGATATCGTAATACGGCGAAACCGCCGATCCGCCGAGCACAGACCCTTCCGGCTGTAGATGCTCCTCCGCGCGAACCGAACGCCCGGTAACGATGATGGCTGACAAAGCGATCATGAACAATCCGATCAATTTGCGCATTGTGGCAACCATCCCCCTCACCCTGTCGCGCATTACGCTGTCGCTAATGCGCCCCCCACCTTCGTGGGGGAGAGGGTGGAGTATGGATTGGCTTTCGCGCGATTCAAGCAACATTGTCCCCGCCCTCCACCGGCCCGTAACCTGCTGCCGCTCTCTTCTCATTGAGCGTCAGGAAGGTCGCCGCGTTGAGTTTGTCCCAGGTGCTTTCGCGGTCGATGGCCAGGGCGGCGATGCTGTCGGTGTCGAAGCCGAGGCGGAGGGTTTCGCCGAATTTGGGGGCGAGCCATTGCGTGAGTGACGATGCGGTGCGTGACACCAGCGGCAGCACGGTGCTGCGCCAGAAAGCGAGATTGGCTTCGCGGAAGTTGGCGTAGGTGTTGTCGCCGGGAATACCCAGCAGCATCGGCGGCACGCCGAAGGCCAGCGCGATCTCGCGCGCGGCGCTGTTGCGGATGTCGCTGAAATCCATGTCGCTGGGCGTGAAGCTCATCGCGTGCCAGTCCAGCCCGCCTTCCAGCACCATCGGCTTGCCGACATTCGATCCCGAATAGGCTTCCTGCATCTGCGTCTTCAGGCGCGCGAACTGGTCTTCGGTCAGCGGCATGCCGTCCACGCCTTTATATATAAGTGCGCCGGAGGGGCGCGCGGCGTTGTCGAGCAGCGCCTTCGTCCACTCCGCGCCGGCATTGTGGATCTCGATGGCCGAGAGCGCGGCGGCGATGGGCGAATAGCCGTAACTATCGTCCAGCGGATGAAACAGCCGCGCGTGCAGCACCGGCAGGAAGCCGGTGGCGTCGCGGTTCAGACGCGTGGTGACGGTGCCGACCGTGTAATCGAACGCGCGCGGCCAGCCATTGTGATCCTGCACCACCGAAACGCGATCGGGCCGCAGAACATGCAGCTCCCGCAGCTTGCCGTTCGCCGTGATGGCCTGGAGATAGGCATTGCCCGCGCATTGCAGGAAGGCATACCAGCGCTCGAACAAGGCCGTGCCGTTCTCCGCCTTGTTCGGCGCGGCGAGGAGCGCGAGCAGCGGATGGCTTTCGATTTCCGCCGCGCCCTCATAGAGGAGCCACGGCACGGATGCCGCGGCTTCGGCGATCATGCGCACGCAGCGATAGGCGATGGCGTTGGCCAGAACGCCTTCGCGCACGAGCGCCGCATAATCGCGGGGACTCCATGAGGGCGCGCGCCCCGGAAGCGTGAGCGCGATGAGGGGAGACATCGCTTTACGCTCCGGCGCCGATGACGATGAAGACGCGCCATCGCGCGCCGCCGCTTTCGCGGGGCGGAAGAGAGAAGAGAACATGGGTGTGGTCCTGAGTTGGTGCGCCGTTTTGGCGGAAATGTGAATTGTGGCATCATCGACAAGCGGAGACGGCTCTATGATGCGGTTGTTCCAATCACTCGTTGTGTCGGCAGCCCTGCTTGCATTCGCGGGTTGTCAAAAGGCTCCGCAGAACGTCGATCTCAAAGATTTTCGCTGCTACCCATCAATGAACCCGCAACATCACTACTATGGTTGTTACCTCAAAGAAGGTTCCCGGTTTCTTGGCGTGACTCTCGGTATGCAGAGAGAGGATGCTTTTGCACATATATGCAAAGAGCTTTCCACGGCATCCTGGAATACGCGCGATGGGATTTCGAAAAAAACCACTCCGGTCGTGCGGGGCCTGCGCTGCACGGATTGGCCCTCTTTCGAAAAGGCGGATATGTGGAACAGTGCCTCTGATGGCAGACCGTGTGCCGGACAACGGCTGATGGTCATTTCTGTTGTGGACAATAAAGTTCGGTATTTGAACGTCATCTGTCCTCCGAAGCGGTAGCGGATCAGTCGCCCAAACTCCTGATGCGCGGCTCCGCTCTGCGGTCCAGCGGGAAGAGTTCGCTCAAGGCCCACACCAGCGCGTCCATGCGATCCGGCGATTTGCCGGTGCCGTCGTACTGGCAGAGCTGGTCTTCCAGTTCGGCGAAGCATCCGGCGTGATGCACAAGCCCGCGTTCGTAGAGCGCCGCGACCGGTTGCGCGCGGGTGCGCTTGTCGCGCGTGGCATGCACCAGCTTCACCGGCGCATGCGCCATCTGCTGCTGGATGATGCCGCGCACCATGTCGCCGCCATTGTTGGCTTCGGCCACGATGCTGCCCGCCTTGAATTCGTCGAACGCATCCAGCGCGCGGCTGGCCCACTTGTTGGATGTGAGCCCCTGCTTGCTGCGATCGGCCAGAACATAGCCGTGGCCGTCTTTCGTTTTGCCCGCAACGACGATGCCGCATTCATCGCCGGTGACCGACGCCGGCGGATCGATGGCGACGACGATCTGCACCAGCTCCGGAACGACGCGGACGCGATGCCGTTCGATCCACTCGCGCTGCCACAGTGCGTTCTCGTTGTCGTCGATCAACTCGCCGTCCAGCTCCTGGCGGCCAAGGCGTGTGCCCTTGAAGCGCCGCTCCATGGTGCGCAGGAAGCTGGCCGCCAGATTGTCGGCATTGGCGCGCGTGGTGGAATGCGTCGCCGCCGTGTCTTCCTGCGCCAGAAGCGCGGTGAGCGCCGGGATCTTGCGCGGCGTGGTGGTGATCAGCATTTGCGGGTTCTCGCCAAGGCGAAGCGCCATCGCGATCATGTCCAGCGTCTCCTGCGGTTCGGGCCATTTGCAAAGCTCGTCGGCCCAGGCGGAATCGAATTGATGGCCGCGAATGGAATCCGGCTCATCGGCCGACAGCACCGTGGCCACCTGCCCGTCCGGCCATGTCACGCGGCGAAGGCTGGGCTCGTAGTAAGCGCCTTCGGACACGGCGAGCAGGCCCGCCGGGCCTTCGATCATGATGCTGCGCGCTTCATGATGCGTGGCGCCGATGATGGCGATGTGCTGCATCGTTCCTTCGCGCACGCCGCTTGCGATCCATTCGGCGCCGGCGCGCGTCTTGCCGCTGCCGCGCCCGCCCATGAAGAGCCAGTTCGTCCAGCCCTCTTTCGGCGGCGCGCGCTGCTCGTCACGGGCGAGAAAATCCCAGTCACTGAGGAGCTGATGGCGTTCCTGATCCGTCAGACGGTTCAGAAACTTTGACCTTGAACTCAACTCCGAAGATTTCAGAAAACTTGCGGTCAATTTCGGCTCTGACTTTTGCATCTTTCTTCGAAGCTCTGCTGTTGCGCATGGCGGCGCGTTCGCGTTCGGTGCGGACAAGCTGCTCCATCGTGCGTTGCAGGGAAGCGAGCGTGCGCGCATCCGCAGCGCGCGCGGTTGCGTCCTTGTTCTCGTTCTTGGCCTGCTCGGCGGCCTTCAACTGGTTGTCGAGCACGTTGAACAATCTGCGGGACATGTGATCGAGCCTTTCGGAGTCGATGTCGTCGGGAGTGATGTTCGCAAGTTCGCGTTTGCGCGCGGCAGCGGCCGCGGCGGACGCGGGGTCCGGCGTGAGGGGCATGTTTTTCTCTTTCGTTGAATTTCGCTCTGCAATGGCGCGCTGCGCGGGGCAGAAAAGCCAAAGGCCCCGCGGGTTTTTCGCGAGGCCTTGGCTTTGGACGCAATTCCAGAGTTGGAAAGAATGTACGGGGGTACCGTTGCGGTGTCAAGCAAATTGGGAAAATTATTTTTCAGGCAGGGAAACTAGCCTAAGTATTTGATCCTATTGGCGGAACGGCTCTTCTCCCTGCTTGCGTCGCGGACATGCGCGCAAAAAAATCGCGGAAAAAATTTTTGTCGGCCTGCATACGCAGCTTCCCGGCACTCGAAGCAACCAATGCGCTTTTCGGCTTTGCTATGCAGGGTGGGATGCGTAGCGTGCCTTGGAAGCCGGTTATCGGATCACCATCATGCCTTCATCCCGCAAGGCCACCGTCGAAGGCATCGTTGCCGGACTCGGACTTGAAGCGTCCAATCGCATGCTGGCCGATCACTGGCTGTCGCTGTGGGAGAACGATGCGCCGCCGCCGCGCAAAAATTTCAGCCCCGGCAAGTTGAAGAGCTTCCTGCCAGGTATCCTTCTGTTCGACGTCGTCCCGGACACAAGCGTGACGGTGCGCCTCGCAGGTACCGGCTATCGCTATGTCCTGCAGAAGGATCCCACTGGGACGGACTGGATCGCAGCCGCGCCCGAAAGCCATCGCGCCAATCGGCTGCAAGCGTTCTCGGCCATTGCCAGGGGCGCCATCCTGGTGGCGCACCGCCGCGTCGCGATGCTGCACGACGACGACTTCACCAGCGAGGAAGTCATCCTGCCTTTCGCGCCGGATACCAGCGGCGTGGTCACATTGCTCTGCCGGGTGAATTTCGCCGAAGGTCAGTTCCACCGCATCCGCTCCATCCCGCAGGTGACCGGCGATCCGCTGGATGTGAAAGTGGTGCCGTTCTAGGCCTGGCGACCGCGCACGGCGCGAAAGGGTTGCGTATCATCCCGCCCTGGCCAAGGCACGGATCTTTTCATCGCCGCCGGCTTCCCAGAAGCGGAAGGGAATCTGCACGCCGACAATCAGAAAATGCTCGACGACGCCGCCGCGGCCCAGCGGGAGGATCGCGGTTTCGTGGCTGTGCGAGAGTGAGCGCTGCTGGCTCTGGAAATGCCCGCGCGTGAGGAAGGCCTCTCCCCCCAGCGCCCGCTCATAAAGCGCGCGAAGCTGGCCGCCGAAAACCGGCAGCACCGCATCGATATCGGAAAGCCGCTTGCCGGTGAGCGACACGTTGAACGCGCGCACCATGCCATCGCCCATGAACCCGAACGTGTAATCTGCGCCGCCGTTGATCACCTGCACGATCAGGCAATCGGAGACGAAACGCACCATGCCGCGCAGCGTGATCTCCTCGCGCGCCGGCATCGGGCGTGCGCCGCGCAGGCAATCCCAATATTCGATGCCGCGCCTGACGCGCTCGTTGCGCGCTTCGGCGATCGGGTAGGCCGCCTCTTCCGTCAGCCGGGCGGGGAGTTCCAGGATATTCGGCTTCATGCGACGTGTTCCTTTCGCGCGCAGTAAAGCGGGCGCCGCTTAACCGGAACTGTCGGCGCAGGGTTAACAACCTCAGGGCAAATACGTAGCGGCGGCCGCCAAATGCCGGTTTTGCGCGTCTTGCGCGCAACCGCCGCACGCCGGAGCGCTCAATGACGGCTTGAGCCGTTGCTCTCGCGGCTGTCGGGCATCACGTCTCCCAAGGGCACGCGCGCCAGCACCTTGCCCAAATCGTCGGCGATCTCGATCACGCGGTCCTCGCTCTTGCGGCCTTCCTTGATGTCCTGCACCAGGAAGTCGCGCGCGCTGGCCTGGGCTTCGGCGATGGCATCCTCGAGACCGGCGAGTTCTGTTCCCTCTTCGTCGCGGATCACGCCATGCTGGTCGCGCACGTGAAAATAATAACGGGCCATCTTCTCCTCGCGCGTGACCTTGTTCACTTAAGCAAAACCTTTTTCCAACCCACGCGTTCCGGGTTCGTCGCAACGATCAAGCAGACGTGTCGGCGCGCCCGGTTCCGGCCGGGCTGGCGAATGCCTTAGCGATAATAACCAGCTTAAAGCACGAAGCGGCCGATCACGATCCCCGCCACAAGGGCGATGAGGACCGACTTGATAGGCTGTTCGGTGATGGCCTCCGCGATTTCATCGCGCATCGCCGTGCCGAAATCCTCGAATGCCGTTTCGGCATTGTCGCTGCCGGTTTCCAAGCGGTCGCTGTCGGGCGTCAATGGCATGTCATGCTCCTTTGCGTGTTCGCCGGGCATTGGCCTTGGGCGATTTCAGTTCGATCCAGACCGGCGCGTGATCGCTGCTCTTTTCCCAGCCGCGGACCGCGCGCGTAACGCCTGCGCGCTTCAACCTCTTCGCAAGGTCCGGCGTGAGCAGCAGGTGGTCGATGCGCAGGCCGGCATCGCGCGCGAAAGCGTTCCGGTAATACTTCCAGAACGTGTAAATGCGCTCGTCCGGATGCAGGTTGCGCACGGCATCGGTCCATCCCTGCGCCACGAGCTTGCGATAGGCGCTGCGCACTTCCGGACGGAACAGAGCATCGTCGCGCCAGCGCTCGGGCGCATAGACGTCGAGATCCGTCGGCATGACATTGAAATCGCCCGCCAGAACGACCGAGTGGCCGCTGCCGCTTTTCAACAATTGCCGCGCATGCAGTGCCAGCCGATCGAACCAGCGCAGCTTGTAATCGAATTTGGGCCCCGGCGCGGGATTGCCATTGGGCAGATAAAGGCAGCCGACGATCAAGCCATTCACCGCCGCTTCAATATAGCGGCTCTGCGCGTCTTTCGGGTCGCCGGGCAAACCACGGCGCGTTTCAACAGGCTCGCTTGCGCGCGCCAGGATCGCGACGCCGTTCCATGCCTTTTGCCCTTGCCAGATCGCGCCGTAACCGGCCTGCTCGATATCGCGCGCGGGAAAGCGATCCTGCGGCGTCTTCAGCTCCTGCAGGCAAACGATGTCCGGGGACGCCTCATTCAGCCAGCGCAGCAGCACAGGCAGGCGGCCATTGATGCCGTTCACATTGTATGTGGCGATGATCACATCTGCCGCGCGCTTGTCTCGATCTTTGGCGGAGGACTTGGACTTTCGGTATCCGTCCAGCCGGCGATCTCACGCGCTTCCCGGTTCAAGCTCTTTGTCGGACCGCGAGAAGCCGCAACCTTTCTTGTCGCAACTGACACTGCGCGACAGCACGCGACCGCTGCCCGTGTCGATGACCTGTCGCACCGCGAGCGTGGTTTTACAGTGGGGGCAATTCCTGGGAAGGCGCATGTGTTCTTCTCCGCGTTAGTCCCGCAAGCAAATGCGCCCCGGGACCGTGCCGTTCGCGCCTATAATCGTACAGGACAGCGCCGGTTCCTGCCGGATGTACGCAAGCGTGCGCTAATTCCCGCCCCGGAACATGTCCTGCCCGGAAGCGTTCAGCGGACCGCGCGGTCCATGCTTGCCGGATTGTCGAATGTTAATCGCACGCGGAAATCCCGTTTTTTTCTCGTTGCGCGGCGGGAAAAATGGTCTTGAAAATCGCGGGCGCTCTCCTAAATTTTTCGCCGCTCGCCGCCTTTGATGGCGGCGAAGACATCGTCGTTTTGCACTGGGAGGTTCGGATGAAAACCGATTCCTTGCACGACCGCGAGGTCGTGCCGACGCCGCCGGCGGTTCCGCGCGGCATTCACTTTCCCCACGAAATCCTGGACCGCGCGGATCTTTCGCGCCGCGCCAAGCGCGAGATCCTCGCCGCCTGGGCGTCGGATGCGCATGCGGTGGAAAACATGCCGACCTTGCGCCATCTGCCGGGGACACCGTTCCCGGTTTTGTATTCCTCGATCATGGATGCGCGCGAGCAGCTCGACCGCGAGGAGTTCGTGCATCTGGCGGGACGTGCATTCAAAACAGGGAGCGGACAGGATGCTCCAGCACATTGATCTGTCCCGGCCGGTGCGCAAGTTCACCAGCGGCGAGGAATACGAACTGCGGCTGCTCAACAAGGCGAGTGGCACGGTGCGCGTCTATCGCGCGCGCCATGCAAGCGTGGAGGACGCGCGGCGCATGCTGCTGGATATTCGCGGCGTGGATTACCACCGCTTCGAGATCTGGCGCGGCATGGAAAAGGTGCACGAGGGGCCCGCTCTGATCGTGTACTAGCAGTGATCGTCGCGGGTCGCATGACGCGCGCAACCCCTGCAGCCGATCCTGCATCAGGTGGCGGCGTCATCCTTCCCGGGAAGCGGAATCGCGGATGGCGTTTTATCGCGCGCCGCGTCTCCGCCGGCGCGGTCCGATGTCTGAGCCGGCACGGCGGGATCGCGGCCGAACAGATTGGTGCCCGGCCGATCCTCGGGCGTGAGATAGGCGGATTTGGGCGTGCCTTTCGGCGAGCCCTGATTGCCTTGCAGATCGCCGCGCTCGGTCGGATCGTTGTTCTGGCCCATTACAAACTCCTATCCTTGCGCGGATTTAACCGGCGAAACCACGGCAGCGTTCCATGTTGCAGTGCAAAGACCCGATTCAATACGCATCGGTAACAAGACCCGCGCAAAGGATGGTGCTAGGTTGCTCGTCATCGCCTCTCACAACCTGTGGGACCGTCATGCGGCCTGCCTTGACCAACCTCCTGGGACTAGCCATCAGCGCGGCGATCGTGCTCGCGATCTTCATCGCCTCGCTGGATGTGGTGTGTTCCCAATCGGGCGTCTGTCTCTGACGGAACGCCGCGCGCGCCGCCCGCGCGAAACCCGGTGCGCTTTTGCATCGTTCCATTATGGTGTCTGAACCCATCCTCCGCGAGGCAGCGCCATGTCCGCCAAAACCGTAAAGATCCCCGGCCCCGATCATCCGATTACGGTGACGAAGAATCCCAAGCGCGTGACGGTGTCGGTGAACGGCAAGATGATCGCCTCCACCCAGAGCGCGCTGGTGCTGAAGGAGGCGAACTATCCGCCGGTGCAATATATTCCGCGCGCCGATGCCAACATGGCGATGCTGGAACGCACCGATCATTCGACCTACTGCCCCTACAAAGGCGATGCGTCCTATTACTCGATCCCGATTGCAGGCGAGCGCGGCGAGAACGCGGTGTGGACCTACGAGCATCCGCACGATGCGATGCACGCAATCAAGGACTATCTGGCGTTCTATCCCGACCGCGTGACGATCGAGGAGCGTTAGGGCTTCGCATCCCGCGGGAACGGTTCCCGCGCATCCTCGCTGCCGTGCAGCAGATCGAGCGACGTGGGCGAGATTCGAATGCGCAGAGCATCCGTGCCCTGCATCGCGAACAGGCCGTTCGCATCCATCGGGATCAGCAGGACGTCCTGTTCCCAGCGCGGGCGGTCGGAGCGGGAGAAGCGCAGGCCGTCATCGGCAAGGCGCAGGGTGATCGTGCCGTATCGGCCCGCATAGCGCTTCAGCGTTTCGCGCGGGATCGTGACCGGGTGCAGATGCGCTTCGATGCCGGTGCGCGCCCATGTGTATTCCGCCAGCGCGTCCGGCTTCGCACCGGGCTTTGCCGCGAGCTTACCGAGCGCATCCAGTTCCGCGGTTTCGAGCGCTTCGCTGCCGCGCGCCTTGATGTCGGGGATGACGCCGGTGCCTTCCCAGTTGGTATGGCTGATCGGATTGATCGGGCGGTTGTAAGACACGCTCAACACGAATTGCGGGGCGATGGGAAATTTTTTGTTGTTGTTCGCCGCGCCATAGGTGGTGCCGCCGACGATGATCGCCTCTTTCGCCTGCTGCAGATAATACGGCACCGCTTCGCCGGCGGAGGCAACGTGACCGTCCACCAATATATAGACCGGCTTGTCCTGGTTCGGCTTGACGATGGTCTTCATGAAATAGTCTGCCGCATCGCTGTCGCCGCCGCCGTTCTCGCGCAGATCGACGATGATCGCATCGCCGTCCTTCAGGAAACGCGCCGCATCGTCGTAAGCGCGCGGCGTGATGCCGGCGGTCCAATGGAAGGCCGTGATGCGCAGATAGCGGATGTTGCCGGGGAGGATCTTCTGTTCTTCGAGACCGCTGTTCTCGCGGATCGCGATGGCGCGGTAATAGGCGTCCTGCCCCGCATCGCTCTTCGGCGGCGCGAGCAGCGCGGCGTACTGGTCCGGATCGTTGTCGAGATAGAGATGGCCGTCATGCGCCACGGCCGCCATGTCCTCGGTCACATGGCGCGCGAAAGTGTCGGCATCGTCGCCATCATAGCGGTGCGCGGCGTTCGCCTGCTCCAGCTTTGCCGCGAGCGGCGCCTTCAGTTCGGGGAAGACGTAGTTCTTCTGGATGGTGGCTTCGATCGCATGCAGCGCAGCAACCCGCGTGGCGGCATCGAGCGGCTTTGAATCGGCGCATGCCGGTGACGCGAGCAACACGGCACAGCCCGCCGCGGCGAGAATTTTCCAACCCGATGTCATAACGGCCCCTGCCAAAATGCCTTGCGACTATGGCACCGCGCCATACCCCCGCGCCATGGCGGCGGCGAAGACGGGGATCCAGGCGAAGAAGAAGACTTCCAGCCACAGGAAACGGCGAACGGTTTTGACCGCGCCATCCGCGGGCAGCGCGGAGGGATCGGTCTTCAGCGCGCGGCGCCAGCGGATGAACGCCACCGTGGGCCACACCGAAAGAATGCCGACCAGCGCGAAGGTGCCGATCTTGGCCCAGAAGAAATGGTTGTGGCTGTAATATTCCCAGCCCTTCGCCGCGAAGTTCGCGCGCGCGAAACCGACGGCGACAATGAGACCGGCGAGAATGCCGTACCACGCATCGACCTTGCCGAGCCGCCCGATGTCCTTCGCGGCGAGGCCCTGCTTCGCCACGCCAAGCTCGAACGCGATGATGCCCGCCAGCGCGAACACCAGCACATGATGGCCGATGGCCAGCGCCAGATCGCGGGTCGCGAAATCCATGGAAAACCCCCTCTCCCGAATTTACGTCGTAAAGGTAGTCCGGCGCCACGGTCTTTCAATCCCCCAGCGGCCGTCCCTTAAAAGTCGTCCGAACTTTATCACGCCATTTTTGCGGTTTGGCTGCTGCGATAGGCCGAAGGGTCTCGCTCGAGGGCACCATGACGCTCGCCCAGGTTTCGGATCTCGCGCAGGTGGTGAACTGCGTGATCGTGCTTGTCTCCGTCATCTATCTCGCGCTGCAACTGAAGCAGACGGAACTGAACCAGCAGGCGCTGATCCAGCAGGGCCGCGCCGCGCGCATCTCCACGCTCGCGCAGCAGATGGCGCAGGACGGCGTGGCCGGGGCATGGGAGAAAGGCATCTATGGCAATCCGATCTCGCTTTCGGAGCTGCACCAGTTCCGCAATCTGTCGCGCGCGATGTTCATGAGCGCGGAGGATTCTTTCTTCCAGTACGAACGGCGCGTGCTGCACGAAGAAGGCTTCGAGAGCTTCCGCCATTCGATCGAAGTAATGATGCGCCTGCCCGGGCTTCAGGCGATGTGGATGGAAACCAGTGCCATGTACGGCACCAAGTTCGCCGCGTTCATGAACGAACTGGTTGCGCGCGTGCCCGTGGAGACCGATGTGGACGAACTCGCGCATTGGGCCGCGGCCGTGAGCAACGTGAAGAACAAAGCCGGTTCAGCGCAACCGCGCCGGCAACACGTCAGCTCATCACCTTGCTGAACATCGCGTTGAAGACCGCGAACATCCCGCACATGGTTATGAGGCTGGTCCATTGAGCCCAGCGGGCGCGAACGCTGAAGCCCAGCAGCGCGGGCACGAGAAACAGCAGTGCACCGAGGCTTTCCTGAACGAACAGTCCAGCGCTGCGCGTGCCCAGATAATCGGCATTCACCGTCATCGACAGCGGGATGAGGAGAAGAAACGCGCCGTAGTAGAGACGCCGGTTCTTCCAGTAGAACGCCTCCATGTCGATCTCGCCGTGCTCGGCGCGTTCCGGAGCGCACACCGCGCACAGAAGATAAAGGACGGTCGAAAACAGGAAGATCAGCAGGATCGAGGCAAGGCTCCAATCCTGCTTGGTCCGCATGTCCCACAATTCGATCCAGTTTCCGAACACCACCTGGATCGCGTTGAACATGGCCAGCGACAGCAGGCCGGAGAAGCGCACGCGATCCCGTTCCAGGATCAAGGTGGCGATACGCGACAGAAGATGGGTCAGCGCCAGCGCAAAGATGAACGACAGCAGAACCGAAACATGCTCGAACGCCGACAATCGAATCCCCCCGATGTGCCACCAAGCCTAGTGAAAATCGACAATAGCGTCACCACGCCTCCGGATTACCGCCGCGTTTACCTCCAAGCCTTGAATCCGCCCAAAATATCAGTCACCTAGCGCGACCATGGCGCGACGCAAATCCCACGACTATCTCGACGAAACGCTCGACTGGCTGCATCGCCACCAGCGCGGATGGGGCCTTGCGCTCACCATCGGCTCGCTGGCGATGGCGCTGCCGCTGCTGGCACTGCTTCTTCTGCCGACCTTCCTGGGCTTCTTCGCCGCGCCGGTGAATCTGAGCCAGGATCTTTACGCGGTGAACCGGCCCATCGCCTTCACCTTCATCGACCAGCAGGGCGACACGGTGGGCCACCGCGGCGCGCTCGTCGGCGAGCGGCTGAAGCTGGAAGACATGCCGGACTATCTGCCCGCCGCGTTCATCGCGATGGAAGACCGCACCTTCTGGCACAATTCGGGAATCTCGGTGCGCGGGCTTCTGCGCGCGGTATGGCTGAATGCGCGTGCGGGCCATGTGGTGGCCGGCGGCTCCACCATCACCCAGCAGGTGGCCAAGATCATCTACACCTCGCAGGAACGCACGTTCAGCCGCAAGTTCGAAGAGCTGATGGACGCGGCGAGCCTGCAGAAATCGCTGACGAAAAAGCAGATCCTCGAACTTTACCTCAACCGTCTTTATCTCGGCTCCGGCGCTTATGGCGTGGACGGCGCGGCACATGTCTATTTCGGCAAGAGCGCGCGCCAGCTCACCCTACCGGAAGCCGCGATGCTGGCGACCCTGACGACGGCGCCGAGCGTGTTTTCGCCGCGGCGCGATCTTGAAAGCGCGCAGATGCGCGCGCGCCGCGTGCTGAACGCGATGGTGGATACCGGCGCGATCACCGAGGAGCAGGCGGCGGATGCGAAAGCGCATCCGGCCGTGATCTCCGATCCGGCGGTGGTGGATTCGCGCAACTTCTTCCTCGATACCGCCGCCGACCAGGCGATGGATCTGGCATCCGTGAACGGTCAGCGGCCGACAAGCGATCTGGTCGTGCATGTCACCCTCGATCCCAAGCTGCAGGACGCGGCGCGTCATGCGCTGGTGCGCGTGCTGAACACCAAAGGCAAGAAGGTGCATGCCGGCCAGGGCGCCGTGGTGATGATGAAGCCGGACGGCGCGGTGGTGGCGCTGGTGGGGGGCAAGAACTACGACGCGTCGTCCTTCAACCGCGCGGTGCAGGCCGAACGCCAGCCGGGATCGTCGTTCAAGCCGTTCGTCTATCTGGCGGCGCTGGAGAACGGCATCTCGCCCTGGGACGTGCGCACCGACGGACCGGTGGACATCAACGGATGGTCGCCGACGAATTACGGCCATCGCGAATACGGCACCATCACGCTGGCGCAGGCGCTGGCGCATTCGGTGAACACGATCACCGCCGCGCTCGGTCAGGAAGTGGGCATCGCCACCGTGATCGAAGCGGCCAAGCGCGTGGGCATCACCTCGCCGCTGGAGCAGAACGCAGCGCTGGCGCTGGGCACATCGGACGTCAATCCGCTGGAGATGACATCAGCCTATGCCGCATTCGCCAATGGCGGCTATCGCGCCAATCCCTATTTCGTCACCGAAGTCACCGATCTTGGCGGGCATGTTCTCTACACGCGCGGCGATCCCAAGCCGCAGCGCGTGATCGCAAGCCATGTCGACAAGGATCTGGTCGCGATGCTCTACGGCGTGGTGACGAGCGGCACCGGCCGCGCGGCGCTTATTCCGGGGCACGAAGCCGCCGGCAAGACCGGCACGACGCAGGATTATCACGATGCCTGGTTCGTGGGCTTCACGCATGACTATGTGACGACGGTGTGGGTGGGCAACGACGACAGTTCGCCGATGAAGAACGTCACTGGCGGCACCATCCCCGCAACCATCTGGCACGACGTGATGGCATTCGCGGAAAAGGGACTGCCCTCCACGCCGCTCGACAAGAGCGCGCCGCAAGCGGCAACGGACGTCACCTCGCTCGACCAGACGATGGGCGTGGACACCGAATCCGGCGACGGCATCACCGAGCCTTCTGGCGTGACGGAAGACCAGCCTTCATCGGATGCCGAACACGGCGCGACGGAAGACGACAGCGGCAATCGCGGCGGCGGCTTCTTCGACTGGCTGTTCGGCCGCAACCGCGAGCGCGAACGCCAGCGCGAGCAGCAGCAGGACCAGCAGCGCCAGTTGCAGCACCAGCAGATGCAACAGCTCGAACAGCAGCAATCGCAGCGCCAATACCCGCCGCCGGATGCCTATTCGCAGCGGCCGCGCGTCTATCCGCCGGCGCAGGCCTATCCGCCGCCGCAACAGCCTTATGCGCCGGCGCAATCCTATCCACCGCCGAACCAGCCGCCGCCCGGCTATGCCGCGCCGCCTCGTCCGCCGGCCGTGGTGCAGTCTCCGCCGCCGCCTGGCGACAACGGCTATGACGACGAAGAACAAGGCCCGCGCCACCCCGACGGCGGCGGCCCGGACAACTAAGCGAATTGGCTTATTGGCTGTTGTACCAGTTCGAATAGAATTGGCCGTCCTAACAGGCGTCGGTTTCGATGATGAAATGGATAGTGACGTTCGCCTGGTTCCTATTTGTCAGCGCAGCATCGGCGGCAGGTTCGTACGTTCAGCCCAATCCCTATTTCGATGTGCCAAAAGACTTGGCCGAGACCGCGAACGCCTATGATCTCGCGCGCTTACAAAAGGACGGCGCGAAATTGAACAGCCTGATCGCAGAGGACTACGAGGGCGTAGATGAAAACGCCGCGATAAGCGACAAAGCGGCCGCCATCGCCAAACTCACCGATCCGCAAAACGAATTGCAGCCTTATGTGATTGTGCAGGCAAAGCACATTATGCGCACAGATAGTGCCGTTTTGGCTGGAACATACACGTTGAAATGGGTTCGCTCCGGCCGCGCATTATCCCGTGAGGTTCGCTACGTCGATTTTTGGGCGAAACGCAAAGGGCATTGGGAGCTCGTTTTTTCCCAATTCACCCCAATCCCCCCGCCTGTCGAATAAATACGAACGGCAGAATCGCAAGCCCGCTCGCGCGGGCGTGATGCGGTGCGCGCAAGCATCGGGTTTACACAAGGAACGCCTTCGGCTTCGAACCCCGACGCCATGGCACCTTCGCGTCCCTCAGCCCATGCGCGCGGCGCGAGCAGACGGCCCTTCCGGCCTGATGCGGAAGGGCCGTTTTGGTTTTTCGCTGCAAGGAGATTTCCATGATTGCCAGAGCATCTGTGACGCTGGCCGCGTTGTTATTCGCAAGCTCCGCTTTCGCCGCCGGCTTGCAGGACTACAGCAGGATGCCGCCGGATCTGGCGGCGCGCGCGAAGATCTTCGACGAGGCGCAACTTCACGCCGACGGCAAGGCGCTGAAGGACGTGCTGGCGGACGACTACACGCTGGTGAATGGCGGCGCGACTGTGAGCGGCAAGGCGGAGTTCATCCACGACTACATCGACCCGAACTTCAAGGTGCTGCCGTTTCACATCGACGAGCAGATAATCAAGACCTGGCCGGACGGCGCGGTGCTGGGCGGACGCGTGACGATGCGCTTCCTGCAGGACGGCAAGCCCGGCGAAACCGAATTCCGCTTCGCCGACATCTGGGCCAAACGCGACGGGCAATGGCGCGTGATCTTCACCGAAGTGACGCGCGTGCCGAAGAAATAAAAATAATCACCTCCCCCTTGTGGGGAGGTCGGAGAGCGAAGCGATCCGGGTGGGGGTGCGCAGCGGTCCCCCACCCGAAAAATTCTTCGCTGCGCTTCGAATTTTATCGACCTCCCCACAAGGGGGAGGTGATTATCAACACACGATATTCACCGGCTGGTGCAGGATCTTGCGCATCTCCTCGTCTTCCAGTTCCGGCGGGTGCGGATCGTAAGGATGGAAGGCAAGCTGGCGGGCGCGGTCTTCCAGCGCCAGAGCCGCCCGCAGGTAGAGGTCGATGTAATCGTCATCGCTCTCATCCTGCGCGGAAGTTCTAAGCTTGCGCGCGATGCTCAATATTTCGCGCAACTGCTCGGCTGTCACTCGCTGTCCCATGCCGAAAAAACGCGGCGGGTGCGCATCCTGTTTCGAACAATTCCAGCTATCAGCGTCAACAAAGGGTTAAAGGGAACCCCGTTCAGTCATATGGGTCCAGCGCCAGCAGCGCGAAACTGGCCAGCCAGTGTTCACCCATGTAGTCGCCTTCGATATGCGAGAGCGCGGACGACAGCAGCGTGTCGATTGCGTTGTCGATCGCGGGGATAGACGGATGCGTCGGCACCATGCGGTCGCGGATCAGGCGCCAGCACCAGGCGCGGGAGAGATTGAGACCGTCCAGATGCGCGATCTGCCCGTCGCTGCGGTCGCTCACCGTGGCGGGCGTGAGCAGCAGTTCGGGAATCTTCGGCAGGAATTTGGCGAACCACGCGCGGAATTCGCCTTCCTGAAACACATGCGTCATCAGCGCCGCTTCCATCAGGGTGGGCGAGAGGAAATCGGATTGCGACGGCTCGTTCACCGTCACGTTCTCGTCCGCCGAATGCCAATCCGCCGCCTTGTCGCCGAGGAATTGCGCGAAGCCCAGATCGCCGGTGGTGTTGCCGTAATCCAGCGCGAGCGTGAGCGCGAAGCTGGTGGAGGAATGCACGCCCGAGCGGATGGGATAGGTGGCGAGCGGCAGGAAGTCCCGGAAGCGCTGCACGAAGGCATCGGCCAGCGGCTTCATGTTGGCGGCCCAGCGCTTGCCCTCTTCGCTTTCGTGACGCGAAAGCTCGCTCTGCAGCATCAAGAGCCAGCCCCAGCCATAAGGCCGCTCGAACCCGCGCGCGGAAGGACGCTTGAGGTAAGCGACTTCGACGGCGACTTTCTCCGGCGTGAAGTTCTGATCCAGCCACCCGCGGATGTTCTTCGCCTCGGCTCCATGCGGGAAGCGGCGATAAATGCGCGCCAGCAGCCAGTGCGAATGCACGCAGGAGTGCCAGTCGAAGCTGCCATAGAAGATGGGATGCAGTTCGCGCGGGCCCTTGATGTCGTCCGGCCCGGTGAGGACGTGATCCATCTTGTTCGGCCATTCGCGGCCGACATGGCCGAGAGCCACATGGGCAAATTTTGCGGCGAGGGATTCGGTGAGGGTGTGGGTCATGTTCCCATATTGTCATGGCCCGCGAATGCGGGCCACCCAGGTGACATCTGCGCTCCACTTTCAAATTTCGCGCCCGTGGCACCTGGGTGGCCCACACTCCGGTGGGCCATGACAGTTGTGGCAGCGGCAAGTTCGCTTAAATTGGCCGAAGGCAGTTTGAGGTGCGATCCATGATCGAACGCGTTGCGACATGCGCCTGCGGACAGGTGAAGATGAAGGTGGCGGGCGATCCCATCGTCGGCGCCATCTGTCATTGCGACAGTTGCGTGGCGGGCGCGAAGCTCATCGAGGCGCTGCCGAACGCGGCGCAGGTCCGCGACGAATATGGCGGCTGCCCTTACCTCACCTATCGCGACGACCGCTTCGAGATCACCGAGGGCGCGGGCCTGCTGAAAGGCGTCAAGCTGAGCGACACCGCGCCGACCACGCGGTTCTATGCGTCATGCTGCAATTCGGGAATGTACCTGAAGCACCATCCCGGCTGGTGGGTTTCGACCTATCGCTATCGCTACACGGGCGATCTTCCGCCCAGCACCATGCGCAACCAGGTGAAACCCGGCACGCCCGTTCCCAGCGAACCGCCGGTGAAGAACGGATTTCCACCGGGACTTATCCTGCGATTGCTCTCCGCGCGCATCGCGATGGCGTTCGGGCGCTAAGTTACTTCGCAGGCATATGTGCGATAGCACAGTTATTGAAATTACACTTTTTCAAATTCGTCAGATAGAAGCCCGTTTTGCCATGAAATCTGACCGCAGAGCCCGTCAAGCCCAGGAAGCATTGTTGCTACGTTTATTCCGCATCTGTCGAGCTGCCCTCTGATCTCAGCGAAGCAATCGGCCGGAATAATAAATTGCCTAAGACGTGTTTTGTAATTTTTATTCTTTTGCATGGGAACGAATTTGTCGGACGAGTTCATGTAATGAACGGTAAACCACCCGGCTTGCGCACTGATTCGTCGTGTTATGTGCCGCGGCTGAAACACTCTTGTAGCAGCCTGCTCGAATGGCCCTCTTTTTTCCACAACGTAGTCGTGAGTCTCACACTCAAACGCCCACACCACTCCGTCAATAGCATCTCCATCCTCATCCGTAGCGGCTGGGGCACGTACCGCAAACCATAAGGCGGCCAAAGGATTTGTTGTCCAATCCAACACTCGGGTTGGAAGCCCATGATGCCTCGCTATGGATATCCAATCCCAATCGGACTCTGGTGTCCCGTCGAGATAAGGAAGAGCCATTCGTTTGAAATCGGAGAACATCTTTTCCTCAGTCTCAGGCAAAGTTCGAATGGGATCTCTGCGATCTAATCGCGCCAAAGGAGGTAGCAGATCCCAGTCTTGAGACTGACCACGAAATAGAACGTCGTCTGCCTGATAACGAGAGGAAATTTTATTTATAAACTCTGAAACGCTTTTAATGCTGTAGCTGGTCATCGCGTTCCCGATCAAAAGTCAAATCCTAGATATCACTCCGCTTTGTGTTGATCCATCTGCGCGATATAATCCCGAATGAGCTTCACCGCTTCGGTGTGGCTGAGCGTGCGGCCGATCTGGGGCATCATCACGCCGGGTTCGGTGGATTCCATGCGATAGAGCAGGATGGATTGCTCCGGATGGCCGGGCACGATGGCGTAGAACAATCCGCCCGAGCCGCGGCCCGCGGCCACCGGCGGCTTCATCACGCCGCGCACGCGCGGATCGCTTTCTTCATAGGTCAGGAACAGCCCACTGTTGCTGGCGAGGCCTTTCGCGTTGTGGCAATGGCCGCAATTCACATCCAGATAGGCCTTCGCGCGTTCGGCCAGCGGCTCGGAGGCATCGTCCCAATGCGGCAGGCGCGGCACGGCGGACGGATCGGGCGCGCCATCGAGGATTCCGATGCGCGTCCAGTGCGCCAGTTCGTTCTCCACGCCGGTGGAATAAGCGTAATCGCCGTTCAGGTTGCGCGCCTTGGGGCCGATGGGCGTGACCACGTTCGACAGCGAATGACATTCCTTGCACTGGTTGGCGTTCGGCACGCCGTAATCGATCGTTTGCGCCACGCCTTGCGGATTGACGAACGACACAGCCACGCGCTTGCCCGCGCGCTTCAACTCCGCCCTATTCTGTTCGTCGTTCCAGACATAGGCCAGCGGCGTCCAGCCATCGGGTTTGTGGATGAGCAGGCGCGTTTCGATGTACCGCACCTTGTCGTTCGGCTTTCGGAAATCCGCCGGAAAGGCGAACACCTTCACCAGTGTCGTGCCCACGGGAAAATCGAGCACGCCGGATTTGGTATAGGTCGCGTGCTTGCCCGGCGGGATGAAGACGTAACGCGACTTCTCCGCATAATCGCTGAACAGCGGCGTGTTCAGCGCATAAGGCACCACGCCGGCATTGGGCACGCGGCCGCCCGCATCGGTGAAGAGATGATAGGCATCCAGCGTTTGCGCCGGTTCATCCGCCATCAGCGCCGATTGATCGACGGCGGGGCTTTGCGGAGAACCCTGCGCGCTCAGGAAAACAACGGACGCGAGCGCGCAGGCAAGAACAACAAACCGCTTCATTTCTCTTTGGCTTTGGCAAGCTGATCGGCGGGAAGAACGATGGGCGCCGGTTCGGCGATCTTGCCGGTGACCAGCGTCTTGCCCATCTGCGGATTGGCTTTCGACGGCGGCGTGCCCTGCATCTTCAGATCCAGATTCACGACCGGGCCATCCTCGATGTCGAGCTTGATCGTTTCGCTTTGAACGCTGCCGCCCGGCTGGTTGTAGCTGTTGATGCCATCCCACATCACGGGCGGAATCGCGCCGCCGAACGCCTTGGCAAGCTCCGGCCCGCCGTCCCATTCCGGCGCGTTGCCGTTGATGCCGAAATGATTGCCGTGCACGGCGGCATCGCGCACCAAGGGATTGTATTTGGGATCGGTGAACGGCGCGCGATAGGCGACGAGCATCACGCCCGCGCTCTTGTTGCCGTCGATATGATTGTCGAACACATGCACGTCGCGGTTGGCCATCACCATGATGCCGGTACCGGTGGGCACACCCGCCACGATGTTGCCTTTCGCGGCGAAATTCTCGGTGTCGTTGTTCACGACTTCGTTGTGATAGACGCGGATGGAGTGACCACCCATCTGCGGCAGGTTCGGCAGATCGAACACAAGGATGCCGCCCGCATTGTGGGTGGAGGTATTGTCATGCACGTCCGCGCCGTAGCAGTTCTCGATCTCGATACCGGCGACGTTGTATTCCGCGCGGCTGTCCTGAACGACGATGTTCTGCGACTGGCCGACATAGATGCCCGCATCCGACGCGCCGCGAACGGTGACACCATCCACCAGCACGTTCCTGGAGCTGACGGGATAAACGCCATAGGCGCCGTTCGTCGCTTTCGGGCCGCCCGTCCATTCTACGACGAGGTTGACCATGCTGATGCCGTCCGAGCCTTTGGACTTGATGCCGTTGCCCTTGGCGTTCTGCACGGTGAATCCGCGCACGACGACGTGGTTGGAAGTGATGAGCAGGCCTTCGCCCTCGCCCACCTGCTTGTCGAAGGAGAGGATTGTCTTGTTTGCGCCAGCGCCTTCGACCGTGACATCGGCCACGTCGAGCGAGAGCCCGTCGGTGAGTTCGAAGCGGCCCGCGCTGAGCTTTACTGTGTCGCCCGGCTTGGCGTCGATCAGTGCGCCCTGCAGATGCTCCTGCGCGTCGCCACCGGCTTCGACCGTGATGGTTTTGGCAAAAGCCATGCCCGGCAGCGCGACGGAGGCGCAAAGGGCGAGCGTGAGAATCCGGATGTTCATGTTTCCCCCTGAAATATATTTTGTAAAACCATAACCGAAAGGGCGCGGGAGGAAAGCCCTCAGAAGCGGAACGCGAGGAAATACATCAGCAGGATGTTCACCACGAGCAGCGGGATGGCGGTGGGGATTTGCGCGCGGATGACCGCGTAATCGGGAATCTCCAGAAGCGCGGCGGGCACGATGTTGAAGTTGGCGGCCATGGGCGTGGCCAGCGTGCCGCAATATCCGGCGAGCATCCCGATGGCGGCCATGATGGTGACGTCGCCGTGGAATTTTGCCACCACCAGCGGCAGGCCGATGGCGGCGGTCATCACCGGGAAGGCGGCGAAGGCGTTGCCCATGATGATCGTGAACAGCGCCATGCCGATGCAATAGGTGGCGACCGCCGCGAAAGGCGTGCCGAGCGGAAGATATTGCGTGGCAATGACGCCAACCTCCTTGCCCACACCACCCGCCGCGAACACCGCGCCGAGCGAGGCCAGAAGCTGCGGCAGGATCATCGCCCAACCAATCGTGTCCGACAGACGGCGCGCTTCCTGAAACGGCGCAAGCACGGGCGGCTTGAACCACGCGTATCCCGCGGCGAGCGCGATGACGACGCCGAATCCGAGACAGATCAGAGTCACCTGCTTCGGATCGACGAGGCCTGAGTCTTTCAGGAACACCGTGCCGAGCAGTGCGACGAGCGGGATGATGAGCGCAACCGCGAACAGGCCATTGCCATAACGCGTCGCGCCCTCCGCGCGCTGCTGCGGCGTGGTGGTGGGCGGCGCGGTGCGGGCAAGGAAATTGAACCCGCCGACGATCACCAGTGCGAGCACCAGCAGACCGTTCTGGAAATCGGAAAGATAAGAGCCGAACAGAAAGCTCGCCGCAAACAGCGCCCAGAAGAGCGCATTGCCGAAGCGTTTCCCATTCGCCCGGTCGCGCAGGCTGAGCACGGCGATGCCGGCGAACAGCGCGCCCATCAGGATGTAGATGTGCTCGAGGGTGATCATCGTGAATCCTCCCTCTCCCCCTTTGAGGGGGAGAGGGTTGGGGTGAGGGGGCCTCTCCGCCAACGCATTGCTTCAAGAAATTTGCTTGCCATCAGCGCCCCCTCACCCTGCCCTCTCCCCCGCTTCGCGGGGGCGAGGGTGGCTTTGGGTTTTGAGCTTGCGATCCAGCCACCACAGCCGCGCGCCGTGAATGAGCGCGGCGAAGATCGCCGTCGGGATCGACCATAGCGAGATCGACAGGGGCTGCACGATGATGTGGTTCTGCTCCAGGAAACCCTTGATCAGCAGAACCGAACTCATGGCGAGAAAGATGTCTTCGCCGAAGAATGCGCCGATATTGTCGACCGAGGCGGAGAAGGCGCGCACGGTGTTGCGCGTTTCCTCGCTGAGCGGACCGTCCTTCTCGGCGGCGGCTTCGGCCATGGGCGACAGCAGCGGGCGGACCACCTGCGCCTGCCCGCCCACCGCGCCGGCAAGCCCCAGCGACGACATCACCTGGCGGAACACCATATATATAAAGAGGAGCCGCCCCACGGTGGCGCCGCGCAGCCTTGCGATCAGCATGCGCGCACGCTCCTGCAGGCCCTCGCGCTCCAGAAGCCCGATCACCGGTAGCACCAGAAATACGATGCTCACATAGCGGTTCTTGTTGAACGCGTGACCGAACACCGCAAGCGTGTGAACGATGTCGAAGCCCGCGGCATAGCCGGTTGCGATCACGGCGGCGGCGATGACCAGAAGCGGGTTCACGCGGATCAGAAATCCGACGACGACCACGCCGATGCCCACCAATGCGATCATGCAAAGACTCCCTGGCTGCGACTATCGCCCGGCGCGCTGCCGCGCGCCACCGCCGCAGTTCCAATTTGTCGCATGCGGGGCATCACCGACTGCGGGAATCGCTGCGCGGGCGTATGATGCGCTACCCGCAAAGGGGCCGCTGATGTTTCCGAAAGCCGTCCGACGCGACGTGATCATCTTGCTCTGCATCAAGGCAGCGGCGCTGACGCTCATCTATTTCCTGTTCGTGAAGCCGGCGCTGGTGCCGGAACCCAAACCCGCATCCATGGCCGAACATCTCATCGGGGGCTGAATTGGACATTGTCGAACTCTCGCGGCTGCAATTCGCAGCGACCGCGCTTTATCACTTCCTGTTCGTGCCGCTGACGCTCGGCCTCTCCATCCTGCTCGGCATCATGGAGACGGTCTATGTGATGACCGGCCTGCCCGTCTGGAAAAGGATGGTGCAGTTCTGGGGTGTGCTGTTCGGCATCAACTTCGCCATGGGCGTTGCCACCGGCATCACCATGGAATTCCAGTTCGGCACCAACTGGGCTTATTACTCGCATTATGTGGGCGACGTGTTCGGCGCGCCGCTGGCCATCGAAGGGCTGATGGCCTTCTTCCTCGAAGCCACCTTCGTGGGTTTGTTCTTCTTCGCGTGGGACCGCCTCAGCAAGGTGCAGCACCTGATCGCCACCTGGCTGCTGGCGCTGGGCACCAATCTTTCGGCGCTGTGGATCCTGATCGCGAACGGTTGGATGCAATATCCCGTCGGCGCGAAGTTCAACGCCGACACGATGCGCATGGAAGTCACCGACTTTATGGCCGTGCTGTTTAACCCCGTGGCGCAGGCAAAGTTCGTGCACACGGTTTCGGCGGGCTATGTCGTCGGTTCGATCTTCGTTTTGGCGATCAGCGCGATCTATCTGCTGCAGGGCCGATACAAGGAATTCGCCAAGCGTTCGATGACGGTGGCGGCGAGCTTTGGCCTTGCCTCCGCATTGTCGGTCGTCGTGCTGGGGGACGAGAGCGGATATACCGCCGGCCAGAACCAGCAGATGAAGATCGCCGCCATCGAGGCGATGTGGCAGACCGAGCCCGCGCCCGCATCGTTCACCTTGTTCGGCCTGCCCAACCTCGCCGAACACAAGACCGAATATGAGATCAAGATTCCGTGGATGCTGGGCCTGATCGCCACGCGCAGCACCGACAAACAGGTGCCCGGCATCGAACAGCTTGTGGGCGAAGCGCAATCGCGCATCGGCAGCGGGCTTCTTGCCTACAAGACGCTGATGCAGGTGCGCAAGGATCCGAAGAACCCTGCTCTTCGCGCGGAACTGGACAAACATGTGAACGATCTGGGCTTCGCCTTGCTGCTGAAGAAATATCGCCCGGATATCGAGAACGCGACGCCCGAGCAGATCGGCATGGCAGCGGCGAGCACGATACCGGATGTGCCGGTGCTGTTCTGGTCGTTCCGCTTCATGGTGGGCATCGGCTTCTTCTTCATCGCGCTGTTCGCGACGGCCTTCTGGTTCTCCGCGCGGCGCTGGCTCGATCGCTATAGATGGTTCCTGTGGATCGCGGCGCTCAGCCTGCCCTTGCCATGGGTCGCGAGCGAACTTGGCTGGATCGTCGCCGAATATGGACGCCAGCCCTGGGTGGTCGTTGGCGTGCTGCCCACGGCGCTGGGCGTGTCGTCCACGTCCGCCAGCAATGTGCTGTTCAGCTTGATCGGCTTCGTCGTTTTCTACTCGGCGCTGCTGGTGGCCGACGTCTACCTGCTTCAGAAATTCATCCGCCTCGGCCCGCAGGCAACCATCGATGCACCGGAGGACGCGACATGAGCGAATATGAAATCCTTCGCCTCATCTGGTGGGCGCTGCTGGGCATTCTCTTGATCGGCTTTGCCGTGATGGACGGCTTCGATTTGGGTAGCGCGGCGCTTTTGCCCTTCGTGGCGCGCACCGATACCGAACGGCGCATCGTGGTGAACACGGTTGGTCCCGTGTGGGAAGGCAACCAGGTGTGGTTCATCCTGGGCGGCGGCGCGATCTTCGCCGCATGGCCCGCGCTCTATGCCGCCAGTTTCTCCGGCTTCTATCTCGCCATGTTCCTGGTGCTGATGACGCTGATCCTCAGGCCCGGCGGATTCAAATATCGCAGCAAGCTGGAGAACCCCGCCTGGCGCACGTTCTGGGACTGGGCACTGTTCGCGGGCGGCGTGGTTCCGGCGCTGGTGTTCGGCGTGGCGTTCGGAAACCTGTTCGAAGGCGTACCTTACGGGTTCGATGCGGATCTGCGCATGCACAGCCAGATCACGCTGTTCGGCCTGCTCAATCCCTTCGCGCTTTTGTGCGGGCTGGTGAGCCTTTCGATGATCGTGTTTCACGGCGCAAGCTGGCTGAACTACAAGGCCAGCGGCAACGTGAAAACGCGCGCGCGCAAGGCCATGCTGTATGCGGCCATCGCCTACATCGCCGCGTTCACGCTGGCGGGCGTGTGGCTGGGCCAGATCGACGGCTACCAGATCGTCGGGCAGATGGCGCATGACGGCCCGTCCAATCCGCTGCTGAAGATGGTGGTGCGTATCCCGCACGGCTGGTACGCGAACGTCACCGCGCATCCGTGGCTGCTGCTCACTTTGTTCGCGGCCTATGGCGGCGCGGTGATCGCGGTCTTGCTGCGCCGTCACGCGGGCTACGCGATGCTGGCCTCCGCTCTGGTGCCGGCAGGGACCATCGCCACCGCCGGTGCGGCGCTGTTTCCGTTCCTGATGCCCTCGTCCAGCAATCCGGGCGCGAGCCTGACGGTATGGGATGCATCGTCATCCTCTCTGACATTGGCGATCATGCTGGGCTGCGTGGTGATCTTCCTGCCGATCATCCTCACCTACACGACATTCGTTTATCGCGTGTTGCGCGGCCCGGTGACGGAACGCGACGTCGTCGATTCCGACCACGCCTATTGAGGAGAACGCCATGTGGTATTTCAGCTGGGTCCTGGGCCTCGGTTTCGCCGTGACGCTGGCCGTCCTCAACGCGATGTGGCTGGAAAGCCGCATCCGCGACGACGAACGGTTGAAGTAGCACTGCGATGCGCTAACCTCTCCGCCGCGCCGGGGAGGAATTATGATCAGGACTCTATACTTTGCCGCGGCGCTTGCCTTTGCGACCGCCGCCCATGCCGAGACATTCCATCTCGACGCCGCGCCGGACACGGTGGCCTGGGGCAATTACGACGCCAGCGCCAAGCCGGTGCTGCATATCAAATCCGGCGACACGGTGGTTTTCCGCACGCTGCTGACGAACAGCCCCTCGGGCCTCGCGAAAGCGGGCGTGCCGGATGCGGATATCGAGCAGGCGCTGAAGGATGTGTTCGACAAGGTGCCGCTGAGCGCGCGCGGGCCGGGCGGACACATTCTAGATGGGCCTGTCTATATTGAAGGCGCGGAGCCCGGCGACACGCTGGAAATCCGTATCGACAAGATCGAGCTTGCAATTCCTTACGCCTATAACGCCTTCCGCTATGGCGCGGGGCTGCTGACCGACGACTTCCCCTACGCGCGGATGAAGATCATTCCGCTCGACAAGAAAAGGATGCTCGCGCATTTCGCGCCGGGCATCGACATTCCGCTGCATCCCTTCTTCGGCAGCATGGGCGTGGCGCCGCCGCCGGATTTCGGAAAATACGACAGCGCGCCGCCCACCATCATCGGCGGCAACATGGACAACAAGGAGCTTGTCGCGGGCACGACGCTCTACCTGCCGGTGTGGAACAAGGGTGCACTGTTCGAGATCGGCGACGGCCATGCCGGCCAGGGCAATGGCGAGGTGGACATCACCGCGATGGAAACCTCGCTGATCGGCACGCTGACCTTCATCGTGCATCACGACATGCACATCACCTATCCGCGCGCGGAGACGCCGAAATTCTATATCGCGATGGGCTTCGACGACGATCTTTCCATCGCCACGCACAAGGCGGTGCGCCAGATGGTCGATTTCCTGGTGAGCGAAAAGCACATGAGCCGCGACGACGCCTATATGCTGACCAGCGTGGCCGGCGACGCGGACATCACGGAGATCGTGGACCGCAATAAGGGCGTCCACGTGATGATGCCGAAGAACATCTTTTCGAAGTGACCGCGCATTTCCTCCCCCGCCGGTGCGGGGGAGGTGGCGCGCGAAGCGTGACGGAGGGGGTGGTGAGGAAGAACGAAAAGAAATCGCGACCGCATGTCAGAAGCCTTCGAGGGAACATGACCGAGGCAGAAGTGATCCTCTGGTCGAGGCTGCGACTCAAAGAGCAGCATGGTGTCCACTTCCGGCGGCAGCATCCGATTGGTCCCTATATCGCCGACTTCGCCTGCGTGGCGGCGAAGCTTGTCGTGGAAGTCGATGGCGCGACTCATTCGTCGGACAAGGAAATTTCTTACGATAAACGCCGCGACGCTTATATGATCCAGCGCGACTGGCGCGTGGTGCGGGTGCCGAACAATGATGTTTACAAACATCTGGATGAGGTGTGTGAAATGATCTTCAGCTACAGCCACCCCCTCCGTCCGGCGATGCAAAGTGCATCGCCGTCCACCTCCCCCGCACCGGCGGGGGAGGAAAGGTAGACCATGCGTCCCAACAAGCTTCGCGATATTTGGAAAAGCGGCAAGCGCGCCAACAATGTCTGGCTGTCGCTCGGCAATGCCTATGCGGCGGAACTCGTCGCGCATCAGGGCTGGGACAGCGTGACCATCGACCTGCAGCATGCGCCGGCCGATTACAAAGACGCGCTGGCGATGCTGACCGCCGTGTCCACCACCGATTGCGTGCCGCTGGTGCGCGTGCCGTCCAACAATCCGGGCGACATCGGCCGCGTGCTGGATGCGGGCGCATGGGGCGTGATGTGTCCGACCATCGAGACGGTGGAGGAAGCGAAACGCTTCGTCGGCGCCGCGCGCTATGCGCCGCTGGGATATCGTAGCGCCGGGCCGAACCGCGCGGCGCTCTATGGCGGCGCCGATTATGCGGCGCGCGCGAACGACACCATCCTCACCATGGCGCAGATCGAAACGCGCAAGGGCTTCGAGAACATGGAAGCGATCGCGAAAACGCCGGGGCTGGACATGCTGTTCGTCGGGCCCAGCGATCTTGGCCTGTCGCTCGGCACCACGGACGGCCACGCCAACCCGATGGACAAAGACACCCAAGCCGCCATCGACAGGATATTGGCGACGGCACATGCGGCGGGAATCTACGCAGGCATCTTCGGCACGACGAAAGACTTCGCCGAGGCGATGTTCGCCAAGGGCTTCGATCTTGTCACCGTGACGACGGATGCGACGATGCTGGCAGGCGGAAAGATTCTGGCGTCGCTGCGCTGATTACGCTTCCGGCGCTTCGCTCGGCGGGTCGCGGCGCTTGGTGTGGGACACGGCGGACATCACGCCGAGGCCGATGATGACCAGCGAACCCACGATGATCCAGGTCTGCGGCACATGGATCAGGAAAGCGCCGTAAATCAGCCCGCCCAGCAGGATGATGAAGCCGACGATATAAAGCATGAATGCGGACATGCTGGTCCCCGAGAGACGTTCCGGGGATATAACGAGCGCTTGCTCGAGGGGTTCCACAAGGGAACCATCATCCATCTTATCCCGTCATGGCCGCCCTCGCGGCGGCCATCCATTTTCCAGAAGACGTGCAGGAACGGATAGGACTCTGGAAAATGGGTGGCCGGCACAAGCCCGGCCATGACGATTTTGGTTATCGGTTGCTCACAGCCCCTTCAGCCACGGGATCAGCCGCGCGTTCACCTCTTCCGGGCGTTCCTGCTGGGTCCAGTGGCCGCAACCTTCCAGAACATCCGCGCCGCGCAGATCGGTGAGATGCTCCCTCATCGGCGTGACGAAATCGTTCTTGCCGAACATGGTGAGCACCAGGTCGCGACTGCCGCCGATGAAGAGCGACGGCTGATGGATCTTGCGGTCCGCATATTGCGAAAGATAGGCGAAGTCGCGGTCGTGGTTGCGATAACGGTTGATCGGCCCGCGCAAGCCCGATTGCTTGAACTCGTTCACGAAATAGGCGAGCCCTTCCTTGTGCAGCCATTGCGGAAAGGGATCGGGGTCCGGCAGGCGGTGCAACAGCGTGTCGCCCACCACCTTGTCCCTCGGCCATGTGCCGTCCGGCGCATCGCCAGAGATCGCGTAATAGAAGCGGCGCAGGAAGCCGCGCACATCGGCCTCGGCCTCCGCTTCTGCCACGCCCTCTTCCTGGAAATAATGCTGGTAGAAGAATTTGCCCTTCTTCGTGAACACCTCGGTGAACATGTCCTTGAACGACATCTTCGCCGGGCCGGTGTACGGCACCGAAAGTCCCGCTACCGCGCGCACGCGGTCGGGTCGCACAAGCGCGCTGTTCCACACGATCGGCGCGCCCCAGTCATGGCCGATGAGAACGGCCTTGCCGTCATCGCTCAGCGTTTCGATCACGCCGGCGACGTCGGAGATCATGTGCTCCATGGAATAGGCTTCGACCGGATAGGGCTTGCCCGAACCGCCATAGCCGCGCACGTCGATGGCGCAGGCGGTGAAGCCGGCATCGGCAATCGGCCCGATCTGGTGGCGCCAGGAGAACCACGACTCCGGAAAGCCATGCACCATGACGACCAGCGGCCCTTCACCTTGCACCACCGCACGAATGCGGATGTCCGGCAGGTCGATGAACTGGAAATTGCTCATGTGAGGTCTTTCAGCAGCAGTTCGAGCGCGGCTTTGGCGAACGCGCGCATGTTGGCGACACGGTCCGTGCTGGCGGTTTCCAGCGTGATGGCGCGTTCGACGTCCGGTCCCGCCAGCGCGATGCAGGTGTGGCCGGCGGCGTCGCCATAGGGATTACCGGTGGGACCGGCAGCGCCGGTTTCGGACAAGCCCCATGTCGTGCGGAAGCGTTCGCGCGCGGTCTTCGCCAGCAGCAGCGCATAAGGCTCGCTGGCCGAGCGCATGCCGGCAACGCCAGCGCGCGGGATATCCATCAGGGTCGCGCGGGCGCGCGGTGTATAGACGACCGCGCCGGACACGAAATAGGCGGACGCGCCGGGAATCGCGAGCAGCGCCGCCGACAGCAATCCGCCGCTGGAAGACTCCGCAACGGAAATGGTTTCCCCGCGCGCCTTCAGGCGTTCGGCAATCATCTCCGCAAGCGGCAACAGAGTCTGCATGGCGTCCCCCGCATGCAGACTAATGAGTTTCCGTCATGTGCGAACAGAAAATTATTTCGCAGATCGCCTCCCCCTCGTGGGGAGGCCGAAATTTGCACTTCGCAAATTTCGGGTGGGGGGAACGGGGTGAATTCGCCCCCCCACCCGAAAAAAGCTTCTCTTTTTCGACCTCCCCACAAGGGGGAGGTGATTCAAGCATGTATCCGCGAGCGGGCCGTCGGTATGAGACGCAGCGTCTGCGTGGCTTTTATCCGCTTGGCCAGTTCGGGCGGAAGCGCGGCGGGCTTCGCATCGGTACCGTCGAACAGCGCAAAGGATATGAACACGTTCTCGCCTTCGCGGACCGGCAGGCGCGGAAAATTGTTTTCCGCCGTTTCGGTGACGCAGGCCGAGAGGAACTTGCCGCCCGCCGCCGATATGCGCTGCGGCATGGCTTCGCTCCATGCGGAGACGAAGCCGTCCGGCACCGCCGCGCCGAAATAATGCACCTGCGCGATCACCATGCCCTTCGCCGAACCCGTGGCGCCGACCGGCGCGCGCTCGAAATATTTCGGGAAGTCCGCGCCGCTCCACGCCGGCTTCAGCAGCAGAACGTTGTCGCTGTCCAGCATGGTGTCGTTCGCATCGTTGCGATGCGCCTGCCAGACCGGGCCGTAGTAGAACGCGGGCAGAAGCTTGCCGCGCGCCGCCATGTCCGCAAATTCGCGCAGCCAGACGAAGCGATCCGGATTGTCCGCGTCGCGGAACATGCCGGGCAAGAACATGCCCAGCGTTTCCTGACTCTCCACGAAGTTCTTCTCGAAGATGTCGATCAGCACGTCGCGCTGGCCGGGCTTGAGCGTATATTGGCGCAGCTCGATCACCGGACGATGGGCGCGGGTGAATTCCATCACCCAGTTCGTCTCCCACGTCTTGCCGTCATCAGCCGAGAACGCCTGCTCCCATTGCGCGGCGTCGTCGCCTTTCACGGTCCAGAGAAAGCGCACCTTCACCGTCTTGTCGTTGATCTCGTTGTCGGCAAGGAACGTGCCGATGCCGTTCTCGAACTTGCCGAGCATCGGCGGATCGATGAGGCCGTTCGGCGTGCGGCCATCCAGCCACCAGATTGCCCAGGTCTGCGTCTTCGGATCGTAGCTGCGCACCGTTGCGGCGCGATAGGGAGCGCCCGGCTTGTCGAGGAAATTGTCGTCCACATTGCCCAGGCCGTTCAGCAGCGGCCACACCCTGGTGGTGCCGTCGAATTCCAGCCACTCGCTGCTGCCGGACAGCCGCGCTTTCAGATAGCGATGGCGCACTTTCCAGTCGCCGAAGAAGAAATCGAAATCGTGTGAATGATCCTGCACGGCATTGTCCTTTGCGGTAGCGGAAAGAGAAGAATTGACGGGGATGGCGCCCATCGCGGTGGCGAGAAGCGACAGGCGAACAAGGTCGCGGCGGTTGATCGCGTTCGTGTTCATGGCGCCCTCGTGAAATCCATGCGCCAGTTCACCTCCCAGCTCTTCCCGCCATCGGGCGAGAAGGCCTGCTCCCAATGGGCGGAGGTCCTGGCGATCTTCGACCAGGTGAAGCGCACCCTGATCGGTTTGCCGCGCAAGGTGTCGTCGCCTTCGAAGGTGCCGACGCCGTTGTACCAGTCGAAATTGCCGATCACCGGGGGCTCGATCTTGTGCGGATCGCGCGCATCCAGCCACCAGATGGCCCATGTGCCGGACTTCGGATCGTAGCCGCGGATGCCGACGGCGCGATAAGGGCCGGACGGCAGGCCGATATAGTTGTCGTCGAAGGTGCCGAAGCCGCCCATCGTCAGGCGCTCTTCGGAGGTGCCTTCGAACTGAACCCATTCATGGCTGTTCATCAGGCGGTCCTTCAGCCGCCAGTGATGCACGTTCCATTTGCCGACGAGGAAATCGAAATCGTGCAGATGATCGGTGGCGGCGGCGGCCGGCGATGCCAGCAATGCCGCCGTCAAAAGAATGGATGCGAATCTCATGGACCTGCTCCCTGTTGCGGGTGCCGGTGTAAACCCCTAAACATGACATCGAATGTCATGTATTTGGGATAGACTGCAAAAATGCTCGCGAGCCGCCTTCTCTCCATCCTGATGCTGCTGCAGGCGCGCGGCAGGATGAGCGCGGCGGCGCTGGCGGACGAGTTCGAAGTCTCGGTGCGCACCATCCACCGCGACATCGACCAGCTCAGCGCGGCGGGCATTCCGGTTTATGCCGAGCGCGGCCGCAGCGGCGGCTTCGCGCTGATGGATGGCTATCGCACCAAGCTCACCGGTCTCACGCAGCCGGAAGCGGAGTCGCTGTTTCTCGCCGGCCTGCCCGGCCCTGCCGCACAGCTTGGTCTATCGGATGTGCTGAACGCGGCGCGGCTGAAGCTGATGGCGGCGCTGCCGGCGAACATGCAGCCGAATGCCGAACGCATTGCCGCGCGCTTTCATCTGGATCCGGTGGCCTGGTTCAAGGGCGCCGATCCGTTGCCGCAATTGCAGACGGTGGCGCAAGGCGTTTGGAGCGAGCGCTTTCTGAAGCTGCGCTATCGCAATTCCGGCGAGATCTACGGCCGCAAGCTGGGGCCGCTCGGCCTCGTTCTGAAAGGCGGCGTCTGGTACCTCGTGGCGATGAGCGGAAAGTCCATCCGCACCTATCGCGTGGCGCAGATGCTGGATGTGGAAGTTATGGACGAAGCCTTCGCGCGCCCGAAAAGCTTCAACCTCGCCGAACATTGGGAAGCGTCGTCCAGCGCCTATGAAGCGGGCGTCTATCGTGCCGAAGCCGAGGTGCGCATTTCGCTAAAGGGCATGGACCGGCTGGAAGCGCTGGGCGCGCATGTGGCCGCCGCGGCGATGCAATCCGCCAGCAAGCCGGACCGCAACGGATGGATGCGCTGCCGTGTGCCCCTTGAGAATTTCGACCTCGGCGTGCGCGACATGCTGCGGCTGGGCGACGAGGTGGAAGTGCTGGGGCCGCCAGCCTTCCGCGCGCAGATGGCGAAAATGCTCAAGTTACTCGCGGCGCGATATCACCAATGACCTCCCTCTCCCCCACGGAGGTGGGGGAGAGGGCCGGGGTGAGGGGGTGTTTCAATTTACGCAGCGTAGGCCGCGCTTCGCAGTCACCGAATTTTCTGAATACAGATCGCCTGCGGAACCGCCCCCTCACCCTGCCGCGCCCACGCTGATGCTAGGCACCCCCCTCAAAGGGGGAGAGGGAAACGCATTGTCGTGCTAGCGTGGAATCGAGGAACGCCAGATTGTCGTCAGAGGCAACAGCACCGACGTCATTCTTCCATGCGCCGCGACGGGACACTCCGCTCGCGCTGCGCATCGCGATCACCTGCGTCATGGTGGGCATGTTCATGCAGATGCTGGACAGCACCATCGCGAACGTGGCGCTGCCCTATATGCAGGGATCCTTGCAGGCGAGCCACGACCAGATCACCTGGGTGCTGACATCTTACATCATCGCCTCGGCGATCATGACGGGCCCCATCGGCTGGATGGCCGCGCGTTTCGGGCGGCGCGAGATATTTCTGGTGTCGCTGATCGGCTTCACCGCGACATCGGCGATGTGCGGGCTGGCGCAGAACCTGGACCAGATCGTGATCTTCCGGCTGGCGCAGGGTGCGTTCGGCGCGGCGCTTTCGCCACTGTCGCAGGCCATCATCCTGGACCGTTATCCCATCGAGAAGCGCGGCAGCATCATGGCGGTGTGGAGCGCGGTGATCATGCTGGGGCCGATCCTTGGACCTACCCTGGGCGGATTCCTGACCGACAATTATTCGTGGCGCTGGGTGTTCTATGTGAACGTGCCCATCGGCATTCTGTGTTCCATCGGCGTGTTCTTCTTTTTGTTCGAGGATAAGCTGAAGGCGCCGCCGGAGTTCGACTGGTACGGCTTTGCCTTCCTTTCCATCGCGCTGGGCGCGCTGCAGCTTCTGCTGGATCGCGGCACGGACAAGGGCTGGTTCGATTCCACCGAGATCGTGGCGGAAACGGTGATCGCCGGATTGTCGTTCTATCTCTTCCTTGTCCACCAATGGACGACGAAGCATCCCTTCCTCAATCCGGACCTTCTGAAGGACCGGCAATATGTGTCGGGCATGCTGCTGACATTCTTCGTCGGCCTGCTGCTGTTGGCGACGAGCGCGCTCCTGCCGCCCTATCTGCAAAATCTCGGCGGCTATTCGGTGCTGGATACCGGATTGCTGCTGGCGCCGCGCGGGCTGGGCACCATGCTGTCGATGGTGATCATCGGCCGGCTCGTGATGCGCAGCGACCCGCGATACTACATGGGCGCGGGCTCGCTCGTGTTGCTGTGGACAATGTGGGAAATGGCCGGATGGACCCCGGCAGTGAGCTTCTGGACCCTGGCCAGCATCACGTTCATTCAAGGCGTGGCGATGGGCTTCATCTTCGTGCCGATGAACATGTACACCTACTCCACGCTGGCACAGAGCTATCGCACCGAAGGCTCCAGCATCCTGAACCTGATCCGAAATGTCGGCTCGGCCATCGGCGTGTCGCTGACGACAACGGTGCTGACCAGCCAGACGCAGGTGAACTACAACCAGCTTGGCGAGAACGCGACGCCGTTCAATCGCGCGCTGTCGCAGAACGCGCCGAGCCTGATGCTGGGGCCACAGCTTCCCTTCGGCGCGCAGAACCTGCACGGCATGATCCTGGAGCAATCCACGATCATCGCCTACACCGACACGTTCCTCTTCATGTTCTACGCGAGCCTGCCGGTGCTGCTCGTCATCCTCACCCTGCGCAAGGTGAACCTGCTGCAGGCGGGGCAACAGAGCGAGCAACAGCACATGGAAGCGATGGAGTAGCACGCCACGCCCCTCCACCGCTTCGCGGTCCCCCTCACCCGTAAACGGGGGAGGAAAATTATTTGAGCGTATACCGGAAATCATACGCGCTGCCCTTGGCATCGCGCGCGTGCAGGACCATCTCGCCTTTCGCGCCGGCGTATTTGCCGGTGCCGCCGGTGACGGCCATCGTGGTGTCGCCAGCGTCGTGGAACGGACCGTCTGTGGTGATCTGGCCGTCCTTCAACGTCAGGATCCAGTGGCATTCATAGGCCTTGCCGACGACGGTGCGGATGCAGAAGCCGTTATCGGTGCCGACCTGCTTCTTGTTCGCCGCATCGAACACCGGATTGGCGAAGGTGAGGATGTCGCCGGGATTGTCCTTCGCCTTGCCGACGGAGGCGGTGGCGTCGGTATCGGCGTGTTCGACGACGGTGAAACTCTCCGCCAGCGCGGGCGTGGCAATGAGCAGAGCGGCGGCTGCAACGAGAACGATCTTCATATGTTCCTCCCAATCCAAGATTGTCATGGCCCACCTAGAGTGGGCCACCCAGTTGAAGTCTGCGCAACTGCACCAAAGAATTCTCCGCTCGACTTTCAATACCAAACCGTCGCCACCTGGGTGGCCCGCTTTTGCGGGCCATGACAGTCAGGTTTGTTTTGATAATCGCGCCGCATCGCCCGCGGGCGCGGTGCCGTGATCATAGGGGCGCGCGAGCAGCATATAGAGCGCGCCAAGTCCGATGATCGCGAGCCACGTCACGCTCATGGACCAGTTCATGTACCAGGGCATGTTCGGCGTGCGCGGCCAGGCCATGTCCACGATCGCGCCGATGCCATAGGCGAGCGCGATCACGTTGACGGGATAGGCCCACGCGCCGAGGCGGAATTTTCCGCCGGGCACCCAGCCACGAATGCGCGCCGCCAGCGCGCCCAGCACGATCATCTGGAACGCGGCATAGATGCCGATGATGGCGGAGCCGACGATCACGCCGATGGCATTGGCGAAGAACAATCCCAGCGCGATGATGATGCCCGCCACGATGCCGGACATGACGAGCGCGCGAACCGGCACATGGGTGTGCGGCGAGACGGTAGCGAAGAAATCGCTCGCCACCACCATCTTGTCGCGCGCATAGGCAAAGACGAGACGGCTGGTCGCGGCCTGCAAACTCAGGATGCAGGACATGAACGACACCAGCACGACGACGATCACGACCTTGAAGCCTGTTTCGCCGAACGCGCCAGTGAGAACCGCGGCGACGGGATCGGCGACCTTGCCGGAAATCGCGCCCGGCATATCCGGCTGCGCCACGATCAGCGCGAGGCAGACGAATGCGGCCGCCAGCATGCCGACATAGATCGTCATGCGCATGGCGCGCGGAATGGCGGTGCCGGGGTTCGGCGTTTCTTCCGCCACGTCGCCGCAGGCTTCGAAGCCGTAACAGGTGAAGAGGCCCGTCACCGCAGCGGCGAGGAAGGCCGGCCAGTAAGAGCCCGGCGCGCCGATGCTGAAACTGTCGAGCACCACATTGGACGGCTGATGGCGCTGAAAGAGCAGCAGATAACCGCCGACGACGATGGCGCCGAGGATCTCGCAGATGAATCCGAACATCGCGACGCGCGCCAGAACCTGCGTGCCCGCGAGATTGACCAGGGTGGAAATCGCCACCAGCACCAGCGCGATGATCGTGACCGTGAGCGGCGTCGATGCGAAGCCAAGCAAGGTGGCGACGAACGGACCCGCGCCCACCGCAACGGCGGCGATGGTGGTGAACAGCGCCCAGCCATAGATCCAGCCCGCCATCCACGCCCATTTCTTCCCGACGAGGCGGCGCGCCCACGGATAGAGCCCGCCGGAAATCGGAAACTGCGAGACGACCTCGCAAAAGATGAGGCAGACGAGGAATTGCCCGGCGGCGGCGAGGAAATAGGACCAGAACATCGGCGGCCCGCCCGTGGTGATGCCGAGCGTGAACACCGAATAGACGCCGACGACGGGCGACAGATAAGTGAAGCCGAGCGCGAAATTCTCCCACAGCGACATCTTGCGGTCGAAGCGCGCGGTGTAACCGAGCGCGGCGAGCTGTGCTGCGTCATCGTCCTGTGTGGATGCCATTCCCTGCCCCCAGCGGATGCGGCGCTATTTGTGGGCCAGAGTCGGACGGAGCGTCAATTGCGTTTGCTTGGAAAGCGAAGGGATTCAAGCATACTGGGGCGACAACTTTTGGTACCTCCTATGATTCCGACTGGCTGGCTCAAATATGTGCTGTTTTATATTGCGGCGATACTGATAGCAGCCGCGATATGGCCAAACGCAGCCAACCAAATTGTGGGCACATCGGCAGGCCTCTTCTTCGTGATTTCTGGGGCACTGACTGTGTTTGACCCAATGCGAGTAAGAGCGGACATGGCCAGACGCCAAGTCACAGCACGCTCTCGCGAAAACGTCGAGGGCAGTAGCCTGACAATGCTTCGCATTATGGGAGTGTGCTTTATCGTAGGTGGCGCGTACGCTCTGTCAAAAATTATCCCAACAATTTGGCATTAGTTTGGAGTGCAACATGGACACCGCTCTTCGGATTGGCGCAACATTTGAGGCTGGCAAAGGTGCTGCCGAAAAAGTTCTGAACCCGCGCACGGGCAAGCTGATTGTCGAGGTGCCGGAGGCGTCGAACGAACAGGTGGACAATGCGGTGTTCGCGGCGGAGGAAGCGTTCGATGCGTGGTCGCGCACCACGCCCGCCGAACGCTCCGGCATGCTGCTCAAGCTGGCAGACAAGATCGAAAGCGACGCGGAAGCCTATGCCGATCTGGAAGCACTGAACTGCGGCAAACCGCGGCATCTGGTGCTGAACGACGAGATCCCCGGCGTGGTGGATTGCTTCCGTTTCTTCGCGGGCGCGATCCGCACGATGCATGGGCCGGTGGCAGGCGAATACCTGGCGGGCTTCACCTCCATGATCCGGCGCGATCCCGTCGGCGTGGTGGCGCAGGTGGCGCCGTGGAATTATCCTCTGATGATGGCGGCGTGGAAACTCGCGCCCGCCCTTGCTGCCGGAAACACGGTGGTGCTGAAGCCGAGCGAGCAGACGCCACTCACCGCGCTGAAACTGGCGCAGCATATCGCGGAGATTTTCCCCGAAGGCGTGTGCAACATCATCACCGGGCGCGGCGCATCGGTGGGAGATCGGCTGATCAATGCGCGGCAGGTGGCGATGATTTCGCTCACCGGCGATGTCGGCACCGGCCGCAAGGTGATCGCCGCAGCGCAGGCGACGCTGAAGCGCACGCATCTTGAGCTTGGCGGCAAGGCGCCGGTCATCGTGTTCGACGATGCCGACATCGAAGCGGTGGTCGCGGGGCTCCGCTCTTTCGGCTTCTACAATGCCGGGCAGGATTGCACGGCGGCCTGCCGCGTCTATGCCAGCGAGAAGGTGTACGACAATCTCGTCGCCGAACTTTCCGCCGCCGCATCGTCGCTGAAATTCGACCAGAAGGACGACGGCGAAAACGAGCTAGGCCCGTTGATCTCTGCGCGCCAGCAGGAGCGTGTCGTCGGCTTCGTGGATCGCGCCAAATCCGTGAAGCACATCGAAGTGACGGCGGGCGGCAAGGCCGGCAAGAACGGCTTCTATTTCGAACCCACCGTGATCGCGGGTGCGACGCAGGATGACGAGATTGTACGCAAGGAAGTGTTCGGGCCGGTGGTTTCCGTCACGCGGTTCAAGGATGTCGATACGGCGGTGAACTGGGCGAACGACAGCGATTACGGCCTCGCCTCTTCCGTTTGGACGAAGGACATTGCACGCGGCATGCAGACGGCGGCGCGGTTGCGTTACGGCTGCACCTGGGTGAACTGCCACTTCATGCTCACCAACGAGATGCCACATGGCGGGTTGAAGCAATCCGGTTACGGCAAGGACCTCAGCATGTATGCGCTGGAGGACTACACCGTTCCGCGTCATGTGATGGTGAATTTGGCGTAGTTCGCTCCTCAATTGTCATGGCCCGCAAAAGCGGGCTACCCAGTTGAAACGCGCACAACTGCGGCAGAAGATTCTGTGCCACCTGGGTGGCCCGCTTTTGCGGGCCATGACAAGTTTGGGTTTGAGGGAGAACGCGAACAATGAGCGACGATAGCAAGAAATGTCCGTTCTCGGGTGGCATCGACCGGCGCGATTTCCTGAACGGCGTTGCAGTCAGCGCAGTCACGCTGGCGATGGCGTCAAAAGCCGCGGCGCAGGCGACGCCGGGGATGCAGGACGATCCCGGCTATTATCCGCCGCTGCAGCACAATCTGCGCGGCTCCCACCCCGGCTCGTTCGAGACAGCGCACAGCCTGCGCGACGGCACGTTCTGGGATCACGCGAAAAAGCCGGAAGACACCCATGCGATCTACGATCTCGTGGTCGTTGGCGCGGGCATCAGCGGATTGTCGGCGGCTTATTTCTTCCGGAAAGCAAAGCCCAACGCGAAGATCCTGATCCTCGACAATCACGACGATTTCGGCGGCCACGCCAAACGCAACGAATACGATCTGAACGGCCGCATGGAATTGCTCAACGGCGGCACCGAATTGATCGATAGCCCGCGCCCCTATTCCAAAGTGGCGGCGGGATTGCTGAAAGACCTCGGCATCGACCCGGTGAAGCTCACCGAAGAATGCGACCAGGACGAACTTTATAAGGAGCTTTCGCCCTCGATCTGGTTCGACAAGGAGACGTTCGGCAAGGATGCGCTCGTTGTGGGGCAAGGACGCGGCGGCGATCAAGGCACGATGCCGCTGAAGGAATTTCTCGCCAAATGTCCGCTGGATGCGCAGACGCAAGCCGATATCCTGCGCGTGGTGGAGAGCGAAGACGATGTGATGCCGGGCCTCTCATCCGATCAGAAGAAGGACAAGCTTTCCCGCATCTCCTATCGCGATTACCTCAAAGACTATCTGAAGGTGAACGACACCACGCTCGCCTTCTTCCAGACGATCACCCATGACGAGTGGGGCACCGGCATCGACGCGGAGCCGGCGCTGGACTGTTGGGGCTTCGGGCTTCCCGGCTTCAAGGGATTGAAGCTCGCGCCGGGATCCACCAACCGCATGGGCAATACCGCGGCGGGCTATCAGGATAACCCCGATCTACCGACCTTCCATTTTCCGGATGGCAACGCGACGATCGCGCGATCGCTCGTGCGCAAGCTCATTCCCGGCGTACTCTCCGGCTCGACACCGGAAGATATCGTGACGGCACATGCAGACTATGCAGCGCTGAACAAGGCGGGAGCGCCAGTGGCGATCCGACTGAGCAGCACCGTCGTCGGCGTGCGCAATGTCGGCACGCCAGCGAATTCCAAGGGCGTGGAAATCGCCTATGCGCGCGCGGGCAATGTCTATCGCGTGCATGCCGCCAATTGCGTGCTCGCCGGCTGGAACATGATGATCCCGTATCTGTGCCCTGAGATGAGCGACACGCAGAAGGACGCGCTGCACGAACTGGTGAAGGTGCCGCTGGTCTACACCAGCGTCGCCGTCCGCAACTGGCAGAGCTGGCACAAGCTGGGCATCCGCTCCATCTCCGCGCCGCAGGGCTACTTCACCTCCATCCAGCTCAATTGGCCGGTGGACATCGGCGCCTACAAGACGCCGCGCACGCCGGACGAGCCGATGCTTCTGTTCATGGTGAAGACGCCGGTGTCGCCCGGCCTGCCGGAGAAAGACCAGCACCGCATTGGGCGGCAGGAACTGCTGGACACATCATTCAAAACATTTGAATCGAAAATCCGCGATCAGCTTCAGCGCATGCTGGGCGGCGGCGGCTTCGACCACCAGCGCGATATCATGGCGATCACGGTGAACCGCTGGCCGCACGGCTATGCCTATGAATACAACCCGCTGTTCGACGATTTCTCCATCCCGCCGGAGAAGCGCGCCAACGTGATCGGCCGTCAGCGCTTCGGCCGCATCGCCATCGCCAATTCCGACTCGGGCGCCGCGGCCTACACCGACTCCGCCATCGACCAGGCCCATCGCGCGGTTGGCGAATTACTGGGCATGTGATGCCTATTTAGCACTGGATTTTCAGCGGGTTGCGACGCTCTGCGACACAACCATTCTTGACGCTTTTGTCACGAAACCCCACGATGGCGGTCTCGAGGGGGAATTTCCATGCGCAAGATCGTTACCGCACTCTACGTTTCTGTCTCCGCCGTTTCGCTCGCCTTATCCGTGAACGGCGCCATGGCCCAAACCGCCTCTGGCGGCATCGAGGAAGTGGTCGTCACGTCCGAGCGGCGCGAAGAGTCGCTCAGCAAGGTGCCGCAATCGGTCACCGCCTTCACCGCCGACCGCATGGACCAGCTCGACGTCAAGAATTTCGGCGACCTCGTGCGCTACACGCCTGGCGTGGACTTCGACGAGAGCACGAACAACATCTCGATCCGCGGCATCAATTCCACTGCAGGCGACGCGACCACAGGCATCTATATCGACGACACGCCGATCCAGCTTCGTACACTGGGCTTCGGCTCCGACAACACGCTGCCGGCGGTGTTCGATCTGGAGCGCGTGGAAGTTCTGCGCGGCCCTCAGGGCACGCTGTTCGGCGCGGGCTCCGAAGGCGGCACGGTGCGCTACATCACGCCGACGCCGAGCCTGACCGACTATCAGGTTTACGGAAAGGCCGAACTCTCCACCACGCGCTACGGCGCACCCAGCTATGAAGCGGGCCTCGCCGTGGGCGGGCCGATCATCGAGAACAAGCTCGGCTTCCGCGTCTCCGGCTGGTATCGCCGCGACGGCGGTTACATCGACCATGTCGACTACTTCACCGGCAACACGATCGACAAGAACAGCAACCACACCGGCACGGTGGTGGTGCGCGGCGCGCTGGAATGGGAGCCGACGGCGAACCTGACCATCACGCCGAGCGTGTTCTACCAGAAGCGCGACGTGCACAATGACGACGAATACTGGGTGGGCCTCTCCAACCCCTCTCACGGCCGCTTCATCACTGCGACGCCGGAACTGATGGGCGATCACGACCGCTTCACGCTGCCCGCCTTGAAAGTGGACTGGAACCTGGGCGGTGCGGAGCTGATCTCCAACACCTCTTATTTCGACCGCAAGCAGCGCCTGCAGGATTACAGCGGCACGCTCTACAACCTCTCCTACTTCCAGCAGAGCGTGACGACCGGCGTGCTGCCGATCGACTATTCCACGCCTTGCGTGGGCGCCAGCATCTGCGGCCAGAACGCGGCGCAGATTGCCATCGATCCCACCTATGTCGGCGCGCCGCTGCTCGGCCCGGCCAGCATCAACCTGCCCGGCTTCGGCCGCTATTCCTCGACGAACTGGATCACCAACTCGCAGAAGAACTTCACGCAGGAAGTTCGCCTGCAATCGAGCGACCCAGATTCGCGTCTTACCTGGGTGGTCGGCGCATTCTATTCGCGCCAGAGCCAGCTCAGCATCGAAGAGATCAACGATCCGCAGCTTCCGGCTCTCACGGCCTATCTATGGGGTGAGCCGCCGGCCGCCGGTTCGTGCAACGTGCCGCCCACCGGCATCCCGATCGAGGATATCTGGTGCGAAGGCCTGCTGCCGAACGGCGACGACTACATCAACCACACCCAGGGCCATGAGCGGCAACTCGCCGGCTTTGCGAACGTCACCTACGCCATCACCGACAGCGTGAAGCTGCAGGCCGGCGCACGCATCGCCAAGACGCATTTCGACTTCAGCAACTTCTCCGATGGCGCACAGAACTTCGGCCCGCTCACCGGCAACAGCGGCAAGCAGAACGAAACGCCGTTCACGCCGATGGGCAACGTGACCTGGCAGATCAACGACGACGACATGGTCTATGCCACGGTGGCAAAGGGCTATCGTATCGGCGGCGCCAACCCGCCCTTCCCGCTCGGCGCCTGCACCGAGCTTTCCACCTCGCCCGGCGCCTACAATTCGGACACGGTGGTCAGCTACGAAGCCGGTTCGAAGGACAAGTTCCTGAACAACAACCTGCAGATTGCCGGCAGCGTGTATTACCTGAAGTGGGACAACATCCAGCAGGACAACTACCTGCCGTCCTGCGGCTTCAAATACACGACCAACCAGGGCACCGCCGAGAGCAAGGGCTTCGACCTTCAGGGCGAATGGCTGCTGACCGATGCGCTCGATATCGACTTCAGCCTCGGCTACACCGACGCGCATTACACCTCCACCGCCGTGGCGGGCGGCCTGCTGCTGGCGCGCAAGGGTGACAAGCTGCCCGGCTCGCCCTGGCAGTTCGCGATCGGCGCGCAATACAACACCAACCTGATGGCGCATGACGCCTTCTTCCGCGTGGACTACCAGTTCGCGAGCAAGGAGACGGGCGTGACGCCGTCGCGCGATCCGTTCGTAGATCCGGTGTACGGAAACGTCTCGTCGTTCGACCCGGCGAATGTGGGCGCGCCGGAAACCAATGTGGTGCAGATCCGTGCCGGCATGACCTTCGGCGACTTCAACGTCGCGCTGTTCGCCGACAACCTGTTCGATGCCCACCCGCGCCTGACCTACAGCCACCAGGACAGCGACACCCTGCTGTTCGAAGCGACGACCTTGCGGCCGCGGACCATCGGCATCACGGCGACCTATCGCAACTGATACCGCCGCGACAACAACCTGTGAGGAATGTCACCGCTTGCAAGATGCAGGCGGTGACATTTTCTTTTTGGCCCCGCAAGATCGCGGCGGCATAGGGGCGCACCGGACATGGATACAGAACTGAAGGCGGGCTCGCTGTCGTTCATCGAGTCGATGGTGATGGGCGTGGCCGGCTCGGCGCCCGGCTATACCATCGCGGTGACGACCGCGGCGCTGATCGCGGTGGCCGGCACGTCGTCGCCCGGATCGCTGATCATCTTCGCCGTTCCGATGCTTGGCATCGCCATCGCCTACAAGGCGCTGAACAAGGCGGCGGTATCGGCCGGTGCGGCGTATCAATGGACGACCGTGGAGTTCGGAAAGTTCTGGGGCTTCTTCTCAGGCTGGGCGCTGCTGGTGGCGGCGATGGTCTTCATGGTGACGGGCAGCCTGCCGCTGGCCACGTCCACGCTGGACTTCATCGATCCGGCGCTCGCCAACAATGTGGTGCTGAGCGCCGCCGTCGCCACCGTGTGGTTCCTGGTCATTGCCACGGTGCTCATCGTCGGCATCGAGGTGACCAGCCGGGTGCAGATGGTGATGACGATCGTGGAGCTGATCATCCTCACCGCCATTCTCGTCGCCGCCTATGTGCACGCCGCGAAAGTGGGCTTCGCCAATCCGTTCTCGTGGAGCTGGTTCGGCTTCGACTACACGCCGCAAAGCTTCGCGACCACCGCGCTGATCGTGGTGTTCTTCTATTGGGGCTGGGACGTGACGGCGAACCTGGCGGAAGAAACCCACAATGCCGAAGAAAACGCGGGCAATGGCGGCTTCGTCGCGATCTTCGTCACCATCGCCTATTACGTCGCCTTCGTCCTGGCCGCGCTGTTCCTCTACAGCACCAAGGACGCGCAAAACATGAACGCCAACATCATCTACAATCTGGCGGTCACGTCCGGCTTCGGGCGGACGGGGGCGCTGCTGGCGAGCGCGGCGGTGATCCTTTCCAGCGTGGCGACTCTGGAAACCACCATGCTGCAATTCTCGCGCACATTGTTCGCGATGGGCCGCGACGGCGCGATGTCGTTCGCGTTCGGCAAGGTGGATGCGCGCACCAAGACGCCGGTGCGCGCCATGCTGGTGCTGATGGGCGTGGGGCTTCTGCTGCTCTGGGGATCGAGCCTGATGCCGACGGTGAACGTCATCATCCAGGATTCGGTGCGCGCGGTGGGGCTGCTGGTTGCCTATTATTTCGGGCTGGCGGGCCTTGTCGCTGCCAAGGTGTTTTTCCCGCTCTACAAGGAGCATTTCGGGCGCTGGCTGTGGCTCTGCGTCTATCCCGCATTGTCGGGCATCGCGCTGATCGCGCTCGGCGTTTATGCGATCTCGACGTTCGACCTTGTCACCAATTGCGTCGGCATCGGCGGGCTGGTCGCGGGCATCGTGTTCTTCCGGCCCGGACGCTACCGCACACCGAAGCTGGTCGAGCCCATCGTCGAATAGAAAACGCCCGCCGGTTAGGGCGGGCGTTTTCGCTTCATCGTGTGACGCTTCAGCTGTAGCGGCGGCGCCAGGACCAATCCCACACCGGGATATATCCCACCTCGCGCTCACGCCCGCCTTCCGATGCGGCGAACCACGCCACCGCAAGACCGACGAGCAAGCCGGCGGCGATCATGAAGGCCTGCAGCACGGCCGCAACGCGCGCTTTGTGGATATCGTCCTTCGATTCCGCAATGGCGCGATTCACGCGCGCCTGGCCTTCTTCCGGCGTGACGCCCGTGATGGACGTTGTCATCACCGAAAGATAATCGCGATCCGCGGCCGGCACGCCATCATGGCTGGACGATTTCAGCAGGATGCGCGCGGCTTCGGCGCGGCGATAGCCGAAATTGGGCTCGCGGATTTCGCGGTCGGTGCGAAACAGCTCGTCCAGTTCGGAAGCGACCATGCTCTCGCCTGCGACCGACGCGGCCGGGCCGGCGGTGCCGCCCGACGGCGCGACGACGCGCGACGCGGCGAACGATCCACCGAGCGCCAGAACGGCACCCAGAACGATCGCCAGACCCCACATCACCACGCCATGCATGCCGTCGCGAAATTCCACTTCATCCACCACCAGCGGATAAAGCCGCGTGCGCATGCGACCGGCGACATAGCCGCCGAAGCCGAAGGCACATAGCGCCGTGAAGACGAGATAGACGCCGGACAGGATCCAGAGCCATGCGCTCGAATCCCGCCATGTCGGTGCCGTCGACGCGAGCGACAAGCCGATGGCCGAACCGAAGGCGATCAGTGTGAAAGAAATACCGGCGGCCACGATGGCCCCGGCGATGATGGCCCGCCAGTCGAGCATGGGTGCTTCAACGGCTGGGGCCGGAACGACGACGCCCGGCGAGCTCATTAGTGAAGCCCGAGCAGCGACAGAATGGCCATGATGACGACGACCAGGCCAACGAGATAAATCAGTCCACCCATATGTTCCTCCCGCGATTTTGCGTTCAATCGCTAGTGGAACGGGCAATTCCGTCATTCGTTCCGGGATTTGTTACGGAACCGAGAGCCGGCGGACAGGCGCGCCGTTTCAGGACAGAAGTTCGCTCACCGCGCGGTGTGCCTGGTCCATCGCCACGTCGGTATAGGCGGCCATGCCCGAATCGGCATTGGCAATGGCGATATTCCCGAATTTCCGGCGCGCGACGAGATTGGGCGTGTGGTCGGCGTCGAAGCCCTTGTCGCAAAGCGCGTTGTATTCGGGGGCGTAGCCATGCGGCCAGCGGTTCACCGCGATGCCCAGAATGTCATGCGCCGGATCGAAGCCGCCGGCGGACAGCGTGCGGCCAAGCTGCGCGCGAATCTCGCGCTCGAAGGTTTCGAATGGCGTGGAGAGCAACTCGTAGCGGCCGGCCTTGTGCTGCTCGCGCTCCGGCAGGCCCGGCTGCGCGGGCGTCCGCGTCATGTGCACCAGGATCGGCTTGGCCGGATCGCGCTCGCTTTTGTAACTGCCGATGTTCACAGGCTGGTTGAGATGGAAATTCGAATGATAGCCGCCCGGGGCATAGACATTCTTGATGCCGAGCTTCTTGAACGACGTCCAGTTGCGGATGGCGACGCTGGTATAGACCAGCGGCGTTTTGATCAGCGCGTGCATCGCCGCCTTCTGCTCCGCCGGAAGTTCGGTGACGATATAGGGGATCATCATGTTCCAGCTGGCGAAGACGCAATGTTTCGCCGTAACCCGGTGCACGTCTCCGCCACCCTTGCTGGCGGTGTAGGCGATCTCGACGCCCTCTTTCGCGTTGCGCGCGCGTACGACGATGTTGTTGAGGCGGATACGCACATCATTGGCCGCGCGGTCCAGCGTGCTGTAATCGCATTTCGCGGTAACGATATCCTCCGCCGAGTGTCCCGGCATCGCGCCGGGCACCAGCATGCGCACGAGAGCGCGCGCGATGGAGGCGTTGCCGTCCGGGAAGTGAAATGTCTCCGAACCGAAGGGCGGCGTTGAATAATAGCGGGGCGTATAGCCCATGCGGTTGGTGCCGCCGGGCTTCAGGTTCAATCCGGCGAAGCCGGGGAAGCCCACGCCCCAGCAATCCAGCGCCGACACCGCATCGATGCCGCAACCCCAAAGGCCATCGGTGCGATGCTGGTAATAGGCGATGACGCCGGGATCGGCCTTCACCACGTTGAGCAGGTAATCCTTGTAGGAAAAGCGCCAGAGCTTGTCCTTCTTCTGGTCGGAGGTGAGGCCGGGATAGTAGTCGTCCGTTCCCGTCTCGATCTTCAGGATGGATTTGCGCACGCCCTCTTTCAGCGGCGCAGCGGCGACGAAGGCCGCCAGCGCTTTCGGATCGGGCTTGCGGCTGCCCGCGAGCGTGACCAGCTTGTCCGCGCCGAATGTTTCATGATCGAAGAACACGCCCTGCTGCAGACCGGCATAAATCGTGTCGTCATCGCAGGCCTTGGAGAGCGCAGCGGGATTGATGCCCAGCGCCTTCAGAACACCGCTCGCCACCGGGCTGTAAGGCTTTGGGCTGTCGATCTCCAGCGTTCCGCCGTTCAGCAGATGCATCCGGCCGCCAACATGGAATTCGTTGCGCTTGGCGTGGCCGCCGAAATCGTCGTGGTTCTCGATAATGAGAACCTTCGCCTTGGGATTCTTCTGGCGATAGAAATAGGCCGCAGACAATCCGCTGATGCCGCCACCAACCACGACGAGATCGTAATGCTCGTTCGCGGCATCGATCTTCGGCGTCTTGTTCCAGAAATCGCCGTCGCGTAGCTCATGCGCGCCTTCGAACGAGCCGGGATGGGAGCCGCGCATGCCGAGACGCGTGGGCGGATAGTAGTCTTTGGCGTTCTGCGCTTCGGCTTCCGCCGCTACGGCAAGCTCCGGCGCCAGACCCGTCATCGCCACGCCAATGGCGGCACCTTGCAGGAAATCGCGCCGCGCGATCCTGCGGCCCACGCCCAATTCCTTGTCCGATTTCTTCGACACGCCGCCCTCGCCGCCTTGCTGGCGCAAAGTCTAGAAGAAGCAGCGTTGCAATGGAAAGCGCGTCAGCGCTTGCCGAGCTCGAGACGCAGAATTGCCGCAGCGCCCCGCAGGCCCGCGTGATCGTCCACGATCAGCGCGGTGGGGATGGCTTTCATGTAGTCGGCGAAGCGGCCCTTGTCCTCGAAGCGTTTGCGGAAATCGGACGCGACGAAGAAATCCACCGCGTCGGGCAGAATACCGCCCGCGAGCAACACGCCGCCGCGCGCGCCCATGCCGAGCGCATAATTGCCCGCAACGGAGCCGAGGATGGCGCAGAAGCGGCCGAACACCTTCGCTTCGAAACTATCGGCCTTCTCGCGCGCGGTTTTGGTGATGTCTTCCGGCGCTATCTCGGACGGCGCGCGGCCTTCGACCTGGCTCATCGCATAATGCAGGTTCTGCAAGCCGGGGCCGGAGATGAGCCGCTCATTCGACACGCGGCCGAATTTCTTCAGCAGGATGCGCAGGATCTCGATTTCCAGATCGTCGGTCGGCGCGAAGTTCGCATGGCCGCCTTCGGTGACCAGAGGCAGCATCGCGTCATTGCTGCGCACAAGGCCACCCACGCCCAGCCCCGTGCCCGGGCCGACGATGGCCATGGTACCGGTGCGGCGGTTGAGGAACGGCAGCGGTCCGATCTGCTTCAGGTCCTGCGCCTGGAATTCCGGAACTGCTTCGGCCAGCGTTTCGTAATCGTTGAGCACGCGCGCGAAGGGGATCTTCAGCTTGCTGCGCAGATCGTCTTCAGAGATCGTCCAGCCGGCATTGGTCAGATGGATCGCGCCATGCTGCACCGGCCCGGCGACGCCGAACACAAGCCCCGCGATCTCGCCCTTGAAGTTCAGGTCGTCGAGATAGGCCTTCGCCGCGGCGGCAATATCGGAATGGGATTTGGTGGCGTATTTCTTCTCGTTGTCGAAGGACGGGCGCGCGGCATCCACGTCGGTGAGTGCGAAGCGCACATTGGTTCCGCCGATATCCGCGACCAGTCCCAGACTCATGCCTTATGTCCCTTGCACCAGAAACTCTCCGCGCGGTCCGGCCCGTCCGATCCCGCCCAATAGGGCTCCGGCTTCATGCGCGACTCTTTCCAGCCGGCCTCGACGCCATCGATCCATTTCCACGCCGCCTCGGTTTCATCGCCGCGCACGAACAGCGTGGGATTGCCGTGCAGCGCATCGAGCAGCAACTGCTCATAGGCGATGCGGCGGCGATAGGTCTTGAACGCATCGGTCAGGCTGAGGTCCAGTGACAATGGGTTCATGTGCCAGCCCTGCTCGGTGAGGCCCGGCGTCTTGTTCATCAGGGCGAGGCTCACCTGCTCTTCCGGCTGCAGGGTGATGGTGAGGCGGTTGGCGATGAGATCGTTGTTGTCGCCGCCGAACACCGAATGCGGCACGGCGCGGAATTGCACCACGATCTCGGTAAGCCGCTTGCCCATGCGCTTTCCGGTGCGCAGGTAGAACGGCACGCCGGACCAGCGCCAGTTATCGATTTCCGCGCACAGCGCCACGAAGCTTTCGGTATCGGAGGATTTTCCGCCCGCTTCGCGCACATAGCCAGGGACATCCTGCCCCTCCACCGTGCCGTCCGCATATTGTCCGCGCACCGTGCGCGTGAGCACGTCGCGGCCGGTGAGAGGTTTCAACGAGCGCAGAACCTTCACCTTCTCGTCGCGCACCGCGTCGGGATCGAGCTTGGCGGGCGGCTCCAGCGCGACAAGGCAAAGAAGTTGGAGAACATGGTTCTGGATCATGTCGCGCAGCGCGCCATATTGATCGTAATAACCCCAGCGGCCTTCCACGCCCACGGTCTCGAACACCGTGATCTCGACATGATCGATATGCGCCTTGTTCCACAGCGGCTCGAACAGAATGTTGGCGAAACGCAGCGCCAGAAGATTCTGCACCGTTTCCTTGCCGAGATAGTGATCGATGCGGAAAATGCGCTCTTCGCTGAAGGCCGTCAGCAGCGCCGTGTTGATACCGCGGCAGCTTTCCAGATCGTGGCCGATGGGTTTTTCCACGATGATGCGGCTGCCCTCCGTGGCCAGATCAGCCTTCTTCAGGCCGTTGCACACTGTGGCGTAGTGATCCGGCGACAGCGACAGATAGAACACATGATCCGCGCCGGGGTTGATCCCCTCCAGCAGCGCGCCCAGCGCCTCGAAGCCGGACGCGGCGCCCGCATCCACGGGCGAATAATGCAGCCGCGCGGCGAAGCGCTTCCACGTCTCCTCGTCGATGCCCTCCTTGCGCTCGTCCAGCGCCTTGCGGGTGAGCGCGATGAAATCCGCATGGCTTAGCGCAGAGCGCGCCGCACCGACGATGGTCAGCTTGTCCGGCAAGAGGCCATCGCGGTCCAGATAATAAAGAGACGGCAGCAGCATGCGGCGGGAAAGATCGCCGGTGGCGCCGAAAAGAACGAAATTGAGTGCTTTCATGTCCTTGCCAGAAACCTGCGCGGGTATCGTGGGAAACGCCGAACCTGCCCCGCGCGTCGCGGAGGGTCAATGTACCAAGCTTTTGCATCGCGCGAAGTTCCGCGCTGCGGCTTTATGGCGGAGAAATCGGCGGTTTATGCGTCGTAGCTCAGCGAAACATCGTCGCTGGTGGGCACCGACTGGCAGGTGAGCACATAACCCTGCGCGACTTCCTCATCGGTGAGGCCATAATTTTTCTTCATCGCCACCGTGCCGGATATCACCCTGGCGCGGCAGGTGGAGCAGACGCCGCCCTTGCAGGCATAAGGCGCGGGCAAGCCGGCAGCCTGTACGCTTTCGAGAATATTGCCCTTCTCGGCGTTGAACGAAATCTTCGAGCGGCGGCCATCCAGCGTGACGGTGATCTGCGTGCCTTGCGCTTTCTGCTGCAGCGCTTCGTCGCGCGCGAGCTGCTCGGCGGAGACGGTGCCGGTGGTGAAGCGCTCGATGAAGATGCGCGCCGGCGCCACGCCTTTGGCCAGAAGCGATTGTTCGGCGGCATCCATCATCGGGCCGGGGCCGCAGATGAACACGGCATCGGCTCGCCCCCCGTCGACCAGCGATGAAAACACCTCGTCGCATTTGGCGCGATCGAGACGGCCGTTGAACAGTTCGATCTCCTCCGCTTCGTTTTCGAGGAAGTGATAGATCTCCAGCCGGTCGAGATAGCGGTTCTTCAGCCCGGCCAGCTCTTCCAGGAACATGATCGAGGCGGAATCGCGATTGCCGTAGAGCAAGGTGAAATGCGCGCGCGGATTGTCCGCCAGCACCGTCTTCAGGATGGAGAGCACCGGCGTGATGCCGCTGCCGCCGGCCAGCGCGACATAATAGGGCTCGGCGCTATCGGTCGCGGGCACCACGAAGCGTCCCATCGGCGGCAGGACTTCGATGACATGGCCTGCCTGCAGATCGGTGTTTGCCCAGCCGGAGAAGCGGCCGCCCGGCGTCTGCTTCACCGCGATGCGGATCTCATTCTCGTGCGGCGCCACGCACACCGAATAGTTGCGGCGCAGATCCTCGCCGTTCATTTCGGTGCGCAGGGTGAGATGCTGCCCGGCTTTGAAGCCGAACGCCGTCTTCAGCGACTCCGGAATCTCGAAACGGATGGACACCGCGTCCGGCGTTTCGCGGCGGACTTCGGCGATCTTCAGTTTGTGGAAGCGTTCGTTGACGGACATATCAGTGACACTTGAAGCGGTCGAAAGGTTCGCGGCAATCGAGGCACCTGTGCAGCGACTTGCAGGGCGTGGAGCCGAAACGGCTGAGTTCTTCGGTGTATGCGGAGCCGCAGCGCGGGCACTGCACCGCGGTCTTCACCGGAGGCGCGATGCCATAGGCGCGCAGCTTCTCGCGCCCATCTTCGCTGATCCAGTCGGTGGACCATGGCGGCGTCAGCACGGTTTCGAGCTTGAGCGAGGAAAGCCCCGCCTTGTCCAGCGCGCTGCGGATATCGGCTTCGATGGCGAGTGTGGCGGGACAGCCGGTGTAGGTCGGCGTGATGACGACAGCATCGTCTTTCACATCGCGCACGATTCCGAGATCGACGACGGAGACGCAAGGGATTTCCGGATCGGGAACGTGGGAGAGAATCTCCAGCACGCGATCCTTGAAGGACGAGGCTGTGTGCGCGGCGGCTACCATTTCGCATCCGGATAGGCGCGCTGCAGGAACTGCATCTCGGTGAGAAGATGACCCAGATGTTCGGAATGATGGCCTTTGCGGCCGCCCACCGTGGCGCGGCGCGGCTTGGGCAATTCCAATGTCGCCTCGCGCAGCACACGCGCGACGGCTTCATCCCATTCGGGCCGCAGCTTGCGCGCGTCGCAGGCGACGCCATTGGCGATGAGCGGTTCGATGGCAGCATCGACTTCGAACAATTCATCCGAAAAACGCCACATCCAGTCGAGGCCATGAACGAGACGTCCATGGCTTTCCGCCGTGCCGTCGCCCAGGCGCACCATCCATTCATTCGCGAGGCGCGCGTGATAAGTGACTTCCTTCACCGCCTTCTGCGCGACGGCGGCGATAGTGGCGTTGGTGCTTTTGGACAATTCGCGGAACAGCAATTCCTGCCAGTTGGAGAACAGGAATTGCCGCGCGATGGTCTGCGCGAAATCGCCGTTCGGCTGCTCGACCAGCAGGCAATTCTTGAAGTCCAGCACGTCGCGGCGGAATGCCAGCGCGTCGGCATCGCGGCCCTCGCCTTCCGCCTCGCCCGCAAGCTGCAGGAAATGCGTCGCCTGCCCGATGAGATCCAGCCCAACATTCGCCAGCGACAAATCCACTTCCAGCATCGGCGCGTGACCGCACCATTCGGACAAACGCTGGCCGAGGATCAGGCTGTCATCGCCGAGGCGGCAGGCATAATCGAAGAGAAGATTCTCTTTCACTTCCACCAAACTCGTCATGGCCGCCCTCGTGGCGGCCACCCATACGCACCGTCTTGCAGGGAGATCATGGGTGGCCGGGACAAGCCCGGCCATGACGGTGTTGGATTTGAGAGAAAAGCGCTCATATGTTTTTGACCCCTTCCGGGATCACATAGAACGTCGGGTGGCGATAGACCTTGTCCGCCGCCGGCTCGAACAACTCCGCGGCATCCCCCGGATCGGAGGCGATGATCGCCGCGCTCGGCACCACCCACAGGCTCACGCCTTCCATGCGCCGCGTATAGGTGTCGCGCGCCGCCTCCAGCGCCATTTTGGCATCCGCCGCATGCACGCTGCCGGCGTGCTTGTGCGACAGGCCATTCTTGGCGCGAATGAAAACTTCCCACAAAGGCCATATTTTTTGGCCTACCGCTTCGCTACTTGAGGCCAGGTTCTTGCTCATGACTTACTCCGCCGCCGCGCGCGCTTGATGTTTTTCCGCATGTGCGGCCGCAGCTTCGCGCACCCAGGCGCCGTCTTCCCACGCCTTCACGCGGGCCTGCATGCGCTCTTTCGCGACCGGGCCCTCGCCCTTCACCACCGCGTAAAATTCATCCCAGTCGATGGCGCCATAATCGTAAGCTCCGCGAGCTTCATTCCACTTCAGATCGGCATCGGGAATCGTCAGGCCAATCGCTTCGGCCTGCGGCACGGTCACGTCGATGAATTTCTGGCGCAGTTCGTCATTCGTCTCGCGCTTGATGCGCCAGCGGATGGATTGCGCGGTGTTGGGCGAGTTCTCGTCCGGCGGGCCGAACATCATGATGGACGGCCACCACCAGCGGTTCAGCGCATCCTGCGCCATGCGCTTCTGCGCTTCGGTGCCGCTCGCCAGCGCGGTCATGATCTCGTAGCCCTGGCGCTGATGGAAACTCTCTTCCTTGCAAACGCGCACCATCGCGCGCGCATAAGGACCATAAGACGTCCGCTGCAGCGGCACCTGGTTCATGATCGCGGCACCGTCCACCAGCCAGCCGATGGCGCCGATGTCGGCCCATGTCAGCGTGGGATAGTTGAAGATGGTGGAGTATTTGGCGCGGCCAGTGTGCAGCGCGTCGATCATCTCTTCGCGCGACGTGCCGAGCGTTTCGGCGGCGGCATAAAGATAAAGCCCGTGGCCGCCTTCGTCCTGCACCTTGGCGAGCAGGATCGCCTTGCGGCGCAGGTTCGGCGCGCGCGTGATCCAGTTTCCTTCCGGCAGCATGCCCACGATTTCCGAATGCGCATGCTGCGAAATCTGGCGCACCAGAGTCTTGCGATACGCTTCCGGCATCCAGTCTTTCGGCTCGATGAAATCATCCGCCGCGACGCGCGCCTCGAACGCTTCCAGACGCGCGGGATCTTCCACCACCGCCGGAGTTGCCGATCCCTTCTGGTTCTTGTCCTTGAGTTCGGTCGTATACATGCGCGTTTCCTCGCCGAATTATCCCAATTCTATAATAAACCGACCGGACGGTCAATTAATCCGGCTTGAGCACGGGCCCGCCCAGCGAGCGGGAAAGACCCTGGAAAACGGCGATTTTCTCGCCCTTCTGGTTGGACACGGTCACCGCGTAAACGCCGGAGCGGCCGACCAGGCTCACCTCCCGGCATTCGGCCACCAGACGGTCGCTCAGCCGTCCCGGCGCGAGGAAGGAGATCGTCGCGTTCTGCGCCACCGTCTCCACATTGCGCGAATTGCAGGCATAGGCGAACGCGGTATCGGACAGCGAAAAGATCATGCCGCCATGGCAGATGCGATGGCCGTTGAGCATGTCCTCACGCACCACCATGGCGATGCGCGCATAACCTTCGCGCGCTTCCTCTATCTCGATGTTCCAGGCCGTACCCGTGCCTTCCTGCGCGCGCAGCGATTGCGCGACCTTGCGGGCAAGTTCGTCTGCGCTGCTCATGATTCCTCGCGAAAATTGACCGACCAAGCGTTCTATTTTAAGCCTATCGCCCATAGCGGGGCCAGCCCGCAGCGAAGTTTGGGAGGTGGCCATGTCTTACGAAACCATTCTGTTCGATGTGGCGAACGGTGCGGCGACACTTACGCTCAACCGCCCGGATCGACTCAACTCGTTCACCGTGCAGATGCACAGCGAAGTGAGAGACGCGCTCCTGCAGGTGGAGAAAGACTCGCGTATCCGCGCGATGCTTCTGACCGGCGCGGGCCGCGGCTTCTGCGCGGGGCAGGATCTTTCGGATCGCGCGGTGGCGCCGGGCGGCGCGGGCGTCGATCTCGGCGAGTCGCTGGAGAACCGCTACAATCCGCTGATCAAGCGCATCATGGCCTTGCCGAAACCTGTCGTCTGCGCGGTGAACGGCGTCGCCGCCGGCGCGGGCGCGAATATCGCTTTTGCCTGCGACATTGTTCTGGCTGCGAAGAGCGCAAAGTTCATTCAGTCGTTCTCCAACATCGGCCTCGTGCCCGATTCCGGCGGCACATGGATTCTGCCGCGCCTTGCGGGCCACGCCCGCGCGCTGGGCCTGGCGCTCACCGGCGAAGCACTGCCGGCGGAGAAGGCCGAGCAATGGGGCATCATCTGGCGCGCGGTCGAAGATGCGGAGCTGAAAGCGGAAGCAGACAAGCTTGTTGCGAAGCTGGCCATGGGCCCGACGAAAGGCCTTGCCGCGATCAAGAGCGCGATGCAGCGCGGCTGGCGCAACGAACTCAACGCGCAGCTCGATCTGGAACGCGATCTGCAGCGCGAACTGGGCCGCTCGCAGGATTACAAGGAAGGCGTCGCCGCTTTCGGCGAGAAGCGCGCACCGAAGTTTACGGGCCAATAGGCCGTCAGGAGCATTCCATGAAGTTGCAAAGCTACGTCGCCGATCAATGGATCGCGCCGGAAGGAAAACTCGCATCCATTGCTTCGGCGGTGACGGGCGAGACGGTGGCGGAAACCGGCGCAACCGTGCGCGACTTCAAGGCGATGCTGGATCATGCGCGCAACGTCGGTGGCCCTGCCCTGCGCAAAATGACATTCCACCAGCGCGCGAAAATGCTCAAGGCGATGGGCGACGCGGTCATGGCGAAGAAGGACGAACTCTACGAGCTCTCCTATAATACCGGCGCCACGAAAGCCGATAGCTGGATCGACATCGAAGGCGGCGCGGGCACCTTGTTCGCCTATTCGTCCAAAGGCCGCCGCGAACTTCCAAACGACACCATCATCGTGGAAGGCGCGCCGGAGGGTCTTTCCAAGCGCGGCACCTTCATGGGCCAGCATGTGCTGACCTCGCGCCAGGGCGCGGCGGTGCATATCAATGCGTTCAACTTCCCGGTTTGGGGGATGCTGGAAAAGCTCGGTCCTACGTTGCTTGCCGGCATGCCTGCCATCGTGAAACCCGCGACGGCGACTGCCTATCTCACCGAAGCGGCGTTCCGCATCATGATCGAAGCCAATGTTCTGCCGAAGGGTGCACTGCAGCTCATCATTGGGCCAACGGGCGATCTGTTCGATCATCTGACCGGGCAGGATGTCGTCTCCTTCACCGGCTCCGCCGACACCGCGCAGATACTGCAGCGCCACCCGGTGGTCGCACGCGAAAGCGTGCGCTTCATCGCCGAGCGCGACTCGCTGAACGCGGCCGTGCTGGGGCCAGACGCCGTGCAGGGCACGCCGGAATTCGATCTCTTCATCAAAGAGGTCGTGCGCGAGATGACGGTGAAGGCCGGCCAGAAATGCACCGCCATCCGCCGCGTATTGGTGCCGTCCGCGCAGATGGATGCGGTAGAAGCGGCGCTGAAAGACGCGCTGGGCAAGATCTTGGTCGGCGATCCGCACGATGAGAAGACCCAGATGGGGGCGCTCGTCTCCACCGCGCAGCGCAACGATGTGCGCGAGAAGATCGACACGCTGTCGAAGGAAGCGCGCATCGTGTTCGGCGATCCGGCAAAGGCGGACGGCAAAGGCGCGTTCCTGTCGCCCGTGCTGCTGCGCTGCGATTCACCGGGCAAAGCCGAGCGTGTCCATGACACCGAAGCCTTTGGCCCTGTCGCGACCCTGATGCCTTATAAGGATGTGAGCGACGCCATCGCGCTGGTGAACCGCGGGCAGGGCTCGCTGGTGATGTCACTCTATACCTATGATCCAAAAGTCGCGCGCGAGGTTCTCACCGGCTCCGGCGCATTCCACGGCCGCCTGTTCATTCTGGATCGCGATTGCGCCAAGGAATCCACCGGCCACGGCTCGCCGCTTCCGGCGCTGATCCATGGCGGCCCCGGCCGCGCAGGCGGCGGCGAGGAGATGGGAGGCCTGCACGGCGTGCATCACTACATGCAGCGCACCGCGCTTCAGGGCAGCCCGCGTATGCTTACCGGCGTGACACAGGAGTGGATGCGCGGGAGCCCCGAGATGCGCGAAGGTCCGCATCCCTTTCGCATGCGCTTCAACGAGCTGGAGCTTGGCAAGACGCTCATCACCAAATCGCGCACCATCACGCTGGAAGACATCGAGCATTTCGCGCACTTCACGGGCGACACCTTCTATGCGCACATGGACGAGGAAGCGGCGAAGGCGAACCCGCTGTTCGGCGGCCGCGTGGCGCATGGCTATCTGCTGCTCTCTTTCGCCGCGGGATTGTTCGTCGATCCGCCGCCGGGGCCGGTGCTGGCGAATTATGGTCTCGACAATCTGCGCTTCACAAAGCCGGTAAAGCCGGGCGACGCCATCACGGTACAGCTGACCGCGAAATCGAAATCGCTGCGCAATCCGGAAATGGGCGAAGTGCGCTGGCAGGTGATCGTCACCAACCAGAACGGCGAACTGGCGGCGACTTACGAGCTGCTGACGATGAACGCAGTCTAGATGCTGCCCGTCTTCGCATCGCGCGCGGAGCTGGAGGCTTTTCAACTCGAAAAGCTGAAATGGTCCGTCGCGCATGCGTATGACAACACGCCCTACTATCGCGCGAAATGCGAAGCGGCCGGTGTCGCGACGGGCGATCTGAAATCGCTGTCCGATCTGGCGCGCTTTCCCTTCACGAAGAAGACGGATTTTCGCGAGAACTATCCCTTCGGCATGTTCGCGGTGCCGCATGAGCAATGCGTCCGCATCCATGCTTCTTCCGGTACCAGCGGCAAACCGACCATCGTGGGCTACACGCAGAACGATCTGGATCTGTGGAACCATCTTATCGCGCGCTGCATCCTCGTCGCCGGCGGGCGCAAGGGCGATGTGCTGCACAATGCCTATGGCTATGGCCTTTTCACCGGCGGGCTCGGCCTGCATGGCGGCGCGGAGAAAATGGGTTGCACCGTGGTGCCTGCCAGTGGCGGGCAAACGGAGCGGCAGATACAACTCATCACCGATCTGAAACCGCGCATCATCTGCTGCACGCCGAGCTACATGCTGGCGCTGGGTGAAGCGCTGGCGCGCGCCGGCATCGATCCGCGCGAAACCTCGCTTGAGATCGGCATTCACGGCGCCGAGCCATGGAGCGAGGAAATGCGCGGCGAAATCGAGAAACGCGTCGGCATCGCGGCGCTGGATATCTACGGCTTGTCCGAAGTGCTCGGCCCCGGCGTGGCGCAGGAACGCGCCGATGCGCGTGGCGCGCTCACGGTTTGGGAAGACGCGTTCCTGCCGGAAATCGTCGATCCCGAAACCGGCGCGCCGCTGCCCGATGGTGAAGAAGGCGAGCTGGTGTTCACCTCGCTGTCGAAGGAAGCGCTGCCCGTCATCCGCTACCGCACCGGCGATCTTTCGCGCCTCACCGCGCCGGTCGGCGATATTTCCATGCGACGGATGGACCGCATCACCGGGCGCAGCGATGACATGCTCATCATCCGCGGCGTGAACATCTTCCCGCGCCAGATCGAGGAACTCATCGTGTCGGAGCCGATGCTGTCGCCGCATTATCGCATCGATGTGCACCGCGACGGCGCACTGGACCGGCTGGTGGTAACATGCGAAGCGGCGGAGGCTTGCGATATCGCCACCTGCGATACCGCGCGTGAGTCCGTATCGATGCGGATGAAATCGCGCTACGGGCTGCACGCGGAGATCGTCATTTCCGATCCGGGCTCCCTGCCCCGCTCCGAAGGCAAAGCGAAACGCGTATTCGATTACCGGAAAACAAAGTCATGAAGCTGGAACACGATCGCGGCGGCGAAGGCGCGCGGCTGCTGGTGCTGCTGCATGGTCTTGGCGCGACCCGGCATGTGTGGCGCGGCATGATCGCTGCGGGTCGCTGGAACGGACGCTGGATCGCACCTGATTTGCGCGGCCATGGCGCTTCGGCGCATGCCTCCAGTTACGCGCTCGGTCTGCACGCCGCCGATGTTGCGGAGACAATTCAGGCGTTTGGAGCGTTCGATGAGATCGTGGTCGTCGGCCATTCGATGGGCGGCGTGATCGCGCTGGCGCTCGCGTCCGGCTGGTTCGCCATTGCGCCTGCGCGCGCCTTCGGCCTTGGCATCAAGGTGGCGTGGAACGATGACGAGCGCGTCGGCATGGCGAAGATGGCGGCAATGCCGGTGAAGAGTTTCGCCGACATGAATGAAGCGGTCGCGCGCTATCTGAAAGTCTCTGGCCTGCAGGGCCTTGTCGCGCCCGAAAGCGAAGCGGCGCAGGCGGGCGTGGTGCTGGCCAGGGACGGCTGGCGCCTCGCCTTCGATCCCGCCACGGCGTCAATCGGCACGCCGCCGATGCGCGAACTTATTGCGGCCGCGAAGGCGCCGGTGCATCTGGCCTGCGGCGAGACCGACCACATGGTCACGCGCGATGAGATGTCAGCATACGACTCAGATGCGCGCAGCCTGCCCGGCGGCCATAACGTGATGGTCGATAATCCGAACGCGGTGTGGGACTGGATCGGCGGGTTCGGCGCGTGAGCGTGGCAGACGATTTCGACCTCCGCCATCTGCCGGATTCGTTCTACGACGATCCCTTCCCCGTCTATCGGCGCCTGCGCGAAGAAACGCCGGTGCGGCGGATGCCGGATGGCAGCATTTTTCTCACGCGCTATGCCGACCTCTCCGCCGTCTATCACGACGCCGAAACCTTCAGCTCCGACAAGAAGCGCGAATTCGCGCCGAAATATGGTTTGGACTCGCGCCTCTTCCGCCATCACACCACGAGCCTGGTATTCAATGACGCGCCTTATCATACGCGTGTTCGCCGCTCGATATTGGGCGCGCTCATTCCGAAAGCGCTGCATCGTCTCGAACCGAAACTGGAAGCGCTGGTCACACGCCTGCTGGATCGCGCGGACGTGCGCGCCGGGATGGAAGCTATCGGTGAATTCGCCGGCGCCATTCCGGTGGAGGTGATCGGCGACCTGCTCGATATTCCCGACGCGGATCGCGCGCCCTTGCGCGGCTGGTCGCTCGCCATTCTCGGCGCGCTGGAGCCGGTGCTGTCTGCAGACGCGAAAGCGCATGGCGAACGATCGCTCGCTGACTTCTACATCTATCTCTCCCGGCTGATCGCAGAGCGTCGTGCAAAGCCGGGCGATCCGGAGACTGACGTGCTGACGCGCCTGATCCAGAGCGAAGGCGAGCCGCTGAGCGAGATCGAGTTGGCCGAGAACTGCGTCTTCCTGCTCAACGCGGGGCACGAGACGACGACCAATCTCATCGGCAATGCCATCGAATTGCTGGCGCGCTTTCCCGGCGAGCGCGCGCGGCTGATCGCGCAGCCCGAGTTGTTGCGGCCCGCCATCGAAGAAGTGTTGCGCTATGAAAGCTCCAACCAGCTCGGCAATCGCGTGACCACGCGCGAGAAGAAAATTGGCGGCGAAACGCTGGCGGCTGGGACGTTCGTGACGCTGTGCATCGGCGCGGGCAATCGTGATCCGGCAGCCTTCGACGATCCGGAGCGGTTCGACATATCGCGCCATCCGAACCGGCATCTGGCCTTTGCGGCGGGACCGCACCAATGCGCGGGGATGTATCTGGCGCGCATGGAATCGCGCATCGCGCTGGGCGCGTTCCTGAAGCGGTTTCCCGGCTACGAATTGGACGGCAAGCCCGCGCGCAGTCGTCGCGCGCGTTTCCGCGGCTTCACCGAAATAAAGCTCAGACTTCGCTAGGCCAGTTTTCCAGCGTCTCGACAAATTTCGTCAGCCAAGCGTTGGTCTGGAACGCATCGATCACGCGATGGTCGATGGTCAGCGTCACATAGGCCATCGGGCGGATGACGATGGCGTCCTCTCGCACCACGGCGCGCTTCTCCAGCTTGCCCACACCCAGGATCGCCGATTGCGGCTGGTTGATGATGATGGGAGTCGCGACCAGCGAACCGGAGACGCCGTGATTGGAGATGGAGAATGTGCCGCCGCGCACGTCGTCCTGCGTCAGCTTTCCGTTGCGCGCCTTCTCCGTCATCTCGGTCAGGCGCTTGGCAATGTCGAGCAGCGACAAGCTCTGCGCGCGGTGGATCACCGGAACGATTAAGCCCTTCTCGCCCAGCGCGGTGCCGATGCCGATATTCACGTCGTCATAGATATCGATGCGGTCGTCATACCAGCGCCCGTTCACGGCGGGCGCGGCGCTCATGGCCTGCACGCATGCGGCCACGAAATAGGCGGTGAAGGTAAGGTTCGCGCCCTCCTTCGCGAACGCATCCTTGTGCGCGGCGCGATGGGCGGTGATAGCACTGAAATCGGCTTCGAAAACCGCGGTGACGTGCGGCGCCGTCTGCACGGAATGCGTCAGATGCTCGGCGATGCGTTTGCGCATGGAATCGTGCGGCACACGCTTTACGCCGGCCACCGGAGCTTTCGCGCGGCGGTCGAGCTCGACCTGAATATCCTCACGCGTCAGACGCGCGCCGCTGAACGGCACATCGCGCGCGTCCAGCCCATTATCCGCCAGCATCTTGCGGATGCCGGGCGGAAGCTGATCGCTTGCAGAAGCGGCGCGCTGCGTTGTGGCTTTCGGCGCGGCTATGCCCGCGCCTTGCGCCATCGCCTTGGCTGTCTCTTCCACCGCGCCACCGGAGGCGATGCGGCCCAGCACCGTGCCCGGTTCGACTTCCGCGCCGTCTTCGACGAGAATTTCCGTCAGAACGCCGGCCGACGTCGCGGCCACTTCCACGGCAACCTTGTCCGTTTCCAGTTCGACGACGGGATCGTCCACCTTCACCGCGTCGCCCACCTTCTTCAGCCATGTCTTGACGACGGCCTTGGTGCCTTCCTGCTCGGTGGGAACGAGAATGTCGGTCATAGGCTGATGAGCTCTTCGATTTTCGCGCGGATCCCTTCGACCGACGGCAGCGCCCATTCCATCAACGCCGGATTGTGCGGCGACGGAATGTCCGGCATCGCCAGGCGCGAGACCGGCGCGTCCAGATCGAAGAAGCATTCCTGCGCCACCACGGCGGCGATTTCCGCGCCGAAGCCCGCGCTGATCAGATCTTCATGCACGATCAGGCAGCGCCGCGTGCGCTTGACCGAGGCCAGGACGGCTTCGCGATCCCACGGCATCAGTGTGCGCAGATCGATGATCTCCACCGACAAATCTTTCGCCGCTTCCTCGCTGCGCTCTAACATCGCGCCCCAGGTGACGATGGTGAGGTCACTGCCCTCCTGCACGATGCGGGCCTTGCCGAACGGCAGCACGAAATCATCGCCCGGATAAGGACGGCGCGCGCTGGTCGCATCCAGCATGGCGCGATGTTCGAAGAAAATCACCGGATCGTTGCCGCGCAGCGCGCCACGCAACAATCCCACCGCATCTTCCGCGTTGGACGGCACGGCCACTTTCCAGCCGGGCGAATGCACGAACTGCACTTCGTTGGTCTGGCTGTGCCAGGGATCGCCGCATTTGAAGAAACCGATCGGCATGCGCACGACCATGGGCGCAGCGAAGCGGTTGTTGGTGCGCCAGCGCATGGTGCCGCAATCGTTGAGCTGCTCCGTCGCCGGATCGGCATATTTGCGGAACTGGATTTCCGGCACCGGCATCAGCCCGGCAATCGCCATGCCCACGGCGCGGCCGATGATGCCCTCTTCCGACAATGAGGTGTCGAATACGCGGCTCGCGCCGAATTTCTCCTGCAGGCCGAGCGTGACAGCATGCACGCCACCTTTGGGGCCGACATCTTCGCCGAACACCAGCACGCGCGGATTGATCGCGAGTTCATGCTCCAGCGTGCGGCGGATGGCGGTGACCATGTTGATGCGCTGGCCTTCCGGCTGCGCGTATTCGCTAGCGGCAGGCGGCTTGTAATCGGTGTTCCACAAGCCACCCTTCGCCTGCATGTCCTCTTCGAAAAACACGTCGGTCGTGGTGCGCGAAAGATCGGTGACGGGCCGCGCATCGGCGGCGACATAAGCCTTGTCGACGGCGGCCTGCGCATCGGCGGCGATACTGTCCCATTCCTTCGGATCGAACAGCTTTTGCAGCTTGGGCAGGGGATCGCGCGCCCATTCCAGCTTCACGACCTCTTCGGATTTGTAGGTCTGCGTATCCTGAAAGGAATGGCCTTCCAGCCGCGGCACGGTGAGACGCAGCAGCACCGGCGCGCGCTGCTCGCGCACGAAGGTCACCGCATCGTCGATCAGGGACGCGGCATCCTCCGGATTCGTGCCGTCGCCGGCAATCACCTTCAGCACGCCAAAGCTTGAAAGGTTGGCCGCGATGTTGGCACCCGGCGTCTGCAGCGTCGAAGGCACGGAGATGCCGTACCCGTTATCTTCTATATAGAAGAGCATCGGCAGCTTCAGCGTCGTCGCCATGGTGAGCGCGGACCAGAAACCGTTCGTCGCCACGGACGCGTCGCCGCCCAGCGCCACCGCGATGGCGTCGCCGCAATCCTTCTCGTTCAGAACTTTCGCGCGGTATTCCAGCGCCTGCGCCCATCCGGCCGTCGGCGTGTATTGCGCGCCGACGCCACCGCACATGGGCAACGCGCTCGCGCCGGTCTTGTTGGGGTAGTTGAACACCGCGCCGATATCCCGGCCGTCCGAGTAACCGCCGGCGCGCGCCATGGAAGATCCCAGCGCATCCGCCGGATCGACACCGAGCGCCAGCAGAATGGGACGCGAGCGGTAATAGCCACAGATCGCGTCTTCCTTGTGCGTGAGTTTCAGGCCGAGCAGGATCTGCGCCATGTCGTGGCCGCGCGCGGAGAACTGGTAGAAAATCTTGCGCGCGGGAATGAGTTTCTTCTCTTCCAGGGCATCGAGCGCGCGCGACACATGCAGATGATAGGCAACGGCGCGCCAATCCGGCGCGGCGGCGTTTGCGCGTTTCGCGTTCTCCCGCAGGCTTGCGGACATGCCCATTTCCTTCCGGCCGATGATCCGCTAATAATTAACCGAACGGACGGTCAATTATCAAGGACCGCTGTTTTCACATCCGAAGCGTCGTTTATACAGGCTTCGGGCGATGGATTCGGAGAAGAAATGGCGCGCACGCAATCGGCCGATTACGCGATACGGCGCGAAGCGATTGTGGACCGCGCGGCGGAACTCTTCGCCGAGCGCGGATTCCTCGGCGCGTCGATCGCCGATCTGGCCGATGCGCTGAAAACATCCAAATCCCTGATCTATCACTATTACAATGCGAAAGAGGACATTCTATACGACGTGATGCACAGCCACGTGCAGGCATTGCTGGATGCCGCCGAAGCGGTGGCCACGAAACCCGGTGATGCCGAGTCCAGGCTGCGCGAACTGACCCGCGCTTTCATGGAATTGTATGTCGATGCCGCGGCGCGCCAGCGCGTGCTCCTGAACGAGCTGTCGCGTTTGCCCGAAGCGCAGCGCAAGACGGTGGTGGATATCCAGCGGCGGCTGATCGAGATCGTGGAGAAAATCATCTCCGAGTTGCGGCCGGAACTTTCGGGCCGCGCGGCGCTGAAGCGCCCCAGCGCCATGCTCTATTTCGGCATGATCAACTGGATGCACACCTGGCTCGATCCCGAAGGCCGCGCCAGGCCGCAGCGGATCGCCGATCTGGCGGTCAACACCTTCCTCAACGGGATCGAGAAGGCGGAATTGCCCTAGTCCGCTGCCGCGTGCGTGCCGCCGTGGCTATAGGCCTTGCGGGCAATCCAGATCACGCCGATCAGGATCACGCTGAGCCAGCCCGATATCCAGAACAGATCGACGGACGACATCAGGTAAGCCTGCTGCACCATGTTGTGCGCCAGCAGTGCATAGGCTTGCGGATCGGTGAGGCCCATCTTGTGCAGGTGGTCCATCGCCTGCTGCATGATGGGGCTGAACTGCGAAGAGTGATCGGCCAGCCGACTTTGATGCAGCGCCTCGCGCCGGTCCCACAGCGTGGTGATGATCGACGCCGCGAAACCGCCGGCGGTAATGCGCGCGAAGTTGGAGATGCCCGACGCCGAGGGAATGCGCTCCGGCGGAATGCCGTCCAGTGAAATGGTGAGCATCGAAACGAAGAAGGTGCTCATGGCGACACCCTGCACCAGCATGGGCATCACGAAGTCCCAGAAGCTGGCATCCTGCGTGTAACCCGCGCGCATGAAATAGGAGACGGCGAAGGCGACGAATGCGACGGTCGCCATGATGCGCGCGTCCACACTTCCCATGAAGCGCGCGGCAATGGGTGTGAGCAGCACCGCGACCACGCCGCTGGGGGCCGCGACCAGACCCGCCCATGTGGCGGTGTATCCGACATTGGTCTGCAGCCACAGCGGCAGCAGCAGCACGTTCGCGAAGAACAGCGCATAGCCCAGGCAGAACGCGATGGTGCCGAAGGTGAAATTCCAGAACTTGAACAGCGACAGGTCGACGACGGGATGCTTCTCCGTCAGCTCCCAGATGATGAAGGCAAAGAAACCGACAACGGCGATGGCCGCCTCGATCACGATGGAGGTGGACGAGAACCAGTCCGCATCCTTGCCGGTATCGAGCATCACCTGCAGCGCGCCGACCCAGATGATGAGCAGGCCAAGGCCGACCATGTCGATGGGAAGCTGGCGCGTCGGCGTTTCGCGGTTGGAGAGATTGGTCCAGCACAGGAACGCCGCGATCAACCCCACCGGCACGTTGATCAGGAAGATCCAGCTCCAGTGGATATTGTCGGAGATATAGCCGCCGAGGATCGGGCCCAGGATCGGCGCCACCAATGTTGTGATTGACCAGATGCCCAGCGCCGTCGCGCGCTTGTTAGGCGGAAAAATGGAGATGAGCAGCGCCTGCGAGCCTGGGATCATAGGTCCCGACACCGCGCCCTGGAAAATGCGGAAGGCGATCAGCGACGGCAGGCTCCAGGCGATGCCGCACAGGAACGAAGCCAACGTGAAGCCCAGCACCGCGAACACGAAGGTGCGCACCACACCGTAGCGCTGCATCAACCAGCCGGTGAGCGGCACCGCGACGCCGTTGGCCACGGCGAAGGATGTGATGACCCAGGTGCCCTGATCGGTGGAGGCGCCGAGATTGCCCGCAATGGTGGGCAGCGACACGTTGGCGATGGTCGTGTCCAGCACCTGCATGAAGGTGCCGAGCGCCAGCGCGATCGAGGTGATCGCAAGCTGGGCGCCGACAAGCGGTTTGGGTTGAGGCTGGCCCGCTCCGCTCATGATCTTACCGGTTGTCCGCGATGATCTGCTGAATCAGGCGATCGACGGAAGCTTCGCTGTAATCGCCGATATAGCCGCGCACTTCGTGCCGGTGGTTCGGCGCGCTCATCATCGAGCCGGAGGTGTCGCGTACATCCGCCTCGACATCGACCGACAGGCCGACGCGCAGCGGATGATCCTTCAGATCCTTGGGATCGATGGCGATGCGCACCGGCACGCGCTGCACGATCTTGATCCAGTTGCCGGACGCGTTCTGCGGCGGCAGCAGCGCAAACGCGCTGCCCGAACCGGCGCCAAGACCCTCGACCTTGCCGTGATAGGTCACGCCGCCGCCATAGATGTCGGCGGTCACTTCCACCGGCTGGCCGACGCGCATGTCTTCCAGCTGGCCTTCCTTGAAATTCGCGTCGACCCACACATTGGAGAGCGGCACGACCGCCATCAACGGCGTTCCGGCGGCAACCTGCTGGCCCACCTGCACGGTGCGCTGCGCCACCACGCCATCCACCGGCGCGTAGAGCTTCATGTGCGACAGCGTGATCGCGGCGGCGCGCAACTGTGCGATGGCGGCCAGAACGTCGGGATTGGTGTTGACGTTCGTGCCCTGCACCGCAGCCTGCGCCTGCGCCAGGCCACTTTGAACCGCTTTCAGGTTGGCTTGTGCAGCCGTGACCGCATCGCGAGCATGGCCCAGCTCTTCCCGCGACACGGAATCGCCGGCGGTCTGGCGGCGGCGATAATCGGCCTGCGCCTGATCCAGCGCCACGCGCGCGGCATTCACCTGCGCATGAAACTGATCCACCTTGGAGAAATTGGTGCGCGTGCCGCGAACCGCGCGGGCCAGATCGGCTTTCGCCGCATCGAAATTCGCCTGCGCCTTGCTGGGATCGAACTCGATCAGAAGCTGGCCGCGCCGCACCGTCTGCGTGTTGTCGGCATAGAGCGCCACGACAGTTGCCGGGTCGCGGCTGGTGATCGACACGACATCGCCGCCGACATAGGCATCATCCGTGCTCTCGAAGTGACGCGCATAGAGCAGCCAATAAAGTCCGTAGAGAACAAGCGCCACGACAACCACGACACCCAGAATGAAGAGCCACTTGCGGCGGGTGTTCTGCGCGTCCGTCGCGCCTTCCTGCTGACCTGGATATTTCATTGGCCGTTATCCCGAATGTTTGAAGCCATGTTGGAATTGGTGTTCGCGCCGTAGCCGCCGCCCATCGCCATCAGCAGCGAAACGCGGGCGGAGAGAAGATCGGCGGAGATCGAGGCATCCTGGCGCTGCGCCTGGATCAGCACATCCTGCGCGTTCAGCACGTTGAGCTGCGGCGACAATCCGCTGCGATAGCGCCGTTGCGCCAGATCGAAGCTGGCGTTGGAGGCACGCAGCGCCTCGCCCTGTTGCGCGGCTTGTCCTTGCAGCGCCTGAAGCTGGGTCACGGCATCGGCCGTCTGCTTCACCGCGGACACGACGGACTGGTTGTAGTTCGCGACTGCTTCATCGAGCTGCGCCGTGGCGCCGGCATATTTGGCGCGCAGTTCACCGGCATCGAAGATCGGCAGATGGATTGCCGGGCCAAGGCCATACTGGCCCGAACTGCTGCTGAACAAGGTGCTCAACCCGATGGCGGCAAAGCCTGCGGCGCCGACAAGATTGATATCAGGGTAGAACGCCTGATGCGCGGCTTCGCGGCCCGATGTCGCCGCCGCGATGCGCGCCTCGGCGGCGGCGATGTCGGCGCGGCGAGCCAGAAGATCGGCCGGCAGAACGGACGGCAGCGCCAGCGCGTCGCGGTTCAGCTTGGGCCGCGCGATGTTGTAGGCGTCCGCGCCGCGACCGATAAGCGCCGCGATCTGGTGCACGGCCAGATCGCGCGCCGCATTGGCCTGAATGAGATTTTCCTTCGCGATGGCGAGCAGCGCCCTCGCCTGTTCGTCAGAGGCTTTGCTGTCCAAACCGCTGTTCACGCGGCCCGCGGTGAGATGCAGCACGCCTTCGCGCTGTTTCACCGTCTCTTGGGCCACATCGGCGAGCAAATAGGCGCGGTCCAGCGAGATGTAGGCCTGCGTCACCGTGCCGGCGAGCGCCAGGCGCGCGGCCTCGGCGTCGAGCGCGGCGGCTTGCGCGCTGGAACGCGCGGCATCCACTTGTGCCGCCTGCTTGCCGAAGAGATCGAGCGACCAAGAGAGGTTCGCCTGCACCTGCCCGTACCACTGCATGGTTCCGGCATAGGGCGGCGGGATGATGTAGTTGCTGCTGAAATGCGTGCGCTGCTCCTGCCCGTCCAGCGTGAGCTGCGGATAGGTCGCCGCGCGGCTGACGGAAAGCTGTGCCTGCGCCTCGCGCATGCGCGCCAGCGCAACCTGCAAGGTGGGGCTGCCTTTCAGCGCCTGATCGACCAGCGCGTCGAGCTGCGGATCGCCGAACGCGGTCCACCACGTATCGGCAATCGCCGGTGTAGGGGCGGCGCTCAAGCCGAGAGACGATGGCTTGAGCGCCGTCTGGCTCGGAGTTGTGGGTGGGGCATCCACGCATCCGGCCAATAAACTTGTTGCGAGAAGAAGTCCGACAAGGCGTTTCATTTCACGGCCCTCTTCTTTTCCTTCGCCGCGGGTTCGCGCACCGGCTCGGCTTCCAGTCGCGCGATGAGGCGGGCGAGCAAGTCGATGAGCTGCTTGGTTTCCTGCGCGGAGAACTCGCTGGTGACGTGATTCCAGAAATCCACGATGGGCGGCACATGCATGCGCGCGACAGCGCGGCCTTGCGCGGTGAGCGACAGGTTGACGACGCGCCGGTCTTCCTTGCTGCGCTCGCGCTTGACCCAGCCGCGCTCCACCAGCTGGTCGACGAGGCGCGTGGTGGCGCCGGCGTCATGATTGAGATGGCGCGCCAGATCGGCGCTGGTTTTGGCAACGCCTTCGCTAAGGCCCATCAGCGAAATCCACTGCGTGAAGCTGAGATCCTGGTCCGCGAAGATGGCTTCCGCATGCGGCGTCGTCAGGTTCTGGACCCGGCGGGTCAGATAGCCCAGCGACTTGCGGCAGTTGAAATCGCCTGCGCGGAAATGTGGTTTCGGCATGACGGCCCGTCCAAACGTCTGCCAAGACAATGGTTGCCTAGGCAATTAATTTCAAGCAGCTAGGCATGCGCGTGACGCACGCGGGGTGCGCGCATAGTGCTGTCACAAATTGGAATGCCCTTGATTTGAACGCGGGGAACCGCGCTAAAGCGTTGGAATCGTTTCGCCGGGCCGATAGCGGCGTTCCACATGTCCCTTCAGGTCTTCGGGATAAAAATAGACCGGCCGCAATTCGCCCCGCGCATAGCGGATGGCTTCGTCGTTGAAGTGCGGCGACTTCGGATCGCCGCTCTCGCCGCCCGCCGTCACCGCGACGGCGCGAACCTTCGGCCCGAATTCCACGATCGCGACGAAGCTGTTTCCCGATGTGCCGTAGTAGCGTTTCGTGTTGGGATAACGCTTGGCTCCGAAGGAGGCGAGCGAGCCCCAGCGTGATGAAACGAACGGCACCGGAATGCTCGGCAGCGCATCGTCGAAATGCGGTTCGATGGTGTCGGCGACGCGCTGGAAGCGATTGATCTCGCCCCATGGCGTGCGCCAGTTGCCGAAATCCTTTTGCAATCTGTCCGACGCTTCCGCCAGCACCTTCAGCTTTTCAGCGCCGGATACATCGAGCATGTATTGATAGGGGTTGATCCCCTTCGCCCGCGCCGTCTCGACCGTCGCGTCGAACAGCAGGTCGCCCCAGAACACGGCAAGCGAGGTGGCGAGCGAATGGTCGGACCATTTGAAATCCCAGTCGCGCAACAAAGCGACCTGGTCTTTCAGTTTGGCCTTCATGGGATCGCGCGCTGGCAGATCGTCATAGGCTTTCACCAGCGGCGGGATAAGCACCGCGAACGCCGGGAGATAAGGATCGAACGCCGCGGCCAGCAGCGAGTCCATCGTGAAATCCTTGCGCGCGTTCAGCACGCGCATGGCATGAATGCCGCGCGGCGTCTCGCCCACCGTGTCCATATATTTGGGATAGCCGGCTTGCTTGGGACTGTCCGCACCGGCGGCCGAATAGGGCCAGTTGTTGGTGTTGTAGAGCCAGCCGTTCTTCGGATCGACGACATGCGGCAGATCGGCCAGCGGCGTCAGCGCCTGCCAATCCGTCGCCGGATCGGAACCGTCCACCGGCTTGGTGTAATCGAATTTGTCATCGCGCCGAGGCATGAATTGCGGCAGCAGAAGCGCCGTCTCGCCCTTGTCGTCGGCGAAGATGGTGTTGTTGGAGGAATTCGCCTTCAGCTCCGCCACATTCATGTAGGACGCGTAGTCCGTCGCCTTGGTGCGCAGCCAGCTTTGCTCCAGCGCGGCGATGGGCGTGTTCATCAGCGCGATGCTGATCCATTTGCCGCCCGCTTCGCGGATGATCGGGCCGTGGCTTGTATAATAGGTGGTGAAACTGCGCTCGCTTTTCGTGCCGTCCGGCTTGCGGTAGGCGATGGTGATGCTCTTCTCGCCCAGGGGCCGCAATTCCTTGCCATAGCGATAGAACAGCTTGCCGTTCTGGTGGACAATCTCCTCCGCAAACTCGTCCACATTGTCCACGGCGCTGGACGTGTGCATCCAGCCGATGTGCCGGTTGAAGCCCTGATAGACGAAGAATTGCCCCCAGGTGACGGCGCCATAGGCATCCAGCCCTTCATCGCTCGACATCTGCAATTCCGAGCGGAAGAAGAAGGTGGTGTGCGGATTGATCAGCAGCAGCGCGTGACCGTCTTGCGTATCCGACGGCGCGATGGCGATACCGTTGGAGCCGCTGGGCTCATGGAATACCAGCCCGCGCTCGTCGCGCGTCATGCCCAGCCTGCGATTGGCATAGAAATTCTGCAGCGGCGTCAGCTGCACGCGCTCGATGTCGCCGCCGATGCTGCCCTCGCTGAACGACAGCGCCATCCATGGCTCGAAATGCGCGATGACCTTGGGCTTCACGCCGGGATGCGTCGCCAGATAATAGTTGAGGCCGTCCGCCCAGGCGTTCATCAGCGCCTTAAGCCAGCCGGGGCTTTTCGCGTAATCGGCTTTCAGCACGTCGGGATCGATGAACAGCCGTTGGCGCAGATCCTGCCAGATCGCGCTTTCGCCTTCCGTCTCCGCCATGCGACCGAGCGCGGTGACGTAGTTCATCTCCACGCGGTTGAAGTCATCTTCGGCCTGCGCGTAGGCCATGCCGAACACCGCGTCGGCGTCGCTCTTGCCATGCACATGCGCGACGCCCCAGTCGTCGCGCGCGATCTCCACGCGCGCAGCCTCACCCTTCCAGCGCGCCGCGTCGTCTGCCTGAGCAGCCGAACCGATCAACAAGAGAACTGCAACGGAAACAGACAAGCGCATGGACATCTCCCTCGCGCCGCAATCTGATACAGCGATGCCGGCATGTCTAATCGCGCGAATCGCGACGAAGGCAATTGCAAGCAGCGGAGACAAGGATGCGAATTCTGCGAGCCAGCGAACGCAAGGCCGTTCCCTGGAAGAACGGCGGCGGCACCACATCGGAAGTCGCCGCCTATCCCGACGGCGCGGGCTTCGACGATTTCGGCTGGCGCATCAGCATCGCCGACATCGCACGCGGCGGGCCGTTCTCGCTGTTTCCCGGCATCGACAGAACGCTCACCATGCTGGAGGGCGAGGTGACGCTTTCGATCCAAGGCCGCGGCACCGTAACCCTCACGCCGGACTCCGATCCGCTCGCATTTCCCGGTGACGTCGCAACCAGCGCCGAACTTGCCGGCGGTCCGGCGCGCGATCTGAACGTGATGACGCGCCGCGGCGCATTCGTTGCGCGCACGTCGAAGATGCGCGTGCGGGAAATAGACCTGTCGGCGTCACAGGACGCCGATGCGCGATTTTGCGCGGCGCTCATTCCCGCGCAGTCGTTTTACGGTGACAAGGCTGTGACCCTGGAGATGGGCGACATGCTGCGGTGGGACCGCGGTGAAGCCGGGACGCTCGCCGTCAGCGGTGGAACTTCCGTCGTCTGGATCGAGATTCGGGCGGAAAATCCCCGGAAATAAGCCTTCCCGCCGTTCACCAGAGGCTATTTTCTTATGGCGACACAGACCAAAACGGCGCATGATCCTTTCATTAAGCGGATCACAGAATCCGCCGCTTGGGAGGAAAACATGGCTTTGGTTCATCATCATGAGCCGGACCGGGCGCACGATTGGTCCCTCGTCGGCCTTGTCGCCGTCATCTTCGGGATTATCGCGCTCGCAGTTCCCTTCGTCAGAATGGCGATTGATCAGATCTTCGGCCTGATGTCGTAAGAGACCCTGCCACCTTCCCTGCATCGCGCGCTGATATGATTGCGCGCTGTTAGTAATTTAATTTCATAACATCACACGAACTGCATGCGTTGAGCGCATAGCCATTCAAATTGGCGTGGCGCTCACTAGATTATTGCGGTTGCGAAGGATACGCAGTGCTCTCGGCGCGCGTTTCCCCAGCGGCCGCCTCTCCGTTCCATCCGCATTGAGCAATCCTGCATGACCTTATTCACGAAAAAGACCACGGGCCTCGCACTCGCCCTGATCGGATGCCTGCTCGTCGCTGCATGCGGAAAAAGCGAGCAGCCCAAGCCGCCGCCGCCGACCGTCGGCGTGTACACGGTAACGACGCAACCTGTGCAGCTCACCGCCGAACTTCCCGGCCGCACCGATTCCTATGCGGTGTCGGAAGTGCGCCCGCAGGTGAGCGGCATTCTGCTCAAGCGACTCTTCGTGGAAGGTTCTGTCGTGAAGGCGGGGCAGCCGCTCTATCAGATCGATCCGGCACCCTACAAAGCCGCGTATGACAATGCCGCCGCCGCACTGGTATCGGCGCGCGCGAAGGCACGGCGCTACGCAGCTCTTGAGAAGCTCAACGCGGTCGCGCCGCAGGATTACGACGATGCCGTCGCCGCCTACAAGCAGGCGCTGGCGAACACGCAAGCCACGAAGGTCAATCTGGATCGCACGCGCATCGTCGCGCCGATCACTGGCCGCATCGGCCGCTCCTCCGTTACCGAAGGCGCGCTCATAACCTCCGATCAGACGACCGCTATGGCCGTCATCCAGACTCTCGATCCGATCTACGTGGATATCAACCAGTCCAGCGTCGAGTTGCTGAACCTGAAGCAGGCGATGCAGACCGGCGGCGTGTCGCCGGACAAGGACGCGCCCGCGACGCTCGCGCTCGACAATGGGACGACATACCCGCTGAAGGGCACGCTGCAGTTCAGCGAAGTCACCGTCGATCAGACGACGGGCGCAGTTACCTTGCGCGCGATCTTTCCCAACCCCAACGGATTGCTGCTGCCGGGCATGTTTGTGCGCGCAAGCGTGGCCGAAGGCACGCAGAACAATGCGATGCTCGTCCCGCAGCAAGCCGTGACCCGCAATGAAAAAGGCGACCCCACCGCGCTGGTGGTGGACAACAAAGGATTTGCAAGGCTGCGGACGTTGACCACTTCGCGCACTGTTGGAGACAAATGGCTCGTCACATCCGGTGTTAAGCCCGGCGACAAAGTCATCGTCGAGGGCTTGCAGAAGGTTCAGCCGGACATGCCGGTTCATGCGGTCCCGGCGACCTCCGTGCAGCAAGCACAAGCGAAGCCGGACGCGCACTGATGGGAATTTCGCAGTTCTTCATCGAAAGGCCAGTCTTCGCCTGGGTGATCGCGATCGTGATCGCCCTGATGGGTGTATTGGCCATCGACACACTGCCGATCACGCAATATCCGACCATTGCCCCGCCCGCGGTCACCATCAACGCGCGCTTCCCCGGCGCGGATGCCGAGACAGTACAGAATTCCGTTACGCAGGTGATCGAGCAGCAGCTTACCGGCGTGGACAACCTGCTCTATTTCTCTTCGTCGTCCAGTTCGAACGGTCAAGTTTCAATCACCGCAACGTTCGCGGCAGGCACCGATCCGGACATCGCGCAAGTGCAGGTGCAAAACAAGGTGCAGCAGGCTCTGCCCATCCTGCCGCAGGAGGTTCAGCAACAGGGCGTCGTCGTCCAGAAGTCCCAGTCCAGCTTTCTGTTGGTGGTGGCGCTGTATGACACCACCGGCCGCTACACCAATATCGACATCTCCGACTTCCTCGGCAGCAAGCTGCAGGATCCGCTGTCGCGCGTGTCCGGCGTGGGCCAGGCCCAGGTGTTCGGCTCGCCCTATGCGATGCGGATTTGGCTCGATCCCTATAAGCTGAACAGCTTCGGCCTTACGCCGAGCGATGTTCAGCAGGCGATCCTCGCACAGAATACCCAAGTGTCGGCCGGCGAGCTTGGCGGTCTTCCTGCTATCAAAGGCCAGGAACTCGATGCCACCGTGACCGCGCAATCGCGCCTGACCACCCCCGAGCAGTTTCGCAACATTGTTCTTAAGGCCAACCAAAGCGGCGCGCTTGTGCACCTGCGCGACGTGGCACGCGTCGAGTTGGGCGCGCAGAGCTATTCGGTTGTCAGCCGCATGAACGGGCGGCCCGCCGCGGGCATCGCCATCCAGCTAGCGCCCGGCGCGAATGCGCTGCAGACCGCCGATGCCGTGAAGGCGAAAGCGCGCTCGCTGGCGGCGAGTTTTCCGCCCGGCGTCAAGCTGGCGTTCCCGGTGGACAACACCACCTTCATCCGCCTTTCGATCAACGATGTGATCAAGACGCTGATCGAGGCCACGATCCTCGTCGTCATCGTCATGTTCATCTTCCTGCAGCACTGGCGCACGACATTGATCCCCGCCATCGCCGTTCCCGTCGTGCTGCTGGGCACGTTCGGTGTGCTGGCGGCGTTCGGCTATTCAATCAACACGCTGACCATGTTCGCGCTGGTCCTGGCCATCGGCCTTTTGGTGGATGACGCCATCGTCGTCGTCGAAAACGTCGAGCGCATCATGCGCGAGGAAGGCCTGCCGCCGAAGGAAGCGACCAAGAAATCCATGGGCGAGATCACCGGCGCGCTGATCGGCATCGCGCTGGTGCTGTCGGCGGTGTTCCTGCCGATGGCGTTCTTCGGCGGATCGACCGGCGTGATCTATCGCCAGTTCTCCGTCACCATCGTTTCGGCGATGGTGCTCTCCATCGCAGTTGCGTTGATCCTCACGCCCGCGCTGTGCGCCACGCTTCTGGCGCCGATCCCCAAAGGCGGCGCCGACCATGGCTCGGATGCGGTGCATGGCCGCTTCTTCCGCTGGTTCAACGACACCTTCGAATATGGCCGCGAGCGCTATTACCGCGCATTGAAGCGTTTTCTCGGCTGGGTGCGCCCGGCGTTGCTGATCTATGCGGCTATTCTTGTCGTTCTGGTTGCTCTGTTCATTCGCCTGCCCACCGCCTTCCTGCCGGAAGAAGACCAGGGCGCGATCTTCACGCAGATCATCCTGCCGGTGGGCGCCACGCAAGCGCGCACGCTCGAAGTCGCCAAGAAGGTCGAGAAGTACTGGATGACCGACGAGAAGAAGAACGTGGAGACGACCTTTGTCGTCGCCGGCTTCTCCTTCGCCGGCGCGGGCCAGAACTCCGCCATGGCCTTCGTGCATCTGAAGCCGTGGGATGAGCGTTCGGGCAGCGCCAACCATGCGCAGGGCATCGTGCAGCGCGCGATGGGCAACTTCATGAAATTTCGCGACGCCATGGTGTTCGCGCTGGTGCCGCCGGCGGTGCAGGAGCTCGGCCAATCTTCGGGCTTCGACCTCGAGATGGAGGATCGCGGCAATCTGGGTCATGACGGGCTGATGAAGGCGCGCAACCAGTTCATCGCATTGGCGGCAAAGGACCCGATCCTTTCCGGCGTGCGCCCGAACGGCCTCGACGACACGCCGCAGCTTCACATCAACATCGATCAGGAAAAAGCATCGGCGCTCGGCATATCGCTTGCCGACATCAACAACACATTGAGCGCCGCCTGGGGCGGGTTGTTCGTGAACGACTTTGTGGATCGCGGCCGGGTGAAGCAGGTCTACATGCAGGCCGATGCGCCCTATCGCATGGTGCCCGAAGATCTCTATCGCTGGTATGTGCGCACATCCAGCGGTGAAATGGCGCCGTTCTCCTCCTTCGCTACGTTCAAGTGGCAGCTCGGCCCCGCCAAGCTGGAGCGCTTCAACGGCATCGGATCGCTGGAAATCCAGGGCTCGCCCGCGCCGGGACAAAGCTCCGGCACCGCAATGGCGGAAGTCGAAAAGCTCTTCAAGCAATTGCCGAACGGCGTCGGTCTGGAATGGACCGGCCTCTCCTATCAGGAACAGCAGGCCGGATCGCAGACCTTCATGCTTTATGGAATCTCGGTGCTGGTGGTCTTCCTGTTGCTGGCGGCACTCTATGAAAGCTGGTCGATCCCGCTGTCGGTGATGCTCGTCATCCCGCTCGGCATCGTCGGCGCGATCCTCGCGGCGACGTTGCGGGGGCTCTACAACGACATCTATTTTCAGGTCGGCCTGCTGACGACCATGGGCCTCTCCGCCAAGAACGCGATCCTGATCGTGGAGTTCGCGGTGGATGCGCAGAAGCGCGGCGAATCCATCCGCGATGCCGCGCTGGAAGGCGCACGCCTGCGCCTGCGCCCCATCCTGATGACGTCCCTCGCCTTCATCGCCGGCGTGATACCGCTGGCGGTGTCGAATGGCGCGGGCGCGGCCAGCCAGAACGACATCGGCACGGGCGTGATCGGCGGCATGCTCTCGGCCACGGCGCTGGCGATCTTCTTCGTGCCGCTGTTCTACGAAATCGTGCGCGAGCACATTCATGGCCGCAACAAGCCCAAGCCGGCCGCAGAAACAACGGACACGAAAGGCTAGCGCTGGCCGTATCGCGCCGCGAGCGCGGGCATCAGGAAAAGGTTGATGATCGTTGAGCTGGCGAGGCCGCCCAACACCGTGATCGCCATCGGGCCGCTGATCTCCATGCCCGGCTGATGAAACGCGATCGCCAGCGGCGCAAGGCCCATGGCTGTGAGGATCGCGGTCATCAGGACGGGCGTCAGCCTTTCATTCGCGCCGAACACCAGCGTGTCGCCGTTCCACGGCATCTTCTCGTCCACCACGAGCTGCTCGTAATAGGAGAGCAGCAGGATCGCGTTGCGCGCGCTGATGCCGAACACGGTGACAAGCCCCACCAAAGTGCCCAGCGAAAGGCCGATGCCCGTGAGATAGATCGCGAGAATTCCTCCGATCAGGCTGAACGGAAGATTGGCCAGCACCAGCCAGACATTGCCGTGCCAATGGAAGCCTATCCGCAGGATCACAAAGATCAGCGCCAGCGCGAATATCGAATAGAAGATCAGCTCGATCCGCGTATGCGTTTCCGCGGCCGCGGCACCGGAGAATTCCATCTTCACGCCGGGCGGAATCACGTTTGCCCGTTCGATGCGCGCCTGCGCATCCGCCACCGCGCCCTGCAGCGAACGGCCGCTGACGTTGAACGTGATCGGCACGAAACGCAGTCCGTCTTCGTGCAGCACGCTGTAGCGCCCTTGCGATGGCGTCACCTTGGCGACGGCCGCGAGCGGCACGGGGCCGAAAGGTCCGCCGATGGTGAGGTCGCGGATCTGGCCCGGCTGCTGCCGCCAGCGATTGGAGAACTGGATGAGCACATTCACCGTCGCCGTCCCGGCGTAAGCCTCGCCTACCGGCGTGCCCGCATATCCGGACGCCACAGTGTCCAGAACGTCCTGTGCTTTAAGGCCGGTCGCCGCCAGCGCGTTGGGATCGGGCGTGATGTCCAGCACGGGCATATTGCTCTGGCGCTTGAACTGCAGATCGACCACGCCGTTCTCGGCGCGCAGGATGTTGGTGATCTTCTCCGCCGTCTTGTCCAGCGTGTCGAGGTCGTCGCCGAACAGCTTGATCGCCACTTGCGCGGTTTGCCCGGTCAGCGTCTGGCTGATGCGGTCGCCGAGGAACGTCACGACCTCGCTCTGGATACCGGGATACTGGCTCACGATCTGGCGGATCTGCTTCTGCGCCTCTTCCTGGCTTACCGACACATCCGGGCGCAGCTCGACCTGGAATTCGCTTTGATGCGGGCCTGCCGTGTCGTCCGAGTCTTCCGCACGGCCCACCTGCTGCTCGACAGTCGCAACATAAGGCAAAGCGAGAATATCCGCGCTCATGCGCCGGCCGAGCGCCAGCATTTCATCCAGGGACGTGCCCGGCAGCGCGCTCGTCACCTGCACGACAAGATGACCTTCCTGGAATTCCGGCAGGAAATTTCCGCCAAGGGTGGTGAGCATCCACAACGACGCCGCAAACGCCGCGCCAACCATCGCCAGCGGCACATAGGTGTGGTGATAGAAGAAGTCGATCAGCCATGCCTGCACGCGCTTCAGCCCGCGGATCCACAAAGGATCGACATGGGCGTCTTCCGGCTTCAGCAGCAGCGCCGCCAGCGCGGGCGTCGTGGTGAGCGCAACCAGCAACGACGCGGCGACGGAGAGCATGAACGCCAGCGCCAGCGGCCCCACGAAGCGGCCCTGCACGCTCGACGACAAAAGCTCCGGCAGGAAGACCGCGAGCACCACGAGGGTCGCGTAGAACACCGGCCCATGCACTTCGAACGATGCGTCGCGAATGACCTCCAGCCGAGACACCGGATTTGGGATTTGTGAATTCTCACGCAGGCGGCGCAGGATGTTCTCCACGCTCACCACCGCATCGTCCACCAGCACGCCCAGCGCGACGACAAGTCCGCTCAGGGTCATGGTGTTCAGCGTGTAGCCGAAATAATCCAGCACCCCGATCGCAGCCAGAACCGACAGCGGAATCGATATGAGACTGATGACCGCCGAGCGCATGTCGCGCAGGAACGCGAACAGCACGAAGAAGATGAGGATCGCACCGATCGCCATGGCGCGCTCCAGGCTGTTGAGCGCGCGCTCGATGAACGTGGCGGGCTGGTGCAGCGAGGGATAGAGCGTGATGCCTTGCGCGCGCAGGCTTGCCGCGAGCGACAGCAAGGTCTTCTCGATGGCGTTGGTCGTCGCCAGCGTGTTCGCGCCTGACTGGCTTGAGATCGAGAACAGCACGCCGGGCCGCCCCTGGATCAGCGCATCGCCGACGCGCAAGGCCGGCTGCTGCACGATGGCGGCCACATCGCGCAGGCGGATCGGCGTGTCGTTGCGCACGCCCAGAATGCCGTCGCCGATTACGCTCACATCCGGCGACGGTGTCGGCGTCTGGATGAGAACGCGCTGGCCTTTCAGGTCGATGAAGCCCGCGCCGCGCAGCGCCAATGTCGCCGGCGCGGCCTTGATGAGATCGGCGATGGAAAATCCATACGCCGTGAGCATCGCCGGGTTCGGCTGGATGTGAATCTCGCGGATCGCGCCGCCGAAGATCTTCACCTGCGCCACGCCGGGCAGCGCAAGCAGGCGCGGCTTGATCACATATTCGGCCAGGTCGCGCAGCGCATAGGGATCGACGACATCCGACGTCATCCCGACTTTCAGGATGTCGCGCGTGCCGGGCGTGAGCGGCGAAAGCTGCGGCGTGCCAGCTTCCGGCGGAAGCTGCGCCTTGGCGCTGGCGAGCCGGTCGGTCACATCCTGCCGCGCGTTATAGAGATTGGCGCCGCTCTGGAACGCCACGGTGACGACCGAAAGACCGGGGATGGATTCGGAGCGAACCGTTTCCACGCCCGATGCGCCGTTGAGCGTCTTCTCGATGGGATGGGTGACGAGTTCTTCGATCTGCTCGGCGGTGAACCCGCTCGCTTCGGTATAGACCGTCACCTGAGACGGCGCGAATTCCGGAAACACGTCGAGCGCGGTGTTCCACGCGCCCCACGCCCCCAGCGCCAGCGCGAGCACGCTCAGCATCACCACGACGTGGCGGCGGCGCACGGAATGGGAGATCAGCCATTCCATCGTGTCAGTAATGCAGTGCGGTGCTGCCGAACTCGCGCGCCAGCAACAGGCCTGCCCCTTTCACGACCACCGGCGTTTCCGGCTTCAGCTCCGCGAAATACCCGTGCGGCAGCGTGCGGCGCATGTTCACCATCATGCGGCGGAACGTGCCCGGCGCGGTTTGCAGATAGCACCAGGTCTTTTCCTGGCTCAGCACGATGGCGTCGGACGGAATTTCAACGCCATCGGAAGCCGGACCCGTGGGCGAATAGACGAGAACATGTTCGCCCGGCTGCAGATCGGTCTTCGCCAGAAGCGCGAAATAGCTTTTGCCCGGAATGGTGGGATCGGCAGGCGCGGCCCAGATCTTTTTCGCCGGCCAGCCCGTTGTGCCCGCTTGCGCACTCAAATGCGTGACGGAAAGTTCGGTCGGCGCCGCGGCGTCCATCGAATCCAGCGGAAACGTCGCGCGCACCAGCACCGCGCGGCCTGCCGACAAGTCGCGCAGGATGCCGCTGTCGGCATGCGCACCGCGCCAGGGCATGTCGGAGCCGAATTGCGCGATCTCCTGCCGCTGCGCCAGCACGAGCGCCGCCTGATCGGACGATGCCTGCTTCTCGGCCGCGTCCACGCTCTGCCGCGAGACTGCGCCGCCTTGCGCGAACAATGCCCGCGCGCGCGTCACATCGGCGCCGCTCTGCTTCGCGGCCGCCTGTGCGGTCTCCACAGCCGCATCGGCTTGCGCAAGCTGGGTGATGTCCAGCACCAAGCCATAGCCATGCACCTGTGGGGTATATCGCGCCGGTTTCAGCGGCGCGGTCGCAACGCCGAGGCGCGCGACATCCGCCGCGTCGAGCGACACGCCCTTGGCGGCGAAGATGGGCGCGGCCTGCGCCTGAGCACCGGCAGCGGTGACGGCAATGGCTATGAAGATGGCGTGGTAAAAGCGCATGAAAGCCCGAGCGGACGACCCCACGAAACTTCTACGCGCGCCTTCGGGTTAACGGGGGTGAAGTTTGCGCGGAAGGTAAAGATCGGCGCGGCCTGACAGGACGTTAAGGTGTTAACGGCGGGCGGCCGTCAGGCTAGGTTCGCCGGATCGAAAGTGAAAAGCGGGATCGCAACCTATGGGTCAGGCAAGTCTGGCGCGTCCAATTCAGCCGACCCGCGATCACGTGCGCGGCGGCAAATCCCGCGACAGGGTGGTTCGCGTGGTGTCCTACAGCGACTTCCTCTGCCCCTTCTGCCGTCGGTTCCGCGCCGTGCTCCTTAACCTGCGCCAGGCGTTCGGCGAGCGCATCGAATATGTTTTCCGGCATTTCCCGAACGAGCGCGTGCATCCCGGCGCCACCTTCGCGGCCCGCGCCGCCGAAGCCGCCGCCAACCAGGGCAAGTTCTGGGAAATGCACGACAAGCTGTTCGAGGAGAAACCGCCTTACGGCGAAGCACGCATCCGCGCCATCGCCCACGAAATCGGCCTCGACATGGCGCAGTTCGAGCGCGACCTCGCCGCCCCTGAAACGCTGGCCCGCGTCGAGGAGGATCTCGAGGAAGCGCGCCGGCACGGCGTGAAAGGCACGCCGACGATCTTCGTCGATGGCGTTCTTTATGACGGCGCATGGGATTTCTTCTCGCTCGCCGATGCGTTCGAGCAGCCGGTGGGCGAGCGCATTCGCCGCTCCGCCCATGCCTTCGCCAGCCTGCCTGCGTCCGGCGGACTTGTGCTGCTCATCGCCGCCGCGCTGGCGCTGATCTGCGCGAACTCGCCGCTCGCCGGCTATTACCACACCTTCATCCAATCCAGTTTCGGCATCGGCCCGCCGGGCAGCGTGCTGTCGCTCACCATCGGCGAATGGTTCTCCGAAGGACTGCTGGCCGTCTTCTTCCTGCTGGTGGGTCTGGAGATCCGCCGCGAGATGACGGCCGGCGCTCTTTCCGATCCGCGCGCGGCGATCCTGCCGGTGATCGCGGCGATCGGCGGCGGTATCGCACCCGCACTCATTTATCTTGCGATCAATCCCGGTCCCACCGCGCCGGGATGGTCCGTCCCCACGGCGACCGACATCGCCTTCGTGCTCGGCATCCTGGCGCTGCTGGGCGACCGCGTGCCAACCACCTTGCGCGTGTTCATCGCCGCCTTTGCGGTGATGGACGACATTCTTTCGGTGCTCACGCTGGCGATCTTCTACCCGCACAATTTCGAAGCCATGTGGCTACTGGCGGCAGCGGTGTCGATGCTGGTGCTCTACGGATTCAATCGCGCGCATATCTACGCCATCTGGCCCTACATGCTGGTGAGTGCGGCTTTGTGGTTCGCCCTGCATTCGGCGGGCGTGCATGGCGCGCTGGCGGGTGTCGTGCTTGCGGGCTTTCTGCCGACGCGGCCCGCGCCGGATGCGGGGCCCCTGCTCGCGCAAGCCGCCAACGCGCTTGCCGCGCTCGAATATGCGCAGGCCGAAGAGGAAGAACTGGGGCATGAGAAGGAAGGCGGCGATCCGGTGCTGGACTGGGCAAGCCGCAACCTCTCCGCCGCCAGCGAGCGTCTGCTCTCGCCGGCCGATCGCATCGAGCGCGCTGTCTCGCCATGGAGCGCCTATTTCGCGCTGCCGCTGTTTGCTTTCTCTGCCGCCGGTGTTGGATTCAATGCGGACTTCTCCGCGCCGGGCGCTGCCGCCGTGATGCTTGGCGTGATCCTGGGGCTTGTCGTCGGAAAGCCGCTGGGCATTGGGCTGTTCTCGGTGGCGGCGACGAAGCTGGGCATTGCGCGCGCGCCCAAAGGCGTGGACCTGCGCACCTTCATTGGCGCGATCTGCCTGTGTGGAATTGGCGATACGGTGGCGCTGTTGATGGCGGATCAGGCATTTCCCGCCGGAGACGACGCGGCCATCGCCAAGATCGGCGTGCTGGTCGGCTCTGCGATTGCCGCGGCGCTGGGCGCAGCGATCATCGCGCTGGGCCGCGGCGGCACCAAGATCGAAAGCGAAGAAACGCCGGACTGTCCCGCAACGGCTTCCGCCTGAAACAATAACAGCGTTACGCAGACTGTTATTATTTCACCCGATCTGCCGCGATGGCGGCGTTGCAAATTCGGCAAGCTGACATTCTTGAAAGGGAACCTGCGCGGGCATATCTCCCCGCGTGGAGAGACTTGTTCGACGCATGAGGGGCCTTGCGTTCGTTGTCGAGGGCGTCATGGCACAGTTTTCATTTTCCGTAGACATAGCGTGGTCAATCGCAGCCCTGTTCGGCGCGAGCGGATTGCTGCATCTGCTGGGCCCGCGTTTCGTGCGCGAAGCCTATGACCGCTGGAATTTTCCGCGCCACTTTCATCGCGTGACCGGCATCATCGAATTGCTGACGGCGGCTTTCCTCGCCAATCCGCTCACGCGGTTGTGGGGCATCGCGCTTGCAGGTCTCACACTGTTCGTGGCGGTGGTGACGCTGCTGAACCACCGGCAATATGCCTACACCGTTCCGGGCATTCTGGTGATGCTGCTGTTGATCCCCGCTTCGCTGTCGGCAGCCGCGTTCTAAAGCGGCAATTCGCCCCAAGGGGTTTGTGATTGCGCGCGCCGCAAAACTTGCGGCGCGTACCCCCCTCGCCCATGATCGTGGGCAACAAGGGGGACTCATGCGGCGGATATTGGCGATTGCGTTCGGACTGATGCTGGCAACGCCGGTCGCGGCGTCACCGCACGGAAATGCCGCGAGAAGCGGTGGCGCGCTGCTTCCCGTGAGTGTGGACAAGCTGGGCGGGCATATCCTCTTTACCCTGCCCAGGCCCGGCGCCGATGGCGTTTCCGCCCGCTATCTCTACACGACATCGCTGCGCACCGGCCTCGGTTCGGCCCCGACATTTCTGGATCGCGGACGCGTCGGCAACACACAGATCATCGCCTTCCGCCGTCTCGGCAAGAAGGTTGCAATTCAGTTTGAGAACCCGCGCTTCCGCGCCACCGGCGCCGATCCTGCCGATCCGCGCGGCAGCGCCGACTTCGCCACCTCCACCGTGTGGATGGGCGACATCGCCAGGTCGCTGCCCGATGGCGGCTTCACCGTCGACATCTCCAATTTCCTCGCCACGCAAAACGTCGGCATCGCGGACTCGCTCAACCAGAGCTCCGACACGATGGGCACCGGCGGCGATGCGCAGGGCGCCGGCAAGGGATTCAAGCTGGACGACAAGCTGAGCGCAGCCGTTCCCGCGTCGGTGAAGATTTTTCCCGACAATGTCGAGATCGATGCGGTCCAGACCTACAAGGCCGATGAACCCGGCGACGAAGTATCGAACATCGCCCCCGATCCGCACCAGGTGAGCTTCACGCTGCATTCCAGCTTCGTGAAACTGCCGGCGCCGGGTTTCGTGCCGCGCGCGTTCGATCCGCGCATGGGCGGCTTCTCCACGCAAGTTGTCGATTTCGCGGCACCGCTGGGTGAAGACGTCGTGCGCGACTACGCCAATCGCTTCCGTCTGGACAAGATCAATCCCGGCGCCGCGCCGTCGCGCGTGAAGAAGCCGATCGTCTATTACATCGACAGCCGCGCACCCGAACCGATCCGCGATGCCTTGATCGAAGGCGTGAGCTGGTGGAAGAAGGCGTTCGAAGCCGCCGGATTCATCGATGCGTTCGAGGTGAAGGTGTTGCCGCCGGACGTCGATCCGATGGACGTGCGCTACAACATCGTGAACTGGGACGACCGCGCCACGCGCGGCTGGTCCTACGGGCAGGAGATCGTCGATCCGCGCACCGGCGAAATCGTCAAGGGCATGGTCGTTCTGGGTTCGCTGCGCGCGCGGCAGGACATCCAGATCTTCGAAGGCCTTGTCGGTGCAGACAAACTGAACAGCGGCGGGCCGAACGATCCGGTGCAGGTGGCGCTGGCGCGGCTGCGCCAGCTTGGCGCGCATGAAGTGGGCCACACCATCGGCTTTGCGCACAATTTTGCGGCCAGCACGCAGGATCGCGCATCGGTGATGGATTATCCCGCGCCGCGCATCGGCCTTGTGAACGGCAAGCCCGATCTTTCCGATGCCTATGGCGTCGGCGTCGGCAAGTGGGACATGGCGACGGTGGCATGGCTTTATGGTGCGCCGGATCAGGCAAGCGCGGATGCCGATGCGGCGAGCACCGTCGCATCCGGCCAACGCTACGTGCAGGACGACAATGCGCGCGCGCCAGACACCGCGCAGCGCTGGGGCGGATTATGGGACGACGGCGCCGATCCCACCGCCGAACTCAACCGCATCATGACGGTGCGCGAAGCCGCCATCGCCAATTTCGGATTGCCCGCGCTCGCGCCCGGCGAGCCGATGGCCAATTTGCGCCGCCGCTTCGTGCCGGTATGGCTGCTGCATCGCTATGAAGTCGTCGCGGCTGCGAAAGCCATCGGCGGCGGCGAGTTCAGCTATGCCGTCAATGGCGGTGGCCACGAAGAGTCGCTGCCGGTTCCCGCGCAAGCGCAGCGCGCGGCTCTGGCAGCAGAGCTTGCGACGCTCTCCACCGATGCCTTGCGCGTTCCGGCGCGGCTGGTGCCGCTGCTTTCGGCGCCGCGCAACGGCAGCGACAACCGCCAGTTCGACATCGAAGTGTTCCAGACCGAGCACGGCCCGATCTTCGATCCGCTGGTGGCGGCGGATGCCGCGGCGGAGATCACACTGAACTCTCTGCTCGCGCCGGCGCGGCTGGCGCGCGTGTCCGCGCAACATGCGGTCGATCCCAACATGCTGGGCGTGCACGAAATCCTCGACCGGCTCTGGTCCGCCGTGCGCCCGCAAAACGACGATGCGCTTTCGCACCGCATCGCCTATCGCACCATCGCGACGATGGCCGCCGCCGCGCAGAACAAGGCCACGACGCCGGAAGTCGCCGCCGCGCTCGACAGCAAGCTCGACGATATCGCCGGCCAGCTTTCCGGTTCGTGGGGCGAGAGCCTTGCGAAGAAGCTGCGCGATCCGCATCAGCGTGCCGCGCTCGCCAAGGACTTGCCGCGCAGCGTGCCCATCCCGCCCGCCGATCCCATCGGCGGCGGCGAAGGCGACTGGATGGATCTGCCTTAAGCCGCGTCAGTCGAACGTCACGCGCAGCCCCGCGTAATATAACCTTCCCGGCGCGGGGCTGATCGTGCGCGGATCGGACAGCGCGACACTGGGCGGCAAGCCATCGAGTTCGGTGAACGCGCCATAAGTGGCGTATCGCTTGTCGAAGACGTTATCGATCTCCGCGAACAGCGTGTATCCCGGCGCGATCTTGTAGGCGCTGTGCAGGTCGAGGGTCATATATCCCGCAAGCGGCGCCTGCTGGTTGGATTCATCGCCGATCAGATATTGGCTGCTCTGATACCGAAGATCGGCGCCCATGCTCCAAGCGGGCGTCGCCGCATAGTCGGCGGAAAAGGTGACGCGGTTCGCGGGGTTCATCGGCAAACGGTCGCCCGGCCGCACGTGGATCTCGCCATTCGCATCCGCCGCCGGGCTGTTGGATGACAGATCCTCATAACTGCGGAACGTCGCGGCCAGATAGGAATAGCCGACATTGAATTTCCAGCGTTCGTCCTGATATCCGGCACGCAGATCGACGCCGCGGCGGCGCGTATCGCCCGCATTGGCGAAATAGCCGAAGCCGTTGATGTCGGTTGAAAGCAGCAGGATATCGTCGGCAAGGTCGGTGTTATAGGCGCCAACGCTCCACGCGAAGACACCGGGAAGCGATCCGGTTCGCCAGATTCCGCGCAGGCCCAGTTCCACATTGCGCGACACAACCTGTTTCAACGGCGGATCGTCCACGAGGAAGGCATCCAGCAGGCAGGGCGACGCCGGATCGGCGCAGGAAAGCTCGCCCGGCGTGGGTGCGCGATTGGATTCCGAATATCCGCCATAGAGGGTCATCTCCGGCGTGATCTTCCACGTCGCGCCGATGCCGGGATTGAAACGGCGGAAGCTGTGTGCGCCGTTCAGCGATGTGCCAAGGCGATCGCGCAGGCGCACTTGTGCGATGTTCAGCCTGCCGCTCGCCGTCAGCGATATGTCCGGCGTAAGGTCGAACACGTCCATGAGATAAAGCCCGGTATAGCTGTTCTGCGCGGATACATTCACCGGCGTTTCGATGGGCGGCTGCGCTGTCGGGCTGCGCGACTGGTCGATGATGACGCCCGCGCCCACGACCTGCAGATTGTCTTGCAGCGCGCCAAGTTCGCCATGCGCGCGATATCCCGTTTGCCCATGATCGTAGCTCGCGCCGGCGACGAGATTGTTCGCATGCTCGCCCCATGGCGCGGTCCATGACATTTGCAGCGCGGCGCCGCCGGCATGGGTATCGGTCTGGGTGAAATCGGTTTCGCCGGGCGCGGCGCCGGGCGGCAGCACCGATGCCGGCACGGGATGGCCGCTGGTGTCATAGAGCGCGTCGCCGGGGTAATTGCCGACCCCCTCAAGGCAAAGCTGTGCCGCATCGTTCCCGCAAAAATCCACGTCGGTGGTATTTCCATCGATCAGCCTCTGATGGAAATGCCGGCCATAGATGTTGAAGCTGAGCGTCAGTGCGGGAGCGGCGCGATAGTTGCCGCGAAACTGGGCCAGCTCCATCTCGTTTCGCATCGCTTGCGGATAGGTGAACACCGCGCGGCGATCCTGCGCCAGCATTTGCACCGGCGTCGGGCCCACCGCGTCGATATCGTTGCGCGCGCCGGATAGCGACAGATGCAGTGTCCAGCGGCCGCTCTCATAAGCAATATCGCCATAGGCCTGGCGCAGTTGCGTTGGCGAATGATCGCGGTAGCCGTCGTCATGCACGCCGCCGACGCCGAGATAAAAACCGAACGTGCCGTCGCGCCCACCGATCTCCGCGCTGCCGCTGACATTGCCGAACGACCCGCCGGAAATCTGCGCATCCGCGCCGTCAAATGTAAGCCCGCTTTTCATCGCCAGCGTCACCGCGCCGGCAAGCGTGTTCAGGCCGAACACCGGATTGTTGCTCTGGACCGTGAGTTGGTCGACCGCGAATTGCGGGACGAGGTCCCAGTTCACGTTGTCGCCGAAGGCTTCGTTCAGCCGCATGCCGTCCTGATAGACGGCCAGGCCCTCCGCAACGCCGGAGATGGGCGACGCTTCGAAGCCGCGATAGACGAAGTCCGGCTGAAACTGGCTGCCCTGCTCGCTGTTGAGGCTGACGCTCGCAAGCTGGCTGGCGACGGCTGCGGGCAAAACATTCGCCTGCCGGTCGCGCGTCAGATCCGACACCGAAATCGTCTGTATCTCTCCCGCCAGTTTTTCCGGATCGATCGCCGCGCCGGCCAACGGCGCATTTCCCACCACCACCACGGTTTCGACGTCGCTGCCGGCTTGCGCGGATGCGGGAAAGACCGCCACGCATATCGCGCCAGCGAGGAACAATGCGCGCAATCGACAGACATCGCGGATCGCCATGGCGCGCACAAAACTCTGGGGTGAAGCCGCAACCTTGCCGCGTTCACCGGGCCTGTCAATCAGACGCGGCGGTCAGTTTCCGGGATTGGCGTTGGGCGGGCCGCCGCCGGATTTCTCGCCATCGGGCGGCATCGGCTCGGTGTAGTCCCAGGGCTTCGTCGTATCGATCTTACCCGCCGGCACCTGCTCGATATCCGGCGATTGCGGATTGGCGGAGGTTGTTGAGCCGAAGGTCTTCGGCGGCTTGTGGCTGATGCTCTTTATATAAGCCACCAGCTCCCAGATCGTGCGATCCGGCAGCATCGCGCCGAAGGCGGGCATGCCCGCACCGCGGCCCTGATAGATGTCGAGATAGATGTTCGCGTCGCTCGAACGATATAACCACTTCGCGTCGCTGAGCGCGGGGCCCATGCCGCCGCCGGCATGCGCCATGTGACAGCCCGAGCAGTTGAAATTGTCGAAATCCTTCGCGCCGCGAGCAACCGCATCCGGATCGTTCGCCAGCGGATTCTTCATATTCGGATTGAGACCGGCGGTGTTTCCACCAGGATAGATGCCGGTCACGGGCACGCGCAGCAACTGGGCCGCGGGCACCATGCCGCTATAGCTGCTCGCCTCGCGCGATGCGGTGTCGGGAGACGATCCCGGCATGAAGATGAGCCATATCGCGGCCACGATGACCACGACGATTGCCGCCGCGATGCCCACGATCGTCCAGCGGAATCTATCCATCGGAGTCTCCTTTCAGCTCCACCAGCGGAACGCCGTAGGAGCGAAGTATGTTGCGGATCGCCGGTTCCTCGCGGGCGATGATCGCGTTTAGCCGGTCGCGCAGCGCGATGTCGTTCTTGCGCACGCCCATGGCGATGGCGAAGCGGAAGGGTAGCGGCGCGAAACGCTGCGTGCCCGTCATCGGCGTCACGTCAAGCGCCACCGGCGAGCGCTGCGCGAAATAGCCGCCCAGCGGTCCCCACACAGCGGCGACGTCCACGTCTTTCTTCTCGACCGCTTCGATCAGGCGCGCGGGCGGATTGGGTTTGCCGAAATCGCCATAGATCATGTAGCCGTGCACGTTGTTGACGATGCCTTCCTGGCCCAGCGCCATGGTCGGCGGCGTCGGATCGTCGCCGATCAGATGCACGCCGATCTTCAGCTTGCGCAGGCGCGGATCCATCAGGGAGGCGATATCCAGTCCGTCCTTCTTGCGCGAGACGAAGACATAGGTGGATGCGTAGTAGGGCTTCGTCGTCGCCACCTCGTCCATCCCGGCGGATACGCCCATCATCACGTCGCATTTGTGGGCGTTCAGCGTGTGCTTCACGAAGCGCTCGTTCTGCAGCGCCCAGGTGTATTGGACGGTGTCGCCCATATCGTGCGCCACAAGCTCGGCAATCCTGTTCTCGAAGCCCTGCCCCGCCTTGTTGGAAAACGGCAGGTTGTTGGGCTCCGAGCAGACGCGCAGCGTATCGGCCTGCGCCGCGATCGGCGCAAGCACCACACATGCGGCGATCAGGCTAATGCGCATTGGAATTCCCCGCATTGGGGAGCGCGAACACCAGCAACGTCGAACCGCCGCTGGTATAGGCCGGCAGATCGGCGACCGCGCCGGTATATCCCAGCGCGCCGTTGCGCACGCGCGGATCGAGCCCCGCATTGGCGATAGCACCTGCCCATCCGCCGACGCCGGACATCATGGCGATATATTCGCGACCGTCCTTGCCCTGATAGGCGATGGGCTGGCCGATGAAGCCGCTCGGCGCATGGAATTTGTAGAGCAGCTTGCCGTTGCGCGCGTCGATTACCTTGAACCAGCGATCCATCGTGCCATAGACGACGATGTTCCCCGCCGTCGCCACCGCGCCGGACCAGACCGGGAATTTCTCGTGGATCGCCCAGACCTTCTTGCGCTTGGTCAGGTCCCACGCGGCCAGCTCGCCGCGGTAATGACCCGGCCCCGCATACATGTCGACCGTCGCGCCGACATAGGGCGTGCCCGCGATATAGCCCACCTCCGCCGTCTTGTAGTCCATGCACAGGTGCTGATGCGGGATGTAGAGCAGCTTCGTCACCGGCGAATAGGCGGTGGGCTGCCAGTCTTTCGCGCCCGGCGACGCGGGGCAGATGCCGGAGATGTTTTTGCCCAGCACCGGCTTCAGCGCGTCGTTCATCACCGGACGGCCGGTCTTCAGATTGAAATACTTCATCGACGTCTGCGTGTCATATTTGTCGGCGGAATAGATCTGGCCGGTGCGGCGGTCGATCACGAACATGAAGCCGTCGCGGCCCGGATGCACCAGAACCGGCGTCACCTTCCCGTTGATCGGAAGATCGAGCAGCAGGTTCTCATTGATCTCGTCGTAGTCGTAGAGATCGTGCGGATTGAGCTGGTCCGCCCACACCGCCTCGCCGGTATCGGCGTCGCGCGCGAAGATCGTGGTGGTCCACTTGTTGTCGCCTTCGCGCTGGTTGGAATTCCACGGGCCGGGATTGCCGCTGCCGTAGAAGATGAGATTTGTCTTGGGATCGTAGCTGATCCAGCCCCACACCGGCCCGCCGCCCACTTGCCAGCGGCCCGGCGGCCATGTCTTCACACCCAGATCCTTGCCCTTGGGGTCCGCGTAATAGGGATGGAATTTCGCGCCGATCAGCACGTCCTTGTCGGGGCCGACGCTGTAGGCGCGCCAAACGATCTTGCCGGTGTTTTCATCCAGCGCCGTCACCCAGCCGCGCACGCCCATCTCGCCGCCGGAATTGCCGACGAACACTTTTCCATCCGCAACGAGCGGCGCCATGGTGAGCGTCTGCCCCTTCGTGATCTCACCGAGTTTCGCGACCCAGACTTCCTTGCCCGTCTTGGCATCCACCGCGATGGTGTGGTTGTCGAGCGTGTTGAAGAAGATCTTGCCGTTATCATAGGCCTCGCCGCGATTGACCACGTCGCAGCACGCCACGCCCTGCGAGGCCGGATCGACCCGCGGGCTGTATTTCCATTTCAGGTCGCCGGTCGTCGCGTCCAGCGCGAACAGCTCGTTTGGATAGGCGCCCACCACATACATCGTATCGCCGACGACCAGCGGCACCGCTTCCTGGCCGTGGTCGGAGCCGAGCGAGAACGTCCACGCGACCTGCAGCTTTCCCGCATTGCCCGGATTGATCTGCTTGAGGCCCGAAAACCGTGTGCTGGCGAAATTCTTGGCCGGCGTCACCCATTGCTTGTCGTCCTGCATCATCGATTGCAGGTCGTCGGCGAAGGCGCGCGTCAGTCCCAGCGCGGAGACGGCCAGGGCGGCCGCGGCAAACGAAGCAATGCGAAGGGCGCGGGGGGACGGGAAAATTCTCATGTCGTCACCTGTGATGAAGTCTTGTGCGAGTCGGAAATCCAGAGCGCGAACAGCCATGTCGCGATGCCAAAGAAGACGAGATTGGCCGGCACCCACATCAGCAGCCCCGCGATTTGCTGATCTTCCAGCGGCGTGATGCCGAAGGCGGGCGCGTTCTCGCCCGGCATGACGCAGATCGCGCGCGGCGCAAACAGCATGATCACCCCCGGCAAGTCCGTCACCACGGCGGCGGTCATGATGAACAGCGCGCGGGCGCCGTAGGACAGCGTTGCGGAGACCGGCGGAGAGAGCGCGACGGACCAGAACAGGATAGCCGACACCAGAATGCTGGCATGTTCGAACAGGATCGTCGCTTCCTGTTGCGCCGCCCATTGGAAGGCGGCGGGCCAGTGCCACAGCAGGAAGATGCCGACAAAGGCCACCCACGCCGTCACGGGCCGCAAAAACCATTGAAGGACGGCGTTGCGGTAGAGCGGCCGCAGCATGCCGCTCAGCACGAACAGCGGCGCCGCCACAACGATCATCAGCAGATGCTGCAGCATGTGGGCCGAGAAGATCTGCTCGGAAATGCGCGACAACGGCGGAGTGACGGTGAGAACGGTCACCAGCAATGCGGCGGCGAACAGGGATTTGCGGATCACGGCGTGCATAGCGGCACCATTGTCGATCCGATGGTTTCAAACACGATGGCGATCAGGAACCAGGCGCTCGCCAGCATTCCCCAAAGCGCCATGAAGCGCGCGCGGCCTTCGCCGACATGCAGCGCCCGGTGTGCGCCGCCCTTCTTCTCTTCCTGCGTGCGGCGCCAGCACCAATAGGCCACCGCGCCGCCGGCGAGTGCCGCGAGAATCGCCACGGCGTCGAAGAAGAGAAACGCCGCATGCAGTGTCGCCGGCGAATAGGTGACGGTAGGATGGTCGCTGCCATAGCAGGTCTGCGCGGAGATCCAGTAGCCGAGCAGCAACTGGCCCGTCCAGAACAGCGGCGCGGCGCAGCAGCCGAACATCAGCGCCCAGAAGCTGACCTTGTGGCGATCCGGCGCCGGATGGTGGATGGTCGCGTCGCTCATGACCGCAACCCCAGATAAGGCGTGATGTAGAAGGTGATGAACACCGCGATCCACACCGCATCGACGAAATGCCAGTAGAGCCCGCCGATATGGATGTGCGCATAGCGGACGCGATTGAAATACCCCATCGCCGACCACGCGAAGAGTACCCACAGCATGATCACGCCGACGACGACATGCGCCATGTGAAAGCCGGTCACCACGAAATACAGCGACGTATAGGGCGACGTGGCGAGCGTGAACGGCTTGCCGGCCCATTCGAAATATTGAACGGCGAGGAAGATCATGCCGAGCACTGCGGCGATGCCCAGGCCCCACACCAGATGCCGCTTGTCGTTCTTCTCGATATTCATCTGCGCCCACGCCACGGCGCCGCTGGAGAGCAGCAGCACGATGGTGTTCGGCAGCGCGAGCTTGAGATCCGGCAAGCCGCCGCTGGGGAACGTGCCCGGTGGATGCGGCTGTACCGCAAGGTAGTAATAGGAGAACAGCAGATAGGCGAAGAGCGCCGCTTCGGTGAAGATCACGAAGATCATCGCCCAGAATCCGGTGGCGCGGGTGTCGATGGCGCCAACGGGCAACGCAGTTTGGATGGAGACGCGCTCAGCCATTGATCGCAGGCTCCTTTGTTTCGCCCAGCATCCGTTCGGGCCAGAGCCAGGCGATGATGTCCGCACCGGTCACCAGCGCGCCGAGGATGGCAAGCCACCACACATGAAATGCCAGCCCCACGAACACGGTGGTCACCGCGAGCGAGAGAATAAGCGGCGTAAAGCTGTCGCCGGGCATGCGCAGGATGACATCGGGCGACGCATCCAGAGAAGACGTGCCGATGGCTTCGCGGCCGTGGTCGAGGACCAGACCTTCATGCACATGGCTGCCCTCGCCTTCATGCTGCTGCAGCCTGTCTTCCCAAAGCGGGTGGCGGCTCGCGACCGTGGGGATGACGGTGAAGTTGTAAGGCGGCGGCGGCGATGTCGTCGCCCATTCCAGGCTCGGCGCGTCCCAGGGATTGTCGCCCGCAAGTGCGCCTCTGCGATAGCTCTTCCACACGTTGACGATGAACATCAAAACGCCGATGGCAAAGACGAACGACCCGAGAGTGGTGATGAGATTGACCCAGTCCCATCCCATGCCTTCCGGGTAGGTGTAGATGCGCCTGGGCATGCCCAGAAGTCCCGATATGTGCATCGGGAAGAAACCGAGATTGAAGCCGATGAACATCGTCCAGAAATTCCAGCGGCCCAGCCGCTCGTCGAGCAGCCGTCCGGTGAATTTCGGAAACCAGAAATAGGTTCCGCCGACCACCGGAAACACGTTGATGCCGATCAGCACATAGTGGATGTGCGCGACGACGAAATAGGTATCGGTCAATTGCCAGTCCACCGGCACCGATCCGGTCATGAAGCCCGAAACCCCGCCGATCACGAACAGCGAGACGAAGCCGGCGAAAAACAGGAAGGCGGTGGTGAACACCGGCTTGCCGGTCCAGATCGTCGCGATCCACGCGAACACGCCCACGGCGCTCGGCAACACGATGATGATGGATGCCGCGCTAAAGAATGAAAGCGAGACGCTGGGCAGTCCCGTCGCGAACATGTGGTGCACCCAGACGCCGAAGCCCAGCACCATCGTCGCCACCGTCGCCAGCGCCACCACCGTATAGCCGACCAGCGGGCGGCGGCAGAACACCGGCAGCGCATCCGACACGATGCCCATGGCCGGAAGCACGATTGCGTATACCCAGGGATGGCCGAACATCCAGAACAGGTGCTGGTAAAGCAGCGCCGATCCGCCATTGGGCACGTCGAAGAAATGCGTGCCCATGTTGCGGTCCATCCACAGCAGGAAGAACGCAAGGCTTACCGCCGGCACCGCGAAGATGTTGGCGGCGGACGCCGTGAGCGTGCCCCAGATCATGATCGGCACGCGATTGATCGACATGCCCGGCGCGCGCATGCGCAGGAACGTGACCACGAAGTTGATCGCGCCGACCGTGGTGGAGATGCCGAGCAGGATCATGCCCAGCGCATAGAAGTCGATATTCGGCCCGGCGTTGTACATGCGCGCGGCGTAGGGCACATAGTCGAACCAGCCGTCGTTCGGCCCGAAACCGAAGGCGAATGCGGCATACATGAAGATGCCCGCGCACAGGTAAATCCAGTAGGACAGCGCGTTCAGCCGCGGCAGCGCCATGTCGCGCGCGCCCAGCAGAAGCGGCCACAGATAGTTGGAGAACCCGGAGAGGATCGGCCCCGCATAGAGGAAGATCATCGTCATCCCATGCGTGGAGAAGAGCTGATCGTATTGTTCCGGCGTCAGCAGGTGCTCGCCCGACCACGATATCTGCAGCCGGAAGATCAGCGCCTCGATGCCGCCCGCGATCAGGAAGGCGAAAGCGGTGACGATGTAGCGGATGCCGATTTCCTTGTGGTCGACGGTCGAGAAGAAGCCGGCGATGCCCGGCCGCGTTTCCCAGAGCGTTTGCAGGCGCGATGCGAGCGCATCGTTGCCTTTGCCGGTGGAAACTGTTGGGACCCGTTCGTAATCGGCGATCGACATCCGGCTCCCCTCAATTCAACGTCTTGAGATAGGCGATGACGCTCGCCCGTTCGCGCGCCGTCAGTTCGGGCTTTTGCATCAATGCGCCAGGCTTGACGTTCTGCGGGTCGGCAATCCAGCGATTGAGATTGAGCGCGTCATTGGGCAGCGTGCCCGCGGCGATCGTGTGCCGCTCCATCAGATGGCTGAGATCCGGTCCCAGCATGCCCGCCGCATCGGTGCCGCGCACCGCATGACACGCGCCGCAATGCATTGTGAAATTCGCAAGTCCGGCCCATTGCATGCCGTTGGCGGGGCGCGGCGGCGATTGCATCTGGCGCCGCCGCCACGCGGCGAAATCTGCAGGCGACTGCGCAACGACGAGCAGCCCCATCTTCGCATGCTGCACGCCGCAATATTCCGTGCATTGGCCGCGATAGATGCCGGGCTTGTGCGCCTCCAGCCATGTTTCGTTGGTCTGACCGGGGATCGCGTCGGTCTTTCCGCCGAGCGCCGGCACCCAGAAGGAATGGATCACATCCGCGCCCTTCAGCTCGAAGCGCACCGGCTGGCCGGTGGGGATATGGATTTCGTTGGCCGTCGTGAAGATCTGCGACGGATCGTTGCTCAGATAGCGAACCTGCCACCACCATTGATGACCCGTCACTTCCACCGTGAGCGCGGGTTTCGTCGCCGGCGAATAAATCCGCGCAAGCACCGTCATCGTCCAGACGACGGTGAAGAGCAGAACCAGCGACGAAATCCCGACGCCGATCCAGATCCAGCTCAGGCCATCGACTTTTTCGTCCACGGCAAGCCGCGTTCCCGGCGGGGGCGCGTTGACGCCGGGCCGATGCCACACCGCGCCGGCGAGCAGCGCGGCGATTATCGCGACGACGGCAATCGAGATTCCCAGCACACCCCATGTGAGCGGAAGCACGCTGTCGGCGTTGTCGCCGGCCGATGTGAGATAAGTGAGTGGTGCATCCGCATAGGCTGCGGTGGCGAAGAGTGCTGCACCGCAAAAAGAAGAAAAAGAAAAGAGTTGTTGCCTGTGAAACCGCAACAGAATTTCCCCTTGTCCCAGCAGCCACGAACGTGTCTGCCCGACTATCAAATGCGTTTGTGGGGAATTCGATCCGTGAAAATGCGCGTGCGGGATGCTTTGTCGCAGCCCCACACCGTTTTGTGCGGTCGCCAACGATGCGGGCGCACTATTAGAAATCAAGACGCGCAACCCACCCGCAAGGTTGCGGCAATGCATTTCACTGCATCGATTTCAGTTCTTTCCGCAGTGACTTCACGTCCTGCGCCGTCACCGGCTGCGCCTTGTTGCCCCAGGAATTGCGGATATAGGTCGCCACGGCCGCGAGGTCCTTGTTGCTCAACACAGGAAACGCCGGCATGGAATATCCGCCGCCATTATTTCCCGTCGCCGTCGCGCCGCGCAGAATGATGCGCAGCACCGTGGTCGGATTTCGTGATTGCACCAGCGTGTTCTTCGCCAGCGAGGGATAGTCCTTGGTGTCGCCTTCGTGGCAGACCGCGCAGCGATTGACGAAGATCGTCTGGCCGCGCGCCATCTGCGCCTTGTCCGGCGCGTCCGGCGTTTGCTGCGGGCGCTTGGGCAAGGATTTCAGATAGACCGCGATCGCATGCAGGTCCGCGTCCTTCATGCGGCTCGTGGAATCCACGATCACCGGCCGCATAGCACCCGCGACCCAGGAATGGGAATTGCGCCCGGTCTTCAGGAACTGAACGATGTCGCCGGTGGACCAATTGCCCAATCCATCCGGCGCATTGCCGGAAAGGTTCGGCGCGAACCAGCCATCCGCCGTATAGCCATCCAGCGTGTCGCCGGACTTGTCGGCGAACAGGAAGTTCTTGGGCGTGTGGCAGCCGCCGCAATGGGCAATGCCTTTCACCAGCTCCGCACCGCGATTCCATTCCGCGGACTTCGAGGAATCGCGGTGGAAAGGCTTCTGGTCCAGGAACAGCAGATTCCACGCGATCATGCCCGCGCGGATGTTCGCGGGAAATATCAGCTGGTTGTGCGGCGGCCGGTAGTGAACCGGTTTGACGGTTTTCAGATAGGCGAAGATCGCGTCGGTATCGGCGCGGTCAAGCTGCGTGAAATAGGCGTAAGGAAACGCCGGATAAAGATGATGCCCGTCGGCGGCGATGCCGCTGTTCATGGCGCGATGGAACTGATCGGCCGTCCACGTTCCGATGCCCGTCTCGCGATCCGGTGTGATGTTGGAGGAATAGACGGTGCCGAGCCCCGCATGCAGCGGATAACCGCCGGCGAATTTCGCGGCCCCCGCATGTTTCGCGGTGTGACAGGCCACGCAATCGCCCATCGTCGCCAGATAACGCCCACGCGCGACTTGCGCGCCATCCGCTGCATGCGCGAGAGCGCCGCTCAACGCGCAAGCAAGTGCGACGAGCAAAGCGCGAGATATGAAGTGCCGCCAAACCACGCTTTGCAAATGCCCGCGCGCTGCAATTGTTCCGGCATGCGACCGCAACGCACGGTGTCGCTGCAGCCCGCGCAGCTTAAGGCTGCCCGCCACCGCCAGCCGCGCCGTAGATGTGGCCCGTCGTGTAACTCGCATCGCTGGCGGCGAGCTGCACGTAGATGGAGGCAAGCTCCGCCGGCTGGCCGGGACGGCCCATCGGCGTCTGGCTGCCGAACTGCTCCAGCTTTTCCATCGATGCGCCGCCGGAGACCTGCAGCGGCGTCCAGATCGGGCCGGGTGCCACGCCGTTAACGCGAATGCCCTTCGGCCCAAGCTGTTTCGCCAGCGACTTCACATAGTTCATCGTCGCGGCCTTGGTCTGCGCGTAGTCGTAGAGATCGGGTGACGGATCGTAAGCCTGCTCCGATGCCGTGCCGATGATCACCGCGCCGGGCTTCAGGTGCGGCAGCGCGGCCTTGATGATCCAGAACGGCGCGTAGATGTTCGTCTTCATCGTGGCATCGAAATTTTCGCTGGAAATGTCGAGAATGGAGTCATGCGCCTGCTGGCGCGCGGCATTGCTGACAAGGATGTCCAACCCGCCCAGCGCGCTGATGGCTTTCGTCACCAGCTCCTTGCAGAAATTTTCGTCGCGCAGGTCGCCGGGGATCGCCACGCCCTTGCGTCCCGCTTCTTCGATCAGCTTGATGACCTGACGCGCATCCTTCTCTTCGTTGGGATGATAGTTGATCGCGACATCGGCGCCTTCGCGCGCATAGGCGATGGCGCAGGCGCGGCCCATACCGGAATCGCCGCCGGTGATCAGCGCCTTCTTGCCGTCGAGGCGGCCGGAACCCTTGTAGCTTGCCTCGCCATGATCCGGCGGCGGCTCCATCTCGCAGGCAAGGCCCGGCCAGGGTTGCGACTGCTTCTGGAACGGCGGCTTGGGATATTTCTCTGTCGGGTCAGTTGCCACGGGCCATCTCCTGCATCTTGTGTGCAGGAAACGCTTGCGGCACCGCGTTGTTTCCGCGCCGCGCCGCGGCCCGTCGAAATTGTGTCGTCCGGCTCAGAGTTCCATCGTCAATAGACGACGACGCTGCGGATGGATTCGCCCTTCGTCATCAGGTCGAAGGCGTCGTTGATCTTTTCCAGCGGCATCACATGGGTGATGAGGTCGTCGATGTTGATCTTCCTGTCCATGTACCAGTCGACGATGTGCGGAACGTCGGTGCGGCCGCGCGCGCCGCCGAAGGCCGAGCCGATCCAGCGCCGCCCGGTGACAAGCTGAAACGGCCGCGTGGAAATCTCCTGCCCTGCGCCCGCCACGCCGATGATGGTCGAAACACCCCATCCGCGATGGCAGCACTCCAGCGCCTGTCGCATCAAGGTGGTGTTGCCCACGCATTCGAAGCTGTAATCCGCGCCGCCACCGGTCAATTCCACCAGATGGGCGACAAGATCGCCCTGCACTTCTTTCGGGTTGACGAAATGCGTCATGCCGAACTGGCGCGCCAGATTTTCGCGCGCGGGATTGATGTCGACACCGACGATCTTGTCCGCGCCAACCATCTTCGCGCCCTGAATGACATTGAGGCCGATGCCGCCGAGGCCGAACACGACCACATTCGCGCCGGCTTCGACTTTGGCGGTGTAGATCACCGCGCCGATGCCGGTGGTCACGCCGCAGCCGATGTAGCAGATCTTGTCGAACGGCGCGTCGTCGCGAACTTTCGCCACCGCGATCTCCGGCATCACCGTAAAGTTCGAGAACGTCGAACAGCCCATATAGTGATAGATCGGCTTGCCGTTCTTGGAGAACCGTGAGGTGCCGTCCGGCATCAGGCCCTTGCCCTGCGTCGCGCGGATGGACGTGCACAAATTCGTCTTGTGGCTCGTGCAGCTTTTGCACTCGCGGCATTCGGGCGTGTAGAGCGGAATGACGTGATCGCCCTTCTTCAGGCTCTTCACGCCGGGACCCACATCCACCACAACGCCCGCGCCTTCATGGCCTAGGATCGCGGGGAAGATGCCTTCGGGATCGGCGCCGGAGAGCGTGAACTTGTCGGTGTGGCAGATGCCCGTCGCCTTGATCTCGATGAGCACTTCGCCGGCCTTGGGGCCCTCGAGCTGCACCGTCTCAATCGAAAGAGGCTTGCCCGCTTCCCAGGCCACCGCCGCGCGCACATCCATGACCGCATTCCTCGATTCCGCTTCGGGGCGTATCTCTAGCGGAACCCGGCAGGCGAGCCTATCTCTCTTTCATGCCGCGGCGGAAAACATCCGTGATCGGTTCGGTGAGATAATCGAGCGCCGTGCGCGAGCCGGTGTTCAGCGCCACTTCCACCGGCAATCCCGGCATCAGTTTCACATCCGGATAAGCGGCGAGCGGCGCGCGATCCACCGTGATGCTGACGGTAAAGTAAGCCTGCCCCGAACGCTGGTCCACCTGCCGGTCTGCCGAGATGGTGCGCACGATGCCGGTGATCATGGGCAGGCGCCGTCCCTGATAGGCGCTGAGATTGACCTTCGCGCCCATGCCGATGCGCACGCTGTCCGCATCTTCCGGCCGCACATGCGCTTCCACTTCCAGCGCATCTCTCTGCGGAACGATATCCATGATGGGATCGCCCGGCCGGATCACCTGCCCGTTGGTATGAACGGTCAGGTTCGCCACCTTGCCGGCATTGGGCGCGCGCACGGTGAGGCGCGCCAGCACGTCGCGCGCCGCCTGTATGCGATCAATCAGGTCGAAATGCTTGGTCTGCACGTCGCGCAGATCTTTCACGACGTCGCTGAGCGTCTGGTTCTTCAGATTCATGATCTGCAGCTTGTTCTCGCCGGAGGAAAGCTCGGTCTGCGCGATCTTCTCCGTCAACTGCCCGGATTGTCCCGCGAGGTCCGCGGACTGCCGCTGCAGCGCCAGAAGCCGCGGCAAGGTCGACAAGCCCTTGTCGTAGAGTTCCTGTACGCCGGAAATTTCCCGCGCGATGAGCGAAAGCTGCTTTTCGACGGAAGCCTGTTCCTTCCGCAGGCCCGCGATGATCGCGTCGTTCTCTTCGGTGCGCTTGGACAGGATGTCGATCTGCTGCGCGAGCGTATCGCGCCGCGCGTCGAACGCATGCTGTTCGCCCAGCATCGCCTGCGCGACGGCGGGATCGGCCGCGCGCTGCTGCAGATCCGGCGGAAAGGCGATGGTCTGCTTGCCGTCGCGTTCGGCGGTTAGGCGCGCTTCCTGCGCCGCAAGCGCGTCGTTCTCGTCCATCAACGATTTGAGCGCGGCTTTCGCCTGCGTATCGTCCAGCCGCACGAGCACCTGACCGGTCCTGACGCTCTGCCCGTCCTTCACATAGATATTGCGAACGATGCCGCCTTCGAGGTGCTGGATCGATTTCACATGGCTGGCGACGACGAGCACGCCGGGCGCAAGGATGGCGCTGCTCAGCGGCGCGAAGGCGCCCCATCCGAAAATGCAGACGATGAAGGCCAGAACGATCAGCCGGCCGGTTCCCACCAGCCGCCGGCCGCTCATGAACGCGATGTCGGGCTCGGCGGGATCTTCGATCGGCGAAAGCGCCTCGCGCGCCCAGCGAAACGCCGTCACCGCATCGCGCTTGATGCCCGTCCAGCTCAGGTTCCGAAGCCAGAGCAGCACGACCGAGATCGAGTCCGCGATCGTGCCGCCCGTGCTGCGCGGCGATGTCTCGGGCGCGCTCACGGCTGTCCTCCCGGCGTCAGGGGAAGCACGTTCGCCGATCTTTCGCCGGCGCGCCGCGCAAAGGTGTTCAGCACCTCGGTGCGCGGGCCGAACACGTCCATCATACCGTTCGCCCGCAAGGCCAGCATCTTGTCCACGTTCTGCAGGATGCTGGGCCGGTGCGCCACGATGACGACGGTCACGCCATCGCGCTTCAGGCCCGCCATGGCCTGCATCAGGGCATCTTCGCCGAAGCTGTCCAGATTGGCGTTGGGCTCGTCCAGCACCACGAGCTTCGGATCGCCGTAAAGCGCCCGCGCGATTCCGATGCGCTGGCTTTGCCCACCGGACAGCGCATGGCCGTATGCGCCCACTTCGGTGTCGTAGCCCTTGGGCAGGTTCAGGATCATCTCATGCGCGCCGGCCCGCTGCGCCGCGCGCACGATGGATTGCGGATCGCCATCGGTCATGCGCGCGATGTTCTCGCGCACGGTGCCGGAAAACAGTTCAACGTCCTGCGGCAGATAACCGATGAAGCGGCTGAGTTCGGTGCGCGGCCAGGCATAGATGTCCGCGTCGGAGAGCCGAACCCGGCCCGCGGTGCAGGGCCATGCGCCGACAAGCAGCCTGAGCAGCGTGGATTTGCCCGATGCCGAGGGGCCGATCACGCCCAGCGATTCACCGGCGGCGAGTTCGAACGATATGCCCGACAGCACCGGCTTGCGCGTCGCCGGAACGACGTAATGCACGCCGCTCAGTTCGAGCTTGCCGCTGGGCGCGGGCAGGCTCATGCCCTCGTCGCGCCTGGGCGCGGACTGCAGCAAGCTGTCGAGCCGCGCGCGCGCCAGCCGAACCGCCACGATGCTTTTCCAGACGGCGACCAGCGACTCGATCGGAGCAAGCGCGCGCGCGCCGATGATGGAGGCGGCGATCATGATGCCGCCGGTCGCCTGGAAGTTCAGGATCAGCAGCGCGCCGGCGCCAAGAAGGAAGATCTGGATGAGCAGACGCACGCCGCGCGACAGCGACGACAGCTTGCTGTCGCGATCAGAAGCCGTCGTTCCGGCCGACAGCGATTCCAGCCATTGGCGGCGCCATCGCGCGACGAAGGCGCTGGACATGCCCATGCCCTCCAGCACGTCGGCATTGCGCAGGCCGTCTTCCACGAATTCATGCGCCCGTGCCGACTGGCCGAGGGAGCGCACGAGCAACGGATCGGTCGTGCGCTGGTTGGCGATCGCGATGACGATGAGGATCGCGCCGCCCACGACCACGATGCCCAGAAAGAGCGGATGTATGAGAAGCAGCACGATCAGGTAGACGATGATGAACGGCCCGTCGAGCAGCGAGGCGAAGGCCGAACTCGCTACGAAATTGCGGATCGTCTCGACATCGCGGATGCCGGTGCGCACCTGCACGCCGCCCGTTTGCGATGTCGTTGCGACCATCGCGCGCAAGACCCGGCGCGACAGCCGCTCGGCCACGCGCATGCCGGCGCGCATCAGGATGCGCTGGCGCAGCGAGTCCAGCACGCCGAACACCGCGATCGCCACCACGGCGATGATGGTGAGAAGCAGCAGGGTTTCGATGCTGCGGCTGGACAGCACCCGGTCGTAAACCTCCAGCATGTAAAAAGAAGTCGTCAGCGCCAGCAGGCTCATGGCGGCGCTGAAGAGAAATGCGGAAGCGAAGAGCGGCTTGTTCGCGGCAAATGCCGCCCGAACGGAATCGGCGTCCTCGGCGGGAGCGCGGCCAGCGTTACTCATGTCTCACTCATCACGGCCGATCCGGCGTCTGCGCTTTTATTATAGGGCTTTGGTGCGAGAAGCCATGCGCGTCGAATGGTGAACGGGAGCCGCGCCTTCGCTGAAAACGCACAATGCCCGCGGTGGCGATGGCTTGCGCCAGTTCCTTGGGGCGATCCCCCTCTCATCAAACCCTTACAATAAATGTTCCTATTTCGCGGACTAATTACTTGACGACCCTTACGCTGGGGGTGTACAAAACTCCCAACTCTGGAATTGCGCCCAAACCGAAGCCGCCCGCGAAAGCCGGCGGTTTTTCTGCGTTTTGGACGGAAGGAAAAAGCTCACGCGGAGGCGCGGAGCCGCGGAGAAGAAAAAAGCTTTCGGCGCGCTTTGCGCGCCAATCATCTGACAGCACGGGCGCCTGGCCTCGGAGAAGAACTCCGCGCCTCCGCGTCTCCGCGCCTCCGCGTGAAAAGGATTCCAATGCACGATCAAAGCGTTGAACGAAAAACACAGGGGGGACCCCACCCCCCTCCCGCTTTTTTTCCATTCAAATGCGCTCGCGACCGCACAGACACAACATCTGCGATTTCAAAACGAGGCCCCGAAAATTTGACATCAACCTCAAGGCGATTGTCGCGCCGGATCAAGCGCTTGATCGAAATCGCAGAAAATTCGCGAGCAAAATCAGTAAGCGAATTTCGTCGATGGAGAATGGTGGGCCCGGTAGGATTCGAACCTACGACCAAGCCGTTATGAGCGGCCGGCTCTAACCAGGCTGAGCTACAGGCCCCACCGGGGCGGCTTCTAGCGGATTTGTCCGCCACTTGCACCCCTTCACCGCCATGTGATCCTGCCGGTCACACGATCTATCATCGGACACCGCGCCGCCGCTTTTTCGCCGCAGGCTCCGGCGAGCGTGGCGATGAACTTTCGGGGAGTATCGAATGGGCACGACCAACAACCTGCTGCCGCGCGCCGCGGCGCTTCTTGCCGCCGGATTGGCGCTCGCCTTTATCGGCGCGTCCTCCGCCACCGCCGCGGATAACGAGCCCTTGCGCCAGATCACCGTCACCGGCGAAGGCGAAGTCCATGCCACGCCGGACCAGGCGATGCTGTCCGCCGGCGTCGTCACCACCGCGCGAACTGCCGCGGCCGCGCTCTCAAACAATTCCAGGGCGATGAACCAGGTGTTCGCCGCACTCAAGCGCGCCGGCGTCGCCGACAAGGACATGCAGACGTCGAACTTCTCGGTCCAGCCGCAATACGCAACCGACAAGAACGGCAACACGCTGCAGAACATCACCGGCTATCAGGTTTCCAACACTGTGAGCGTGCGCGTGAACGATCTGGAGAAGGTTGGCCCCACGCTGGACGCGCTGGTGTCGTCCGGCGCGAACTCCATCGGCGACATCGCCTTCACGATCAAGGATCCGAAGCCGCTGATGATGCAGGCGCGTGCGGATGCCGTGGCCGATGCAACCGCCCGCGCGCAAACACTGGCGCGCGCCGCCGGTGTCACGCTGGGGCCCATCGTCTCCATCAGCGAGAGCGGATATTCGCCGCCGCGCCCGATGTATCGCATGGCCGCCATGGCCGGGGCGCCCGCACCCACACCGATCGCCGCCGGCGAACAATCGGTAACAGCAGGCGTCAGCATCACCTGGTCGATCCGCTAGCGGATCGCACTGCGAGGGCGGGGCGGAAAGCCTCGCCCCTTGCCATCGGGCGGCATTCCCCCTTAGTGACTGTCATTGAACTGTCACAATCGGGAAACGCCCATGTTCCGCTGGTTTCAGGCCCTGATGCCGCGTGAAGACCGCTTCTTCGCGCTGTTCAACAAGCACGCGGAAGTTCTGGTCTCCGGCGCCGAAGCGATGCGCGAATTGCTCAAGGGCGGCAACGGCGTGGAAGACGCCGCCCGCCGCGTCATGGCCTTCGAAACACAGGCCGACGCCATCGCGCGCGACGTGCTGCTCCTCGTGCGGCGCACTTTCATCACGCCGTTCGACCGCGGCGACATCAAGGACCTGATCAACACGCTCGATGACACCATCGACCAGATGCAGAAGACGGCCAAAGCCGTGCTGCTGTTCGAAGTGCGCGAAATCGAGCCGGAAATGTCCCAGATGGGAGATGAGATCGTTCAGGCCGCAAGGCTCACCGTGGAAGCGGTGAAGCTCCTGGGTTCGCTGCGGGAAAACTCCGCGCGCCTAAACGCCATCACCGAGGAGATCATCCGCCTCGAAGACGATTCCGACACGCTGAACGACAAGGGGATCAAGGCGCTGTTTCAGCGGCACAAGGCCGGTAACGCGATGGGCTACATCATCGGCGTGGAGATCTATGACCATCTCGAAAAGGTCATGGACCGCTTCGAGGACGTCGCCAATCGCATCAGCGGCATCGTGATCGAGCAGGTCTGACGGATGTTGCTGCTGGCCGGGCTCGTCGCCGTCGCCCTCATCTTCGACTTCATGAACGGCCGCAACGACGCGGCCAATTCCATCGCCACCATCGTTTCCACCCGCGTGCTGTCGCCGCGCTATGCGGTAGCATGGGCCGCGTTCTTCAACTTTGTCGCGTTCCTCGTATTCGGGCTGCATGTCGCGAGCACGGTGGGCACGGGCATCGTCGCGCCGAGCACGATCAACGACCAGGTGATCTTCGGCGCGCTGATCGGCGCTATCGCCTGGCAGGTGGTCACGGGCTATTTCGGCATTCCGTCCAGCTCGTCGCATGCCCTGATCGGCGGCCTCGTCGGCGCCGGCGTGTCGCATGGCGGTGTCGGCGTGATCGTCTGGACGGGCCTTGGCAAGACGATCGTCGCCATCGTCGTGTCGCCGGCCTTCGGCGCCACGCTGGCGCTGCTGCTGATGCTGATCGTGTCGTGGAGCTTTCTGCGCGCGGCGCCGGCCCGCGTGGACGGAATATTCCGCCATGTGCAGTTCCTGTCCGCGTCGCTTCTGTCGCTCGGCCATGGCGGCAACGATGCGCAAAAGACGATGGGCATCATCACCGCTCTGCTATTCGCGCACGGCGCGTTGACGGGCGAATTTCACGTGCCCTTCTGGGTCGTGCTGAGCTGTAACGGCGCGATGGCGCTGGGCACACTGCTTGGCGGATGGCGAATTGTGCGTACCATGGGTTCGCGAATCACCCGGCTCACGCCGGTTCAAGGTGTCTGCGCGGAAACGGCGGGCTCGGTAACCTTGTTTGTGGCGACCTGGCTCGGCATTCCGGTATCCACCACCCACACGATCACCGGTTCGATCGTGGGCGTGGGGGCGGCGCGCAGGGCCTCGGCCGTGCGCTGGAACGTTGCGCAACGGATTGTTATCGCGTGGGTGGTTACGATGCCCGCCGCCGGAGTTATGGGAGCGTTAGCGTATTATGCGTTCGGTGCGTTCCAGTAGCGTTCGTTCCGTGGCCGCGCCCGCAAGGCGGGCCGCGGTGCAGTATGCGGCGCTGCCCTATCGCGAAAGCGCGGACGGGCTGGAATTCCTGCTCATCACCACACGCCGCACGCGCCGCTGGATCGTTCCCAAAGGCTGGCCGATGGACGGCCGCACGCCACATGCCGCCGCCGCGCGCGAAGCACTGGAAGAAGCCGGCGTCTGCGGCGAGGTCTGCGAAACGGCAATCGGCTTCTATCGCTATTACAAGGAGCGCAAGTCCGGCGAGCAGGTGCCCTGCAAGGTCGAAGTCTTCGCGCTGAAGGTCACCCAGCAGCGCAAGACCTGGGCCGAGAAAGACGTGCGCGAGTTGCGCTGGTGTTCGCTCGCCGAAGCGCTGGCCTGCGTCGGCGAACCGGGCTTGCGCCAGATCATCAACCGCTTCGCCACCGCGCGCGGGAAATAACCGCTACTTCAGATTCTGCATCAAGCGCATATAGAACGCGACGGCCGGGCCGATATCGCCAATGGCCAGGCGCTCATTGGTGCCGTGCACGCGGCTCATGTCGTCCGGCCCCATGTGAAACGGATCGAGGCGATAGACATCATCCGCGATGGGCAGATAGCGCCGCGAGTCCGTTGCGCCCGTGGTGACGATAGGCGCGACGGGAATGCCGTTGAACGTGTCGCGGATGGCCTGAACCACGAACGCGCCATTGGCATCGTGCAGATCGGAAATCTTGGAGGCCTCGTCCTGCGTTTCGGTCAGCGCGCGAACATCCACGCGCGGATCGTCGACCGCCTTGCGCACATGCGCGATCGCGCTCTGGATTGTATCGCGCTGATGCAGGCGGAAGTTGATCGTTGCGACAGCCTGCGGCGGCAGCACATTGTCCTTCACGCCGCCGGAGATCATGGTCGGCGAAATGGTGGTGTGCATCATCGCCGCCGTTTCCGGCTTGCTCTCCAGCATGTTGGAAACGATCGGGCCGGTGAGCCACAGATTGGAGAGAACCATCTTCTGGAAATACGGCATGTAGGGCGCGAGCACCTTGAACTGCTCGCGCTGCACATTGTCGATTCCGGACGCGAACGGATGATTGACGACCTTCAGCACGGCGGTGGAGAGCCGCGCGATGGCAAGGTCGTGCGTCGGGCGCGAGGAATGGCCGCCGGTACCATGCGCGACCAGCTGCAAGGTAAGATAGCCCTTCTCCGCCACGGCCACGAATGCCACCGGCTGCTGCACACCGGGGAACGGTTCGTCGAAGATGGCGCCGCCCTCGTCCAGCACCCAGGCGAAATGCATATGGCGCGCCGCCAGGATCTTGGCGATCTGGGCATTGCCCTGATTGCCACCGACTTCTTCATCCTGCCCGAACGCGAACATGATGGTGCGTTCCGGCGTGAAGCCGGATTGCGCCAGCCGCTCCGCCGCGTCCAGAAGGGTGATGAGGCAGCCCTTGTCGTCGATAGCGCCTCGGCCCCACACGAAACCATCGGCGATGTCGCCGCCGAACGGATCGTGCGACCAGTCCTTCGCCGTGCCGGGTACGACGGGAACGACGTCCATATGCGCCATCAGCAGGATGGGCTTGGCGTTCGGGTTCTTGCCCTTCCAGGTGAAGAGAAGGCTCTTGCCGATGATCTCGCGCGTCGCGGCGCGATGGAACACCGGATAGGTCTGTTCCATCCACGCCCGAAAAGCATCGAGCTGCGCGTTCTTCTGATCGTCGTAAACGCCGTTTCCATAAGAGATCGTCTTGAAGCGGATCGCGGCAGCCAGGTGCTTGACCACGTCCATGGAATTGACGCTGATCGGCGGCGGCGAAGCTTCCAGCGGCGGCGGCGAGGCGACGAGTGCGGTGCGCACCAGCACGATAGCAACAAGAATGACCACCACGGCCGCGATGCCGAGCAAAATGCGTTTCACGGAATTCCCCTTGCGATCACCTGTAACCCCGCCCATTTATTAGCATCCTGTGCGGCGCGCGGCACAATAAATTGCAGGATTGAAGGAATCAGAATGGCGACGAACCCCTTTTTCGAGACCTGGGACACTCCGTTTTCGGTGCCGCCATTCGCCGCAATCCGCCCCGAGCATTTCTGGCCGGCTTACGAAAGAGGCTTCGCCGAACATGCCACTGAAATCGCCCGCATCGCGTCGAACCCGGACGCCCCGAGTTTCGAGAACACCATAGTTGCGCTGGAAACGTCCGGCCGCATGCTGTCGCGCATCGATCAGGTGTTCTTCAATCTCGCCTCGTCGGACACCAACGACGAACTGCAAGCCATAGAGCGCGAGCTGGCGCCGCTCCATGCACGGCACTGGAACGCGATCCATCTCAACGCCGATCTGTTCCGGCGCATCGACGCGGTGTTCGCGCGACGCGCCGAATTGGGTCTCGATGCGGAAGAGATGCGCGTGCTGGAGCGATACCATCTGGATTTCCTGCGCGCCGGCGCGAAGCTTGAAGGCGCGCCGCGGGAGCGATACGCCGCGATCGGCGAGAAGCTCGCAGAGCTCGGCACGCAGTTCGGCCAGAATGTCCTCGCCGACGAACAGGAATTCCTCCTGCCGCTGCAGGAGGCCGACATGGAGGGCCTTCCGGAATTCGCGCGCGATGCGGCGGCCGCGCTCGCTAAGGAGCGCAGGGTGGATGCACCTTACGCCGTGACCACATCGCGCTCCAGCGCGGAGCCTTTCCTGCAATTTTCCGCGCGGCGCGATCTGCGCGAGAGCGTGCTGAAAGCACTGGAAGCACGCGGCAACCGGGGCAATGCGCACGACAACAAGATGCTGCTCGCCGAGATCGTGAAGCTGCGCGCGGAAAAGGCGAAGCTTCTGGGCTACGCAACCTTCGCCGATTACCGCCTCGACGACACAATGGCGTGCACGCCAGACAATGCGCGCATCCTTCTGGATCAGGTATGGACCGCCGCGCGAAGCCGCGCACTGGAAGAACGCGACGACCTGCAGGCGGTCATCGCGGAAGAAGGTGCCAACTTCCCGCTCGCGGCGTGGGACTGGCGCTATTACGCCGAGAAGCTGCGCAAGGAGCGCTACGATTTCGACGAAGCCGAGCTTATTCCCTATCTACAGCTCGACCGGATGATCGAGGCGGCGTTCTACACCGCGCATCGCCTGTTCGGCCTGGATTTTCAGGAGCGCAGGGATCTGCCGGTCTATCATCCGGACGTGCGCGTGTGGCAGGTATCGCGCAACGGTGAGCATGTTGGGTTGTTCTACGGCGATTATTTCGCCCGCCCCTCCAAGCGGGGCGGTGCATGGATGAGTTCTTTCCGCGATCAGGAGAATGTGGAGGGCAAGATCACGCCCGTCATCATCAACACCTGCAATTTCCCGAAGTCCGATCCGGCTTTGCTCAGCTTCGACGACGCCCGCACCCTGTTTCATGAATTCGGCCACGCGATGCACGGCATGTTGTCGAATGTCCGCTTCCTGCGCCTGTCGGGCACCAATGTGGCGCGCGACTTCGTGGAGCTGCCTTCGCAGATATTCGAGCATTGGCTGGAAGAACCCGAGGTGCTGGAAAAATTCGCCGTGCATGTCGAAACGGGAAAGCCGATCCCGAAGGCGCTGGTGCAGAAGCTCGTGGCGGCGCGCAATTTCAACCAGGGTTTCGAAACAGTGCAGTTCCTGGGCTCGGCGCTGGTAGATCTGGATATTCACGGACTGGAGAAGCCCGGCGACATCGACATAACGCCGTTCGAGGCGCAATCGATGTCGCGCATCGGCATGCCGGCGGAAGTGGGCATGCGCCATCGGCCAACGCATTTCCTCCACATCTTCGACGGCGACGGCTATGCCGCCGGCTACTACTCCTACATGTGGGCCGAAGTTCTGGACGCGGACGGTTTTCGCGCCTTCAAGGATGCGGGAAATGCCTTCGACGCGCCGACTGCGAAACGGCTATACGAGTACATCTATTCGGCGGGCGGAACGCGCGACTACGCGGAGGCTTATCGCCTCTTTCGCGGACGCGATCCGCAGATCGACGCGCTGCTTGAAGGGCGCGGCCTCAAGGCCGCCTAGCGTTCGGCGACTTCGCGCGATTGCTTGCCCGGCGTCAGCACGCGGTCGATGACCTGCAGCACGCCGTTTTTCTGCTGGATGTCGTAGATGGCGATGTCTGCCATTGCGCCGTTTTCGTCCATCAGCATGATGTTGGTCGGGCCATTCAGGCTGGCCGTGATCGTACCGCCTTCCAGCGTGCGAAGCTTGGCGCGACCGCCCTGTTCGTTGATGAGCTGCAGCAGTTTGGTGGAGCTGTAGCGGCCCTTCACGATCAGATACCGCGCGTTCTTGCGGGCAGACTTCATCAGCGCGGCCGTCTTGTCCGTGCCCATCGCGGCGTAGGCGCTGTCGGTCGGCGCGAACACAGTGTAGTCACCGCTGCCGTTCAACGTGTCCGAAATCCCGGCCGCCTTCACTTCCGATACGAAGGTCGCGTGCTCGGGGGACTTGGTGGCGTTGGCCCAGATGCTTTCGTTCGGCAGCATCGCCGCGCCGGCGATCATGGGGTTGGAAACGTCGAGTTGCATGGCCGGGGCCGCGCTGGTCATGGAGGTGACCGCGCCGGACCCCGCGCCGATTGCGATTGCCGTTGCTGCTGCTGCGATTGCCAGATGATGCATGTTGGAACCCTTTCGCGGGGTTCAGCCCCGCCCAAGCCTTCCAAGCGTTAATGTGGCAGTCACATGGCTAGTTCCGCCGCGAATGCAAAGACTCGCATTGGAAACCGATTTTCAGAAAGTAGCGCTACCTGACGGTGTCCCGATCCGGGAACTCAACTGTCCATGCTGGACTGCGGATTGCCGATGACGCTCAAGAATTCCCGCCGCGTAAGGGGATTCTTGCGAAATTCACCATGCATGGTCGATGTGACCATCGTCACACCGGTCTTGTGCACGCCGCGCGTGGTCATGCACTGATGGCTTGCTTCGATCACCACCGCCACGCCCTTGGGTTGAAGCACCGTGTCGATGCAATGGGCGATCTGCGCGCACATCTTCTCCTGTACCTGCAGGCGGCGGGCATAGGCTTCCACGACGCGCGCCAGCTTGGAGATGCCGACGACCTTGTTGTTGGGCAGGTAGCCCACATGCGCGCGGCCGATGATCGGCGCCAGGTGATGTTCGCAATGGGATTCGAAGCGGATGTCCTTGAGCACGATCATGTCGTCATAGCCTTCGACTTCCTCGAAGGTGCGCGCCAGATAGGATTCCGGGTCCTGCTCGTAGCCGGAGAACCAGTCTTCGAATGCGCGGGCCACGCGCGCGGGCGTGTCGATCAAGCCTTCCCGCGTCGGATCGTCGCCGGCCCAGCGCAGCAAGGTGCGCACCGCCTTTTCCGCCTCGTCGCGCGACGGGCGCGGGTCCGCTGGCGTCGCCTGTTTCGCGTGATAGGAGGAAGGTTTTTTCACTTCGGACATGGTCATGCTCATTCAATGCCTGTTGAGGCATTTACGACAGATGGAATGTACTGGATCAACCGCAGGTTTCGTGCGGTCTAATGAACCTGGCGCCGCTCATGCGGGCTTTCGAGCACAAAACCCGGGATTTCCGCCTCGAAATCCTCGCCGGTCGAAGCCCGCATGAGATAGCGGCCTTCCATGGCGCCCGACGCCGTCGGAAGTGGACAGCCGCTGGTATATTCGAATTTCTGCCCCGGCGGGATGACCGGCTGCGCGCCGACAACGCCGGGTCCGCGCACTTCCTGCACATGTCCCTCGGCATCGGTGATGTGCAAGTAGCGCGACATGAGTTGCACCGTCTCGTAACCGGTGTTCTCGATGATGACGGTGTAGGACCACAGATAGCGGCGCTCGCTGGGATCGGATTGATCGTCCAGGAATGCCGGTCTGACTGCGACCCGAATGCCCCGCGTGACCCGCTCGTACATGCCGGGATTATGGGAGGTGAGTCCGCTCGAGGGCAAGAGTTGTGGTTAGTGCAGGGTTAATATCGCTCAGCCCGGTGGCTCGACAGTCACGGCGGTGGTCACGGAATTGGCGATAAAGCAGCCTTCATGTGCCTGATGGTGGAAGTCGGCGAGCATTTCTTGCGTCACGTTCGCGCCATCCGCAAAGCGCACGACCGGGTGGAGGACCACGCGCGTGATCTGCATCCTGCCGTTGGCGCCTTTCTCCATGTGGCCGACCGCAGCGTCGTCATAAGCCTCGACCGTGAGTTTCTTGAGCGCACAAATAGCGAGGAAGGTGAGCATGTGGCAGGACGAGAGGGAGGCCACGAAGGCTTCTTCCGGATCGACCCGGTCCGCATCGCCCTTGTAGGCCGGCGTCGCGGAAGCATTCAGCGTGATGTCGCCGTTCTTGAACACCATCTCGTGCGCGCGATTGTAGGAGGCATAAGTAAAATCGGCTGAGGTGCGCTTCCAGCGCACGCCGGCATGATGCTCCGACATGTCAAACTCCTTTAAGCGCCTGCTCGAGATCTTCGCAGAGATCTGCAGGATCCTCGAGGCCGACCGACAAGCGCAACAGCCCCGGGGTCACCCCGAGTTCCAGCCGCGCCTCGGGCTTCACCTTCTGGTGCGTGGTCGTCTCCGGGTGGGTCATGATGCTTTTGGCATCGCCCAGATTGTTGGACACGTCGATCAGCTGAAGTGCATTCTCCAGCCGGAAGGCGGCTGCCTTTCCGCCGTCAACCTCGAATGTCACCACGCCGCCGCCACCCGACATTTGTTCGCGCGCCAGCGCGGTCTGCGGATGATCGGCGCGGAAGGGATAGACTACGCGGCGGATTTTCTTCTGCGACGCCAGAAAGTCCGCAATGATTGCGGCGCCTTCGCAATGGGCGCGCATGCGCAGCTCGAGCGTTTCCAGGCTCTTCAGATGCAGCCACGCGTTGAAGGGGCTAATCGAAGGGCCGGTGTTGCGCAGGAAGGGCTGCAGGGGGTCTTTCAGGAAATCTTCCTTGCAGAGGATGACGCCGCCGAGCGCGCGGCCCTGCCCGTCAATATATTTTGTCGAACTGTGAACGACGACATGCGCGCCGAATTCCATCGGCCGCTGCAGCACCGGCGTCGCGAAAGCGTTGTCGACAACAAGCAACGCACCAGCCTTGTCCGCGAGCTTTGCGACGGCGCGCAAATCGACAATGGCAAGCGTCGGGTTGGCTGGCGTTTCGAGAAACAGGATTTTCGTGTTGGGCTTGATCGCCGCTTCCCACTGCGCGTTGTCCGTGCCGTCGACCAGCGTATTGGTGATGCCGAAGCGTGGAAGCACCTCTTCGATCACATAGCGGCAGGCGCCAAACATGGCGCGCGCGCCGACCACGTGATCGCCGGTGCGAAGCGCGCTCAGGAACACGGACGTGACAGCAGCCATGCCGCTCGCCGTGGCGCGCGCGACCGGTGCGCCTTCCAGCGCCGCCATGCGTTCCTCGAACATGCTGACAGTGGGATTGGCGTAACGACTATATTGATAACCGGGCGAGGCGCCGGTGAAGCGCGCTTCCGCCTCGTCGGCGGTCTCGTAGGCGTAGCCCGACGTCATGAAGAGCGCTTCGGCCGTTTCCTGAAACGGCGTGCGCATCTGGCCGCCGCGAACAGCCTGTGTTCGCGCACGCCATTTTCCGGGCTTTTTGTTCGTCGCCATGCGGGCATGTTGCGTGCTTGCCCGTGGGGGTCAAGCTGCTTAAGGTCGCGCCCGCATCCCAACAGACCTGCAGAATATGAACACCATCAGCCATCACGCGGCGCTCATTTACGTCATGGTCGTCGTCTCCGCCGCAGACGGCGTCATGAGCGAGCGCGAGCTCAAGGCCATCGGCAACATTGCCAAGACGCTTCCGGTCTTCCGCGACTTCGAGGAGCACCGCCTGCTGCCGGTCGCACAGGAGTGCGGCTCGATCCTGCAGGAAGAGGACGGCGCGGACGCGGTACTGGGGCTGATCAAGGAAGCCTTGCCCGATCATCTGGCCGAGACGGCCTATATGCTGGGGCTGGAAGTCGCCCTGTCGGACTCCCGCGTAATGCTGGAGGAAGTGCGGGTGCTGGAAGTGCTGCGCCGGGCCTTGCATATCGACCGCCTCACCTCCGCCGCCCTCGAGCGCGGCGCGCGCGCCCGCTACCAGATCGCCTGAGACGCCGGCATGAAGCGCCTGCTTCTCTTGCGTCATGCGAAAGCCGCGCAGGATGCGGGCGAAGGCGATCATGCCCGCCCGCTGGCCGATCGCGGCCGCAAGGATGCAGGCCATATGGGCCATGCCATGGACGTGCGTGGCTATCTTCCGGATTCCGTCATCTGCTCCACGTCGCATCGCACGACGCAAACGTGGGATTTGCTATCCGTCGAACTCGCCAAATCGCCGGCGATCGAATTCCGCAAGGAGCTTTATCTGGCTTCGCCGCGGCAGATCGTCGAACAGGTTCATCAGACAGGCGACGGCGTAAGATCGCTTATGGTGATCGGCCACAATCCCGGCATCCAGGAATGCGCCATTCGCCTGGCCCGCAGGCCGGTCTCGAAATCGGAAGCGCATAAACTTGAAGACATGCGCGAAAAATTTCCCACCTGCGCAGTGGCAATTCTCGATTTTGATACCGAGTCCTGGAGCGACGTCACGGGCGGAGGTATCCTGCTCGAATTCATCCGTCCGAGGGACTTGCGGGACTAGGCCAAACCCAATCGGACGAATTGCTCTTCCGGCGCGTCCACCGCTTTCATCGCAGCGCGAAGAGCGTCAACAATATCCGCTTCGCGGGCGGAGCCCGCGAGGTTCTCGCTTTCTTCCGGGTCGTTCCGAAGATCGTAAAGATGGTTTCCGGAAAAGCGCCGGCTCGCCCAGAAAGGCAATGCGTCGCTCGCATCCCACATCTGCCGGATGACGGGCACCTTGCTTCCCGGCATCCGGTCCAAGCGCGCCCGATCGTCCGGCAATGGCAATTCCTGGGCGCGGGTCAGAACGTGCGTTGGCATCGTCGACCAGCGGTTTGACCACATCGACAACGGTTCATTATTTTTTGCCGGTGCGCGGGCATATTTTGTTTTGCCGTCGATGTAGTGGACTTCCCGGCCCCACACGCCAGCCAGAATCCAGTCGCGGATCTTCGTTGCCTTACCGGAAAGAAGCGGTAACAGCGAAGCACCATGCGTGCGCTGCCGGATTTTTTCCGTTACGCCAAAGAGATCGGCGAGCGTCGCGAAGATATCCGCACTTGTCGTCAACGCGTTATTGGTGCTTGGCGCAATATTGGGCGCGGCGACGAACAGCGGAATATTCGCGATTGTCTCGTAGAGCGGAACGGCGGGTTTTCCCCAGATATCCTTTTCGCCCAGATAGTGCCCGTGATCTGTGCAAAGGATGACGAGCGTATCGCGCCAAAGGTCTTGCGCATCGATCGCGCCGAGGATCCGTCCCAGCCAATGGTCAATCATCTCCAGCTTCGCGCCATAGCGCGCGCGGATGTGCTGCCCCTCACGCGCGGTGATAATGCCGCGCTTCACGCCTTCGACGGCGTAAGGCGGCCAGATCAGCGGCGGGCCATCCCAATCCGGATCGGTACGTTTCACATAGCTATCAGGCGTGTCGAAAGGTTCGTGCGGATCGAATTCGTCTACAAAAAGGAAAAACCGGTCATGCACACCGGCATTCTGTGCCAGCCAATTCGCCGCTGCCTGCATGGTGCGCGGTCCCGGAAAATCCGCTTCGGATTTGAACCAGCCGCGCGACCGGTCGTAGGGCATGTCACGATGGAAGCCGAACATCGGCGCGCCAGCCCAACTTGGATCGGCGCGGGTTTTCCACGGATCGCCTTCATGGCCACGCTGGTAATCCCATGCGGTGAAATCGACGTGGTAATTCTCGCCACCTGTCTCAAACAGGTGCGGATGATCGCTGATAAGTTGCGAGGTAACGCCGGCACGATGCAGGTCGGCCGTGATCGCATCCTCCCAGATTTCGACTGAACCCCATGGGCGCCAAAGAAAATCCCACGCGCCGCAGAGAATATCGTGCCGTGCAGGAATGCAGGGGAGCGATGCTGCGTAATGCTTGGTGAAACGGACGCTGCGCGCTGCCAGTCGATCGAGATTGGGTGTTTTGAATTCCTGGCCACCATAAGCGCCCAGCATGTGCCGGTTCAGGCTATCGAGAAGAATGACGATGGCATTTCTGGCAGCGTTCACGCGCGATCGGCTTCCGCCAGCGCCAGCCTCTTCCAGCCAAAGGCGCACTCGGAGATCGGATCGCCCAAAAGCCGTCCGTCGCGCTCGGCGATCAGTTGGCCGCCCATCTTTTCGTAGAAGAAACGCGCGTTGTTCTTGGCATGCGCCCAGATCACGCACGAACCGTATCCGCGCTCCATCATCCAGACGAACGCACTTGCCAGCAGAGAGCGGCCAATGCCCGTCCCATAACAAGCCGGATCGACATAGAGCGTATATACCTCTCCATCGAAACCCAGCGTAGCGTCGCGCGACCTGCCGCAACTTGCCATCCCAACGATTTCTCCGCGCTCTCCTTCAGCGACGAAAACGATCTCGTCGCGCGCAAGGATGGCTGAACGCCAGCGTGCGGCCTGCCCGCGCGGCGTCATCGCGCACAACAACCGCATCGGGAGAATGGCGGCGTAAGTGTCGTGCCATGACTCGATGTACACGCGCGCTATCCCATTCGCGTCATCGGGCTTTGCACGCCGCACCGGAGGCATCTGTCCGTTCATGGCGCCGATCTTCGCGCGATACTTGTGCGCTGCCAAGCGTCAACCGCATGTTCATCTCGCATTCAGAATTGCCGAATTGCCGCTGCCAAAATTGAGTTAGCTTGTGCTGCGCGAGACACAGAATTGCGCACGTTCCGTTTTTCTTTTTCGGCAAACGGAGTTACAGTCGATTCTATCGACCAAGCCGACGCGCCGCATGGCGGGCGCCGGAGAGGCTGGCGGGACGTTGACGGGAAACGCGACCAGAAACAGACATTTGCGCGAAGCCGCGCAGATGACGGGTTTTGCTTGGTTTGCGAAAGGTCAAGGCGGGGGACAGCAAGCAGGTTTAAGGGTTGGTTCATGCGAGAATGCGACACTTCTCGCATCGGCGGTTGTCAGTGGTCTTGTATGTCTGCGCAGAACCACGATGTAAGTATGTGGAGGCGTGCAAGGCGTAACAGGAGTTGAAGTGATGAGCACGCTTGACGTCTTCGACATCTTCACCCGGGATTACGCGCGCGAGCGTTTTGAAACGATGAGCCTGCGCGATTGGCTTCTGGCCGCGCGCGACGACAAGATGCTCTATGCAACGCCGGCCGAACGAATGGTGACGGCAATCGGCGAACCTGAATTGATCGACACTGCGCAGGATTCGCGCCTCGGCCGCATCTTTTTCAACCGCACGATCAAGACTTACAAGGCGTTCGACGGCTTCTTCGGAATGGAAGACACGATCGAACGCATCGTGAGCTACTTTAAGCACGCAGCTCAGGGCCTCGAGGAAAAGCGGCAGATACTTTACCTGCTGGGGCCTGTCGGCGGCGGTAAATCCTCGCTCGCTGAGCGGCTCAAGGATCTGATGGAAAAACATCCGATCTATGTGCTGAAAGCCGGCGACGATATCAGCCCGGTGTTCGAAAGCCCGCTCGGCCTCTTCCGCTCCGCTGAGTTGTCGTCCCTGCTTGCCGAGAAATACGGCATAGACCGGCACCGCACCGGGCAAGTGATGAGCCCTTGGGCGGTCAAGCGCCTTGACGAATTCGGCGGTGACATCTCGAAATTCGAGGTCGTGCGCCTCTATCCATCGAAGCTGCGCCAGTTCGCCGTCGCGAAGACCGAACCCGGCGATGAAAACAACCAGGACATCTCCTCGCTCGTCGGTAAGGTGGACATCCGCAAGCTGGAGCATTTCAGCCAGAACGATCCGGACGCGTACTCCTTCTCCGGCGGATTGTGCCGCGCCAATCAGGGCCTTCTGGAATTCGTCGAGATGTTCAAGGCGCCGATAAAGGTGCTGCACCCGCTCCTGACGGCGACGCAGGAGGGCAACTACACCGGCACCGAAACGCTCGGCCCGATCCCGTTCAGCGGCATCATTCTCGCCCACTCCAACGAAGCGGAGTGGACGGTGTTCAAGAACAATCGCAACAACGAGGCTTTCCTCGATCGCATCAGCGTCGTTACCGTTCCGTATTCGCTGCGTGTGACGGAAGAGACCGCGATCTACAAAAAACTCCTCACGGCAAGCGATCTGCGCGGCGCGCAGTGTTCGCCGGAAACCCTGGAGATGCTTGCCAAGTTCTGCGTGATGACCCGCCTCAAGGAGCACGAGAACTCCAATCTCATCTCCAAGATGCGCGTTTATGACGGCGAGAAACTCAAGGATACCGATCCGAAGGCGAAGACTTTGCAGGAGTACAAAGACGCCGCCGGCGTGGACGAAGGCATGACGGGAATTTCAACGCGCTTCGCCTACAAAACGCTTTCGGAAACCTTCAACTACGATCATTCCGAGGTTGCGGCCGACCCCGTGCATCTGATGTATGTCCTGGAACAGGCGCTGAAGCGCGAACAGTATCCAGACGAAACCGAGAAGAAATATCTCGAGCTCATCAAGGCGGAGCTGGCGCCGCGATATGCGGAATTCATCGGCAAGGAAATACAAAAGGCTTATTTGGAATCCTACGGCGAATACGGACAAAACTTGTTCGACCGTTACATCGCCTATGCTGATGCATGGATCGAGGATCAGGATTACAAGGATGCCGATACCGGCCAGCTCCTGAATCGCGAGGCACTCGACAACGAGTTGTCGAAGATCGAGAAACCAGCCGGAATCGCCAATCCCAAGGACTTCCGCAACGAGGTCGTGAAGTTCGCTCTGCGCTATCGCGCGCAGAACGAAGGCAAGAATCCGGCTTGGACAGCCTATGAGAAAATCCGCTCGGTTATCGAAAAGCGGATGTTCACGCAGGTCGAAGATCTGCTGCCCGTTATCAGCTTCGAGTCCAAGAAGGATTCGGACACCGAGACCAAGCACAACGAGTTCGTGAAACGCATGCTCGCGCGTGGCTACACGGCGAGGCAGGTGCGGCGCCTTGTCGAGTGGTACATGCGGGTGAACAAGGCAGGGTAGGCTCCAGAACGGGAGCGGTCGCGATGACACATTTCATTGACCGCCGGCTCAATCCGAAGGGCAAGAGCCTTGGCAACCGGCAGCGCTTTCTGCGCCGCGCGCGCACGCAGATTCGCGAAGCGGTTCAGAAATCCTTGAAGGACTCGTCAGTCGCCGATCTCAACAAGGACCGCAAGGTTCGCATCTCTACAAAAGGAACGAAGGAGCCGCGTTTTCGCCTGGATCCCAAAGCGGGCGGTGAGCAGGACTTCGTCCTGCCGGGCAACAAGGAGTTCACCCCCGGCGATGAGATCAAGAAACCGCCCTCCGGCGGTGGCGGCGCGGGCAAGCAGGCCTCCGACTTTGCAGAGGGTGAGGACGATTTCGAATTCACGATGACGCAGGATGAGGTCCTCGACATCTTCTTTGAGGACCTGGAGCTTCCCAATCTCGTTCGGACGACGCTGAAGGAAACGCCGAACAAGACATGGAAGCGCGCCGGCATCACCACGGCAGGATCGCCCACCCAGATCAACCTGATCCGCACCATGCGCAACGCGCAAGGCCGCCGCATGGCGCTGCACCGCCCCAAGCTGAAGGACATCGAAGCGCTCGAAGCGGAACTGCAAAAGCTGGAGAACGAACCGCGGGTCGACAGCGCACGGATTGTCGCCCTGAAACAGGAAATCGCTCGCCTACACGCGAAGCGCAAATGGGTGGGATTCATCGATCCCGTCGATGTGCGTTTCAATTCCTTCAGCGAACAGCCGGTACCGACCAGTCAGGCCGTCATGTTCTGTTTGATGGACGTGTCGGGATCGATGGGCGAACGCGAAAAAGATCTCGCCAAGCGTTTCTACATGCTTCTGCACCTGTTCCTGAAGCGGCGCTATGAGCGCGTGGACATCGTGTTTATCCGCCACACGCACGATGCGCAGGAAGTCGACGAGCAGGAATTCTTCTACTCGCGGCAATCCGGCGGAACGATCGTTTCTACCGCGCTCGACAAGATGCTCGAAATACAGAAAGAGCGTTACGCGACGGCGGATTGGAACATCTACGCGGCGCAGGCCTCCGACGGTTACACCCAGTCCGGCGATGCGCGGCACTGCGTGGAAATGCTGAACGAAGACATAATGCCGCTCTGTCAGTACTACGCCTACATCGAGATCCTCGATGAACGCGAAATGGAGGTGTTCGCCTCCGAAGAATCCGGCGCGGAGCTCTGGCGGGCCTATCGAACGGTGGCCGAGGCTTGGTCGAACTTCGCGACCAAGAGAATCTCCAAACCGTCTGATATTTTCCCCGTGTTTCGCGAGTTGTTCCGGAAGACGGAGGCGGCATGAAAAACCTCCTTTTCTCCGAGCCTGAGTGGAATTTCTCAACCCTCGATCATGCGTACAAGGCAATCGAGGAAATCGCGCTGAACGATCTGAAACTCGATGTCTACCCCAACCAGATCGAGGTGATCTCGTCCGAGCAGATGCTCGACGCCTATTCATCGATGGCGATGCCGTTGATGTACAATCACTGGTCATTCGGCAAAATGTTCGCGCGTGAGGAGACCATGTACCGCGCGGGATATTCGGCCCTCGCCTACGAAGTCGTTATCAATTCCAGCCCCTGCATTTCCTATCTGCTGGAAGAAAATACAATGACGATGCAGGCACTCGTCATGGCGCACGCAGCATTCGGCCACAATCACTTCTTCAAGAACAACTACCTCTTTCGGCAATGGACCAACGCGGAAGGCATTCTTGATTATCTCGCCTTTGCCAAGAAATACGTTGCCGCGTGCGAGGAAAAATACGGACGCGACGAGGTTGAGGCCATTCTGGACAGCGCGCATGCGCTGATGGACCAGGGCGTTTTCCGCTACCGCCGCCCGCCCAGACCTTCGCGCGAGCGCGTCATGGAAAAGATGCGGGCCCGGGCGCAGTATGAAGAGGAATCCTACAACGAGCTCTGGCGCACCCTTCCTGCGGGCGTCGAACCGCCGCAAGCGGCCCCCACGCCCGAACCGGATGAAGATTTCGGCGGCGACATGAAGCTTCCCGAAGAAAACCTGCTCTACTTCCTGGAAAAGCACTCCCCCTCCCTAAAAGCATGGCAGAAAGAAACGCTGAGGATTGTGCGAAACCTCGCGCAGTACTTTTATCCGCAGAAGCAGACCAAGGTGATGAACGAAGGCTGCGCAAGCTTCGTGCATCATGCGATCATGAATATTCTATACGATCGCGGATTGATAAGCGAAGGCTCATTGCTGGAGTTTTTGCATAGCCATACGTCGGTGGTGTTCCAGCCGGAGTTCGATGATCGCCGCTACTATGGGATCAATCCTTATGCGCTCGGCTTCGGCATGATGAGCGACATCAAGCGGATGTGTGTTGACCCCACGGATGAAGACCGCGAGTGGTTCCCGCAATTTGCCGGCAACAGCGATTGGGTCGGCACATTGAAAGACGCCTGGGCGAACTATCGGGATGAAAGTTTCATCGAGCAGTTCTTGTCACCCAAGCTCATGCGAGATTTCCGCCTGTTCTCTCTGTTCGACAAGTCGGAAGACGGTGCCTATCGCGTAAGCGCGATTCACAATGAGTTGGGTTATCGAAAAGTTCGGCAGTTGCTGGCGCGCCAGTACGACGTCAGTCTGAACGAGCCGAATATCCAAGTGAAGTCAGCGGACCTGAAAGGCAACCGCCGTCTCATCCTCGAGCATAAGATGCACCGGGGTGTCCCGTTGAACGGGAAAACGAAAGAGCAAGTCCTCTCCCACGTCGAACATTTGTGGGGTCACGACGTGGGCCTCAGCGAAACAGAAGCGGGCTAGTGCCGCTTCTCAGTGATTGGTCGTGCTTGCCGTCACAGTCGGATTGGCCGGCGACCAGATTCCGGAATACATCAAGCCACCGGCAACAATCAGAATAAGCGCAAGCCCTGCCACCGCGGCGACAATGCGCGGTACCATCTCGTCCTTATCGACTTCCCTTGAAGCGTGAAGCGGTTCTTCCATTCCAATCCTCCCAACCGGACTGGAGCGCCCTACATAGGGCGCCCGACCGGCATGCCCATGCAACGCAGAAATTATAACGCCGAAGCGGTTTCGCGTCACCCCGGATTTAGGGACCAAAATCCGGAGACAACGCGATAACCGGCCTCGGCGCCAAACAGGCAATCAACCGGAGACTCCGCTGGCCGAGCTATGTGTCTGGTCGACGATTTGCTGCGTTTGCGTTGTCTGAGCGTTCGGGGCCTGCTGGCCACCCGGCGAGTAGATTGTACCGGCCAAGATAAGCGCCGAAAGCGCGATGACGGCGATCGTTAGCGCTTTCGAACCGAATACCTCGCCATCTGAGCTTAAATTCGTCATTTGCCTCTCCATTGGGCCGCCGTGGGTGGAAGGGGTAACCACCTGCTGGCCGGCCACACGCGGGAGATGGGTGCTGATCGGCAGTCACCAATAGTTTGATTGCTGCAATGCGAAGACCCATAGACATGCCAAAAGAACATGGGTCGGCCCCTTGAAAACCCACCGGGTCACACTAGCGGTAGCTTCACACTAGTGGGCGGGTGCGGTCAAAAGAAGGGCCGGCGGCTTTAGTGAGCGCCGCGCTTCTTGCCGGTGCCTATTAGCGCTGCGCAATTCGCATCCTTGGCGAGGCCAGGATCGACGAACGGAATGATGGCGGCCAGCGGCGAGAGAAACCCGAGGGCTACGGCGAGCCCGCCCTGCGGGATCGCCTTGCTTGCGGCTACGCCAATCTGCGGATCGTTGACCGGGCCGGTGAGGGTGATGGGGGCGCGCACGCGGATCAGTTGAAATTTCTTCGGATGACCCTGTAGCTCCAAATTCATGCTTTCGTCATCGAGCGCGATCGTGCCCTTGCCTGTTACCAGGACAGGATCAGTATCAAACACGAAGTGGCGCGCGGTCATCGTCCCCTTGCTCACGTTGAAATCCGCAACCGCGCAACGGACACCCGTATCGCTCTTGTCGTCCGCAAGCAGCAGACCGAGTCCGTTCAGCACATTGATGCCGGCCAACTCCGCAAACGCCGCGCGAATCTTTCCCGATGGAATAACCGTGGTGAACGTCCCGTTCGCCGTGTTGGCGGCTTTTTGAATCGAATTCCCGGATCCGGTGAGCTTTGCGCGGGCCGCAAGTTGGCCTTCGATGGCCGGCGGCTTACCGGCAACGAATTGCTCCAGACGAATGTCACTCAGGCGTGCATCGATGCTTGTCACAGGCACGTCGCGGCTTGCGTCGATCTGCGCACGGCCTGCGAGTTTGCCTTGCGCGAAACTGAACGACAGCGGATCGAGCGTCAGTACACCGTTCTTCAGTACGACGTGGGTTGATGCATGGCGCAGGGGAAAATCCTGTGAGCGGATGGTTTCAGCTTTGTAGGTCACGTCCGCGTTCATCTGGCGAAGACGATCGACCTGAAGCGGAGTATCCGGGAGCAAGTGCTTGAGCGGAGCGACTTCGGCCGCGGTCGCGCCTCGAGCAATGGCGTCGGCGCGTTCTTTCGCGGGCGGTGGAGCGCCGACGACCGGGCCGAGATCTGCGAAGTCCAGGACCTTGGAAGACAGTGCGCCCGATAGAAACGGAATCTTGCCGGAGGCATCGACCTTCAGATTGCCGCGCAGGTCGGATGAGCCCACCGTGCCGTCGATATTTTCGAAGGTGTAGACGGCTTCGTCGCGGATGAAGTGTCCTGTCATCCGATAGGGCGGTGTTCCGGGCAAGGCGAGACCGGTGAGATCATAGAGCTGGTTCAGGTTGGGACCGCCGAGCGTCAATGTCGCTTCAATCGCACCCAGATCGAATGGATGCTTGAATGAGCCGCGAGCCACCACATGCGTGCCGCCGGCATGGACGTTCGCGTAGAACTGATAGGGCGTGTTGAGATCGACGTTGATGAGCGGGCCACCGCGCACGATCGCGGTGAATTTGCGGTTATTGAGGAGCCCATCGCCGCTGAGCATGAATGCCGCGCCGCGCCCGGAATTTTCCTTGGAGTTGACCGTTCCGACAAAGTTGAGCCTGCGCTTGATGTCATGGATTTCCAGATGCCCGTCCCGCACGACGAAATGGTGGATCGGCGGAATCTTCGTGCCTTCGCCGGAGTTATTCCCGCTATCGAAGTCCCAGTTGGACCGGCCATCCGCCTGGCGGACAACCAGCACGTTCGGGTGATCGATGGAGAGCATCGGAAGGTAGGTCTGGCCACCGAACAAATAGGGCAGGATGCGAATCTCAAAAGTGAGGTTCTTCGCGTCGGCCATTTGCGGCGTCTTTACCCAGGACGGGTTGCCGATCACGAGGTCGTCCACAGAAACGCGGGGCGTGAACGACCAAAGATGCACCTTGAGGTCGCCATTGATGTGCACCGGACGGCCGATCTTCCAGGAGACATAGCGAGCGACCGGGCCGCGCAGCGAATTCCAGTCCAGGAAGAAGAACGCAATGACGATGGCTGCGATCAACGCCAGCACGATCGTTATCGCCCAGCGCAAGGCCTCGACGATCGTGGGTTGGTGAATGTGGCGCGCGGCGCGCAGGCGTTCCTTCGCGCGCACATATTGCGTCTGCGCGAAAGACGGCGATGCTGCGTAGCCTTGTTCACTATGCCTGCGATCCAATGCCGGAACCCCGATTATGCGTTCGGGTAACGCCTGAGCGGCGAATAGGCTTCATGTCAGTGGTGACTTGGAACGTAATGCCGTGCAAGGCGTTTGCGGGCGCAAACAAAAGGGCCCGCCTTTTGGACGGGCCCTTCGTGTTGATCAAGCTGCTGTCAGTAGAACACGCCGTAGGCCACCTGCTCCACCGCGCCCGTGTGCATGTTCACGAGCAACAGATCCGGCCCGTAACGCACCCAGCGATAACCGGGCGGCGGGGATTCCAGTCCGAGCTGGGCCGCATCGTCGTAGTAGTAGGTCGACGACAGGAACAGCGCCGGCAGGATGTCGCCGATGGTCCAGTAGCGATACGCGTAGCCGCGCGGGTAGTGGTAGACCGGGCCGCGGATGCGGTTCACCCAACGTCCGCGCCAATACCACTGGCTCGGCCGCGGCTTGTGCCATTGCGGCGGACGCCGGCTTGGCGGACGCGGCTTGGTGGGTTTTGTGACCGGCGGGCGATTATGCGGTGGACGCGGCTTGTGCCCATTCGACGGCGGACGCGGCTTGTGGCCGTTGGATGGTGGACGAGGCTTGTGCCCGTTGGACGGAGGCTTGGGCCGGCCCACGGGCTTTGCGCCGAAAGCAGGCTTGGTCATGGGCGGCTTGTGATCGCCGGGCTTGCCGCGGTCTTGTTGGGCCAGGGCGAGCGTGGGCAATGCGAAACAAAGTGCAGTGGCTATCGCGAGTATTCTTTTCATTCCGTTCTCCCTCGAACAGGAAAAGCTGCGCTCAACATCAACTATGTTTGCGGAGCGTTTGCCGGAAGCCAACCGAAGTCAACGACGGGGGATCACAGGAGGAGGCTGTCTTGCCAGCCGAAGCTCGCGGCAACCAAGTCTGCCCTCGCCAAGGCTTCGGCGGATGCGCCTTCTCGTAATGCGAGCGAAGGCTGGAGCGGGCGAAGGGAATCGAACCCTCGTATGCAGCTTGGGAAGCTGCCGTTCTACCATTGAACTACGCCCGCGCAGGATCGCGGTCTTAGCATGGCGCGCGGCGAAGGCTCCATAAAAGAAGGGCTCCGCACGGATTTCCGCGCGAAGCCCATCAGTCCCTAGCTACGCAGCAGGCCCGCCGAAGGCTCTGTTTCAAGCCGACACCACGGAGCACCTTCGCTTCAACCTCCCCGGTTTTCATGCGGATCCTCAATCCGGACACACTGTTCTCCTGGAGCTGTTATCCAGTGCCGGACCGGGGCCGCGCGGGCTGCACGCAAGTTTGCGCCCTTGCCTGTCTGTTCTTGCGGTGAAGCTACATGTTCAAAGGCGATCTCCCAGCCATTACTCGAAAGAACATATAAAGAACAGGAGATAGGACTGTCAAGCTATAGTCAGGAAAATATATGACATTCTGTCAGATGCCGCGATGCTGGGCCGGCGGCCCCGTGGCCGAAGGCCGGCACGCTGTTCGATGGGCGGGACTTTGGGGACGCGAGCAGCCCGGACAGCTATCCCGGTGCGACCGGCGGGGCGTCCGTAGCGATCGAGCCGCCGGCGCGGCCTTCGGTATCGATCCAGATGTGCGGCAAGCCCAGATCGGCGAGCCAAGCCGGACCATCGCTCTCCTTGAGCATGGCGATGGTCGAGGCGCTGCCTGCCACAACACAGAATTCTCCGATCACGCTCACGGCCGCCATGTGCCGGACCGGCCACCCCGTTTTCGGATTGAGAATGTGACCGTAGCGAACACCATCCACTACGATGCAGCGTTCGTAATCTCCGCTGCTTGCAACAGCGCCCCGATGGATCGACACGCTTTGTGCAACATCGCCGTGCCTTCGCGGATGACGGATTCCAACGCGCCAGGGACTTCCGTCCGCGCGCGGCCCGACGACGCGAACATCGCCGCCAAGATTGACGACGGCGTGTTCATGTCCTTGCTGAAGACAAAGAGACGCCGCGCGGTCCACGGCGTATTCCTTCACGATACCGCCGAAATCGAGTTCAAGGCCTGGGACCGGAAACGAAAGCTCTGGCCTTTGCCAGCACAGCTTTTCCCAGCCGATGCGATCGAGAAGGGACCGGATCAAAGCTTCATCCGGCAGTGCGGCGCCGTCGAAACGCCATGCGCGGCGCAAAATGCCGGACGTGACGTCGAATAGACCGCCGCTTTGCGCATAGCACGCCGCGGCATAATCCAGGATGCCGGCCGTCTCGTCATCCACGCGGATCGTGCCGCCCTGTGCGGCGACGCGGTTGATCTGCGACAGGACGCTGTTTTCCCGATAGCGGGAATAGAGACCTTCCAGCCTCTCAATATCCTTGACGACAATATCGCCCACCTGCCCGGCCGCTCCGGCGTTCGCGGCGAACAGCTGGATATCGCAAGGCGAGCCCATCGCCTTGAATTCGCGGCGGTAGAGTTGCAGCGCGGCGCTCCGCTTGATCTACAGGTCGATATCCCAGCGCAGATTCAACGTACCGGAATGCGCCGGTTGATAACCGTTTACATCATCATAGACCGGCTGCAACCATTCGACCGCGATCCGGTTGCCCACAAGCCGGCCGGCCGGAATCCCGATGGTGAAGCCCAGCCCCACATCGAACATGCTGCCGCCGCTGTTGGCCGGAAGATCGAAAGGTCCCCGCACCGTGTTCGGCGTTGGATCATATTCGTAAATTGGTACGGCCTCACCGTTGACGACCTTGTACCCAATTTGCGCGGGCACGATGTGATCCTTGAACGCGCCGCCGATACGGCCCTGAACCGAATAGACGCCGCGCAGGCTCGCCGCGAGCCAGTCGAATATTCCATAGCCGGCCCAGACGGACGCCTCGAATCCATTGCCGAGCCGATATCCGGAGTCGTTCCGGGCTTGCAGCCGCAAAACCGCATTCATCTGGGTGCCAAGCGACCAGCCGTCATGGTCGATGCTGTACGTCACGGCGGGATGCGCATCCCATGTGCCGCTGCCAAGCTGCATCGGATAGCTGAGATATTCCGTGCTGAGGTTGAAGCGCCTCGATACGCTTGCTGTGGGCGCGCTAACACCGAGGCTCGCAACGAGCGATTGGTTATCGCCGGAGACGATCTCGTGGACAGCCGTGAACAGCGTATCGCCGAGACCGCCCGTTGTGTGGCGATAGCTCGGCTCGCTGCCGCCGTTCAATCCGCCACCCGGTCCGATAAAGAACGAAGCGATCGGCCGTTCGGTCATGCGAACATCCGCAAATTGCGGCGTGAGGACCAAGGTCAGCCAATCGGCAGGCGCATAGGCAAGATCGAGCGAGGCTATATGCGTATAAAGCCCCTTAGCGGCCCGCGAACAGATATCGGTCCCGCAGCCGGCATTTGCGACCGCATCGTTTGAAACCGAATGCGTCCCGCGACGCAGATGTCCGTCTTGCAGGGCGAAGGAATATCGCACACCGGCCGAAAACTTGCCTTCCGCGAGCACGCGATCGAAGAGAACGCCGGCGGGCGTCACGGCCGCAGGCATTGCTGCCTCATCGCCTGAATCGAACGCGCCCGCCTGGGCCGCATGCCCGGAGGTGTCGATCGAAAGATTGGAAAAGATGGAGTAGGCGTTGAAATCGGCATAGCTGCCTTCGCCATGTCCGCCAAGTTTCAAGCCACCGGCATGGCGCGAGAATTCCACGCCCAGCTCGAGCTTTGCATTCTCGAATATCTGCTTGCTCGCAACCAGGCTGCCGCTGACGTCTCCGAAAGCGGACAAACGTTCGTCGCTGGAAAAATATTTGAGCGCGATCTGGCTGTGATCGAGCTGAGGCGGCAGTTCCGGATTGCGCGGGAAGAGAATCGGGAATGCCTGATTGAACAGGAAATAGGGCTGGTAGAACGACGCCTCCGACTGCGTGTAATACCGGATGCCCGGCGTCAGCATCCATCCATCGCCCAGCGGCTGATAGAGCGAAACATCCAGCGTGTGCGCGGTGATGTTCCAGCTATCGCGAAAGAACTTGTAGTCCACATGCAACGCCGCATCCCAGGGCGCGATGTAGCGAACGTAGTTGAGGTCGGCAGCTAACTGGTTTCGCAGATCGGGGCGCTGTTCCAGGCTGCCTTTCACCACCACCGTTCGAAGACCGGTCGAATCCATGAACTGATCCGGATCGTCGAACGCCAGAATCGTCGCCTTGTACGGATTGGACAGAAAGCCGTGGTTTTGCGTGAAGCTGACATTTGCGGAAATCACTTCGTCCGCACTGAGAACCCGGCTGGCGGCCGCCCCCAGGGCATAATCCTTCTGGCGTCCGAGCAGCGTCGGCACGCCACCCTTGAGCCTGATCCTGTCGATATACGCGCCCCAGTCCGCGGCGGTATTCGCTTCAAGCGATGCCTGGATATGACTCCATGTATAGCTTGCGCTCCAGGTAAGGGTCGTCAGCTTGCGGTCGAAAGACCATGTGCCGCCTGCATTGACAAAATTCGATGTGTAGTCCGGTTCGCGCGAGAGGCCGCCGCCCAGATTGAGCGTCGCGTCATCCCACTCATATCCCAGCTTGCCTTCGACTTGCCGCCGCGTCTCGGGCGATGCCGATGCCATGACATGCACAAGCCTGGCGTCGCGGCGGGAAACGACGTGTGTCCCGTTAAAGCTGTCCCAATTGACGGCAACGATCTGGTGTTTGGAATTCTCGTAGAAGGCTGACGGCTGCGACGCGCCGGAAAAGATCTGGTCCACCACCGCCGCATAAGGCAGCGTCGTGATAGGCGTCGCGCCGGACCATGTGTCCTGCGAATAGCGGAGATCGAGATGAACGCGATCGATGATCTCGCTATTCAGCGCCGCCGACAGGCTGTCGGCCGTCAGCGGCTTCAGTTTCAGGTCGCGGTATTGCTGCCCGTAAAGGTCGCGCTTGCCCTCTTCGTAATGATGATACTCGATGCTGATGCCGTCGCCTTCCGAAGCCGATGCGCCGCCGGCAAGGCCGGGCAAGGCGAGCGCGGCCATCGTAAGCGCGCGAAGAGCGGCGGAGCTCCGTTCAGTTGCAGCCACAGCCGCCGCCTTCTGCGTTGCCGCCGCCACTCGCCGCTTCGCGGCTGGCGAATTTGTGCGTGCGCAAGGCCGCGTGAACCGGGTCGGGGTTCAGCGCCATATGCGGCTTGGCAAGATTGCCGCGCTCCCAAGGCTGAACGTCCGCACAGCCCGCGCACATCGCCGCTACCGCGATTGCGATATAGAAAGATCTCATGCTGCCCCCGAAAACGCTTTTTCGCTAAGTCTCCGCCAGCAATGCCGCGACGCGGGAACGAAGGCGCTCGGCATCGCCTTCCCGAAATCCCCGGTGCGACATGCGGATCATTCCCGCACGATCGATCAAATAGGTGGACGGCATGTCGGCCACGCCGAAGGCTTCGGCGCATGCCGGATCAGCGCCCACGGTCGTGTCGAAAGATGGTGTGTGTTTCGACAGGAAAGAGAGTGCGTCAGCGCTATTCTTGTCCATGTTCACAGCCACGATCCGCAGCCCCTTCGGCCCAAACTCCTGCTGAAGCCTGTTCATGAATGGAAAAGACAACAGACACGGCGCGCACCATGATGCCCAGAAATCCAGATAGACGACCTTTCCGCCCAGTTCAGAGAGCGTAATCGGCTGACCGGCCTGCAAACGGAAGGTGCATCCGGTTGGCGCAGGCGCCATTTTCTTTTCAGCCGGCAAAGCGGACGCGGCGCGAATAAGTGGACCTGCAAATGCCAACGCGATCCCGGCGGCTACGACGCCGCGACGTGATGGTGTGCCCCTGTTCCTGACCCGCAGCATCGGCGCCGACCAGCGATCCTCTCGCGCGAGTTTGGCGCAAATTCCGTCCCGGCGATATCAATCCACCGTGAGCTTTCCCGGCGATTCGTTAGCGGTGCATTGGGGCAAATACAGGTCTCCGGATTGCCCGACTGGCGAAAGAGATGCGTTTGCATTTGCAGGCCCACGTCGCCTTTGAAATGGCGGCCGGCGCATTGCCGAAACTTCATGAACTTGGTTTAGTCGGTGCGAACAGAGTCACGGGGGCTGCATGTTTCGCTGGGATTTCGGGTCGTTCTGGGGGCCGGTTACATTCGATAACGGGCTCGCAAACCACGACAACAACAACGCGGCAGCATCCTTCTATTTTCCGATGACAGACTCCTTCGCGCAGCACGCCGGCAGCGCGGGCCCCGAAGCGCCCCATCAGGGCTCAGTATTCTTGTCCAATGGGGCGAATGTTCTGCATCCCGCACACGGCGATCTGCGTCTGGGCATGAATGGCTTGTCCGGCCACGATTTGCATCCGGTGCCGCATGGCGATGTCCTGGGGCGGTCGGACTATTCCGGTCATGGCGCGCTGGGCAACGGACGCGCCGACTACGGAATCGACACCGCTGTACACACCATCAACAACACGACCTCCATCGGCACCAGCGGCAATTTCCAGAACCAGGACGTGAACGGATTGCTGAGCGGCGTGGCCTGGAACACCTCCAGCCTGACTTACAGTTTTCCGCAGTCGGCTTCGAATTACGGCGGAAGCTATGGCGATCCCGCGCCGTCGAACGGCTTTCAGGCCATGAGCGGGGCACAGGAAGACGTGGTGCGCTATGCGCTGAACCTGGTTTCGCAATACACGCAGCTGACCTTCACGGAAATCACCGAGACGGACTCGACGCACGCCACGCTGCGCTTTTCCTGCTCGTCTTATCCGCCTACGTCCTACGCCTACTATCCCAGCAACGACGACACCGGCGGCGATGCGTTCTACGGCAATATCCGCGACATGGATCCCACCAAGGCGGGGTATGCATTCGATACGATCATGCACGAGATCGGTCATGCGCTGGGCCTGAAGCACGGCCAAGACGATGACGGCACGCACGGCACGCTGCCGACGAGCCACAATTCCACGGAGTGGTCCATCATGGACTATCACTCCTATATCGGCGCCGACAGCTACTACAACAACGAGGAAGGCAGCGGGAACCAGACCTACATGGTCGATGACATTTCCGCGCTCCAATATATGTACGGCGCCAACTTCAACACCCACGCGGAGAACACGACCTACAGCTGGAGCCCGACGACCGGAGAAGAATTCATCAACGGCGTCGGCCAGGGCGCTTCTTCCACCAACACAATTTACGGCGCCATCTGGGACGGCAACGGCACGGATACCTACGATCTTTCCAATTACACCACCGACGTGAACGTCAATCTCAACCCCGGCGAATGGTCCACCTTCTCGACGGACCAGCTTGCCTATCTGGACGTTTTCGACTCCAGCGTTCGCGCGCCTGGCAATATCGACAACGCCAACGAGTACAACAAGGACGCGCGCTCGCTGATCGAAGATGCGTTCGGCGGCTCCGGCAACGACACGCTCACGGGAAACAAGGCCGTCAATCTGCTCGAAGGCAATGGCGGCAACGATACCCTGAACGGCTATGGCGGCGCCGATACGCTCGAGGGCGGCAGCGGCAACGACACCTATATCGTCAACAACACCGGCGTGACGGTCGTTGAGTCGACCAATAATGGCACCGACACGATCAAAACCAGCCTGACAAGCTTCACGCTGGGCGCCAACGTCGAGGACCTTACGCACACCGGTACGTCCGACTTCAAGGGTGTCGGCAATTCCGAAGCGAACACGATCATCGGCGGGCGCGGCAACGACGTGCTGAACGGCGCGGGCGGCAACGACCACCTGTATGGCAGCGCGGGCAACGACATCTATATCGTTACCAGCGCCGGCGTAACGGTGACCGAGGGACTGGACCGCGGCACCGACACCGTTCAGACCACGCTCTCGTCCTACACGCTGAGCCTGAACGTGGAAAACCTGACCTATAAGGGCAGCGGCCATTTCAGGGGGACCGGCAACAATCTGGCCAACGTCATAACCGGCGGCGCGGGCGACGACACCTTGAAGGGCCTGAAGGGCGCCGACCACCTGAACGGCCTGGGCGGCGACGACACGTTCTTCTACAACGACGCGGCGGATTCGACGGGCAAGGTGCACGATACCGTCAAGGGTTTCGACGCGCTGCACGACAAGTTCAACGTGCCGGGCACCATCGTGGGCATCAACCACGCCATCAACAGCGGCTCGCTATCGACATCGAACTTCGACACCAACCTGGCCGCGGCTGCCAACAGCACGCATCTGGGAGCGCACCATGCGGTGCTGTTCACGCCAAGCGCGGGCGGGCTCGCGGGCGACACGTTCCTGGTGATCGACGTGAATGGCCAGGCGGGGTACCAAGCTGGCGCCGATCTCGTCATCCAGCTCGACCATGCCGTGAATTTGTCCCATCTGAGCATAAGCGATTTCATCTAGGGCAAGACCGTGAGGCCTCCCGCGATGGAACTTCCATAAGCGCTTCAATCGGAAGGTGCAGCAGCGATCGCGGGGCTATCGCAGCCGCGCGGATGCGCTATACATTCGGCAGGATACAAGTCGGGGTGTGCGATGACCGGTCTCGTGATCAACATAAAATATGACTCGAGCGTCGATTCCTGCCCGCATGAGGCGCAGTTCAAGGCCACCGTGGCCGGCGTCGTCAAATATTACGAATCCCATTTCAGCGACCCCATCACGATCAATATCCATGTCGGCTGGGGCGAGGTGGATGGATTTGCGATCGGCAATGGCGACGGCGCCGCAAGCGTTTCGAACTACACCACCAACCGCTTCAGCTTTTCGCAGATCAAGGCCGCGCTGCGGCGAGACGGGACCACAGGCGACGATCATAACGCCGTTGCCAGCCTGACCAGCGACTTCACCCATGGCGGCACCTTCTCCATGACGCGGGCCGAGGCGAAGGCGTTGGGGTTGCTCGACGCCACGAGCACCGCGGTGGACGGCTGGATCGGCGTCGATAAGACCAGCCACTGGGTCTACAACACCACCAACACCACCGGGTCCAATATAACGGGCGACAAGGTGGACCTGTTCTCTTTCATCGCGCACGAGATTTCCGAGGTCATGGGCCGGCAGATGAATTTCGGCCATGGCTCGGCCGGCCATGGCGAAGGCGTGGGCTACTACCCGATGGACCTGTTCGACTTCTCGCGGAGCACCGGTGCGCATAACTCCGTCCCGAATGTCGCGCGCTACTTCTCCCTCAACGGCGGCTCATCGCACATCAACAATTTCAACACCGACCGTTCGGGCGACCAGTTCGACTGGGCGCACGGACACACGGCCGATTCCTTCGATGCGTTCGGCAACAAAGGCGCTGTGTCGGGTGGCGACCTGCGCGTCTTGGACGTCTTGGGCTACAACACGATCAAGAACGGCAGCACAGCGGTCGCTGCGAACAGCACGACGGGCACCGCGCATACTCCGCTGCACGATGCGCTGTTGCTTGCGCAGGACACCGCCGCGCACCACGCTTCCCACGCGATCCTTGCCGTGAACGAACACGGCGCGGTGACCTATCATGCGGGGGGCGGCCTGATCGAGCATGTGCCGATGCACACGATCGCGCCCGGCAACTTCGCCTGACGGCGATCGGCGCATAATTCTGCGACGCGTCAGTTCCGCTCCGAACGGCCCTCTTCCGTCCGTTTGGCGTCGTGTGGAGACTGCCCGGGCTTGGCTGCCTCGCCGCCCTCTATTTCGTCAAATCCCGTGCGCCCCGGATGATCCGTATTTGCGCCTTCGGACGCCGGCTTGGGACGCGCGGGGCTGGGATTGTATTCGCGGTCGCTCACGATGCGCTCCTTTCCTGCAATGCTTTCGTTCTCCGCAATCAACGCATCGGCGCGCGAACTAGTTTCCGATGCGCGCGCTAGCCGCCGCGCGGAGAAATTGATCGAAACAAGGCGGGAAACTATGGCTTGTCGGCGTTTCCGCCCACCACCTGTTTGCCGATCTGGGCTACGAACTCGTCAAGATCGGTGGTGCCGGTGTTGCTAAGGAGGATGATTGTCACATCCGGATCGAAGAAATGATAAAGCTCGGTTTGCGCACCCATGATGCGGCCAGGGCGTTTCACCACCTTGTACTCGGCGCCATTGATTTTCGTGTCATACGACCACAAGCCGTAGCCGTAATCCTCCAGCCCGGGTGTAAACATTTCGTCCAGCGATGCATTGCTCACCAGCCTGCCCGCAAAGAGAGCGTCGGAAAACAGCTTCAGGTCGCCGAGCGTGGAATACATCGCGCCTGCCGCGTACCAGTTTTCCGGATAGACTGGAAAATCGTTTGCCAGTCGTTTCAGGTCGTCGCGATAGAAATAAGTCGGGGCCAGCTTTGGGATAATATCTGCCTGATGCGCGATGCCCGACTGCGTCATACCGAGCGGCGCGAGAATGCGCGCCTTCAGCACTTGCTCGAACGGCTGGCCATATTCGCGCTCGATGATCTGGCCGAGGATGACGTAATCGCCGTTGTCGTAATCCCATTTCTTGCCGGGCTCGCTCACCAGCGGACCGCTGGCGAATTTATCCATCAACTGGCGGCTCGTATAAGGATGCTGATACTGCGGCAAGCCGTTCTTTATCGCGTCTTCGGCGCTTTTCACGGTGTCGAAATTGGTGATGCCCGCGGTATGATTCAGCAATTGGCGCAGCGTAACCTTGTCCGCCGCGGGGCCAGTATAATCCGGCAGATAGGTGCGGACGGTCTTGTCCAGCTCCAATCGCTTCTGCTCCACCAGCTGCATGATGAGCGTGGATGTGAACAGCTTGGTGATGGATGCAATGCGGTATTTTGTGTCCGGCGTGTTGGGAATCGCAAACGCGAAATCCGCCTGCCCGAAGCTTTTGGTGTAGATCGTCTTGCCGTTGCGTTCGATCAGAACTGAGCCGTTGAAATTGTTTTTCGCCGCGTAGTCCGTGATGAAAGCGCCCGTGGCTTCTGTGTCCTGCGCTTGCGCCGTTAACGGCATCGCCACGGCAATGAACGCGGCCAGACAGAGTTTTTTCACGCACATCTCCAACGAATATCGCCGCCATTGATATAAAGGGGCGAAAATCGGGGGCAACCCGCACAGTGCGACAAGGCCCGCGCCAGTGGCGCTGCGGCAACTAGTGCAAATTCCTACTTCCGAGCGCGACAAGCTGATCGCTTCCCGCTATCTTCCGCGCATTCGCAAACACCAAGGATTTGTAAGGTCATGCGCCGCGCTGCCATCGTCTCGCCTCTCAGAACCGCCGTCGGGAAATTCCAGGGCGGATTGTCGTCCATCACCGCAGGCGATCTGGGCGCCGTGATCTTGCGCGCGCTGGTGGAACGCAGCGGCCTCGATCCGGAACGGGTGGACGATGTGATCTTCGCCCAAGGCTATGGCAATGGCGAAGCGCCGTGCATCGCGCGCTGGTCTGCCCTCGCCGCGGATTTTCCGATCAAGGTGCCCGGCTATCAGCTGGACCGCCGCTGCGGCTCGGGCCTGCAGTCGGTGATCGACGCGGCGATGATGGTGCAGACCGGCGCGGCGGATGTGGTGATCGCGGGCGGCGTGGAAAGCATGAGCAATGCCGAATACTACACACTCGACATGCGCAACGGTGCGCGCAGCGGATCGACGGTGATGCATGACCGCCTCACGCGCGGACGCGTGATGAGCCAACCGATCGCGCGCTTCGGCGTGATCAGCGGCATGATCGAGACGGCCGAGAATTTGGCGAAGGATTACGAGATTTCGCGCGAAGCTTGCGACGAATATGCCGCCGCGAGCCATCAACGCGCCGCCGCCGCATGGGCCGCCGGCAAGTTCGACAACGAGCTGGTGAGCGTGAACGTGCCGCAAAAAAAGGGCGAGCCGATCATATTCAAGCATGACGAAGGTATTCGCGCAGACGCGACGCCGGAGACATTGTCGAAACTGCGCGCCATCGAGAAAGGCGGCGTTGTGACGGCCGGCAATGCCAGCCAACAGAACGATGCGGCGGCGGCCTGCATCGTCGTGGCGGAAGACAAGCTGCGCGAACTGGATCTTCAGCCGATGGGCTGGTTCGTCGGCTGGGCGGCGGCGGGATGCGATCCGGCGCGCATGGGCATCGGCCCGGTGCCGGCGGTGGAGCGGCTGTTTGCGCGCAACAAGCTGGACTGGAAAGACATCGATCTCGTCGAACTCAACGAAGCTTTCGCGCCGCAGGTGCTGGCGGTGCTGAAAGGCTGGGGCTGGTCGGACACCGACGAGCGGCGTGAGCGGTTGAACGTCAACGGCTCGGGCATCTCCCTCGGCCATCCCATCGGCGCCACCGGCGGGCGCATCCTCGCGACGATGCTGAACGAAATGCACCGCCGCAAAGCCCGCTACGGCCTGGAAACAATGTGCATCGGCGGCGGACAGGGCCTCGCCGCGGTGTTTGAAAGGGCCTGACAAGGCGCCATCCGCAGGGGCTAATAATTGCGGTTCCCAGTCCCAGAGCCATTGCATGGCGGGAAGGGAATTTGCGCGCGAAGTCATCATCATATTGCTCGGCGTGCTTATCGCGCAGGGTGCAGGTCAAACCGTCGATGCGGTCCATTGGAAATTCGAAGCGCAGCAATCGCTGTCCTTGATCGAAACCGCTCTTTCTCACTATGCGGGCGTATTCGACGGCGAAGCAAAAATCGCTATGCTGCGCACCGCGCATGGGGGCCGCGATGTCACATCCTTTCGTTCTGTTCGGGCGCGATCATCTGAGCGCGCTGGCGCTGACACTTGTCGTGCCGCTGCTGCTCGCGTTCATGACGCAGCGCAACACGGCAGCGGTGCGCGCGGTACGCGTACTCTTTGCCACGTGGCTCATCGGTGCGTGGATCGTCTGGTTCTGGATGATCTTTCGCCTGGGCTGGCAATCGCCACAGACGCTGCTGCCGATGCATCTGTGCGACTGGGCCACGATCGTGACGATCATCACCCTGATGCGGCCCAACCAGCGGACGTATGAACTGTCCTACTTCTGGTGCCTGTGTGGAACGCTGCAGGCGATGCTGACGCCGGATCTCGCCTATGGCTTTCCAGATATGCGCTTCGACATTTTCTTTGCGTTCCACGCAGGCGTGATTGCGGCGATGCTGTATCTAACCTTCGGCGCGAAGATGCGGCCCATACTCGCCTCCATTCCGCGCGTGATGGCATGGTCGCTCGTTTATGCAGCAGCAGCCGGCGTGGTGGACTGGGTGTTCGGGGTCAATTTCGGCTATCTGCGCGCCAAGCCCGCGGAAGTCTCGCTGATGAACGCGCTGGCGCCATGGCCGTGGTACATCGCCGAACTTGTGATGCTCGGCATTGTCTCCATCCTTATCTGGTACCTGCCATGGCTTATTCTGGATCGGACGCGGGCGGAGCGGCGGCAGGCGTAGCGGGCGCGGGCGTAATCTCGCGATATGCGAAGGCGGAAGCGCCATAGAGCAGCCCATACGCGAAGGTCTCGAACATCAGCGCGAAAGCCGACATGGCGGGCCACACCTGAAGCCCCCGCGCGCGCATCGCCGTGCCCCAGACTTCCATCTGCTGGCGCATCGCTTCTTCGCTTGTGTGCCCTGCAATGCCCGTCCGCATCATATCCGCGAAATGCTGCACGAAGTCGGAGCCGTAGATTGCGACGATCACCGCGACCTGCACCAGGATAAGCGGCACGAAGATCGCAAAGCCGATCCAGAAGATGCGCCAGAAGCTGCCGCGCGTCAGTTCCCAGCCGCGCGCCAGATCGATCTTGCGCTCATTCACCACTACCGGCGGGATGAGGAAGGTGAGCCGCGCCATCACATAGACCAGCGCGCCGAAGAACAAGAGGCCGCAGAACAGCACCAGCAAGCCGATCGCAATCGCTTCGGCGCCTTTCGTCAGCGCTAGCGCTTTCAATGCAAAGCCGCCGGCCAGAGCGATAACGATGGTGAGGATGACGAGACCGATATAGATGAAGACCATCGCCAGGATGAACAGCAGCCACGCCCCGATGAGCCTCCACACCGACGCGCCGAGCGAGAAATAGACCAGCGTGAGACCTTCGCGCTTGCCCAGCGCCAGTTCTGTGACACCGACGCCGATCATGGCGCGGATGAAGAGCGTGAAGATAAAGACCAACGGCATGACATGCGTCGCATTGCGCTGGATGGCTTCGACATCGTCGATCCGGATGTGATTGCCCATGAAGCCAGGCGTCACCAGAAGCCCGACGGCAATCGCCACCGCAAGCGGCGCCCAGACGATGCCCAGAATCTGCAAAAACCGGCTGATCGCGAAGCCATAGGCATGCGCGATCGTGGCGAAAACCGGAATCTTCATGACATCAGTCCCCCAACTGCGGGGCCATTAGCGCATACGCGCGTAAATCTCGCAATCGCGGCGCCTGCCCTCGCGAATTATATGGCCGCGCAAGGTGCCCTCGCGCGAAAAACCCAGCCGCTCCAACAGTCTTTGCGATGCCGCATTGCCGGTGTGAAAGCGCGCCCACAGCCGCGCGATCCCCAACTCTGTTGTCGCAAAATTGACAACCGCCTCCATCGCCTCACGCGCGAAGCCATTGCCCCACCAGGCGCGATTGAAGAGAAAGCCCACCTCGGCGCGGCCGTGATGCCGGTCGATGTCGGACAGATCGCAGGAGCCGATCATCTCGCCGGCCGGCATCAGACAAACAGCCCAATACATTGCCGCGCACGCGTCCACGTCGCGAATCTGCGCGGCAACTACATCTTCCACCACCGCACGATCCTTGAAAGCGGGCCAATCCCAGAAGCGCATTGTTTCAGTGTCCGAAAGCATGGCGAACATGGCTTCGGCATCGCCCATCGCCAGCGGACGCAAGTTCAGGCGCGGTGTCTTGAGTGTGGGCGTCATTACCGCAATTCGCGGGCTTCGTTACGCTGCTTCGGCATCTTCTTCGTCATCGGGCATGACGGCAGCAGCATTCTGCAGCGATCGCGCCGGGTCGACCCATTTCAGCAAACGTTCGGCCATGCGCGTGAGGCCGAGCGGCGTGTAGTGGTTAAGATCGCGGCCGTTCTTTTCGAACAGGGCGTCGCGGCCGAGTTCTTCCGTCAGCACCTTGGGATAGAAGTAATCGGTCTTTTTGCCGACGCCGCGCCGCACGATGCGCGCGGTCTTTTCGCGCGAACGATAAAGCACGTCTTCCTCCGGCGTCGGATTGACGATGTTGCCGTGGGAGATCCAGAGAATGGGTTTGCCGAAGAACGCCTTGAGACGGTTCATCGCAAGATGCATGTTCTCCATGCCGGGATCGCGCGTGGAGTAATCGGTGAGGCGCTTGAGCTTGCCGGACTCGTAAAGCGGTTCGAAACGATCCGCATGCCGCTTCAGATCTGCTGCGACGAAACTGTTGATCAGCACGGTCTTGCCGCCGGCCACCGCGTAATGCTCGCGGAACGAGCTGACCTCGATCAGGATCTTGTCGAACTCCGCGAGCGGCGGAATGCCTGTGCGCAGCTTCTCCAGCGTGTTCCAGGGCGAAGGACGGTTGAGCAATATCTCGCACGCGCGGCGCGAGAGCGTGTGCACCAAATCGTTCGGCACAAGGTTCTCGCCTCGCGTGAGGTAACGCAGGCCCTGCTCGATCTGGCCCAGCGTGTGAACGCGATGTGGAAACCGCACCACTTCCAGACCCGGCTGACGCAGCTTGTAAGCCGACCTGTAGACGCGGCAGGTACCGATGGCGAAAACGCGCAACTTGCTCCCCCGAAAAGGCGATGTATGAGCGCGCGGATGATGCGCGAAAACGGCCGGTTTGTCAGCCCCGAACCCGGTGTGGGCCTGAACACCCTTGCCATCACCGCGGCGGATATCGCAAGTATTTACGATGACCACGCTGAAAGAACCTCCGATCAAGGCCGCCGTATTGCCCGTGACGCCGTACCAGCAGAATTGCTCACTGGTGTGGTGCACGAAAACAAAGCGCGCGGCGGTAATCGATCCCGGTGGCGATCTGGACCGTTTGAAGGCGCTGATTGCGCAACAGGGCGTGACGCTGGAGAAGGTTCTGCTGACGCATGGCCATCTGGATCACGCCAGCGGGGCTGCGAAACTGGCGCGCGAATTCGGCGTGAAGATCGAAGGCCCGCACAGGGACGATCTGTTTCTTTTGGAAGAACTGGGACGCAACAAGGTGCGACCCGGCTTCGGCCACGCGGAGGACTGCATGCCCGATCGCTGGCTGGACGACGGCGACACGATCACCGTGGGCGAGGCGACGTTCGGTGTGCGCCATTGCCCGGGCCATACGCCAGGCCATGTGGTCATCTTTCACGACGGCGCGCGCGTGGCGTTTGTGGGGGACGTGCTGTTTCGCGGCAGCGTGGGCCGCACAGATTTCCCGCGCGGCAATCACCAGCAGCTTGTGGATTCGATCACGCAGCGCCTGTGGCCGCTGGGCGACGACATCACCTTCGTGCCCGGCCACGGCGACACCAGCACCTTTGGCTGGGAACGCAAGACCAATCCCTATGTGAGCGATCTGGCGCTGGGGAACTCACGATAAAAACTGCAGGAGACGTCAGTGGCCCATCAAGACATATTGGAGCAAATAGTCGAGGAATATCTGACTCACAAAGGCTACTTCGTTCAGCACAACGTTAAAATACAGACCCGACCGGCAAGCTTCCGACTACAGTGCGCGAAGCGACTCAGTCGCGAGCGATATCGACGTACTAGCGGTACATCCGAAAAGGAATGGTCACTCTGCTATTTTAGCCGTGAACGTAAAAAGCTGGTATAACGGTTTTAATTTCAAGTCGGTCATTTCAGAAATTGAGAAGAATAAAAAAGTATCTGGCCGGCCATCCACTCTCAGATATCGCGAGCTCTGTATTCCCAAGTGGAGTCGCGCATTTGTTGAAAAGATAAATCGGACACTGGTTCCGATAAATTTACTCATGTTCTCGCTGTGACCCGCGCAATTGGTGACAAAAACCAGTGGGAGAGTTACGCCCCCTTTGCCAAGGCGTTGAAAGGAAATCCACGCGCTGTTTTGACATTGAGAGAAATGGTGGAAGGTATCGAAAAGACACTTTCTAAAACGCCAGCGGCAACAGACATTGGTCGAACGCTTCAGTTGCTTCGTGCTTCTGGTCTGAGGGCAAAGAAGGCCGACCCCGTTGTTGCGGAAGAACTAGAAGACGACCCGCTTGCTTTCTAGGTCGATGTTAACTGTCGTGATGCGTTAGTTCTTCCGGCGCGAAGTCGTCGACGGCGATAACTTTTGAAACAAGATCGTCGACGGCGGTGAGCGCCTCCGCTTCCGCTTGCGTTATCGCGCCTTTGCTCAGCGCTTCCTGCGCGGTGTGCGCGTGAACGGATTTCAGCTTCGCGAGCGCCTTCGACGTGGTGACAGCTTTCCAGGCGCGATCAAGCGTGGCCACCGCGTCGTTACCGCTGCCGTGGATGAGGCCCGATGTCAGGCGTTCGCGCGTGGGTGACGGTTCGAGGATCAGGCGGGCGCAGGTCTGTGTGAGCCGGTCTGTCGGGCCGCGATGGTGCGACGGCACGGTGATGAACCGCAGCAGGCCCGCAACGAAACGATTGGGCAGATTGGCGAGGATGGCGTCCAGCCGGTCGTCCAGCGTGGCGAAACCCTTCTGCATGCAATAGGCGACGAGCGGGAAGTCCGCATCATGGCGGCCCTCGTCGTTCCAGCGCTTCAGCACCGCGGACAACAGATAAAGCTCCGACAGCAGATCGCCGAAGCGTTCGCTCAGCATCTCCTTGCGCTTGAGCGCGCCGCCGAGCGTCAGCAGCGCGAAATCGGCGGTGAGCGCGAAGGCAGCGGCATAGCGCGACAGTATTCTATAATAATGAGACGTTTTGCCTGCGCGCGGCGCGGGGCCAATACCGAACCACGCCCTGCCCCAGGCGCGGAACGCCGTGGCGATGCTGTGGCCGACATGCTTCCAGAACACGCGGTCGAAATCCTTCAGGCCCTTTGCCTTGTCGGGGTCGTTGAGCGCGTCGATCTCTGCGAGAAGATAAGGATGCGAGCGGATTGAGCCTTGTCCGAACTGGATCAGCGCGCGCGTCAGAATGTTCGCGCCTTCCACCGTCACGCCCACCGGCACGGCGCGATAGAGGCTGCCCATGTAGTTCTTCGGGCCTTCCATGATCGCCTTGCCGCCATGCACATCCATCGCGTCGTTGACGGCGACGCGCATGCGATCGGTAGCCTGCGATTTCATGATGGCGGTGACGACGGCGGGTTTGTGACCGGCATCCAGCGCCGCGCAGGTCATGCGCCGCGCCGCGTCGATGAGATAGGCACTCGCCGCGATGCGCGCGAGCTTTTCCTGCACCGCTTCGAACTCCCCGACCGGGATTCCGAACTGCTTGCGGATGCGTGCGTACGCGCCAGTGACATGCGCGCAATAGGCCGCGCCTGCCGCCGACAACGATGGAAGCGAGATACCGCGCCCCGCCGCCAGCGCGCTCATCAGCATCTTCCAGCCTTTGCCAGCCTGCGCCGCGCCGCCAATGATGTTGTCCAGCGGCACGAAAACATCGCGGCCCCAGTTGGGCCCGTTCTGGAAAACGTGAAATGCCGGCAGATGGCGACGGCCTATGGAGACACCGGGAAGATTGGTCGGCACCAACGCGACCGTAATACCCAAATCCTTCTCGCCCCCGAGCAAACCATCGGGATCGTGCAGCTTGAATGCCAGTCCCAAAACCGTGGCGACCGGCGCAAGTGTGATGTAGCGCTTGTGCCAGTTGAGCTTGATGCCGAGAACTTCCTTGCCCTCCCACATGCCTTTGCAGACGACGCCGGTGTCGGTCATCGAAGCGGCGTCCGATCCGGCTTCGGGGCTGGTGAGGCCGAAACACGGAATGTCTTGCCCGCTCGCCAGACGCGGCAGCCAGTAATCCTGCTGCGCTTTCGTGCCGAAATGCAGAAGCAGTTCGCCGGGGCCCAGCGAGTTGGGCACCATTGCCACCACCGCGGCGCTGACCGAACGCGTGGAGATTTTGCGCACGACTTCGGAATGGGCAAAGTTGGAGAAGCCGAGCCCGCCCACCTCTTTGGGCAGGATCATCGCGAAGAAGCGCTTCTCTTTCAGGTAAGCCCACGCTTTGGGCGGCAGATCGCGGTCGGTCCAGTTGACCTTCCAGTCGTCGATCATGGCGCAGAATTCTTCCACCGGCCCGTCGAGGAAGGCCTGCTCTTCGGCGGAGAGCTTTGCGGGGGCTTCGGCGAGGAGCTTTTCCCAGTCGGGATTGCCGGTGAAGAGATCGGCGTCCCACCAGGTATCGCCCGCCTCGATGGCTTCGCGCTCGGTATCCGACAGCGAAGGCAGCGCGGTCTGCGCCCAGGCAAAGATCGGCTTGGTCAGAAGGCTGGCGCGCAGTCCCATAAAGGCTTCCTACTTAGTAGACGTATTCACAGCGCCCAATTTGACCTCGCCCGCGCTCTGCAACGACGCTATGGCCGTCATCACTACACCGTAGGGCGTGCGTTTATCGGCTAGGAGAACATGAAATTGGGGGCGTGGTTGCCGCTTGTTTAGCTCTTTGATTTCGGCTGCGACGGCTGCTTGTGTTGTGTAGTGGTGGCCTTCTATTTGAAAGCTGCCATCCTTGAGGAGGACTATCTCGACGTCAGAGCTAGTCATTGCTGGCCTTACCGACCCTACAACGGCGAGAAGGCCGAGGGCGAAGGAAAGTAGCCGAATCCGCATGCTGCCTCTTTCTGGCTTTGCCCATGTTTGCGTTAGGGCAATTGGGCGCGCAAGGCCGCACCATACCCTTTCTTCTGGACTCGCCCGCCAGCGCCATGTTGCTATGCAAAAAAACTCTATTCAGGTGAGGGCTTTGCCATGACCGCCATCAATGCGGTGACTGATCTTTCCAAGGACGGCGATATTGCCATCGTCACGCTCAACTCCCCGCCAGTGAATGCGCTCAGCGCACCGGTGCGCGACGGATTGGCGGAAGGTTTCAAGAAGGCGATCGACGATCCGAGCGTGAAAGGCATCGTGCTGATTTGCGAAGGCAAGACCTTCATCGCGGGCGCGGACATTTCCGAATTCGGCAAGGCGCCGCAGGGCGCCTCGCTGTTCGAGGTGCAGAACATCATCGAAGGTTCGCCCAAGCCGGTGATCGCGGCGATCCACGGCACGGCGCTGGGCGGCGGTTTGGAAGTGGCGCTGTGCGCGCATTACCGCGTGGCAGTGCCTTCGGCCAAATGCGGATTGCCGGAAGTGAATATCGGTCTTCTTCCCGGCGCGGGCGGCACGCAGCGCCTACCGCGCATCGTGGGCGTGGAAAGCGCGCTCGACATGGTGACGAGCGGCAAGCATGTCGGCGCCAAGCAATGCCTGGAGAACGGCCTCGTCGATGAGCTGGCGCCGGAAGGCAAGCTGAAGGAAACCGCGGTCGCGTTTGCGAAGAAAGCGGTGGCCGAAAACAAGCCGCTCAAGAAAGTGCGCGACAACGACGCCAAGCTGGAAGCCGCGCGCGGCAAGCCGGAAATCTTCGCGGATTTCCGCAAAGCCAACGCCAAGAAATTCCGGGGCTTCATGGCGCCGGAAAGCAACATCAAATGCATCGAAGCGGCGGTGAATTCGTCCAGCTTCGAAGAGGGCCTGAAGACCGAACGCAAGTTGTTCATGGAACTCGTCACCGGCACACAGTCCGCCGCACAGCGCTATGTGTTCTTCGCCGAGCGCCAGGTATGGAAGATCCCCGGCATCGCCGACGACACCCCCGCCATCCCCGTAAAGAAGGTTGGCATCATCGGCGCCGGCACCATGGGCGGCGGGATTTCGATGAACTTCCTGAACGCGGGCATTCCCGTGACCATCGTGGAGATGAAGCAGGAGGCGCTGGACCGCGGTGTCGCCACCATGCGCAAGAACTACGAGAACACGGCCAAGAAAGGCCGCATGACGATGGACGACGTGGAAAAGCGCATGGCGCTGCTCACGCCGACCCTGAAGCTCGAAGACCTCGCCGATGTGGACATGGTGATCGAAGCGGTGTTCGAGCGCATGGACATCAAGAAGGATGTCTTCGGCAAGCTCGACAAGATCGTGAAGAAGGGCGCGGTGCTGGCCTCCAACACCTCCTATCTCAACATCGACGAGATCGCTTCGGCCACCACGCGGCCGCAGGACGTGATCGGCATGCACTTCTTCTCGCCCGCGAACGTGATGCGGTTGCTCGAAAACGTGCGCGGCGAGAAGACGAACGATGCCGTCGTCGCCACCGCGACGCAGATCGCCAAGAAGATCGGCAAGATCGCGGCGCTCGCGGGTGTTTGCCCGGGCTTCATCGGCAACCGCATGCTTTCGCCCCGCCAGCGCGAGGCGCAAAAGCTCGTCATGGAAGGCGCGATGCCGTGGGATGTGGACCGCGCGCTTTACAATTTTGGCTTCCCGATGGGCCCGTTCCAGATGAGCGATCTGGCCGGCCTCGATATCGGCTGGGTGAAGGAAAACTCGAAGGGCGAGACGATCCGCGATCGTTTGTGCGAACTGGACCGCCGCGGCCAGAAGACCGGTGCGGGCTATTACGATTACGACGAAAAGCGCAACAACTCGCCCTCGCCCATCACCGCCGGGATCATCGAGGAATTCCGCAAGAAATCCGGCGTCAACAGCCGCACGATTTCCGATGAGGAGATTGTCGAGCGCTGCATCTATCCGATGATCAACGAAGGCGCGAAGATCCTGGAAGAAGGCAAAGCCCTGCGCGCCTCCGACATCGATATCGTCTGGATCAACGGTTATGGCTGGCCGGTCTATCGCGGCGGCCCGATGTTCTACGGCGACACCGTGGGCCTCGATAAGGTTCTCGCCAAGATGAAGGAATGGCAGAGCCAGATGGGCGATGCGTTCAAGCCAAGCGCGCTCCTGGAGAAGCTGGTGGCGGAGAAGAAGAAGTTCTCCGACCTGCCGCCGCAGCCGCTGAATACGAAGAGGTCGACATAATCATCACCTCCCCCTTGTGGGGAGGTCGGAGAGCGTAGCGATCCGGGTGGGGGGCGAGTGTTTGCCGCTTCCCCCACCCGATTTGGAATTAGAAACGGAGAATGAAATGAGAGAAGCAGTCGTCGTATCTTACGCGCGCACCGGCCTCGCAAAGGCCGCACGCGGCGGGTTCAACAACACGTCCAACATGGCGATTCTCGCCCATGCCATCGAGCATGCGGTGAAGCGCTCCAAGGTCGATCCGAAGGACGTGGAAGACGTGGTATCGGGTTGCGTGGCCGCGTCCGGCAACGTCGCGCGCGGCGCGGCGCTGATGGCAGGTCTGCCGATCACGACGTCGGGCGTGACCGTCAACCGCGCCTGCTCGTCGGGCCTCAACGCCATCGCGATTGCGGCGCGCTACATCACCGAGGAAGGCGCGAATGTCGTCGTCGGTTCGGGCGTCGACTCGATCACCTTCCAGGGCGGCGGCGGCGGCGGCAAGGAACCGAAGATCGTCGAGATGTATCCCGACTACTGGATGCCGATGATCGACACCGCCGACGTGGTGGCGCAGCGCTACAACATCTCCCGCGAATATCAGGACGAGTATTCGCTGGAATCGCAGCGCCGCATGGCAGCTGCGCAGCAGGCCGGCAAGTTCAAGGACGAGATCGTCCCCATGAAGACGAAGATGAAGGTCGTCAACAAGGAGACGAAGGAAGAGAGCATCGTCGATTACGAAGTGAACCGCGACGAATGCAATCGCCCGGACACGACGCTGGAAGGCCTATCCAAGCTCGCGCCGGTGAAGGGACCGGACAAGTTTATCACCGCGGGCAACGCCTCGCAGCTTTCGGATGGCGCGGCCGCGGTCGTGCTGATGGAAGCCAAGGAAGCGGAGAAGCGCGGACTTCAGCCGCTCGGCGCATTCAAGGGCTGGGCCGTCGCCGGCTGCAAGCCGGATGAAATGGGCATCGGCCCGGTGTTCGCGGTGCCGCGCCTTCTCGAGCGCCACGGCCTGAAAGTCGATGACATCGATCTTTGGGAATTGAACGAAGCCTTTGCTTCGCAGTGCCTTTACAGCCGCGACAAGCTCGGCATCGATCCGGCGAAGTACAATGTGAACGGCGGCTCCATTGCCATCGGCCATCCCTTCGGCATGACCGGCGCGCGCATGTCCGGCCATGTGCTGATGGAAGGCAAGCGTCGCGGCGCCAAGAACGTCGTTGTGTCGATGTGCATCGGCGGCGGCATGGGCGGCGCGGGATTGTTCGAGGTTTATTAGTCCCACGCAAACACGCGACGATATCATGAAGCAGCGGCGCCGATGCGCCGCTGCTTTTTTCTTGGCGCGTTCATCAACATGAATGAATTGCCTTTCGCAATGAGGCCTCGAAAATCACCGCATTTGCGTCCTTTTCAAAGCCTCCGGATTTTTTCTGCAACAATCGCTCCGCGCATGCGTTGCTTTTGCATGGAGCGGGTTCCACGAATATTTCGGAGAAAAGGCATGAGAAAATTCATTTGCGCTGCCGTCGTAGCGGGCCTCGCAGGCGTGGGTGCGATGGCGGCCGCGCCGCCGGCACAGGCGGCGGTCGGAATAACGTTCGACTTCGGCAACATCGCGTTCGCCTATACGGACGGCTATTACGATCATTATCACCGCTGGCACCATTGGCGCCGGGGTGAATGGGCACGCTATCGCCGACACCACCACTACTATCACTACCGGCATGACGACCGGCGCTATCGCCATCACCGCCCCTGGGAGCGCGATCGCCACCATCATCATGATCGCCATCACCACGATCGCGATCATCACCACTAGGCGCCTTACTAGGCGCCTTGCGCCGAAAAGCCCGGAGGCTCTCCTCCGGGCTTTTCGGCGCCTGCTGTGCTACACCCCGATTCATGTTTCACCTGTTCGCCAGCTCCCTGACCACGCTCTTCGTCGCCATCGGGCCGGTGGAAGTGGCGTCCATGTTCCTGGCGCTGACGGCGGGCATGGATGCGCCGCACCGGCGCAAGCTGGCGATCCTCTCGGCCACGACTGCGCTCGGCGTGCTGCTGGCCTTCGCGCTGGGCGGCATCCAGCTTCTGGAATTGATCGGCGTGGGCCTGCCGGCCTTCCGTACCGCGGGCGGCGTGCTGCTGCTGATGGTGGCCGCGGACCTTCTGCTGGCGCAGCATTCGGCGATCTCCTCGATCACCACCACCGAACAGCATGAAGCCAAGATCCAGAAGACCGACATCGCAATCTTCCCGCTCGCAATTCCGCTCACCGCGGGTCCCGGCAGCATGACCGCGATGGTGCTGCTGATGGGCAAAGCCCACACCGTGGCCGAATCCGGCATCGTTATCGGCGCGCTGGTGCTGATGATCTTCGGCACCTTCCTCTCGATGCTGCTATCCGACCGTCTGATGAAGGTTCTGGGCGTGACGGGGGCCAACGTGATCGCACGCGTGTCGGGCATCTTTCTTGCCGCGCTGGCCATGCAGTTCATCTTCGACGGCCTCTCCGCTAGCCGCCTGTTCGGCTAGCCATTATTCCGGATTTGCATTGCGCATCGCGCGCGGCGTTCCCACATACTCCACGAGCCAAATGGGGATATGTCGCGTATGAAGATGTTTGCTGCGCCTGCGTTGTGCGGGTTCGCCCTTTTGCTGGCCTCGCCGGCCCTTGCCGACAGCACCAAGGATTGCCATGTCGGTTCGTACCGGCTCGCGAACGGGCAAGCGGTGGACATTGGACCATCGGACGGCGACACGTTGCGCTGGCGCCTGTGGGATGGCCAAACCGGGCAGCTCCATCCGCAGAAAGATGGCAGTTGGACGAACACTTCAGGCTGGAGCGACAAGCCTGATGCCCGGACCGTTTCGTTTTCCGATTGCGCCAAAGGCGAAATCAGCTTCGGCGATGAAAGCGGCAAGCGCATCGCCTTCGATGTGACCGACACGACGTTCGAAAGCGGCGGCGTGAAGCTGGCGGGCCGGCTCGTCATGCCGAAAGGCTACGGCAAGGTGCCGGTGGTGGTGCTGACCCACGGCTCCGAGCACGACTCCGCGCTCGACTTCTACTCGCTGCAGCGCATGTTTCCGGCGCGGGGCATCGGCGTCTTCGTGTTCGACAAGCGCGGCACGGGCGTTTCCGGCGGCGCCTACACGCAGGATTTCAGCGTGCTGGCCGATGACGATGTAGCGGCGATGCGCGAGGCACGCAGGCTGGCCGGTGATCGCGCCGGACGCGTGGGCTATCAGGGCGGCAGCCAGGCCGGATGGATCGTGCCGATCGCCGCGAACCGCGCGCCGGTGGATTTCGCCATCGTGAGCTTCGGCCTCGCCGTCACCGTGCTCGAGGAAGACCAGCAGAGCGTGGCGCTGGACATGTATTTCCACCATCACTCCGCCGAGGACACGAAAAAGGCGCTGGAGCTGGCGCGTGCCGGCGAGCGCATCGTCGAAACACGGAGCATGGACGGCTATGCGGCGTTCGATGCGCTGCGGCAGAAATACAAGAACGAACCCTGGTACAAGGACGTGCACGGCGACTTCCTGTGGTTCATCCTGCCGCTCGACAAAGATAAGATGGAAGCGGCCGCCAAGCAGTTCGATTTCCATACACCTTTCCGCTACGAGCCGATGCCGACCCTGCGCGCCTCGACCACGCCGCAGCTCTGGGTTCTGGGAACCGACGACATGGAAGCGCCCAGCGCCGAGACCTCAAAGCGCATCAAGTCGCTGATCGCGGATGGCAAGGACTTCACGCTCGCCGTCTATCCCGGCGCCGAACACGGCATGACGCTCTACGAACTGAACGACAAGGGCGAGCGCGTATCCACGCGTTATGCACCGGGCTATTTCCAGATGATGGCCGATTTCATTCGCGACGGACAGATCAAGGGAACATATGGGGACGCCCGCATAACGCGTCCGCTGCATTGATTTGAGGCACACCTGTTCTTGCAATTGTCACGATTTGCACGCGAGAGTCTGTGGCCGCGCGTACGTGATTGTGTTTGAGTAGCGATGCACGCGAGGCTTCTGCCTCGTGCAAGAATCAGGATGATCGGATGTCGAAGGTCTGGCGCTGGGCGGCTCTGGCCGTTGCTGCCATCCCCGGCACGGCACTGGCCGCTGCCGAGCGCAGTTCCGCTTACCCACTACCGAACGACATGGCGCTCAAAGTCACGGGCGGCCCTGCGAACACGGATGGCAGTGGCATCCAGAGCAGCACCAGCGTCGATCTGCATTCCCCTGTCGGAAGCACAACCCTGAGCGGAACCTTCAGTAGCGCGCCGCCCGATCCGTCGCTGCCCGCCGACCGCACGGACCGTAAGTTGGGACTGGATTCGACGTTCAATGCCCCCGGGGACGTGAGCGTAGCGGTGCAGGCCAGCAGTGAAGTGCAGGATATGCATCAGACCGGCTTGCTGGTTCCGGCCGGTGTTTCCAATTCCACGGCCACCACCAAGACCGATAGCGCAACCGCCAGCGCGACGACGCGGCCGGTATCCGGCGTAGCCGTGACCGTCGGCATCAGCCAGGATCACACCGAAGCGACGCAGGCCAACGTCGCGGTTGGCGGTGCCACACAAAACAATACCGTGGCGACCGACGACAAGAAGGCGTTTGCGAACGCCAGTTGGTCACCGCTCTCATTTCTTCAGGCGAACGCCGGCGTGTCGAACCAGACCACTACAGTTTCGACGCAAGGCGCCGCGAACGCGGACGATGAATATCGCCACACCGCGCCCAACGCGTCCGCTACCGCGACGCTCTGGAAGGGCGCGCAGGCGAAGCTCTCCACCGCAGATGTCGTGTCGCCGGTGAACCCTTACGACTTCGCCGCGCTGGTGCAGGCATCCGGCGACGCCGCAAATGTTCAGCTCAAGCCCAATCGCGAATGGCAGAACCAGGCGACGCTTTCGCAAAGCTTCGACAATGGCGGCGCACTGTCGGCAACCGTCACGCAGGCACGCATCGAAAGCACCACGGAGCTTGGCATCACCGCCACCGGCGCAGCGGCGCCCATGAGCGTTTCCGGCGGCACGCGGCGCGAGATCGACGCCAGTCTTTCGCTACCGCTGGCTGACTATGGGCTGGAAGGCACGACGATCACCTCGCAGGCCGCGCTGCGCCAGTCGCGCGTGCGCGATCCGGTGACCGGCGCGGTGCGCCGCATGTCCGGCGAAGTGCCGCGGCAGGCGGGTTTGAAGATCACCCATCGGGACGATGCGCATCATGTGCAGTGGGGCGTGACGGGAAGCCTTGCCACCGAGCAGCGCTTTTACCAGCCGGCCCAGATGACGGCGCTACGCACCGAACCGGGCGTTGGTGCTTTCGTGACCTACGATCCGGGCAAATATACCGTGTCTCTGAATGCGGACGGATTGATCGGCGGCGGCCGCAGACAGGTGGACACGTTCTACAGCGGTACGCGCAGCGGCAACGTGCTTGCAACCAACCGCAGCGGCGACGACAGCCCGATGGTGAGCGTTTCGGTGTCGCAGAAGTTCTAGGCGGCGCGTTTCGCCGGCTTGAACGTGACCGGCAGATGTTTCGGCCCTGAAATGAAGTTGGACGCCAGCCATTCCGGCTTGCCCGCGATCTTCAAATCATCCAGCCGCGTCAGCACTTCGCGCAGGATTGCGTCGATCTCGATGCGCGCGATGTGCTGGCCCAAGCAGCCATGCGGCCCGGTGCCGAAGGCGATGTGCTCGTTGGGACTACGCGCGAGGTTCAGCGCGTCCGGCGCATCGAACTTCTCCGGATCACGGTTGGCCGATCCGAAATACATCACGACCTTCTGCCCTTCCCTGATCTGCTCGCCTGCCAGCACGACGTCATGCTTCGCGGTGCGGCGCATATAGATGACCGGGGACGTATAACGCAGCAGCTCCTCGCGCGCGGACGGCAAGCGCGCTTCTAGGTCGGCGCGCAGCCATGCGAGCTGTTCCGGATTGTCGAACAGGGCGATGAGGCCGGATGACAGCAGATTGCGCGTGGTGTCGCCACCGGCGTCCACCAGCAACAGGAAGAACAGCAGGAATTCGATATCGTCCAGCTTCTTGCCGTCCACTTCGGCCTGCAGGAGCTTGGTGGCGAGATCGTCCTTCGGGCGCGCGCGCTTTTCTTCGATCACGCCGCGGCCATATTCGAACATCTTCATCACCGCCATGCCGCCCGCACCCGGTTCCTGCGCTTCCGGCGCGGTATGGATGGCCTCAGTAAGCTTGTAGAGCTCGCGCCCATCGCCCAGCGGAATGCCGAGCAGCTCCGCAATCACGTAAGACGGCATTTCGCCCGCGATATGCTCCACGAAGTCGCACTGGCCGCGCTCAATCACTTCATCAACGATCTGACGCGCCAGCGCATTCATGCGCGGCGTGCGATCCGCGGACACCGGCTGGGTGAATTCATTGCGGATGAGCTTGCGATAGGCCGTGTGCTGCGGCGGGTCCATCATCAGCATCATCTTGTAGCCGCCGAATCCCATCGCCTGCTCCGCTGCGGGATCCTGAATCATGATGGTGGGTTCGGAGGAGAAGTTCTGGAAATCGCGGTCGACCGTCCACACGTCTTTGTAGCGCGTCACCGCCCAGAAGCCGGGCCCGTTCGGCTCCTCGTGCCAGAACACCGGCGCGTTGTCGCGCAGCCAACGATATTGCGCGAGCGGATGACCGGCGGCAAAGCTCTCTGGGGACAACAGATCGATTTTCATGAGCGTGGTCCGATGATGCGGGGAGGATTGTCCTGCAAAATTTGGCGGCATGCCATCGTGCAGCGCACAGGCTAACGCAGCGTCACGCTTCTACCCGCGGCGGCGTTCCCGCAAGCCCGTACGGATGAGCAGCGCACCGAGGATGATGAAGGGGCCGCCAACAATCAGCGCCATACCCAGCATGAAGCCGTCATAGCCGCCATATCCGCTGGAGTCGAAAAGCCCCGCGAGACCAAACACGCTGGTGCACAATCCGGATGGAATGAGGATAAGCAGCCCGATCACGACCAGCGCGATGGCGCTGCCCGTCCATTTGGGCGCGGGCTGTGGTGATGGTGGCGTTTGCGGATCAGACATAGGCAGGCTCCCGCAGCTTCGGATCGATGCCTTCGCGATAAAACAGATTGTAGGTGTCGAAGGGGATGATCTTGCGCTGCGGCGTGACGAAATGAATGCACGACCGCTTCACCGCGCCGACGCAGAAATTATACTTGTCGAGGAACTGCACGATGACGATGCGAAAAACCTTGTCGTAACCGAGATCGGCAGGCACCTCGACCTTCGGCAGGCAGCACAACAGATCGCCCAGCGCCGTCTTCGTCGCCTCGCCGGTCGCCGAAAGCGACATCAAGCCGAAGATGCGCTTCTGCAGTTCAGGATATTTTTCGAAAGAAATGGTGTTTGGGGCTGCGTCCAGCAGCTCGTCCTTCGGGATCAGCTTTGTGATCGGCGTCACACTCTGTCCATCGCGTAATCCGTAGGCAATGGCGATCTCGTCCGGATTGCAGGGCAGCGGGATGACATCATCCAGATCGAACACGCCGGAGTTCAGCCCGATCTCGCGGCGGATATCGGTAAGCAGGAAGCGGTCATTTTTGTCGAAATTCTCGTTGCGCCCAGCGTCCTGAACCGGCTGGAAGGTGATGCCGCGCACGCATTTGTAAGTAAGTGCATGGCGCGCGATGGCGCCGATCTCGTCGTCGTTCTGACCGCGCTTGATGACGCAGACCAGCGTGGTAGCGATACCGGCCTCTTTCAGGTTGGCCAGAGCCTGATCGCGAATGCGCCGCAAATCCGCGCCACGCAGGTTCTTCAGCGCGCTTTCACGCATCGAGTCGAACTGCAGATAAACCTCGAAGCCCGGAGTCAGCTTCGCCAACTCCGCCACGAAGGCCTTGTCGCGCGCAATGCGAAGCCCGTTGGTGTTCATCATCACATGACGGATGGGCTTGGACTTCGCCAGCTTCAGGATCTCGATGATCTGCGGATGAATGGATTGCTCACCGCCGCTGATCTGCACCAGATCGGGCTCGCGCTCGCTGCGCACCAGCGTCTCCAGCATCGCATCGACTTCTTCCAGCGTGCGGTTGCGCGTTTTCTTCGGCGAGGAGTCGGCGAAGCACACCGGGCAAGTCAAGTTGCACTCATCGTTGATCTCAATCAGCGCAAGGCAGGAATGCTGCTCATGATCGGGGCACAGGCCGCAATCGTAGGGACAACCGAAATTCGTCGCGCTCTGATGCACCAGCGGGCGATCGCCGGGCTTGATCCAGTCGCGCTGCGATTTGTAGTAGGCGGCGTCGCTGGCGATCTTGGTCTTCTGATCGCCATGGGCACGGCAATGCTTTAGATAAAAAACGTCATTGCCTTCGATAACGATCTTGGCCGGGACCAGCCGCAGACAAACCTCGCAGAGCGATGTCGTCTGTCCGTAATACAGATATTCCCTAGACCGCCTGACGAACGACATCGCTGCGACCCCAGATCATAAATGTCGAATAGGCAAGTAATACGGCACAAACCAGGTGAAACGTATTGAATGGCCCGATCACCGGCGGATAGGGCTTCAGAAATTCCCAGGCGAACCGCTGCAGAGCATACCATCCCACGAAGAGATAGAAGCCATTACGCAAAACAAATTCGTTGCGCCACCGCACCGCGCCGAGAAAAGCGATCAGAAACAGGAACATCGCCGCCGATTCGTAGAGTTGAACCGGATGGCGCGGCACGCCGTCGCCAAAGTCGACGGCCCATGGGACGGTGGCGGGCGTGCCATAGGTGTAATCGGGCAGCCCGGCGAAGAAGCAGCCCAACCGGCCGATGCCTATGCCCAGGGCGAGCGGCGCGACAAAGGGCAGGCCCGTCGAACCGCGAATGCCAAGAAGCAGTTTGTAGATCTCGACTCCGACAACACCGCCCGCGATGGCACCCGCGATCGAATGACCGATCGTCCACAATCCGGCCAGCCCCATATTGAATGAGCCGAAGAACAGTGCGCCGCAAATCGCGCCGACAGCCAACGAGACGAAATAATAAGGCTGCTCGCGAAATCCGGGACGATTGGAATATCCTTTCAGCCATCCCGTGCGCGACAGCCACCAGCCGAGCAGCGCTGCGGCGCACCACGCCAGAAAATCGAATATCGTGTGAACGATCATGACGCGGAAGAATCCGGAACAAACAAGGGATTTTTGCGTTTCCACACCGTGGCGCAAGCCCATACTTTTCGCCGAATTGGTCAACTCGCCGGGCATCGCGCAAAGATGCAATATAAATCCGTTTTCACAGCCTATCGCAGCATATGGGGCATGACATGAATCGCCTGAAACAACTCGAACAGCTTGGACAATCCGTTTGGCTCGACTTCCTGAGTCGCGAACTCATCAAGAAAGACGGCATCCGAAAGCTGATCGCGGAAGACGGCATTGGCGGCATGACCTCCAACCCCGCCATCTTCCAGAAGGCGCTAAGCCAGGGCGACGACTACGACGCCGATACCAAGAAATTCGTCGAGCAGGGGCTCGATGTCGGCTCCATCTTTCGCAAACTGTCGGTGAAGGACATCCAGGACGCCGCCGATGCGCTCAAGCCAGTTTACGACCGCACGAAAGGCGCCGACGGATTCATCTCCATCGAGGTCTCTCCCTATATCGCGCATGAAACCGCGCCGACGATCGAGGAGGCAAAATCTTTATGGAAGGAGATCGACCGGCCGAACCTGATGGTGAAGGTGCCGGGCACCAAGGAAGGGGCGCCGGCCATTCGCGATCTCATCGCCTCGGGCATCAATATCAACGTTACCCTGCTCTTCGCGCTGGATGCCTATCAGGCCGTCGCCGATGCTTATGTCGAAGGGCTTGAAAAACGGCCCGCGGACGAAGACCTTTCCAAAATCTCCAGCGTCGCCTCCTTCTTCCTCAGCCGCATCGACACGATGGCGGACGATCTGATCAACGAGAAACTGAAGGAAGACCCGAAGAAATATGCCGCTCTTGCTGATATTCGCGGTAAGACGGCCATCGCCAGCGCCCGCATCGCATATGAGATGTACAAAAAGACGTTCTCCGGTGCGCGTTGGGAGAAGCTGGTCAAGCGCGGGGCGCGGCCGCAACGCCTGCTCTGGGCCTCCACCGGCACCAAAAACAAGGAATATTCCGACACGCTCTATGTGGACACGCTGATCGGTCCGATGACTGTGAACACCATGCCGCCGGAAACGATGGATGCGTTCCGCGATCACGGCAATCCGAAAGCCGACACGATCGAGCAGGACGTGGACGGTGCGCACAAGGTTCTGGACATCCTGAAGAAGGGCGGCATCTCGCTCGACAAGATCACCGACGATCTGGTGGTTGACGGCGTGGCGAAGTTCGCCGAAGCCGCGGACAAGCTCTACGGCGCACTCGCCGAGAAGCGCGCGAAGATTCTCGGTGGCGCGCTGCCGCATGTAAAGGAGAGCTTCGGCGAAGCGCAGAAGGATATCGACCGCGAAATCGCCGCCAGCAATGCGCGCGGCGACACGCGCAAGGTCTGGCAGAAAGACAGCTCCGCCTGGACCGACGAAGATGAAGACAAGTGGCTCGGCTGGATCGACGTGGTCGAGCGCGAGGTGAAGGATGTCGATGCGCTGAAAGCGTTTGCGGCGGCGGTGGAGAAAGCCAAGACCAGTGATGTCGTGCTCTTGGGCATGGGCGGATCGAGCCTCGGCGCCGAAGTGCTGCGCGAAACCTTCGGCCATCGCGAAGGCTGGCCGAATCTGCATGTCCTGGATTCCACGGACCCCGAACAAATCGGCGCGGTGCGCAAGGCCATCAATATCGAGAACGCGCTGTTCATCGTGGCCTCCAAATCCGGCTCGACGCTGGAGCCCAATATCCTGTTCGACTATTTCTTCGCGGAGACGAAGAAGAACGGCAAGCAGTTCGTCGCGATCACCGATGCCGGTTCCTCCATGGAGAAGACGGCGAAGGAGCTGGGCTTCGGTCACATCTTCTACGGCGAGAAGGATATCGGCGGGCGCTATTCGGTGCTGTCGAAATTCGGCCTCGTGCCCGCGGCGGCAATGGGTCTGGACGTGGAGCGGCTGCTCACCGAAACGCAGAAAGTGGAACATTCCACCGGCTTGCTGGTGCCGGCCTCCGCCAATCCGGGCGCGCGCGTCGGCATTGCGCTCGGCGTGCTCGCCAACAAGTTCAAGCGCGACAAGGTCACGATCCTTGCATCAAATGCGCTATCCACCGTCGGCACATGGCTGGAACAGCTTGTCGCCGAATCCACGGGCAAGCAGGGCAAGGGATTGATCCCGGTTGATCGTGAGCCGGTTGGCGCGCCGTCGTCCTATGGCGAGGATCGCGTGTTCATCAATCTGCGCGTGGCGGGCGATGAAGACCACACCGACACGGTGGCGGCGCTGGAAAAGGCCGGCCATCCCACCGTGCGGATCACCGTCGAGGACACCTATCAGATCGGGCAGATCTTCTATCTGTGCGAGGTGGCCATCGCCTTCGCCGGCATGGTGCTCAAGATCGATCCGTTCAATCAGCCGGACGTGGAAGCGGCGAAGGTGGCCACGCGCAAGCTGACCGATGCCTATGAGAAGAGCGGCAAGCTCGATGAAGGCACACCCTTTTGGCAGGACGATGTCATTGCCGCTTATGGCGATGGCAAGGGGAAATCGCTCGGCGAAATCCTGAAGAACCATCTGGCGCAGTTGAAAGACGGCGATTACTTCGCCGTGCTCGCCTATGTTGCGCTGAACAAGGACCACGACGCGGTGCTGCAGAAGATCCGCCGCAAGGTGCGCGCGAAATTCAAGAACGCGACCTGTTTCGAGTTCGGCCCGCGCTTCCTGCATTCGACGGGACAAGCCTATAAAGGCGGGCCCAACAGCGGCGTCTTTCTGACGCTCACCACCGATCACAAGGACGATCTGGCTATCCCCGGCCGCAAGGCGACGTTCGGCGTGGTGGAGAAGGCGCAGGCCTTGGGCGATTTCGCGGTGCTCGAAGAACGCAAGCGCCGCGCGTTGCGCTTGCACATGACCGATGCCGAAGCCGGGCTGGCATCTCTTACCAAGGCTTTTGAAGAGGCGCTCTCGTAATGCAGCTTGGAATGGTTGGACTTGGCCGCATGGGCGGCAATATCTCGCGCCGCCTGATGAAGGCGGGACACCAGATGGTCGTCTATGACCGGAACCAGAGAGCCATCGATGATCTGGCGAAAGAGAGCGCCACGCCCGCCGGCTCGCTGGAAGATTTCGCCAGGAAGCTGGATGCGCCGCGCGCCGTGTGGGTCATGCTGCCGGCAGGCCATGCGACGGAAGAAACCGTTCTGGCGCTCAGCGAAGTCCTTTCGGAAGGCGACACCATCATCGACGGCGGCAACTCGTTCTGGAAAGACGATATCCGCCGCGCCAAGCTGCTGAAGACCAAGGGCATCCACTATGTCGATTGCGGCACCTCCGGCGGAATCTGGGGGCCGGAGCGCGGCTATTGCATGATGATCGGCGGCGAGAAGGCCGTGGTGGATCGGCTCGATCCGATCTTCAAGGCGTTGGCGCCGGGGCTTGGCACCATCGACCGCACCACCGGCTTCAACGGCGACCCCCGTGCGGAGAACGGCTACATCCATGCCGGACCGAACGGTGCGGGTCATTTCGTGAAGATGGTGCATAACGGCATCGAATACGGATTGATGCAGGCCTATGCCGAAGGCTTCGACATTCTGCAGGGCCGCGCGCACAAGAATTTGCCGGACGGCGAGCGCTTCGATCTCAACCTGCCCGACATCGCCGAGGTGTGGCGGCGCGGCAGCGTGATCGCGTCCTGGCTGCTCGATCTTTCTTCCATCGCGCTCGCAAAGGATGCCGAACTCAGCGCCTACAAAGGTGATGTGGACGATTCCGGCGAAGGCCGCTGGACGATCAATGCCGCCATCGAAGAGGCGGTGTCGGCGAATGTGCTCTCCGCCGCGCTCTATGCGCGCTTCCGCAGCCGCGTGGAGCACAATTTCGGCGAAAAGCTTCTCTCCGCGATGCGGGCCCAGTTCGGCGGCCATGTGGAAGGCGCGCTGGAAAGCCACGGCCTGGCCGAAAAGCCGAAGACGTAACGATGGCCAAATCTCCTCCCAACTGCGCCATGGTCCTGTTTGGCGCGCATGGCGATCTGACCAAGCGCCTCGTCGTGCCCGCGCTTTACAATCTGGCGCGGCAGAACCAGTTGCCGAAGAATTTCGCGCTGCTGGGCGTCGACCACAACAACTGCACAGCCAAGCAATGGCGCGACAGCCTGCACGAATTCCTTGAAGGCCTCACCAAGGGCAAGGGCGAGGCAAAAGAAAACAAGATCGACGAGAAGGTCTGGAAGAAGCTTGCTGCGAATTTCCACTATCTGACGGCGGACTTTACCAAGGACAAAACCTATTCCGACATCAGGTCCGAACTCGCCACGCTGGACAAGAAATACAAGCTGGACGGCAACGCGCTGTTCTATCTCGCCGTGGCGGACCGCTTTTTCGGCACCGTGGTCGACGGGTTGGGTAATGCCGGCGTCCTGAAGCAGGACGGCAAGAAGCACTGGCGGCGCGTGGTGATCGAAAAGCCGTTCGGGCACGATTTGAAATCCGCGAAAGAGCTGAACGCGCGCATCCGCAAGCAGCTCGACGAACACCAGATATTTCGCATCGATCATTTCCTCGGCAAGGAAACGGTGCAGAACATCCTCGCGCTGCGCTTCGCCAATGGATTGTTCGAGCCGATCTGGAATCGCGACCGCATCGATCAGGTGCAGATCACGGTGGCCGAAACCGTGGGCGTGGAGGAACGCGCCGGTTTTTACGAAACCACGGGCGCGCTGCGGGACATGATCCCGAACCATCTTTTTCAGCTTGTCGCCATGACGGCGATGGAGCCGCCCTCATCCTTCGACGCCGATGTCGTGCGCGCGCGCAAGGCGGACGTGTTCAAGGCCATGCATCCCCTGACACCGGCCGATGTCGTGCGCGGCCAATATGACGCCGGCAAGATCGATGACAAGAAAGTGCAGGCCTATCGCAAGGAAGACGGTGTCGCGAAAGACTCGTCTACCGAAACCTATGTCGCGATGAAGCTGGGCATCGACAACTGGCGATGGGCGGGCGTGCCGTTTTACATCCGCACCGGCAAGCGCATGACCAAGCGCACGACGGAAATTTCCATCCGCTTCAAGCGCGCGCCCTATGCGCTGTTCCGTGAAACCAAGACCGAAGAGATGAAGTCGGACTGGCTGGTTCTGCGCATACAGCCGGACGAAGGCATCTGCCTGCACTTCAACGCCAAGGAGCCCGGCACCGAGATGGTTCTGGAAAGCGTGGCGCTGAACTTCAACTACAAGGACTGGTTCAAATCCGCACCCGCCGTGGGCTACGAGACGCTGCTCTTCGACGTGTTCGAGGGCGACGGCACGCTATTCCAGCGCGCGGACCAGGTTGAAGCGGCGTGGGCGGTGGTCGATCCGATTTTGAAGGCCTGGGCCGAGGAAAAGCCGGCAGACTTTCCCAACTACAAGGCCGGCAGCGCCGGACCCAAGGCCGCGGATGAGCTTCTCCGGGAAGACGGCCACGCCTGGCGCCCGATCGAGTGACGCGAATCCCGGTGCGGGACGGGAACTCTGCCACCCCTGCGGGAGTTACTTCCCTGCATAGACAGATGACGGGAGGGCCTCGTGCTCGGAACCATTCTTATTGTTATTCTTGTTTTGCTTCTTTTGGGCGCCCTGCCCTCGTGGCCGTACAGCTCCGGTTGGGGCTACTACCCCTCGGGCGGCCTCGGCCTGATTCTGGTTATCGTTCTGATTTTGGTGCTGCTCGGCAGGATATAAAGTCAGCAGCGTGATCACGCGAGAACGGGCCGCTCAATTTTGTGAGCGGTCCGTTTCTTTTTCGCCGAACCGCTTGGCGATCCATTTGTCGAGTCGGTCTTCGGTGACGAGCAGAACCACTGCGAACAGCAGACCCAAACCGATCACGCGCCAATCCGCAATCGCGCAGGCAAGCCCCAGCGCGGCCGTTACCCATACCGTCGCCGCCGTCGTGAGATTGCGCACCATCTTCTGCTGCGGATCGCGCAGGATCACGCCACCGCCTAGAAAGCCGATTCCTGTGAGAACACCCTGCACAACGCCCTGCAGGATGCGGCTATAGGCGGCGCTGTCGGTCAAAGCTTGTTCGGTGCGCAGCACAGCGACGGCGGCAACGGCGACACCAAGCGAGACCAATCCGAGCGTACGAATGCCCGTCGGCTTGCCGTGCAGGTCTCGATTAAGTCCGAGTACCATGCCGACGAGCGTCGCCGCGCCGAGGCGCAGGAATACATCAAGCATGTCGCCGTCGGTCATACGCGACCCGCAATCGGGATGTTCGCGCCGGTGACGGCAGATGCCGCCGGCGACAGAAGATATTCGATCAACGCCGCGATCTCTTCCGGCTTCACCCATTTGGAGAAATCGGATTTCGGCATGTCCTTGCGGTTCGCAGGCGTATCGATGGTGGTGGGCAGGATCGCATTGACCGTGACGCCCCCGTCTTTCACTTCATCGGCGAGGGCTTCGGTGAGTTTCAGCACACCGGCTTTTGAAGCCGTATAGGCGCCCATGCCGGCGGCTGCGGGCTTCGCCGCGGCAGCGGCGCCGATGTTCACAATGCGCCCCGCTTTTGCGGCCAGCAGATGGGGCAGTGCCGCCTGGCAGGCATTGACCGCCGTCTTCACGTTGACGGTGTAGAGAAAATCCCAGGTATCGATGCTGCCGCCGGAGAGCTTTTCCCAACGGAAACCTCCGGCGACGTTGATCAGCGCGTAAAGCCCGCCCAATTCCGCCACCGCCTTGTCGATGGCCGCTTTGGCCTTGCCAGCATCGGAAAGATCGACATTTCCAAGGCCCGGCTGCTCGGCGGGAAGCACACCGTGATCGATGGCCAACACCTTGGCGCCCGCGCCGCTAAGGGCTTTGCAGACCACTGATCCCAATGCGCCCGCGCCGCCGGTGACGATGCATGCTTTCCCTGCCAACGACATGGATTATTTGTCCTTTCTGGGCCGCTTGCGCGCCTGTGCAGGGGTGCGGCTATACTCCGGGTGCCGATATTTCCACAAAAGCCCCACGGGAGAAAACCAATGGAAGAAAAGCTGAAATTCTACATCGACGGCAAATGGGTCGATCCCGTCACGCCGAAGACCATGGAAGTGATCAATCCGGCTACCGAGGAACCTTTCGCCAAGATCAGCATGGGTTCCAAGGCCGACGTGGACAAGGCGGTCGCCGCCGCACGCAAGGCGTTCGACACCTTCTCGCAGACCAGCCGCGAAGAGCGCATCGCACTGCTGGAGAAGATCGCCGCGGTCTATCAGAAGCGCTACGGCGACATCGTGAAGGCCATCTCCACCGAGATGGGCGCGCCGCTCTCGCTCTCGCAGAACGCGCAGGCCGCGATCGGCCTCGGCCATCTGCAGCAGGGCATCAAAATCCTGAAAGAATATGAGTTCGAGCAGGTGAAAGGCTCTTACGCCATTCGCCGCGAGCCTATCGGCGTTGTCGGCATGATCACGCCGTGGAACTGGCCGATCAACCAGATCGCCTGCAAGGTCGTGCCGGCGCTGGCCGCTGGCTGCACCATGGTGCTGAAGCCCTCCGAAATCGCGCCGATGAACGCGATCCTGTGGGCCGAAGTGCTGGACGAAGCGGGCGTGCCGCCGGGCGTGTTCAACCTCGTCAACGGCGACGGCCCGACGGTCGGCGAAGCGATGTCGTCGCATCCGGGCATCGACATGATGTCGTTCACCGGCTCGACGCGCGCCGGCATCGCGGTGGCGAAAGCCTCGGCCGATACGGTCAAGCGCGTGGCGCAGGAATTGGGCGGTAAGTCGCCGAACATCATTCTCGATGACGCCGACCTGCAGAAAGCCGTCGTGCGCGGCGTGATGCACATGATGCAGAACACCGGACAGTCCTGTAACGCCCCGTCGCGCATGTTCGTGCCGAAGGCCAAGCACGACCAGGCCGCGCAGTTCGCCAAGTCGGCGGCTGAAAGCGTGAAGGTCGGCGATCCGTTCGCCGAAGGCACGACGATGGGCCCGGTTGTGAGCGAGACCCAGTTCAACAAGATCCAGGGTCTCATCCAGAAGGGCATCGACGAAGGCGCGACGCTCGTCACCGGCGGCGTCGGCCGTCCGGAAGGTTTGAACCGCGGCTACTATGTCCGTCCAACGATCTTCGCGAACGTCACCAACGACATGACCATCGCGCGCGAAGAGATCTTCGGGCCGGTGCTCACGATTCTGCCGTATGAGAGCGAAGCGGACGCCATCAAGATGGCGAACGACACGCCGTATGGTCTGTCCGGCTATGTGCAATCTGGTGACATCGATCACGCCCGCAAGGTGGCGGCGCAGATCCGTGCCGGCAACGTGCACATCAACGGCGCGGGCGGCGAGATGAACGCGCCGTTCGGCGGCTATAAGCAGTCGGGCACGGGCCGCGAGTGGGGCGAGTTCGGCTTTGAGGAATTCCTCGAGGTGAAAGCCGTTCTCGGTTTCGCACCGAAAGCCGCTTAAGGCCAAAAGCATTCAATACGAAAGGGCGCCGTTTGCAGCGGCGCCCTTTTTCTTTGAGGAAAGCCCGGCTTCCATTCGGCAATCGCATTTCACGCCCGGTTTGCTGTGACATGGCGATTTTTTTTGCCTAAGGTTTGCACGCCCCGCGGGGCATTCGGGGGCATTAGCAAGGATTGGTGTTGTGACGGAATTGAAACAGAGCGCGCGATCATCGCGCCTGCCTTACGTCGTGCTGATTTTGGCGGTCGCCACGCTGGCGATCATCGCCAATCTCTTCGGCGATCAGATCATGCACCATGTCGGCCATCTTGAAGACGCGCCCACCGAACCGATCCTGGCACCCGTCGCGCTGTTCGCGCTGTGCAGTTTCTTCAGCTTCTACGCGACGAAAGACACGCCGATTCCGTCATTCGTGGTCGCCATCGCGTTCGGCATAGCAGGTCACGTGTTCTTCGAGCCGATCGTCAAAATTCCAACCGTTCTGGCGTCCTTCGTCACCGGGGCGGCGGCAATCATCCTGTTCAGTGGCGGTCTCGAAATGCCGCTCAAGGATTTCCTGCGCCTCCTGGTGAAGATTGTGCTGCTAGCCGTTCCCGGCGTCCTGATCACCGGCTTTGCGTTCTCCGAAGTGGCGCTCTACACAAGCGGCGCACTTGGTTTCCCGATTACCGCGATGGTCGCTATTCTGCTGGGCGGCATCCTCGCATCTACCGATCCGGCGGCGATCATCCCGGTGCTCCAGAGCGTGAAGTTCAAGCGGCCGGACTCGAAGGACATCGTGATCGCCGAAAGTGCGCTGAACGATGTTGTGGGAACGTTGCTTGTGTCGGTATTCCTCAAGCTGCCGCTGATCGGCATGACGATCGCGGGCGCTTATATGGCGCTCGCCGCCCCTGATAATTTCGGCTTTCTCGGGAAGCAGGTCGGCTTTGGCGTTCTGTTCGGGCTCGTGGGTTTCCTGCTTCTGGTATTTCTCAGCCGCATCAAACGGCGCAACCCCAAAGCCTATGGCGCCGACCAGATCTATTTCGTGGCGACGCCGATCATAGCCTTTACCGGCGCGGCGGCGTTCGAGGGCAGCGGTTTTCTTGCCGCCTTCATCGCTGGGCTCCTCTTCCACGCCGAGGAGCACATGCAGCATGTGGAGCACTTCTTCTATCAGGTGATGGACGGCGTCGCGAAGCCGATCGTCTTCCTGCTGGTTGGCGCTCTGGTCGATGTCCACGCGCTGATCCAGTATGCACCGGCCGGCATCGCCATTGCGCTCATCTTCATGTTCGTACTGCGGCCCGCGATGGTGTTCCTGATCCTGGGCATCTTCACGCGCTTCACCGGCCGTGGCCGGCTGAGCGGCAAGGAGCTTCTCTTCATCTCCTTCGTGCGCGAAACCGGCGCGATCCCTGCGGTGCTTCTGGTGACGGTAGTATCGCAGGTCACCACGCCGATCCCGGGCCTTGTTGAGATCGGCATGTGGGTGATCCTGATGACGCTGGTTCTGGCGCCGCCGCTTACGCCCTTCGTTGCGCGCAAGCTGGGCCTTGCGGAATGACGGAAACCGTGACGCTTCTTCGCCCGGCGCGCGTCTGGACCTCTGGGTTCGGCGCGCCGCGCGAGGGCGTCGCGGTGCTGGTGCGTGGCAACCGGATCGCCACGGTGGATCACGCGGAAAAGATCTCCGCGAAAGACGCGCGCGTGATCGATCTTCCCGGCGCAACCCTGCTGCCGGGGTTGATGGATCTGCACTCCCATCTCTTCCTGCATCCCTACAACATCACAAGCTGGGACGATCAGGTCCTGAAGGAGAGCGAGGCGTTCCGCATCGTGCGCGCGGTGAAGCACGCAAAAGACACGCTGCAGGCCGGCTTCACGCTGTTGCGCGATCTGGGAACGGAAGGCGCGGGTTATGCGGATGCCGCGCTCAAGCGCGCCATCGACAGCGGCATCGTGCCGGGGCCGCGCCTGATCGTGACCACCCGCGCCATCGTGGCAAGCGGCGGCTATGCGCCGATGCGCAAGAACTATCGCCCGGATTGCTGCCTGCATGCGGGCGCGGAAGAAGCGAGCGGTGTCGACGAATGCGTCCGTGCGGTGCGCCAACAGGCGGCGCATGGCGCGGACTGGATCAAGCTCTATGCCGATTACCGCGTGGGTCCGAACGGCGAGACGGTGCCCACATTTTCGCTGGAAGAGCTGAATGCGATTGTAGAGACGGCGCGCGATCTTGGTCGTCCCGTTGCCGCGCATACAATGAACGACGAGGCCATGCGCCGCTGCATCAAGGCCGGCGTGGACACGATCGAGCATGGTTATTCCGGCACGCGCGAAACCTTTCAGCGCATGGCGGAGAAGAACATCGCGTTCCTTCCGACGCTCACCGTCGCGGAAGCGATCAGCGAATATTTCCACGGCTACACGCGCGGCGGCAAACCCACGCCGCGCATGGAAGATGCCGCCAACGCCTTCCGGCTGGCGCGCGAGGAAGGCGTGATCATCGGCTGCGGCAGCGATGTGGGTCCCTTCCCACATGGCGAGAGCTATCGCGAACTGGAATGGATGGTGAAGCTTGGCATGAGCCCGGTTGAGGCGCTGGAAGCAGCGACCTCGGTGGCAGCGAAGATCATCCGCCGCGACGATCTTGGCCACATCCGCGAAGGCGCGCTCGCCGATCTGGTCGCGGTGGACGGACAGCCGGAGAACGATATTTCTGCAATCGCGAAAGTGCGCTTCGTGATGAAGGACGGCCACCTCGCCCACCGTACCGGGGCTGCGCAGGCCTAGGCCACCTCGGAAGCCTGTAGCGGCGCGCGCGGGGCCACCAGCAAAGGCGGCATATGGTGTTCGTAAAGCACGTCGTCGATCTTCTGGAAAAGGCGCGACGGCTCGATCGGCTTGACGAACAGCGCCGCGAAACCGGCCCGCCGGTAATCGCTCTCGCTCCAACGGCAATCATTGTCCGTGACCGCCAGAATCGGCACGGTCTTGCCGCGGGCCGGCGTGGCACGCATGCGCCGGAAGCCGCCCAGTTCGCCCGGCGCATGCCGGTCGATGTCGATGAACACCATGTCCACCGGATGCTTGCGGAAATAGGTCACGGCATCGGCCGCCACGCGCGCAAAAATCGTCTCTGCCTGGATGGCCTCCATGCAGGCTTGCAGCAGCCGGCGCTCCAACTCATCTTCCTCGACGCAAAGAATCCGGAGCGCACGTGGTCGTGGTGCGAGGTCGATCATAAGGTCTCAAATGGTAGCCAAGCGGCGGCCGTTCCGGCACACTGAAAAAACTGGTTACTCATCCGTTAATCGGAACAGAAGCGAAGGGTTGGGCGAATGAAAGCGCGCATTATTGCCGCACTGGCGGCGGCTGCACTTCTGTTGGGCAGTGGCGCCAAGGCTGCGCCGACGCACATCACGTTCGTCACCGACTGGAAGGCGCAGGCCGAGCATGGCGGCTTCTACGAAGCGCTGGCGACCGGGCTTTACGCGAAGGCCGGGCTCGACGTGAAGATCATGGAGGGCGGGCCTGCCGTGAACGTGCCGCAGCTTCTGGCCGGCGGCGCCGCGGATTTCGGCATCGGCTCCAACGGCTTCATTCCGCTGAACATGGTGCGCGAAGGCGTGCCGGTGCGCGCGGTGATGGCGGTGTTCCAGAAGGACCCGCAGGTGCTCATCACCCACCCGCGCGGCGACGTGAAATCGCTGGCGCAGATGAAAGGCAAGCCGATCATGATCGCGGACGCGAGCACGGTGGCGTTCTGGCCGTGGCTGAAAGCGAAATACGGTTTCAGCGACAGCCAGATCCGTAAATACACCTTCAATCTCGCACCCTTCCTCGTCGATCCGAAGGCGATTCAGGAAGGCTATCTGACGAGCGAGCCCTACACGATCGAGAAGGAAGGCCACTTCAAGCCGCAGGTCTTTCTGCTCGCGGACAATGGCTATCCCGGTTACGCGAACATGGTGCTGGTGCCGCAGAAATGGATCGACAAGAACCCGAAGGCAGTGCAGGCGTTCGTGAATGCGACCATCGCCGGCTGGCAAGCCTATCTGCATGGCAATCCCGCACCGGCGAACGCGCTCATCAAGCGCGACAATCCGGAGATGACGGACGCACTCATCGCCCAGGCGATCCAGAAGATGCGCAGCTACAATCTTGCGGAAACGAAAGACGGCCGCATCGGCGTGATGACGGATGGCCGCTGGCAGATCTTCTTCGACACGATGGCCAGCGAAGGCCTCTATCCGAAGACGCTGGATTACAAGAAAGCCTACACATTACAGTTCATACAGCCGCACATGCACTACGAGATATTCATTAACTGCCCGGGTGACTGTCCAAAGCAAACTCCAGAAGAAAAACGGAAAGTTCGGAACGCGCTGAAGAAAAACGAACAACAGCAGCATTGAGAGATTTTGAGTGAGCGGGCTCGTAGCTCTTTCCAAAGTTTCCAAAACCTTCGACTCCGGCACGCAGGCGATTGCGGCGCTGGATCTGGAGGTGCGTGAGCGCGAGTTCCTGTCGCTGGTGGGGCCGAGCGGATGCGGCAAGTCCACAGCGCTGCGCATCGTCGCGGGGTTGATTGCGCCAACGACGGGCAGCGTGGAATGGCACGGTGGCAAGCCGGAGATCGGCTTTGTTTTCCAGGAGCCCACCTTGATGCCGTGGCGCAATGCGCTGGACAATGCGCGGCTGCCGCTGGAATTGAAGGGAGTCTCACGCGGAGACGCAGAGGCGCGGAGCAGGCAAGCGCTGGCGCGTGTCGGCCTTGGCGAATTCGAGACGGCTTATCCGCGCGAGCTTTCCGGCGGCATGAAGATGCGCGTTTCTATCGCGCGCGCCATTGCGGCGCATCCCAAGCTTCTTCTGATGGATGAGCCTTTCGCGGCGCTGGACGAACTGACGCGGCAATCGCTGAACGACGATCTGCTCAAGCTGGCGCGCGAAGACGGCATCACGGTGATCTTCGTCACCCACTCCGTCTATGAGAGCGCTTACCTGTCGGACCGCGTGGTGGTGATGACACCACGGCCAGGACGCGTCACCGCGGATATCGCCATCGCGCAGCCGCCAGAGCGCAGCGCCGGCTATCGTCTCACGCCGCAATTCACCGAAGCCGCCGGAAAGATCTCCGCCGCGCTCGGACACGCGATGGCGGCATGAAGCATTGGCTTACATATATCGTACCTGTCGCGCTTGGCGTTGCCGTGCTCGCGTTCTGGGAATGGGCGGTGGCGCATTGGCAGGTGCCGCGCTTCGTACTCCCCGCGCCCTCCGCCATCGCGCAATCCTTCGTGGACGATCGCGCGCAGCTTGCGGCGGCGACGTGGACGACGTTTCGCATCGTGATCGAGGCTTTCGTGCTGGCGCTCGTCACCGGTGTGGCGCTCGCCATTGTCTTCGCGCAAAGCCGTATCGCGGAGCTGGCGCTTTATCCTTATGCCGTGATTTTGCAGGTCACGCCGATCGTCGCCATCGCGCCGCTGATCGTAATCTGGGTCGGCTATGAGCATATTGATCGGGCTTTGCTTATCCTCGCCTGGATCGTCGCGTTCTTTCCGATCCTCGCGAACACAACACTCGGCCTGCGCTCCGCCGATCGAAACCTGATCGACCTCTTCCGTCTCTATGGTGCATCGCGTTGGCAGATTTTGTGGAAGCTGCAGCTTCCCGGCGCGCTGCCCTATCTGCTCGGCGCGATGAAGATTTCCGGGGGCCTTGCGCTGATTGGCGCCGTGGTGGCGGAGTTCGCCGCCGGCACAGGCACCGCCACGGGCCTTGGCTGGACCATCACCGAGGCGGGCAATCGCCTGCACATCGAGACCATGTTCGCGGCGCTGGCCATTCTGTCGGTCCTGGGCGTGGCGATCTTCTTCCTGCTGTCGGCGCTGGAATGGGCGCTTCTGCGGCGCTGGCACGAAAGCGCCATTTCCACGCAAGAGTGATTTCACATTACTATTACGTAGTTATGAAAAAATTACACATCCGGCATGTGATCTATTGAATTTGGTCGCCGGACTTGCGACTTTCTCCTCATGGCCGCGACCCCAGCCCTGCAAGTCCTGACCGCCAACCGCCTGCGCGATGGCGATGTCGTCTATTGGCAGAACGGCGAATGGGCCGATCATTTCGCCGACGCCGAGTTGCTGCGGGACAAGCCGACTGCCGACGCCGCGCTGGAAGCCGCTCAGGCATTCGTGAAAGGCCGCGTGGTGGTGAACCCCTATCTCTTCGCCGTGCGCGATGAGAACGGTCGTATCCGGGCCGTGGAAGAGCGCGAGATCATCCGCAGCGAAGGCCCGTCGGTCCGCCGCGACCTCGGCAAGCAAGCCATGGATTCCTTCGATGTATCGATATGACGAGTTCGACGCGCGGTTCGTTCGCGAGCGCGTCGAGCAATTCCGCTATCAGGTCGAGCGCCGCCTTGCCGGCGAGCTGACCGAGGACGAGTTCAAGCCGCTCAGGCTGATGAACGGGCTCTACCTGCAGCTTCATGCCTATATGCTGCGCATTGCGGTGCCTTATGGCACGCTGTCGGCCAAACAGATGCGCATGTTCGCGCATATCGCCCGCAAGTATGACAAGGGCTACGGCCACTTCACCACGCGCCAAAACATCCAGTTCAACTGGATCAAGCTGGTGGACGTTCCCGCCATCCTCGCCGATCTGGCGAGTGTGGAAATGCACGCGCTGCAGACCAGCGGCAACTGCATCCGCAACGTCACCGCCGATCATTTCGCGGGCGCGGCCGCAGACGAGATCGAGGACCCGCGGCCTATCGCGGAGATCATCCGCCAATGGTCCAGCATCCATCCCGAATTCACCTATCTGCCGCGCAAGTTCAAGATCGCCGTGTCCGGCTCCGCGCATGATCGCGCAGCACTGAAATTCCACGACATGGCCGTGGAGGTTGTGAAGAACGACGCGGGCGAGACCGGCTATCGCATCTATGCCGGCGGCGGCATGGGCCGCACGCCCTATGTCGGCCATGTCGTCGGCGAGTTCGTGGCGAAACAGGACCTGCTCGCCTTCCTCGAAGCCGTCATGCGCGTCTACAACCAGTCCGGACGGCGCGATAACATCTATAAGGCGCGCATCAAGATCCTCGTCAACGCGCTGGGCGTAGACGAGATGAAGAAACAGATCGAACGGGAGTTCGCGGAGATCAAGGCCACCGGCACGCTGCAGCTTCCGCAGGGCGAGATCGACCGCATCACCGCCTATTTCGCGCCGCCCGCTTTCGAAGAATTGCCGGACGACGAACCCACCTCGCTTGATCCCACCTTCAAGAACTGGCTTTCGCAGAACGTCAGCAAGCATCGCCAGCGGGGCTACGCCATTGCCACGATTTCGCTGAAGCCCATCGGCGGCGTGCCCGGCGATGCCGAGCATGGCCAGATGGACGCCATCGCCGATTTGATGGACGAATTCGGCATCGCGGAAATCCGCGTCAGCCATGAGCAGAACCTCGTCCTGCCGCATGTGCGCAAGAAGGACCTGCCCGCGATCTACAAGAGGCTGAAAGCGCTGCACCTGGCGACGCCCAATGCGGGGTTAATCACCGACATCATCGCCTGCCCCGGTCTCGATTATTGCGATCTCGCCAATGCGCGCTCCATTCCCATCGCGCAGGACATCGCCCAACGTTTCCAGAATCTCGACCGCCAGCACGACATTGGCGAATTGAAGATCAAAATTTCGGGCTGCATCAACGCCTGCGGGCATCACCATGCCGGGCACATCGGTATTCTTGGTGTCGATAAGAAAGGCGTGGAGTATTACCAGCTTCAGCTCGGCGGCTCCGGCGCGGAAGATGCGTCCATCGGCGCCATCATGGGCCCCGGCTTCACCGCGCAGGACATCGGCCCCGCCGTCGAACGCGTGATCGACGCCTATCTGAAACTCCGCGACGGCAAGGAACGCTTCCTGGACACCTATCGCCGCGTCGGCATGGAGCCGTTCAAGAACGTGGCGTATGGGGAGCAGATGTATGCCGCTCATTAAGAACGGCGCGCCGGCTTCCGACGGCTTCGTGACCGTCGCCGACGACGCCACTTTGCCGGACGGCGCGGTGATCGTCTCCTTGCCGCGTTTCCAGAAAGAACGTGACGCGCTCATCGCCCGCAACGCTCCGTTGGGTATCGTGCTCAAGCCCGCGGAGTCACCAGACGTGCTGGGCGAAGACGTTCAGCGCCTCTCCGTCATCGTTCTGGAATTCCCTGTATTCCGTGACGGACGGCATTTCTCCTGGGCGCGGATGCTGCGCGAGCGGATGAAATTCACGGGTGAAATCCGCGCCGCCGGGCATTTCCTCTATGACCAGATCGCGCTGTTGAAGCGGGTCGGTGTGGATGCGTGGCAATTGCCGGATGGCATAACACTCGAACAATTCCAGCGCGCACTGTCGGAGATGACCAACGTCTACCAGCCGAGCGCGGACGGCAGGAAGACCATTCGCGAGCTGCGCAGCCACTAGCGACTGGGCGGAACGATGCCCCAACCGATCTGGATTGGCTTCTCCTTCGGCGAGCGTGGCCACCCAAACCTCTCGACGCCTCCACGTCTGAACCCTGGCAAACTCGCCAGGTTCGATGGCGGCGCCTCGCCATGGCGGCCGATCTGCCAAACGACCAATGCGCCCGCACCGGAGACACGCGCAGGGGTGATCCAAGGCGCCTCGCGATAGCTCCCATTGATCCAGACAGACGGCCGAGGCGCCTGGCGCATCGCGATCAGAGAGGAAATCCAGGTGTCTCCAGTCGCGATCCGAAGCGGCTTGTGCGTCATGAGGCTCCAGTCGGACGCGAGTCTGTTTGCGATCTCACGGTCCGGCCACTGGGTTCTGGACGGCAAGCGCAAAATCGCGGGACCAACCGCCGTGTCGATGGCGTAGGCCAGAGGCATGGCCGCAAACACGAGGGTGGTTGCCGCCGCCAGCCGTCGCAACGACACCTTCTCCCACCGTGCGCAAAATGCCTGAACCAGCAGAAGGCCTGTCAGATTCCACATCGGCATGGCCCACATTGTGCGCAGGCCAAAACCGGTGACGAGCGAAAACGCCGCCGTCAGCAAGGCAGGCCCAAGCCCCAGGAACACGAGCAGGCGCAGATTTTCGTTTCCAAGATCGCGTGGAAAGCAACGCAGACTCAGCAACCCGGCAAAGCCTGCGATCACGATGGCCGGCGCGATATCGAGCATCTGTGCTGCGAGAAAATTGACGGGCGCCAATCCGTCTTGCCAGATGTTTTGCGCTCGTCCGGCCCGCGCCACGAAGAAGCCGATGGTCGTGTAGTTGTGCTGAATGACCCAATACAAATGGGGCACCAGAACGATCGTGGCTACCATCGCCGCAAGATATGGACCTGGCGAGCGAAACACCGTTCTTGCTGTGGGCGTCGTTGCGGCGTGCAGGAGCATTGTGGCGAGCAGGACGGCGCTGGAATATTTCGTCATCATGCCCAGCCCGGTGAAGAGACCGAGCGCGATCCACCATCGCAACGCACGCGTTTTCAACACCTTCACATAAGCCAGCGTCATCGCTGCCCAAACGGGAAGCTGCGCCACGTTGTGATTGAACTCGGGCGTCGGAACGGAGAAATAGAACACCCCGACCAGCAACACTGTGCCGATGGCCGCCTCGCGGCGCGGCATCAACTCCCGGCCGATCTTGTACACAAGAGCGAAGGTAAGGCCGACGCAGATCTGGCTCAGCAGGAACGGCCCGATATCGCCGAACAGGTTGAAGAACACCTCGACGGTCCATGGCGGCAGCGGCGGGTGCTTGTAGTACCCCCATTGCCATTCATGCCCCCAGGCAAGTCCATCCTGCACGACGTCGAGCGGAAGGCTGATCGAAAGCAGCCACGGAACCATAGTCCAGACGACAAGCTGGGATAACACGAGCAGCGCAACCCAGCTGTCCGGCTTGCTCCATGCCTTCGTGTGAGGCGACGCGAACGCGCCAACCGCTGTTTCAGACATCGCTCGTACGATGCCCCGCGACATATGCTTTCACTGTTCCAGCCCATGACAAACGAATGATGCCATGAGGCCCTGCGCCGCGCTGATCCACAATTCAACGATTCCCAATCCACGACCCAAGCAGCGGCAATGTCACGAGCAGCATTTTTAGGGAAAATCGCATCGCCCGGATTCCACCAGGAACCGGCAAGTGTTGACCGCTGCCTTGCGCGGCCCTAAGAGGCCCTCGTTGTTTTGAGGTCCCACGTCCATGAACGTGCGTCCCGTGGAAATTCCGCGTTTTGCGAATATCGAACAGGCGATCGAGCGGCTGAAGCCGGATCAGCCGACCTATGTGCTGCATCCTTCGAAATTCGCCGAGGCAGCGAAGCGCTTCCTTGATCACTTCCCGGGCGACACGCTCTACGCGATCAAGGCCAATCCGCATGTGAACGTGCTGGACCAGGTTTGGGCCAGCGGCATCCGCCATTTCGACACGGCGTCGCTGCCGGAGATTGAACTTGTGAAGGGCCGCTTCCCGGATGCGATCTGCCACTTCATGGCGCCGGTGCGCGCGCCGGGCACCGCGAAGATCGCCTTCGAAAAATACGGTGTCACCGATTACGTGGTCGATTGCGACTACGAACTGGACAAGCTCCTCGCCGAGACAAAAAATTCAAAAAAGCTGCGCATCTTCGTGCGCATCGCAACGCCGCTTGGCGGGGCGCTGCTGGAGCTTTCCAGCAAGTTCGGCTGCACGCCGGACGAAGCCGCAAAGCTCTTGAAGCGCGTCAAGGACAGCGGCGCGCAACCCTGCATCACCTTCCATGTCGGCTCGCAATGCCTCTCGCCCTTCTCCTACGCGCAGGCGGTGGAAATGGCGCGCCGTACGGCGGCGCTGGCGGGCGTGGAGATTGCGGCGCTGGATGTGGGCGGCGGCTTCCCTGGGCCCTACAACAACAACGACGTTCCGCCCTATCACTGGTATTTCGATTCCATCAAGGAAGCGCTGGCGACGATGCCAAAGCCGATCCCGGTGATCTGCGAGCCGGGCCGCGCGCTGATCGCCGAAGGCATGTCGCTCATCACGCAGGTGATCCTGCGCAAGGGCGACTCGCTCTACCTGAATGACGGCGTCTACGGCTCGTTCGACGAACTCACCCTGCCGGGCTGGAATGCGGATTACTTCCACCGCGTGTTCGCACTCGATGCCAAGGGCAAGGTTTCGGAGAAGCCGCAAGGCCACAAGGCGTTCCGTGTCTATGGGCCGACTTGCGACAGCCTCGATGTCCTGCCGCGTCCGCTGGCGCTGCCGGACAATATCGGGCCCGGCGATTTCATCGTGTTCGAGTCCATCGGCGCCTATTCGGTGGCCGTTCGCACGAATTTCAACGGATTTTTCCCGGACAACTGGGCCGTCGCCGGCAACTGACACCTTTCCGCCTCGGTTCCCAAACGAAACCTTAACGGCTTGGCGCTTCAATCCGTCCATGACGGACGCCAAGCAGCGCCTGAGCCATCTTATTGAACTGGCGACCACAAACGCGCCGGAAAACCGGCGCGCGCTCGCGGTGGAATTGTGCGACCTGCTGCTGGACTGGCCGGCGCATTATCCGCCAGCGATGCGAGAGCCGTTCGAGGCACTGCTGGAAAAGATCGTGCGCATGATCGACGCGGACACACGCCGCGCGCTGGCGGAAAAGCTGGGTGCACGCGAGGAAACACCGCTGCCCTTGCTCAACGAATTCTATTTCGATGCGCCGTCTGAAACACGCGATGCCATCGTGCTGCGCAACGCGCTGCTGGCAGACGGCGCGCAACCGGACGTGCCGTTCGCGGACGAGAAGGAAATCGTCGCCGCCGCGCGCAGCAAGACCAATGGCGAATTCACCCAGGCCTTCGCGCATATGCTTGGCATTGAACGGGATACCGCCGAGCGCATTCTGCTGGACCATTCGGGGCGCTCCCTCGCCATCGCCTGCAAGGGCGCACACATGAACCGGGCGACCTTTTCTGCGCTGGCGGTGCTCACGGAAGTCGCCGGCGGCACGGCCGACATGCGCGAGCGGCTTTCCAGCTTCGATTCCGTGCCCCTGACGGCGGCGGAGCGCCTGCTTATCCACTGGCGCGGCAGGCGCGCAGCCTGACACGTGCTAGGGTGCGCGCGGACGCCCAGCACGAAACAAGCAAGTGCAAGATAAAGACCTCGTTATCATTCCTTTGCCCACGCTGGATGGTGGCGTCACCTACGCGACGGCCCGGCTGATCGAGGAGAAGGGACGACCGGTGGCGGAAGCGATCGGCGCCATACCGAACACGCGCTTCGCGCCGCCGAAAACGATCACTCTCTCGCCGCACAGCTTGACGCGCATCAAGCTAGGATCGGCAGGCCGCCCGTCGCTCTACCTCTACGAAGGCATGATCCTGCCACCGCCGGTCACGCACCAATAAGGGATCAGCCTTCCGCGTGTACTTCGCTGCGTTCGCGGGTCTTGGCGAATTTGAGCTTGGTCAGTTTGTCGGAGACATATCCCAGCTCCCACGCGCTCTTCGCCAGGAATACCGGCGCGCCGTCGCGGTCGGTTGCCATCTGGTTGCGGTAGGTGGAGATCAGCTTCTCCAGCTCCGCATCGTCGCCCGATACCCAGCGCGCGGTGTCATAGGGCGACGCTTCCAGATCGACATCAAGGTCGTATTCCGCGTGGAGGCGGGATTTCAGAACCTCGAGCTGCAACTGCCCGACGACGCCGATGATCCATTGCGCGCCCAGCATCGGCTTGAACACCTGCGTCACGCCCTCTTCCGCGAGACTTTCCAGAGCGCGCGCCAGATGTTTCTGCTTCATCGGATCGCCCAGGCGGACGCGGCGCAGGATTTCCGGCGCGAAGTTCGGAATGCCGGTGAACAGCACATTGCCGGTTTCCGAAAGCGTGTCGCCCACGCGCAGCACGCCGTGGTTCGGAATCCCGATGATGTCGCCGGGCCACGCCTCGTCCACCGTCTCGCGCTCCTGCGCGAAGAACAGGATCGGATTGTGGATGCCGATGGCCTTGCCGGTGCCGGACTGTTTCAGCTTCATGCCGCGCCGGAATTTTCCGCTCGCTAGCCGAAGGAACGCCACGCGGTCGCGATGGTTCGGGTCCATATTCGCCTGAACCTTGAAGACGAAACCCGTGACTTCATTATCGCCCGGCTTCACTTCCTTGTCCTTCGCCGTTTGCGGGCGCGGCGGTGGCGCGTTGTCCGCCAGTCCCTTGATAAGGTCCTTCACGCCAAAGTTTTTCAGAGCCGATCCGAAATAGACCGGCGTGAGATGGCCTTCGTGATAACTGGCGGCTTCGAAGCGCGGCAACCCCGCGCGCGCCAGTTCCACTTCTTCTTCAAATTTGGAGCGGAATTCGTCTGGTATCAGCGCCATCATCGCGTTCGCGCCAATGCGCTCGTCCTTGCCGAAAACGGAGAAGTCGTCGGCGTAAAAATCGTAAGTGCCTTTGAAATTGAGCCCCATGCCTGCGGGCCAGTTGATCGGTGCACATTCCAGCTGCAGTTGGTCCGCGATCTCGTCCAGCAATTCGATGGGATCGCGCGCTTCCCGGTCCATCTTGTTGATGAAGGTCATGATCGGAATGTCGCGCAGGCGGCATACCTCGAACAGCTTGCGCGTCTGTGCCTCGATGCCCTTCGCCGCGTCGATCACCATCACCGCGCTGTCCGCGGCGGTGAGCGTGCGATATGTATCTTCCGAAAAGTCCTCGTGGCCCGGCGTATCGAGAAGGTTGAACACCGCGCCGCCATATTCGAACGTCATCACGGCGGACGTGACAGAGATTCCGCGCTCCTGCTCGATCTTCATCCAGTCCGATTTGGCGCGGCGCGCCTCGCCCCGCGCCTTCACCGCTCCGGCCGCGCGGATCGCGCCGCCCAGCAGCAGCAGATGCTCGGTCAGGGTCGTTTTGCCGGCGTCCGGATGCGAGATGATGGCGAATGTGCGCCGTTTTGCAGCTTCGGTGGCGGGGGTCTGGGACATGGTCGCGGGGCGTAGCAGGCGCCCGTTTGGCAGGCAAGCCATGCATCCCAATCATGGAGCAAGCGCGTGCCGTAAGCGAAAAACCCTAGGTAAAACTACGAATTGTGGCGTTGGGCGCCGAAGGGAATCATTCGGCGGTAAGCCCAAGCATGTCGCCCGCAATGTCTGACACCCACCTCCAGATGTCGGATCTCACAAATCGGATGGGAACAGTTCAACATCTTTCCCATTGGACCGGGCGCGCCCTCGTCACGGTTCTCGCCATGCTTGGGCTTCTCGCCCTACCAAGCCTCTTGATGCTGGTCGCAGCGTTGATCGAATGAGCGGAGGCGGCGGACGGAGCACCGCTCCATCCGCCGACGACGCTAGTTCGGTTTCTTCGCCGCCCTTCGGCGCGGACGCGGCGGATAGTGGCGATCCGCGCCATTGGTGACGGAAACGATCTCGCTAAGCCGCGCCCGCGCGATGCTGGATTTCGGCCGCGAGAGATAGAGCTCGGCGTGATAGACGCCTTCGCTTTCCTTGCCGGCCGGATCGACACCGATGCGCCGCAGGTTTTCCAGCGTCGCGTCCTGTTCTTCCTGGGAATGAAAGCGCCGCTGGACGAATGTGACGCCCTCGAGCTTCTCGGTGATCAATCCGAAGCGCTCAAGCTCTGCCGCGATATTGTCGTAGGGAAACATGCGGAGCACGAAATTGGCCACCCAAGGCATGGCATCGCGTTTCTGTTGCTCGAGAATGCGCTTGAACGTGTGCTCCGTGACGTAGCCGACACAGCCGGTTGAAACGATCAAGCCCAAGCCGCTCACGGCACGAGCATCGGCTGCGGTCAGCGGATCGATTTCCAGGTTAGTGGATACCGCCGACTCCAGGATGCCAGCCTCGACGGCGTATTCGACGGCTTCGCGCGAGGTGTCCAGCCCGACGAACGTGGCATCGGTCTGCAGCGGCCAGGAACGAAAATAGCTTTCATCAAGTGAAGCGAGCGTGCCGCTGTCCAATTCGCGCATTGCGCCGCCGGCATAGCGCTCCGCCAGCCGCAACATATCGAGCGGATAACGCATCAGCGCGCTGTTTATTCCGTAAGAGCATCCCAGATCGAGAATCTTGATGCGGTGACCCGCCTCCTTCTGCGCGCGCGCAGCCAAGGTGCGGAAAGTGGATCTGGCAAGATCGGGGATGACGTAATCGAGGCCGCACAAGACGCGGTAGTAATCGCGCGGATCGGGCGTGCGATAGATGGCGTCAAAATTGGCTTTGTTCTGATTCAATGAATCGAATTTGTCTGCTGTCACAGGCATGATGATCTCCAATTTGGCGCTCGCGCGCGCCGTCAGGTCTCCAGAAAGAGTGAGTGAATTGAGTAAGAGGCGTTATAAAGTTCAGCGCCGCGCGATGCAACCTTTGCGCGTTTTTTCGAGCGAATGCTGTCTTTATGTGATCGGTTCGTCCACGAAGGTGCGTCCTTCGCGGTCTTCGATCTCGACAATCCACAGATCGGGATCGAACCTGATCTGTTTCTCGAACCAGGTGTTTGCCTTTTCGTCGTCTACCGCGTCACCGAGAGGCTTCACCCAGACGAGTTCGCCTTCCGCGCCACGGCGCGCCTGCGAGAGCACCAGCGACGTGCCATCGAGCTTGGAGATTTTCAGAATGATGGCGCCGGATTCTTCAACGCCCTTGCGCGCCACATAGGCGGCCGCACCGGCGACTTCGGCGCGGCGGATGAGCGCGCGAACGAAGATTCCGGCTTTGAGGCGAGGTACGGTCACGCCGCAGCGTTGCGGGCGCGGGCTTCTACGTCAAGGCGAACCGGAGCAGTGGCGACGCGTTCGCCGCTGGCCGTGAGCGCCGCATAGGGCAGGAACACGCGCACCGTTGTGCCCTCGCCCAGCCGCGATTCCAGCCTCGCCTCGCCGCCATGCATCTGCGCAATGGCCTTCACCAGCGCAAGGCCAAGACCTGTGCCTTCCTGCGTGCGGTTATGCGCGCCTTCCACCTGTTCGAAGGGCTGGCCCAGACGCTTCACGTCTTCCGGCGATATGCCCATGCCGGTGTCGGTGACGGCGATCTCGATCCCATTGGCCCGGCGCATGGCGACGACGCGAACCTCGCCGCCCCGCGGGGTGAACTTCACGCCGTTGGATAACAGGTTCATGATCACCTGCTTCACCGCGCGCTTGTCCGCGAAGACGGTGTGCGCTTCGGGCGCAACACCGAGCTTCAGCATCACCCCCTTGCGATCGGCCTGCATCTTCACGAACTGCATCGCCTGGCCGGTGACCTCCTTCAGGTCGAAGGCTTCCTCGCTCAGCTCAAACTTGCCGGCTTCGATCTTCGACATGTCGAGAATGCCGTTGATCAGTTCCAGCAGATGGCTGCCGCTCTCATTGATGAGGCGCGCATATTCCAGATAGCGCGGGCTGCCGACGGGGCCGAACATCTCATGCGTCATCACTTCGGAGAAGCCGATCACCGCGTTCAGCGGCGTGCGCAGCTCGTGGCTCATATTGGCCAGGAAGCGGGACTTGGCGCGATTGGCCTCTTCGGCCTGATCGCGCGCATCGATCAGTTCGCGCTCATGCGCCTTGCGTTCGGTGATGTCGCGCGTAACCGCCACGATTTCCGCCGCCTTGCCGTTCACCGGTGTCGCAGGACGGCAGCGCATCTCCGTCCAGACATAACTTCCGTCGGTGCGCTTCAGGCGCACTTCTGCGGTCGCTGCGCGCCCAAAATAACTTGCTTCCACAAACGCCGCCTGTAGCGCCTTCATGTCGTCGCCGTGCACTAGCGCCGCAGGCGCGAGCCCCAGAAGCGTGTCAGGCGCGCGATCGAGAATGGCTTGCGCTGCAGGGCTGGCGAAGCGGATGCGGCCATCGGCGGAGTGGCGCGTGATCAAGTCCATCGCGTTGTCGGCAAGGAAGCGATACATCGCAGCGCCTTCGGCGGCGGCGTGATCGGCCGCGCGCTGGCGATCCTGCGTGGCAATGGCGACCATCGCGGACTGCAACACCGCGGCCAGCACCGAGATCGCGTAGAATGCCCAACCCGGCGCCAGCAGCCGCGACTGGGGCAATTCGTTCATCGCCTGCAGCAGCGCGACCATGACAAGCGCGATGGCCGCCGCGCTGCCCGCGCGCCACACCGTTTGCCGCCCGCCGGCCAATGCGGCTTCCGCCGGCACAAGCACGAGCCACACCAGCAGCGGAGACGTCATGCCGCCGGTGATCGCCACGAGGTAGCCCAACAGCGCGGCGAAACTGGCCAGCGCGACGGACTCCAGCGTGTCCAGCGAGATCGCCGTGAAGGCCAGGAGCGCAAGCGCGCACGGAAAGAGAAGACCGCCAATGGCGACCCAGGCAATCGTGTCGGGCGTGCCCGTGAGTGCGACGAAGCCCGCGGCCAGCATCGCGCCTGCGCCGGCCTTGGCGGCCTGAAGGAGCATGAAACGGCGCCGCTGAGCGGCGGCATCCGCCCCGTCCATCGCTGCACTCGTTTCGTTTATGGCCATTAACCTCGGACTCTTGCGATACGCGAATCCCCCGGTGGAATCTGGCTCTTCAAACTTAACGAAGTTTGAACGCTACCGCGGCGCGTTCGTGCTTTTTAAAGCAACAGGGGGAACCGTTTATCTCTTGTTAAGGATGATGGCGTGATTCCGGCCGCTCTCCCATTGGCGCAAGGTTTCGGCAAGCCCGCTTTGCCAGACTTCCCCCAACAAAAAGATGGGGTTTTCCGGGGTGGTCATGGCGGCGCGCGCGAGCGCGGTCCAGTTGCAATCCGAATTTTCGCCAGAGCTGGAGCCGGCGCTGGATTGCCTGCGCGTGGCGATCACATTGTTCGATGCTCAGGAACGACTCACCTATTGCAGCCAGCATTTCCGCTACATCTTCCGCTCTCTCCCGGAGCGCGAATCGCTTGTAGGTCTTACCTACGAGGACCTGATTCGCATGGAGATCGCTTCGGGCGAGACCGTGCTCGAAGGAACGCAAACTGCGGAGGGATACGTTGCCTATCGCCGCGCGCAGCTGCGGGCCGGAGAGTATGCGCCGCGCGACATCGAGCTTTCCGATGGCCGCATTGTCGAAGTGAAAGCACGCCAAACACCTGAAGGCGGTTGGATCGTTCTATGGAGCGACGCCACCCATGCGCGGCACCTGCTACGCCGCCTCGAAACCGCCGTGGATCTGTCCGCGGATGCCTTTGCATTCTGGGATTCGCATGACCGGCTCGTGCTGTGCAGCGGCCTCTTCGCGGAACTCCACGGATTTCACACGCCGGACGAAATGATCGGATTGGCATTCACCCAGATCGTGGCAACTGCCGTACGACGCGACCGGTTCCGGATCGACGGAGACGTTGAAAACTGGATGGCGCAAAGGATCGATACCCATCTTTCGCCGGCAGGGGCGCTGACGCTTGTGACGCATTCCGGGGCTGCGTTCCTGGTTCGCGATCGCTCCACGCGCGACGGTGGGCGTGCGACCGTGTTCACGGATGTCACCGAACGTCACCGCGCGGAACGCGCGCTCGCCGAGCAGACCGAAACCCTGAAGCTGGCAAATACCGCCCTCAAGACCTCGGAAGTCGAGGCCCGTCGCCAGGCGAAGTATCTGGCCGATCTCACCAAGCGCCTCGGTGCGGTGGAAGCAGAGGCCGACACCGCCAAAACCGCGCTTCTGCGTACCATGAGCCACGAGCTCAAGACGCCCTTGAATGCCATCCTGGGTTTCTCCGATCTGCTGCGGATCTCCGGCGACCGGTTCTCGCCGGAGCAGATCGGCGAATATGCCGGCCTGATCCACAATGCTGGCGGCAATCTGCTGAAGCTGATCAACCAGATTCTCGATCTGACGAAGATCGCGGCGAACCGCTATCCGCTCAACCGTCGTGCGCTGCCGGCGGGCGGTGCGATGTGGGCGGCTGCGGACCAGCACAGCGCGCGTGCGGCGGAAAAAAATATCACGATCGACATCGCGCAAGGCGAGAGCGATCTTCTGGTCGATGCCGACGAAAATGCGCTCGCCAATATACTCGGCCAGCTGATCGACAACGCTGTGAACTTCACCCAGGCGGGCGGGGAGGTGCGTCTGAGCGCGGTTCGGAACGGTCGGCGTGTCCGCTTTGTCGTTGCAGACAACGGTCCGGGCGTAAGCGCGGAAGACATGCAGCGCATCCAGCGGCCGTTCGAGCAGTCCGGGCGCAGCATGACGGATCATGCGAACGGGGCGGGTCTTGGATTACCCCTTGCGCAGGGGCTGGCGGAGCTCCATGGCGGCAATCTGACGATCGCCAGCGTTCTGGGCGACGGATTCACCGCAACACTGGAAATTCCTGCGGCGTGACACGCGTTGTTTTTTTTTGAAACGGATTTCTAAAAATTGAATCGAAGAAATCTAAACATCGACTTGGATTTAAGTTGAATTCACATTCGTGAAGAAACTCTTGCTTGTCCATCGTTGAGGACAACATCCGGTTAGATTAAAGTTTAGCGATTGATTTCAGTACCCGGAAGCACGGCACCAAACATGATCTCCCGCGTTGGGGATGCAGAGGGTAGCCATGATCATCAGAGCGATATTCTGGATTGCGGTTGTTGCGGTTCTGATGCCGCGTGAGCCGGACCTGGGTTTGGGCCGGCCGGGCGCATCTGCCGGCAACCTTCTGTCGAAGGTCACCAGCATGATAGAGCCGGGCCAACCCGCCTGCCAGGACAACGAGCTGGCCTGCGTGGCCGCCAGCGGCATGGCGGCAAAGGTCAATGTCCCCGATTTCGCGCGCAACGGCCTTGCCGATGTGAAGGCGCAGTTCGACGAAGCCAAGCGCGAGCGCGAGGCGCGCCGCCATAGCTGATTGACACCGGCCCGTCCTCCCCGCCCAATAGGCCATGAGCGAATTCACGCCGGACGATCATCGCGTATTGCCGCTGCGCGGATTTGAGGAGCTTCGCGTCGGCGAGATCTTCCGCACTCCATCGCGCACCTTGGGCGACGGGAATTTCACCGCCTTCCAGACCGTCAGCCTCGACAACCATCCGATCCACTACGACGTCGAATATTGCCGCAAGCTGGGATATCCGGCGCCGCTGGCGCATGGACTTCAGGTGTTGAGCTTCACAGCCGCCGGCGCCGGATTGTTTCCGCATGTCATCGGCGAAAGCCTGATCGGCTTCATCGAGGTGAGCGCGAAATTCCTGAAAGCCGTCTATCCCGGCGATACATTGTATCCCGCGCTGGAGATCACCGAGCTTCTGCCGCAACGCACGACCGGAATCGTGGCGATGCGTGCGACGGTGCACAATCAGAAATCCGAACTCGTCCTCGACGGCGTTCACAAATATCTCCTCAGGCTGAAGCGTTAGCCGGCGCCTGCCAGGCGCGGATACGGCCGCGCGCGGCGGCGGGCTGCGAAGCAATCCCGTAATGCAGCGCCAGGCGGTCGAGCGCGATCCTGAGCACGATCCCCGCCGAACGCATGGGCCACGCATTCGCCGCTTCCACCGTCTCCAACCCTTTCAGGTGACAGCAGACATCGAAGAGAAGATCGGACAGACCGGGACCCACGCTTGCCATGGCGAGGCGAAAACGCTGGCGCGCCGCGATGAGCTTTTCGGTCATCGGCGCTGACTTGGCGCCGCGCGCAGAATTGGCAATCGGCGCGGAAAGATCGGCGCACAATCGCGGCATCATACCGGCAAGCGTGAAGTCCTGGCGCAGCCTTTCGCCAGCTTCGAATTGCAACGGCGAAATCTGCCCGCGGATTCGCAGCCGTGCGATCGGCGATTCCACCTCGTTGATCGTCACCACGCGTGTACCTTCCGGCGTCATGATGCTGACCTGCGCGAGTTCCTGTTGCATCGCGCCGAAGGGATCCGGCGCGCCGCTGCGCGCAAGCCAAGCCGCGCCGGATTCGCTGAGCGCAAATGTTTCCGGCGCGGTGCCGCGGGGCGCAATCCACCCGCGCGCGCGAAATTCCTCCACGATCACCGCCGACACGCGCATGGTACGGCCCGCACGGTGCGATCCCGCCAGCGCGAATTGCGCACCGGCTTCTGGCGCGAGGAACAGCTTGCGATTGGCGAGCCGGCGCAGCACGCGCCGCCCTTCCCGCTCCGCCTCGAAGGCACCCACCATCGACTGATATTTTTCCGTCCCCGCCATGCTCAACTGCCTTGCCTCTTTGTTCATTTTTTGTTCTCTTTCGATCTTGTCGCGGCCTGCCGGAGGCCGCTCTTTTGGCAAATTAAGCCTTCAAAATCCCCGTGTCAAGCTAATACTCCTATTATTTAGGAAGATTGATTCCGCTCGAAAAACGTAACTTGTGAGCTTAATTGCGCCGCTCTAGGGATCAGTCCCCGAGTGCATTGGAGTGCGCGATGTTCGCAAAAGCCCTGACGATTCTGCTGGCGGCCGGCACGCTGGCCGGTTGCGCGGTATTCGGCAGTTCGGCAGATCGCGCGCTGCGGCGTTCGCCGAATTTCAAGGGCGGCTACGCCGATGGCTGTGCTGCGGCCACCGCGCAGACCGCAAATCCGCGCGACGACAAGGACTCGCTCGCAGGCGAGGACAAGACGTACCGCCGGGGTTACGCGATGGGCTATCAGACTTGCTCGATGAAGCCGAGCACCTATGGCGCGCCGACGGGTGGCGTTCCCCAGCCTGGACGCCCTTACTAGATCTCCTGAGCGGAAATCAGGCCGCAGCGCGAACGATGGACAGGCTCTCGTCGATCGTCGTGCTCATGGCATCCACGATCTCGCCGACGGTACGGTCCAAGGTCTGCGGACGCCAATCGGCATGATAGAGAATCTGTCTCGTGCCGTTTTCGCCAACGCCCAGCGGAAGCTGGAGGTCCTCGATCATGACTGTCATGCCAAAGCGTGAGCGATGCGGCGTAACGCAGCGGCTCACCGCGCCATTCGCCACGCGGCGATAGCGGGACAGTCGCGCATCGCGAAATTCCGGCGGCGTGATCGCCACAAGATCCATGCCGGTGGGATCGACACCGAGCCCCATGGCCAGGGCAGAGCCGGCAAGGCGGCACATCACCGATCCATCTTGGCGCAATTCGATGATCGCGATGCCGGGCAGATGGCTCTTCACGTCGCGCGGCTTGATATCAGCCCGCTCCGGCGGCGCGCCATCTCTCCAGCGCGATAGCCAATAACGCGCCAGCGCGAGATTGGACTTGCCGAGACCGAGATCTTCGACAGCGCGCGCGGCGGCATTCTCATCGTAGTGCAGCACGAAAACCCCCAGACAGGCGTAAGGCTATGCCTGGGGGCTTAACACAGTATTAACCCGGAGGATTTTGCGGCGGATTACGAATACTTCAAGAATACTTCCGCTCGTCCCACCATGGGAAATAGCGCGGCATGTCCGAGGACACCTTGTTCGGGAAATGCGCGGGCCGCTTTTCCAGGAACGCCACCACGCCTTCTTTCACGTCTTCCGACTGACCGCGCGAATAGATGCCGCGCGAGTCAACTTTGTGGGCTTCCATCGGATGATCCATGCCGAGGCCGCGCCACATCATCTGGCGGATCAGGGCCACGGAGACCGGCGCGGTGTTGTCCCGGATTTCGACAGCCAGCTTGTGCGCTTCGGACAGCAGCACGTCGGCGTTCACCACCTTGCTGACCAGCCCGCCGCGCAACGCTTCCTGCGCATCGAACACCCGGCCGGAATAGCACCACTCCAGCGCCTGGGCGATGCCGACGATACGCGGCAGGAAGAAACTGGAGCACGCCTCCGGCACGATGCCACGGCGAGAGAACACGAAACCGAAGCGCGCGTTCTCGGACGCGAGGCGGATATCCATCGCAAGCTGCATAGTGAGGCCGATACCGACGGCCGGACCGTTCACCGCGCAGATGACGGGCTTGAGGCATTCATAGATCGCGAGCGTCACGCGGCCGCCGCCATCGCGCACACGCTCGTCACTGTAATCGACGGTGGCGTCGGAGCCCGCATCGCGTTCCGGCCGGTCGCTGCGCTTGCTCGCATCGAAGGTCGCCGCGCCCGCGGACAGATCGGCGCCGGCGCAGAAGGCGCGGCCCGAACCCGTCACGATGATCGCGCGCACGTCGTCGTCGGTGTTCACTTTCGTGAACACGTCGATCATCTCGTTCATCATGGTGCCGGTGAAAGCGTTGAGCTTCTCCGGGCGATGCAGCGTAAGCGTGAGGATCTGATCCTTCACCGCGACGACGATTTCCTTGTAAGGGCCGTATTCCATCTCAAATCCTCCGATGATCTGGGACAAAGTTTAGAGGCATGGGGCGGCCATACAAGTTGTGCCGCAGCGTCAATAATACTTCGGCGCAGCCTTCTTTTTCGTCTTTTTCGCAGGTGCCTTGCGCGGGCGTGCGGACGACTTCAGGAACTCCGCCAGCACCACCGCCTGATTGTGCTTCTCATCCTTGGCGCCATAGAGGAGCGTGGCCGTCTTGCCCTTGATGGCAGCACGCAGTTGGGCGAGCGTGGCTTTGTTTGACGCCAATTCCTCGTGATAGCGCGTGCGGAATTCGCTCCATTTGCGGTCTTCGTGGTGAAACCATTTGCGCAGGTCGTTGGATGGCGCGACGTCCTTGATCCACAGATCGAAAGCGCCTTTCTTGATGCCCCGCGGCCACAGGCGATCCACGAGAATACGCATGCCATCGCTTTTATCGGCGGGCGCGTAGATACGTTTGGTCTTGATGGGCATCAGCCGATTTCCAGAACGGACTTCCCCATGCCCTTGCCGGTGAGCGCGAATTCCATGGCGGCACGCGCCTGCGCAAAGGGGAAGGTCTTGCCAGCGACCGGCGCAAGCTTTCCGTCCGCAATCATTGTCAGCAGTTCCTGCAAGGTCGCGTTGTAGTCGGCGGTCTGGAAGATCGTGTATTGGCGCACATCCACGCCGATCAGCGCAGCGCCTTTCATCAAGGTAAGGTTTGCCGGAAGCGCCGGAATCTTCCCGCCGCCACCCGCGAAGCCGACAACAAGATGCCGCCCCTTCCACGCCAGCGAACGGAACGCGGTTTCGAACAGCGGGCCGCACACCGGATCTAGAACTACATCCACCTTGCCGATGGCTTTCAGCCGGTCGCGCCAGCCTTCCGGGTTGGTATCGATGACGTGATCGGCGCCGTGCGCTTTCGCGAAGGCGCGCTTTTCTTCTGTCGAGGCCGCTGCGATCACTTCGGCGCCAAGCAGCTTGGCGATCTGTATCGCCGCGATGCCAACGCCGCCTGCCGCGCCGAACACCAGCACCCGTTCGCCGGCTTTCAATGCCCCACGATCGCGCAGCCCATAAAGCGCCGTGATGTAGTTGATGCGCAGTGCCGACGCTTCGGCGAAGCCCAGGCTGTCCGGAATCTTCAACGTCATGAAGGCGGAGAAGAGACCCTTTTCCGCAAATCCCCCGCCGCCGACGCCCATCGACAACACGCGGTCGCCGACCTTGAAGCTAGTCGCTTCCGGTCCAACCGCATCGACAATACCCGCAACTTCGATGCCCGGCACATAGGGAAGCGGCGGTTTCACCTGGTAGCGCCCCAGCGCCACCAGCGCATCCACATAACCGACGCCGCAGGCCTTGATCGCCAAACGCAACTCGCCGCCGGTTGGCTCCGGAGTCGGCAGATCGACAAGCTTGTAGTCGTCAATGGAATCGAGCGACTGCGCCTGAAAGGCTTTCATGGCGTACCCCACAAAAAGAAACGGCCCGCTTTCGCGGGCCGTTTTTATACCGTGTTACGCCGCCTGTTTCACCGGTGCGAAGCGGCTGTAGAAGGTCTGCCCCTTCTCCGCCATCTCGCGCAGCAGCTTGTTGGGCTTGAAGCGGTCGCCATATTTCTTCGCGAAGTCATCGCATTGCGCGACGAACGCCTTGGTGCCGAGCGTGTCGATGTAGGACACCGGGCCGCCGGTGAAAGGCGCGAAGCCCCAGCCGAGGATCGCGCCGACATCGGCATCGCGCGGATCGGTGATGACGCCTTCCTCGAAACAGCGCGCCGCTTCCAGCGCCTGGATGGTGAGGAAGCGATGCTTCATCTCGTCCACGCTGGCATCGGTCTTCCATTTGCCGCCATTGTAAGCGAGCAACTCCGGCCAGATGCGCACGCGCTTGCCCTGCGCGTCATAATCATAGAAGCCCTTGCCGTTCTTGCGGCCGAGGCGGCCGTTCTTCTCCACGACCCAGGAGAGGAATTCCTCGCTGGGATCGACGGAATTGACGCCCAGATCCTTGCGCGTCTGGCGGCCGACCTTCAGCGCCGTGTCGATGCCGACCGAGTCCACCACTTCCAGCGAACCCATCGGCATGCCGGACATGCGCCCGACATTCTCGATCATCGCCGGGTGGATGCCTTCGCCCAGCATCGCCATGCCTTCGCGCGTGTAGGTGCCGAAGCAGCGCGAGGTGTAGAAGCCGCGACTGTCGTTCACCACGATCGGCGTCTTCTTGATCTTCTGGACATAGTCCATCGCCACCGCGAGCGCGTGATCGTTGGTCTGCTTGCCGCGGATGACTTCGACAAGGCCCATGCGGTCCACCGGCGAGAAGAAATGCACGCCGATAAACAGCTCCGGCCGGTCGCTGGCCTCCGCGAGGCCGGTAATCGGCAGCGTGGAGGTGTTGGAGCCGAACACCGCGCCCTTCTTCAGCACCGCGCAGGCTTTCTTCGTGGCTTCCGCTTTCACCGCGCGATCCTCGAACACCGCCTCGATGACGAGATCGACGTCTTTCAATTCGCCGAAATCTGCTGTGGCCTTGATGTGCGAAAGCACTTCGGCCTTCTTCTCCGGCGTGGATTTGTTGCGGCTGATCGCCTTGTCGAGGATGCCGGCGACATGATCGTAACCGGCCTTCGCCTTCTCGTCGGTCGTGTCGATCAGCACCACGTCGATGCCCGCCATCGCCGAGACATAAGCGATGCCGCCGCCCATCACGCCCGCGCCGAGGATGCCGACCGTCTTCACATCGGTCTTGGGTTCGGCATGCGGGCGTCGCGCGCCCTTGCCCAGATCCTGCATGGAGAGGAACAGCGTGCGGATCATGTTGCGGCTTTCTGGCAGCGACATGAGCTTGGTAAAATAGCGCGCTTCGATGCGCAGGCCTGCATCGATCGGCACCTGAATGCCTTCATAGACGCAGGACATGATGAAGCGCTGCGCCGGGAAGTTTCCATAGGTCTGCTTGCGCAGCATGGAGTTGCCCATGGTGAACACCTGACTTCCGCCCGGCGTGTAAGGCCCACCGCCGGGAATGCGGAAATCCTTTTGATCCCACGGCTGCACCGAAACCGGCGTTGCCTTCATCCAGCGCTTGGCTTCGGCCACCGGATCGGAGGAAACGGTGTGCACCATCTTCAGGTCGACCGCCTTCTTCGGATCGACCGGCGTGCCCTGCAGGATCAGAGGCAGCGCGGCCTGCACGCCGATGAGGCGCGGCAAGCGCTGCGTTCCGCCACCACCCGGCAGCAATCCCACTTTCGCTTCCGGCAATCCCAGCTGGATGCGCGGATTGTCCAGCGCGACGCGATAATGACAAGCGAGCGTGACTTCCAACCCGCCGCCGAGCGCAAGGCCATTGATCGCGGCCGCCACCGGCTTGCCGCATGTTTCCAGCTTGCGGAACGCGGTGTGGAAATTCATCACGCCCTGATAAGCGGATGCGAGCGCTTCCTCCGGCGACTTCGCGGCACCGGCGGCCTGCGTGTTGCCTTCCATCTCATCAAGAGCCGCGCCCGCACAGAAACCGGTCTTCTTGCCCGATGTGATGACGAGGCCCTTGATCGACGCATCGCTCGACACCTTGTCGGCAACGGCGACAAGATCGCTGATCGCAGAACCGGTCAGCACGTTCATCGAACGGTTCGGCACGTCCCAGAAAATGGTGACGATGCCGTCTGCGTCCTGATCCCATTTGAAATTCTTGAGTTCCATGATGTGCCTCAGACGCGTTCGATGATGGTGGCGGTGCCCATGCCCGCGCCGACGCAGAGCGTGACCAGCGCGGTGTTGAGATCGCGGCGTTCCAGTTCGTCCAGAACCGTGCCCAGGATCATCGCCCCGGTGGCACCGAGCGGATGGCCCATCGCGATGGCGCCGCCGTTCACGTTGATCTTGTCGTGCGGAATGTCGAGCACCTTCATGAAGCGCAGAACCACCGAGGCGAAGGCCTCGTTGAGTTCGAAGAGGTCGATGTCCTTCGTCGTCATGCCCGCGCGCTTCAGCACCTTCTCGGTGACGTAGGACGGGCCGGTGAGCATGATCATCGGCTCGCTGCCGATGGAGCCGAACGCGCGGATGCGCGCGCGCGGCTTCAGCCCCGCGGAGGCACCGGCTTCCTTCGTGCCCATCAGCACGGCGGCAGCGCCATCCACGATGCCCGACGAATTGCCGGCGTGGTGAACGTGGTTCACCTTCTCCACTTGCGGGTAGCGCTGCTGCGCCACCGCATCGAAGCCCGCGAAATCGCCAAGCTGCGCGAACGAAGCGTTCAAGCCCGCGAGCGACTGCATGGTCGCGTCGGGACGCATGTGTTCGTCGTGATCGAGCATGTTCTGGCCCAGAATATCCTTCACCGGCGTGACGGACTTTTTGAAATAGCCGTTCTTCCACGCATTCGCCGCGCGCTTCTGGCTTTCCACCGCATAAGCGTCCACGTCGTCGCGGCTGAAACCGTCCATCGTCGCGATGAGGTCGGCGCCGATACCCTGCGGCGAGAAATAGGATTTGAACGCGATGTTGGGATCGACCGACCACGAACCGCCCGACGCACCCATGCCCACGCGGCTCATGCTTTCCACGCCGCCGCCGATGGTCATGTCGGACTGACCGCTCATGATCTGGCCCGCCGCCATGTTGCAGGCTTCAAGGCCAGAGGCGCAGAAGCGGTTGATCTGCACGCCCGCAACGCTGTCCGCGTAATCGGCGTTCAGCACCGCGAGACGCGCGATGTCCGCGCCCTGCTCGCCGACCGGGTCGACGCAGCCGAACACCACATCGTCCACCAGCGCGGTGTCGAGCTTGTTGCGGTCGCGGATGTTCTTGAGCACCTGCGTCCCCAGTTCCAGCGCGGTCACTTCGTGCAGCGCGCCGTCCTTCTTGCCCTTGCCGCGCGGCGTGCGCACGGTGTCGTAGATGAAACAATCGGTCATAAATTCTCTCCTTGGGAGAACAGGTAAGCGAAACTCAAAAAAATCACCTCCCCCTCGTGGGAGGTCGGAGAGCGAAGCGATCCGGGTGGGGGGATCGGTACGGGGGCGGTCCCCCCACCCGAAAAATTTCGCTGCGCTCAATTTTGTCGGCCTCCCCACGAGGGGGAGGCGATGTGACTTACAAGCTCCTAGAAATCAGAAGCTTCATGATCTCGTTGGTGCCGCCATAGATGCGCTGCACGCGGGCGTCCGCATACATGCGCGCAATGGGGTATTCGTTCATGTAGCCATAGCCGCCGAAAAGCTGCAGGCATTCGTCCACGATCTTGCATTGCAGATCGCTGAGCCAGAGCTTGGCCATGGAGGCCATGGTGGCATCCAGCTTCTTCTCCAGATGCAGGCCGATACAGTGGTTCACGAACACGCGCGCCACGGTGGCTTCGGTCTTGCACTCCGCCAGCTTGAACTGCGTGTTCTGGAATTCGATGAGCTGTTTGCCAAACGCCTTGCGTTCTTTGACGTAAGCAATCGTCTCCGCCAAAGCGCGTTCGATCACGGCATTCGCCTGCACCGCGATGATGAGGCGCTCCTGCGGAAGCTGCTGCATCAGCTGCACGAAACCGCGGCCCTCATCGATGCCGATAAGGTTCTCCGTCGGCACGCGAACATTGTCGAAGAACAGCTCTGCGGTATCGTTCGCCTTCTGGCCGATCTTGTCGAGGATGCGGCCGCGGCGGAAACCTTCCACCTCGTCCGTCTCCACGCAGACAAGCGAGATACCTTTCGAGCCCTGCGTCGGGTCGGTCTTGGCGACGACGATGATGAAATTCGCCGTGCCGCCATTGGTGATGAAGGTCTTGTTGCCGGTGATCGAATAGTGATTGCCGTCTTTCTTCGCCGTCGTCTTCACACCCTGCAGATCGCTGCCGGTGCCCGGCTCCGTCATCGCAATCGCGCCGACGAGTTCGCCGGTCGCCAGACGCGGCAGCCAGCGCTTCTTCTGCTCTTCGGTGCCGTAATGCAGGATGTATGGCGCGATGATGCCGTTGTGCAGTACCACGCCCCAGCCATCGATGCCGGTGCGGCCAAGCTGTTCGGCGATGATGGCGTCATGCGCGAACGTTCCGCCCGCGCCGCCATATTCTTCCGGCATCTCCGTGCAGAGAAGGCCGGCATCGCCGGCCTTGTTCCACAATGCGCGATCCACCTGATGGTTCTTCAGGTATTTCTCAGCATTCGGGACGGCTTCGCGGTCCAGAAACTTCGCGACGCCGTCCTCGAAGATGCGCAAATCCTCCGTCATCCACGACGGGGATTCGACCTGCAGCGGGGAGTGCATTACTCCGCTGCCGGCATCACGGAGTAGCCGGTCATCTTCACGCGCGGCGGATTCTGCTCGGCGTGGTGATCGGTGAGGAAGTTGTCGGCGCGTTCCACCGCCAGCTTGAGCTCGGCGATGGATTCGTCGATGTCCTTGCGCTGTGCTTCCAGCGCTACGATGCGCTCGGCGAACTTCTTGCGGCTGTGCTGGAACTGCGCAACGCCGTGGTCTTCGGAATTGTAGAGGTCCAGAATCTCGCGGATCTCGGCCAGGCTGAAACCGACGCGGCGGCCGCGCAGGATCAGCATCAGGCGGGCGCGGTCGCGCTGCGAGTAGATGCGCGCCAGGCCCTGGCGCTCCGGCGACAGCAGGCCCTCATCTTCATAGTGGCGGAGCGTGCGGGAGGTGACGCCCATTTCCTTGGTGAGTTGGCGAATGGAATAGGTCTTACCCATCGTTTTTATCCGGCTGGGCTTTTCGCCTCTCGCCGGCCCTTCGTTAGCGTTTCCAGTTGGGGCAGAGGCTAAGTATCCGTTTACGCGAACGTCAAGTTGAATCTGACAATATAAAAAAACGACGGAAACACGCAGTTTCCGCCGCCTCAACGCCAATTTCTGTAATATTATTACGCTGCCGCTCTGACCGGCTGCGATTCCCGGGATAGATTCTCGGCCGCGAAGTCCCAATTGATGAGCTTGGCCAGAACCTCTTCCAGGTATTTCGGGCGCGCGTTCTGGTAGTCGAGATAGTAGGCATGCTCCCACACATCGACGGTGAGCAGCGCGTTCGTGTCCTTCGCCATGGGGTTCACGGCATTCGGCGTCTTCTCGACGGCAAGCTTGCCGCCCTTCGACACGACCCAGGCCCAGCCGGAGCCGAACTGCGTCTTGCCGGCTTCCGCCAGATCCTTGATCAGCTTGTCTTCGCCACCGAATGCTTCGATAGCCGCCTTCAGTTCACCGGACGGCTTGGACTGCTTCCGCGTGAGGCTGCGCCAGTAGAAATCGTGATTCCACACCTGCGCGGCATTGTTGAAGATCTTCTGCTCCTTGGCGTCGTCCTTGCCGGCGGTCTGGCGAACGATGTCCTCCAGCTTCATGTCGGCGAATTTCGTGCCTTCGACGAGTTCGTTGAGCGTCTTCACGTAGGTGGCGTGATGCTTGCCATAGTGGAATTCGATGGTGCGCGCGCTGATCGTGGGCGCAAGCGCATCCTGCACCCAGGGAAGCGGAGAAAGTTTGAACGGTTCGGCCATGGTGAATGCTCCTCGCGGGGGAAATGGAAGCAGCGCATATCGCTGCATCAGATGACTTTTGAGTCACCTTCTCTTTGCAGCGATACGCGCCTTGCAGAGTCAACGATGCATAGAGGCCACGGTTCCCGCGAGTTTCAAGGAACCAATTGTCTCACGAAAACCTAGGCGGCAACGAGGTTTTCGCGCTTCGCCCAATCGAGCCCTTTTGCAAGGCCGCGCTCGTAACGATCGAACGTCTCGTCGATTTCGTTTTCGCTGATGATGAGCGGCGGGCATAGCGCGATGCGGTCGCCCATCAATGGGCGCACAATCAAACCTTCCTGCTCGATGAATTTCGCGAAGGTTGCTGCCACGGCTTTTGCCGGATCGAACGTGCCTTTGGTTTTCTTGTCCGACACCAGTTCGATGCCGCCGATCAGGCCGACGCCTTGCGTTTCGCCGACCATCGGATGCTCGGTCAGTTTTGCAAGACGTTTTTGAAAGCGTGGTGAAACTTTGCGCACATGCTCAAGAATGTTGCGCTCCTGGTAGAGCTCGATCGTCTTGAGAGCTACCGCTGCGGCGACGGGATGGCCGGAATAGGTGAAGCCGGTGCCCAGCGTGCCGATCTTGCCGGATTCCGCTTCGATGATGTCGCACAATTCGGGCGAGATCATCACGCCGGCGATGGGCAGGTAAGCGGACGACAGCGCCTTCGCCACCGTCATCGTGTCCGGCTGGAAACCGTAGGTCTCGCAGCCGAACCAGTTGCCGGTGCGCATGAAGCCGGTGATCACCTCGTCGGAGATCAGCGGGATATTGTATTTCTTCAGCACCGCCGTGATGGCCGCGAAATAGCCCTTCGGCGGCAGGATCACCCCGCCTGCGCCTTGTAACGGCTCGGCGATCATCGCCGCGATCGTCTCAGGTCCTTCCTGCTCGATCAGCGCTTCCAGATTTTTCGCCATGCGCTGCGAGAACTGTTCTTCCGTCTCGCCCACTTCAGCCGCGCGGTAGTAATGCGGGCAGTCCGTGAACTTGGCGAAATCCAGCGGCAGGTCCCAGCTGCGATGGTTGGCGGGAAGCCCGGTCAGGCTGGCACTGGCGACGGTGACCCCGTGATAGGCCTTGTTGCGGGAGATGATCTTCTTCTTTTTCGTGCGGCCCAGCGCATTGTTCACATACCAGAACAGCTTCACCTGCGTGTCGTTCGCCTCCGAGCCGGAATTGGCGAAGAAAACTTTACCCGTACGGAATGGCGAAACTTCTTTCAGCATTTCCGCCAGCGCGATCCCCGGCTCATGGCTGCGCCCGGCGAACAGGTGGCCATATGCCAATTTTTTCATCTGCTCGGCCGCGACATCGGCCAAAGCGGCATCGCCCCAGCCCAGCGCCGTGCACCACAGGCCGGACATGCCCTCGATGTAGTCCTTTCCGTTGACGTCAAAGACGAAGACGCCCTTGCCGCGTTCGAAGATCACCGGACCGGTTTCGCGATGCTTCACCAGATTGGTGTAGGGGTGGAGGATCGACTCCACGTCGCGCGTCTGGGCATTGGAAAGTGGCATGGACAACTTCCGTGCGATGGATTGGTGCAGACACGTATAGCAGAATCGCCGCCGATTCCGCATCCTTTGGAATTAAGCCTCGGGGGGCATACATGGCAGTCATGAAGCGCGGCGTTGCAGTAAGCGCGTTCGAAAATCTCGGTCTTTCACCACTGAACAAGAAGCTTGCACGATACTGGTTGTCCCTGTGGAACGCCGAGACGCTGCCCATGCGCTCTCAGCTGTCCCCGTCGGCGATGAAGGAGCTTCTTCCCGGCATCGGCATCTTCGAGGTTCGTCCGTATGAGAGCACCCGCTGCCGGCTGTCCGGCACCGCCATCCAGCACGCGCTGGGGCGGGAAATCGCCGGCAGGGAATGGCGCGAATATACGCCGAAAGACCAGTGGAGTTCGCGGCTCGCGCGCAATTCGCAAATTGCGGAAGGCGGAGTGGGCGTAGGCCTGCGCCATCAGCAGGGCGCTGGCGCCACGCAGGAATTGCAGCTTCCTTTTGGCGACAGAACCGCGGATGGCGCGCGCCTGATCCTATTCCACCTGGACTGGCGTCCCGAAGACACCCTGCGCGAAGAGAAGGATCTCGCACCCATCCGCATCGCGGACGAGTTTCACGTCTTCGCGCTGCGCTGACCGGCTAGCGCTTCATCGGCACCAGTTTCACCGTCGAACTCGCCTTGGCGAGCACGTCGCCGCGTTCGTTGGTAAGCCGCGCTTCGAGGAAGCCGGTGGAACGGCCCATGCGCTCGATCCACGCTTCCGCGATGACGAGCCCTGGCCCGGCGGAGGCAAGAAAACTCACCTTGATCTCCAGCGACAGCAGGTTCTGCTCGTAGTTGGTTTTCGACAGCACGACATTGGCCATCGCCATATCGAGCCAGCCGGTGACGAAGCCGCCCTGCACGATGCCGCCGGAATGGCACATGTCCATCGTCGCGCGGAAATGCAGCACGGCGCGCCCCGATTGCGCGCCATTGTCCGCCACCGCCTCCAAGCCCAGCGTCCTGGCGATGCCGCTCGGCGGCACGCGTGTCTTCTCTTCGCTCACGATGTCCTCGGATGTTATTCGGCGGATTGAACCGCCGCAGCATTGGGGCTTGCGCCGAAAGGTGCAAGCTTGATCGGCGCCGTCTCGCGCATCATCGCCATGGCGATCGTGCCGATGACGCCGCTGCCCAGCGAATAGAGCGCCGGCGCGAGCGGGCTGCCGGTGATGTGCATCAGCCAGGTGATGACGACCTGCGTCGTGCCGCCGAATATCGCGATAGACAACGCATAGATCGTTCCGAACACCGCACCGCGAATGGGCTTGGGCAGGCTTTCGGTCAGCGCGGCGTAGAATGGCGCAAAGCTCATCGTGCCCAGAAGCTGCAGAAATGCCGTTCCGACCAGTAGCGCCGTGGCGCTGCGCGTATCCACCATCCAGAGATAAATCGGATAGCAGACGACGATATAGACGACGCGGGGCAACACCATCACAGGCCAGCGTCCGATGCGGTCCGACAGCCAGCCGCCGAATTGCATGCCCACGATGCCGCAAAAACCGAGCACCAGTGTTGCCATGAGCGAGATCGTCTCGCCCATATGCAAGACCGTCTCTGCGAAAGTCGTCATGTAGTTGGTCACGTAGGTGAAGATCGTGGCGCTGGCCAGGATGATGAGCCCGAGCACCACCGGCCGCGTGCTGCCGCGCAACAGTTCGGCCGTGCGGCCCTTCTGTTCGGGCATGTGCGCGGTGTCGGAAAGATGCAGCGTTTCCGGCATGCGGTTGCGCATGTAGAGGCCGAAGGGGAGCGCCAGCGCGCCGATGCCGAAGGCGATGCGCCAACCGTAAGCGGCGAAGCTTGTCGGATCGAGCGTTTGCGTCAGCACGACCCCGACGATGCCGCCGAACAGGCTCGCCATATATTGGCTGCCGCCTTGCCACGCCGCGTAAAACCCGCGCTCATAGACGGGGGCTGCTTCCACCAGATAGGCCGTGGAGGATCCCACTTCGCCGCCCAGCGCAAAGCCCTGCACCATGCGCGCGAGCACGACGAGGATCGGCGCTGCCACGCCGATGGATGCGTAAGAGGGAATGAGCGCAACGGCGAGAATGGCGCCGCCCATCAATCCGAAGCTCAGCAGCATGGCGGGCCTGCGCCCGACCCTGTCCGCATAACGCCCCAGCAGCACCCCGCCCAGCGGGCGCATCGCAAAACCCGCGCCGAACGTGCCCAGGGACAGCATCAGGCTGGCGTACGCATCGTGCGAGGGAAAGAACGTCTGGCCGAGTTGCACGGCAAAGAATGCGTAGGTGACGAAGTCGTAGAATTCCAGCGCGTTGCCGATCACCGCGGCGGCGACATGGCGGCGCGATATTTTGGGCGCTTCGCTCATGCCAGGAACGCCCGCATCGCGCGTTCCGCTTCATCCGGCTGATCGCGGTGCACACCATGGCCCGCGCCTTTGAAGATTTCAAGCTTCGCGACGCCTTTGGGCATTGCTTCGAAAATCTCCTCGGAGCAGACGACCGGCGTGATCGGGTCATAGTCGCCCACCGTGATCAGGGTAGGACACGTGACCTTCGACAACCCTGCGCGCGCATCCATGCGGCGCATCTCGCCGGTGGAGAAATAGCGCATGGTATCGCCGCGCAGGATCGCGCGACGGCGCGCCTGCGCCTGGAGTTCGGCATTGCCACCGGGCGGATTGTAGAACGGCATGCAGACGCGCATGTAATCGGCAATTGCATCGTCATCCGTCGTCGTCCAGAAGCGTTCGGCAATCGCGCGTGCGTCCTTGCCGCCGCGCTCTTCCATCATTCGATAGGTTTCGTCGAACCGCATGCGCGCGGCGGTGGAGGAGAGAATGAGCTTCGACGGATGCTCCGGATGCCGCGCGGCATAGGCCATTGCCACCATGCCGCCGAAGGAATTGCCATAGACGACCGGCTTCTCGATGCCCAGCACATCGCAGAGCGCCTTCACGTCGTCGCCCCAGCGCGCGAGGGTGCAATCCTTCAGCTCGCCCGTCGAGCGGCCATTGGCGCGATGGTCGATATAGACGACCTGATGGGTGTCGGCGAAGCGGTCGAAATAGGGCCGCATCGTGGAATGATCGAAGCCCGGGCCGCCATGCATGACGATGAGCGTAGGCTTCTCCACCATATGCTCGCCCGCGATCGCGAGCTTACTGCCGGCAACATCGAAGAAAATACGCGCTGTGCCGAGATCGGCATACATGATCCACCTCCGCTCATAGGCGACGTTAGCCGCTTGATGGCCGCAAGCGAAATGAATTTCAGCTTGCGTTGCGCACTTTCGCCGGTGTGGCGAGCACCCGCATCAATGGCCGCGCAAGGATGAAGGCCAGCACGCCGCCCACCACGGCGATGACGCCCTCCAGCATCCAGAAATTCGCCGGGCTCATCTTCTCGTAATAGGTGCCGACCCAACCGACAATGATGTTGCCGACGAACAACGCGAGGAACGCAGCGCCGAGCAATGTCGCTTTAAGGCCCGTCGGCGCGGCGCGGCTCACCAGCGCGAGCAGCGGCGGCCAGTAGTAAAGAAAGGCAATGCCGAGCAGCACGTCGTAAAGGATCGGGAACAGCGCGGGCACCGGCGCGAAGAACCAGCAGCCAAGCACCAGCAGGAAATTCGCGGCCGCCGCCATGAAGGCGCCTTGCGAGATTTTCATGATCTCGTCCGGCTCGCCGCCGTGGCGATCCTGCCAGCCCCACAATGCGATCAACACCGGCACGAAGACGATGCTGATGAACGGATCGATGGATCCGAACCACGCCGTGGGAATATGGAAGCCGAAGAAATCCAGGTTCACATGCGCATTGGTCCAGACGAAGCCGATGCTGGTGTTCTGGTAATAGGCGACCGATTGCGGAACCGTGAGCGCCATGGCGACGGCGAGCGCACCGATGATCCGCCATTCCTTCGCACCGAGCTTTGCCGGCGCTTCCGTGGCGCGATTGGCGCTCGGCGTTTCTTCGGTGAGCGTGCGATAGCCCGCGAGATAGGTCGCAAGGCCTATTAGCATCAGAATGCCCGCAAGTCCGAAGCCCGCATGCCATCCATACATTTGCGCCAGCAGACCGCAGGCGAGCGGGCCGATGGTGGCGCCCACATTGATGCCCATGGAGAAGATGGAATAGCCCCGCGTGCGCCCCGCCGCATCATCTTCCGCGTAGAGCTGACCGACCTGCGTGGAGATATTTCCCTTCAGCAACCCGCAACCGGTGATAAGCAGGAGCAGCGCAAGCAGGAAGGACTGATCGAACGCCATCGCGATGTGGCCCCCGCTCATCAGGATGGCGCCTGTCACCACCGCGTTGCGGCGGCCGATCCAGCGGTCCGCAATCCAGCCACCGAACACCGGTGTGAAATAGACGAAGCCGGTGTAAAGGCCGTAAATCTGCGATGCGAGCGCCAGTGGGCTCATCGGTCCGAAGATGGATTCAAATCCCGCCTTAAAACCCTCAAAGCCGACGATGTGCTCGACATGGCCCGGCAGGAACAACGCCTCCGTCATGTACAGCACCAGCAGCGCCGTCATGCCGTAATAGGAGAAACGTTCCCACGCTTCGGTGAAGGCGAGATAGGCTAGCGCCTTGGGCTCGCCGAAGAAGGAGGTGTCTTTCTTCGCGGACGCGGTGGAAGCGATTTCAGACATGCGCGGCGGCAATCCGTTTCAATTCCGATTTTTCACCCTCGGAGAGATCGAGATGCGATGCAATGGCGAACTGCTTCTTCGCGCCGATCTTGTCGCCCGACCACAACAGCGCCTCGCCCCATTTCAGATGCAGACGGCCCCAATTGGGCGCGTACTTGTTTGCATCGTCGAACCTGGTCAGCGCCAGATCGGAGCGGTTCTTCGCGATAAGCGCCTCGCCCCACATCTCAAGCGGATCGGCGAAATGCGGGCCTTTCTGATTTGCGAGCGCGAATTTCGCGATGGCCCCCTTGAGATCGCCCTTTGCCATCAGCATCGCGCCCCAATCTGCATAGGCGAACGGAATGGACGGCGCTTCGCGCGCGGCGCGCGCGAGCCAATACCCGGCCTGGCTCCAGTTTTTTTCCAGCGCGTAGATGTTTCCCCGAATGCGCACGCAGGCATAGCAATCGAGCGGCGTCTTATCGATCAGCGTATGCGCAGCCGCGAACTGGCCCAGCCGCGCCTTGGCCAGCGCGACATAAGGCCAGATCTGGTGCGACAGGATGGACTCTGCGCCTGGGCGCATTATCGGATAGCGCTGAACCATTGCCGCGAATTGCGCGCCGATCTCCCGGGCATCCCTTATCGTCGCGCCGGGATCGCGGATATCCGAGTCGCTTTCGATCTTTGACGGGCTTGCATAGAAGATGCCGACCGTTAGGCCGGACGGAAGCGGCGCATCCGCCCAGATCTGCCTCGCGGCAGCTGGCTCGTGAAGCCGTGCTAGTGTGTCCGCCATACCAGCCCTGCTGGAATCGACGATATGGGAGTAGTCCGGGAGTTCGGACGCGATGCCGAACTGTTTCAGGGCCGTCTGGTAATCGCCGGTCAGCGTGGCGGCGACGCCGGCATTCGAAGGCTCGGTTATCGCGCGGGCGCGCTCGCTCATCTGCCCGCTGGTGGTCTTGTATAGCGACGAGGTCCTGTGGAAGTCGGCAAGCGCCTGTTCGGGGTGCCCTAGCATGATGTCTTCGCCGGCCAGATTTTGCCATGCGAGCACAAAATCCGGATCGATGGCGAGCGCCTTGCGATTCTCCTCGGGCGCATCGAGCGGGCGGCTCAGTTCATACGACGTTGAGATGCCCATGTGCGCCCATAATCTGTCTTCGCGGCTGCCGTTCGCAGCCAGCGCTATATAGAGCGGCATCGCGAGCGGCATCCGGCCGGTAGACGCGAGATACACCGCATAGCGGTAAGGCTGCGTATGGCTGTAGACCGCTTCGGCGGTCTTATCGAGGAGCTTGTCGAAGTCGGCCTCGCTGCCGGAAACCGTCGCGCCGCCGGCTCCGTTGCTGCGCGACGTGATCGCGAGCCCGTCTTTCGTGCGATAAACTTCGCCGGTGATGTGCGTCTGGTTGCCGAACCACCCTGCCAGCGTGCGATAGAAGTCGCCGATGGAAATGCCGGTGTCCGGAATCATCACCTTGATGCCGCCGTCCCAATTGTTCGCGTAGGATTTCGCCGGACGGCTGGAATTGGTCGCCGCTTGCATCGCGGCGAGCTTGTCCTGAAGCTGTGCGGCGATCGTCTGCCCCGTCATCCCGCGCGCCGCAAGTTCTGGCGGGACGCTGAAAGCCTCAATGACAAGGCTATCGTCATGCGCCGCGGTCCAGAGCAGCGCCGCCAATCCGGCGACGATGCCGACGACGACCAACGCCAGCGCAACTTCAAACGTTACCTTCACCACGTCGCTGATATGCCGCACGATGAGCGACCAGTGACGCAGCTTGTCTTCACGGCGAAGGTCTTCCGCCTGCAGCCGCGCCACCTCGGCCTGCTCGCGCGCAAGCCGCGTCTGCTCGTCGAGAAACGCATCCGCTTTCTCGCGGCTGGCATAGGCAAGCGCCGCGAACGCCGCCGCCTGCGACGAGCCGGTGCCGCCGGATTCGGATTCGACGTGTTCGTCAGCCACGGGACACCTTTGCAAGCTGCGCTTTTTCGGCAGGCGTCAATTCAAGGTGCGCGGCGATGGAGAACTGCTTGCGCGCACCGCTTTTGTCGCCGGACCACAGCAGCGCCTCGCCCCATTTCAGGTGGAGGCGTCCCCAGTTGGGCGCGTATTTGTCAGCCTCCTCGAACTTCACGAGCGCGAGATCGGCCCGGTTCTTCGCGATCAGCGCCTCGCCCCACATTTCGAGAGGATCGGCGAAGTGCGGCCCCTTCTGATTGGCGAGCGCAAACTTCGCGACGGCGCTGTCGAGATCGCCCTTCGCAATTAGCATCTGGGCCCAATCCGAATAGGCAAACGGAATATCCGGCGCTTGATGAACCGCTTGCGCGAACCAGTAAGCAGCGCCGCTCCAATGATGCTGCGCCGCGTCGATCATTCCCCGTACACGCACGCAGTCATAGCAATCGACGGGCGTCTTCCCAATACGCGCCCAGGCATCCGCGAACCGTCCAACATGGGCATCGGCCAGCGCAAGCCATGGCCATATCGTGAGCACGTTGAACGTCCGGGAGAACGGCAGCTTTGCGGCCCGCGTATTCAGTACGTCAACAAGATCGCGGCGCGCACCGGCCCAATCGCCCGCCATCGCGGCACGCGTGTATCCGGGCCATATCAGACTTGCCAATTGCCAGCCGAAGCCTTTGGCCGTTCCGTTTTCCAGATCGGCATCGCTACCCGGATCCATCGCGCGCGAGGCGCGCGGATCGTGGAGCAGCGCAAGGTCGGCTGCGCTTGCATAGAGCGAATTCCCGTGCAGGCCTTCGAAGTCCGGAAGCTTTCGCATCGCCGCATATTGCGTACGCGCCGTACTCCAGTCGCCCTGTTCCTCGGCCAGGAACGATTCGAACTGCGGCCGGAAGATCGCGGCAGCGCGCGGGATCACTTTTTTCGCGCCGGGACCATCGAGCGATACCAGTGTGCGCTGCCCATCCTCGATGGCCTGGTTGTCGTGTCCCGCGATCTTTTCGAACACCGCGAGGTTGGAGAGCGCCAGCGGCAGATCTGGATCATAAGACACGGCCATGCGCGCGCGGCGAAGTGCTTCCGGCAAATTCTGATTCAGGTTGAGCGCGGTGTAAGACCATACCGTGTAGGCCCAGGGCTTTTCTGACTCCGGCCCGTTGCGTGCGAGGTCGTCCAGAAGCTTGCCCTGCTTGATATATCCTTGCGGCGGCGGATCGGACCAACCGACATAGATCGCGTAGCGAAACGGCTGCGTCTGGTGATAGACGCTTTCCGCCGCCTGCTGCAGAAGTTTCGAAAGTCCGTTTTCGCTTCCCTGAAAAGTCGCCCCTGCTTTGCCGCCGGCGCGCGCCGTGATCGCGATGCCGTTTGCGGTGTGAAAAATCTCGCCGGAAATATGCGTCTGGTTGCCGAGCCAATCGGCGAGATAGCGATAGGCGTCGCCGATCGAAATTCCCGTGTTCGGGATGTAGACCTTGATGCCCGCCGACCAGTCGCTCGCATAGGTGTCCGGCGCGCGGCTGGAGTCGGTGTCTTCCTGCATCTTCGTCAGGCGATCGAGAAGCTGGCTCGCCACCACGTCACCGGTGATCCCCTTTGCCGCCATGTCCGGCGGCACCTTGAAGGCATCGATCACGAGGCTGTTGTCGTGCGAGGCCATCCACACGGCGGCGCAGATCGCCACGACCACCGACACGAAGATCAATGCCGCGGCAAGTTCGAGCGACAGTTTCAGGATATCGCTGGTGTGATGCACGAGCAGCGACCAGTGCCGAACCTTGTCTTCGCGCTCCAGATCCTGTGCCTGAAGGCGGGTCAGTCTCGTCTGTTCTTCCAGATAGGCATCGGCCTTCGCGCGGCTGGCCGCACCGAGGAGCGCTGACGCCTCGTTGGGCCCGTGCAATGCCCCGGCCCCGGTCCCTTCAGACCCGGATTCTGCTGTCGCCATGTCGCCCCCGCTTCGCAACCCATACTAGCGCGAGGCAATCCGTCCGCAATCTGCGGTCTGTTAATGTTTGATGTGCTTGTCGTACCACGCCAGGTAACGCACCCAGCGATCCTTCAGGTAACTGGGCACCGTCAGCCCGTGATACTGATCGGGATAGATGATGAGCTGGGTGTCGATCCCCATGCTCTTCAGCGCCTCATACATCTGCTCGCCATTGTGCAGCGGCACGTTCATGTCCGCATCGCCGCCAAGGAAGAGCGTCGGTGTCTTGATCCGGTCTGCGTGCAGGAAGGGATAGGACACCTTCATCCAGGTTGCGGTGTTCTTCCACGGCAGGCCAAGCTCCACTTCGTAATCGTGCACATATTGATCGTTGCCGTAGCCGCCGAGGATGTCGGAGATGGAGGCGCCGCTCACCGCGGCCTTGAAGCGCGTGTCGCTGGCGATGGTGTAGTTGGTGAGCATGCCGCCGTAAGACCAGCCACCCACGCCAAGCCGGTTCGGATCGGCGACGCCGGCCTTCACCGCATAATCCACGCCGGCTAGAACATCCTGCACGTCGGGCCCGCCCCAATTCGCATAGATGCCTGCAGCGTATTTCGTGCCCCGCCCCGTCGAACCGCGCGGATTGGTGGCGACGACGGCATAGCCATGCGCCGCGATCACCTGCCATTCCATCCAGAACTCGTCGGCGAATTGCGATTGCGGGCCTCCATGAATGCGCAGGATCGTCGGCAGATGCGATCCGCCGCCCGGCGGCTTCATGAGGAAGCCGTGCACCTCGGTGCCGTCCTTGCTCTTGAAGGCAATTTCCTGTGTCGCGGCGAGATTGTAGTCTTTCAGCCAATCGTTGTGATGCGTAACCTGTCGCGGCGCCGATTTCTGGTCCCACGCGAAGATCTCGTAAGGCATCAGCGGATTCGAGATGAGAAGTGCGAAGCGGCCGTTTGCGTGACTATAGTCCGCGATCACGTCGCGGCCACCGGCGATGTGCTGCACCGGTCCGCCGTCAATCGAAACGCGCGCGAGATATTCGGTGCGGTCGTCTTCCACCGAAAACACCACCGACTTGCTGTCGCGGCTCCACGACACGTTTCCGATATTGCGGTCGAGCGTGGGCGTGAGGATTTTCGCCGCGCCGCCATTCGCCGGAATGATGGCAAGCTTGTTCGTGGCATAGGCGATCAGCTTGGGATCGCCGCCCTGCCAGTAGGCGATGTATTTTCCGTCCGGGCTCCAGGCAGGGTATGAGCCGGTGTCGAAACGCCCCGGCGCATTGTCCACGCCGGTATAGGTCGTGATCTGTTTGGGCAGCGCGCCCTTGTGCGCCGCCACCGTGTAGATATCCCAATTGTCCACGCGGTCGGCGTCGGGATGGCGGTTGGCGGCAAAGGCGATGGACTTGCTGTCCGGCGACCAGGCCGGCAAGGCATCGTTGTAATCGCCACCCGTCACCTGCTCGATCTTTTTCGACGCGACATCCAGGACATAGATGTGATCGCGGCGATGGGTGAGATAGCCGGTCACGTCCTCCATGAAGTAGTAGCGGTCGATGACGATGGGCGGCTTTGGCTTTTCGTCGTCGTCGCTCTTGCCGTCCTTGTCATTCGGATCGGGATCGGTGGCGACGATGGCGATCTTCTTGCCGTCCGGCGACCAGGCGTAATCCACGACGCCGCCTTTGAGCTCGGTGATCTTCTCCGCCTCGCCGCCCGCGCGGTTCATGATCCACAGTTGATCGTTCTTCTTGTCGTCGGCGCGGCCGGAGGTGAAAGCGAGCCAGTGCCCGTCCGGGCTGAAGCGCGGCGAAGATTCGCTCTCCTTCGCACGATTGGTGAGCTGGACAGTCTGCGCACCGTCGAAACGCGTCATCCAGATGTGGGTTCGGTGCTTGTCCGCCTTGGTGTCCACCGTGCGCACGGTGTAGGCGATCCAGTTTCCGTCCGGCGCAATCTGCGGATCGGAAACGTCTTTCATCTTGCAAAAATCGTCGGGCGTCAGCGCCTTTTGCGGCGCGGCGACGGCGGCAAGAGGCAACAGGGCGGCCAAAGCCGTGGCGAACAGACGAGATTTCATTGCACCCCCAACCCGAAGCCTACAGGCGTGACGCCTTGGCCAATTCCCGCTTTTCTGCCGGCGTTAGATCGAGCGTTCCCGCCAGCGCGAGCTCCCGCTTCGCCTCGTCCTTGTCGCCGCTATAAAGAAGTGCCTCGCCCCATTTTAGATGCAGCCGTCCCCAGTTCGGCGCATAGGCGTTCGCTTCCTTGAACTTGGCCAGCGCCAGGTCCGAGCGGTTCTTCATCATCAGCGCTTCGCCCCAGCCTTCCAGAGGGTCTGCGAAACGCGGTCCTTGCGCATGCGCGGCCTTGAACTTTTCGATGGCGCCCGCGGCATCGCCCTTGTCCAGCAGCATCGTGCCCCAATCGGTATTCGCGAACGGAATGGATGGCGAGCGCGTCGCTACCATGTCGAACCAGTAGGCGGACGCGGCCCAGCGATGTTCGGCAGCCGCGATGCGCCCACGCATGCGTCCGCACAGGTCGCAATCCAACGGTGCATGCTCGATGCGCCGCTTCGCTGCGTCCACCTTGCCCAGCATGGCCATCGCGTAGGATGCGTAGGGCCGCAGCGTGCTGGACTCGAAACTAATCGCAGCGGGACCCAGTTGCGCCACCATCACTTCCAGCGTGTCCGCAAGCGCGAGTGCATCCCGCCAGCGGCCGAGAGCGACATAGCTGCCGAACAGGTTCGCGGTTCGATTGAGGATCACGCCGCGGTTGTTCGTCATCGAGTTGTCTGCGATGGCGTTGTGCACCCCTTCGCCGTCATGCATGAACGCCAGAGCGACCATATCGGCCTGATGCAGCCCTTCGATCTGTCCGGCGGCATTCGGCAGATTCTCGCCCTTGGCGTCGAGTACGAGTTGTTCTTTGAAGTCGCCGAGCAATGTGGCGATGCTGGCCTGCGCGGCGATCGCATTGATCGCCGCGGAGCGCGGGTCCATGTCCGAGGAATCGCCGCTGCGCAAGGCCGCTACGAGCTTGCGATTCCACTGAAGCGCACTCTCGTCATGCTGATATTGTCCCTCTGCGCCCGCGATATCGAGAATGGCGATGGCGAAGTTGGGTCTTAGCGCGAGCGCTTTCTTGAGCACCCGCATGGACTCTTCGCGCTGGTTCCTTCCGCTGTAGATCGTCGAAAGGCCGATATAGGCCCAGGCGCGATCCTGCAGCGTGCCGTTCTCGGCAAGCTTGCGATAGGCCTCATCGGCGCGCGACTGATCGTTCGGATCCCGGCTGCTCAGATAGACAGCGTAGCGATAGGGCTGCGTGCGCGCGTAAACGCTTTCCGCCGCCTGCTGCAGCAGCTTGTCGAGATCCGCTTCCTTGCCGGTGAAGACGGGACCGGCATCGCTGCCGACGCGCGCCGTGAGCGAGATGTTGCCGTCGCCATCGCGAAACACTTCGCCGCTGATATGCGTGACGTCGCCAAGCCACTCGTGCAAATAGTCGTTGAGCTGGCCGATGGAGACGCCGGTTTCCGGAATCTGGACCTTGATGTCCTTGCCCCAGTCATTCGCGTAGCTGGATGCCGCGCGGCTGGAGACGGTTTGCGACTGCAGCTGGGACAGCTTGTCGAGCAGCCGCGCGGCCACCACTTCTCCGTTCAATCCGCGATTGTTCATGTCCGAGGGCACCGAGAAGCTCTCGATCACCAGCCCGTTGTCATGCGCGGCGGACCACACCGCCGAGGCGATGCCCACGAATATGAGAAGTATGACGAGACCGACCACGATCTCGGCGGTCGCATAAAGCCACTCGCGAAAATGGCTCAGGTGAAGCTGGGCAAGCTGCTTCTGGAGGACTTCGGTCTTCGCGGCGAGGAAGCGCGAGGCGACGCCGGCGGAATCCCCGCCCTTCACCTGCTCGAAAGCAAGCTCTTCGGCAATATCCTCGTCATCGTCTTTTGGATCGGCCATGCCCGTCCTCGCCCCACAGGGTCCTTATAGCGACAGACCGGCGCAGGCGGGAAGCGCCAACCGCCTGTTTGCCCCTGCGAATTTCGCTTCCTATGATGCGCAAAAGCCATTGGGGAGCCGAAGGGGATGTTGGGACTGATGCAGGACTGGCCGTTGCTGGTCCACAAGATCATCGATCACGCCGCGCTGTATCACGGCGACCGCGAAATGGTGACGCGCGAGATCGACGGTCCCATCACGCGCACGAATTATCGCACCATCGCGGGCCGCGCCCGGCGGGTGGCCAAGGCGCTCGTGAAAGCGGGCCTCAAGAGCGGCGACCGCGTCGGCACGCTGGCCTGGAACACGCACCGCCATCTCGAGGCCTGGTACGGCATTGCCGGCATGGGCGGCGTCTATCACACGCTCAATCCCCGGCTGCACCCGGATCAGATCGCGTGGATCGCCAACCACGCCGACGACAAGGCGCTGTTCTTCGACACCACCTTCACCCCGATCGTCGAACAGATCGCGCCCAAGCTGAAGAAAGTGAAATTCTTCGTCGCCCTCACGGACAAGGCGAACCTGCCGAAGACCAAGCTGAAGAAGCTTTATGCCTATGAAGATTTCATCGCCAGGGTCGACGACAAGTACAACTGGAAGGAACTTGGCGAGAATTCCGCCTGCGGGCTTTGCTACACGTCCGGCACGACAGGAAATCCCAAGGGCGTTCTTTATTCACACCGCTCCAATGTCATCCATGCGCTGATGGCCGGGCAGACCGATGCCCTCGGCGTCAGCGGCAAGGACACGATCCTGCCCATCGTGCCGATGTTTCACGCCAATGCGTGGGCGCTGGCCTTCGCCGCACCGATGATCGGCGCCAAGCTGGTGATGCCGGGTTCGAAACTGGACGGCGCTTCCGTCTGCGAACTTCTGGAAACCGAAAAGATCACGATGAGCGCGGCGGTGCCGACCGTGTGGCTCGGGCTGCTGCAATATCTGGAACAGACCGGAAAGACGCTGCCGCATCTGAAGCGCGTCGTCATCGGCGGCTCCGCCTGCCCGCGCTCGATGATCGAGGCCTTCGAAACCAAATACGACGTGGAAGTCGTCCATGCCTGGGGCATGACGGAGATGAGCCCGCTCGGCACGCTGGGCAGCCTCAAATCGCATCTCACCGATCTGCCTTATGAAGAAAAGCTCGACATCAAATGCAAGCAGGGCCATCCACCCTTCGGCGTCGAGATGAAGATCGTGGACGACAAGAACAAGGAACTGCCGCGTGACGGCAAGACATTCGGCCGCCTGAAGGTGCGCGGCCCCGCCATCGCCAAGGGTTATTTCAAGGGCGACGGCAAATCCTCGTTCGACAAGCAGGGCTGGTTCGACACCGGCGACGTCGCGACTCTGGACAAAGACGGCTACATGACGATCGTCGATCGCGCCAAGGATGTCGTGAAGTCCGGCGGCGAATGGATCTCGACGATCGACATCGAGAATCTTGCCGTCGGTCATCCGGCCGTCGCCGAAGCCGCGGTGATCGGCGTCGCCCATCCCAAATGGGACGAGCGGCCGCTTCTTATCGTCGTGTTGAAGCCCGGCAAGACGGCGACAAAAGAAGACATTTTGAAATTCCTCGAAGGCAAAATCGCCAAGTGGTGGATGCCTGACGATGTTGTCTTCGTGGACGAGATACCGCATACCGCGACGGGGAAAATCCTGAAGACGGCGCTGCGCGAGCGCTTCGGCAATCACAAGCTGCCGACGGCCTGAAAGCGCGCGGGAGGGGAAAGAGCATGCGGGCTTTGCCGGCACTGGCAAACACCACCTTTGCGGGATTCATCCTCTCGCTCGTGGTCGGCCTTGTCGCCGCGCTCGGAACGCGCGTTGGCTTGTGGACAATAAATTTCGGTCTTCTCGATATTTTTCCGTGGTGCATCGGCCTTGCCGTGTTCGCCGTGGTCGCGGGCATCGTGTGGGCGATATGGGCGATGATCGCCAATGACAGCAGCAGAGCGCGCTATGGCCTGATCGGGCTGGTCGGCGCCGTCGTCGTGCTCTACGGGCCGCTCAGCGATATTTCCGACGCCTATGGCCAACCGGCCATCGCGGACGCGACTACCGACACCGAGCGGCCTCCTGTTTTCGTCTCGCTGCTGAGCCAGCGCGGCGATCACGCCAGTTCGCCGGCATATGACGGCGACCGGCCGATGACATTCGAGGGCAAGGCATCCACCGTCTCGCAGATCCAGCACAAATATTACGGCGAGCTGCACCCCATCGCGATCCTTATGTCGCCGGAGCGGCTGTTCAAGCGCGCGGTCAGCGCGTCGGAGTCGATGGGTTGGGATGTCGTTGCCATCGCGCCCGACGAAGGCCGCATCGAAGCCACGGACACGTCCTTCTTCTTCGGCATCAAGGACGACATCGTCATCCGCGTGAAACCATCCGGCATGGGTGCGCGTCTCGATATCCGCTCCAAGGCGCGGCACGAGGACGAATACTATGCGAACCGGAATGTGCTGCGCATTCGCGCCTTCATGAAGGCGCTGGCCGACACGCCCTGACGCAAGATCACTTCAGCCTGTAACGGCCGCCATCGTTGCCGACGCGGCCCTCGCCTTCCAGCTGGATGAGATGCGCCAATACCGAACGCGATGCGGCGGGATGCAGGCGCTTGTCGACATCCGCATACATGCGCGCCACCATGTCGGGGATCGTCGATAGCCCGTCCGCGATGCAGGCGACAATCTGTTTCTCGCGATCCAGGCGATGCGCCAGATACGCGGCAAGGAACGGCTTGGGGTCCGTCACCGGCGCGCCATGCGTCGGATAGAGCGTCGCGTCGTCGCGCGCGATCAGCTTCTTCACGCTCGCCATATATTGCGCCATGTCGCCGTCCGGCGGCGTCACCACCGTCGTGGACCAGCCCATGATGTGATCGCCGGTGAACAGCGCGTTCTCTTCCTTCAGCGCGTAGCACATGTGATTGGAGGTGTGTCCCGGCGTGAACACGCATTCGAAAGTGAAGCCGTTTCCCTGAACGATCTCACCATCCTTCACGCGCACATCGGGCATGAATTGCGTGTCGCCGCCCTCTTCCATTCGCACGCCATCATCCAGCCGTCCCGAGCCGTGCGGTCCGAAGGCATAGGTCTTCGCACCGGACCATTCCTTGAGCGGCTTGGCGGCCGGCGAATGATCGGCATGGGTGTGCGTGACGAGAATATGCGTGACGCGCCGCCCTTCGAGCGCGCGCTTGAGCGCATCGACATGGCTGCGGTCGTCCGGGCCGGGATCGATCACGGCGACATCCTTGCCCCCGACGATATAGACACCTGTACCCTTGAAGGTGAACGGCCCCGGATTATCGGCGACGACACGGCTGATCAGCGGCGAAACGCGAACTTCGGTCTCATAGCGCGCATCGAACTCACGGATGAAGGGAATGGCCATCGTGGTCCTTTCTGTGCGCGCGCATGCGGGCGAGCCGCACATGCGCCCTCGGATTGGTGCGCCGAAGCATGTGCTTCACCATCTCCGGCATGCGATGCGCCGGGCCCTCGATCGTGCGCGAGAACCATTCAAATCGATGCCGTGTGTATTGCAGGAAGCGGCGAAACACCTTGGAGTGCTGCGAAAGGATCGCGCATCCCAAGAGGAACGGCACCACGCCGATCAACGGAATGGGGATCGGCATCGGCGTGATGATAATTCCGCCGATGAAAAGCAGCCAACCTGCTACCAGATACAAAACCCGCTTCATGCGTCCTTATACGCCTCGCCGCCGCGGCCGGCTCAACCGGCGCGGCCCGAAAGTGGTTCGCCCCGTGCCGAAAAGCAATGCGATTTGACCCGCGCTGTGACCGTCGCATAGCCTCCCGCGCAAAATTCATCCACCCCGGGAGGCTTTCACATGAAGTTCTACAATTCCGTCGGCCCCAATCCGCGCATGGTGCGGATGTTCATGGCCGAAAAGGGCATCGAGATTCCGAAGGAAGACGTCGACCTGATGAAGGGCGACAACCGCAAGGAGCCCTATCTCAAGAAGAACTCCATCGGCCAGATGCCGGCGCTCGAACTGGACAGCGGCCATTGCGTCACCGAGATCACGGTGATCTGCGAATATCTGGAAGACACCCATCCGAACCCGCCGCTGATCGGCGACACGCCGGAGAAGAAGGCCGAAACGCGCAAGTGGACGCGCCGGATCGACCTCAACATCTGCGAGCCCTTGGCCAATGGTTTCCGCTTCAGCCAGGGCCTACCCCTGTTCAAGGACCGCATCCCCACCGTGCCGGAAGCCGCCGATGGCCTGAAAGGCATCGCGCAGCACTATCTGAAGTGGCTGGACAAGGAGATGGACGGCAAGGAATTCGACTGCGGCAAGCGCTTCACCATGGCCGACATCCTGCTGTTCGCCTTCCTGGATTTCGGCAATCAGGTCGGCCAGCCGCTCAATCCCGACTTCAAGAACCTCAGCGCCTGGTTCGCCCGGGTGAAGGACCGTCCGAGCGCCAAGGCGTAGCAACTTCGCCTTGCAACCTGCCGGAGAACGCGCCGCTTTCGAGCGGCGCGTTTGCCTTTAACCGTAATGGTTAAGCATCCCGCACATATTCACGCGAGTTTCGCACGAATTATGGATAATAATTCGGGATGCATCATTTCGACCCGCCGCCGCCACCTCCACCGCGCCGCCGCGAACTCGCGGCGTGGTTGATCTGCTGCGCACTTCTGGTTGTGCCTTCGGTGCTGGTCTGGTTCGTGCGCGGCGCCGCGATGGCGATGTCCTGCGATCCGACGCCGGATCTGTGTCATGGCATGGCACTGGGCGGCGGCATGCGCGATACGCTCGAACTGGCGTGGTTTGTCGGCCTCGACACGCTACTGTGCGTCGGCATTGCCTTCATCGCGGCAATCGCGGCGCTGAAAGCACGTCGGCCTTTGCTCGCGGCGCTGTCGATGCTGCTGTTGCCGATCGCGGCGCTCGGCCTTCCTGCCTTTGCGATCTATACCGTCACCAGCGCGGACTGCATGCCGAACGAAGCCGGCGTCGGCCAGTGCGTGTTATGGGGTGCAAGACTGGGCATGAGCGCGCACCAGGCGGTGCTGGCCGAGAACGCGCTGTTCGATCTGGTGCCCTACACGTTCGCGCTGGCGCTGATGGTCGGCATGGTGGGCTTTCTGTTCTTCCGCCCGCGCAGCTATCGCGTTCACGCCTGATTTCGCGCTTACGCGTAGGCCTTGCTCTCCAGCGCGCGCAGAAGCCCGCGCACCACGCGATAAAGATACCAGACGACATAGCCGAGGAATGCCAGGCCCAGCAGCGGCATGGCGAAGATCGGCAGCGGGAAGTCGTCCATGATCACGGCGTGCCAAGATCCGGCCAGCCACGCCAGTCCGGCGCAGATGAAGACGACCCAGAACACCACGCCGAGCCAGAACACATGGATCAGGTTGGCGAAATGCGATTCCCAGATCGTGCCGAGCGTCTCGCCGCGCTTGATGTGCGCCAGCACGACACCGACGATGGCCGTCAGCCCGTTGGTGAAGGCGAGCAGAAACAGCACGTAGCAAACAATCGCCAAGGAGCGCACATCGGATACGGGCGTTGGCGCGGCCTGCGGGGAATGAAGGTCGCTCATAGGTCGTAGGCCTTGTAGTCGATCGCGCGGACGAGCCCTTTGATCGTGCGATAGAGGAACCAGATCGCCAGCGCGAAGAGCAGCGGAATGCCGATCAACACGAAGCACAGCAAGCCAAACGCGATGCCGGCGGCGAGCGTGACCCAAAAGGTATTGATGATGTTGTCGAAGTGGGATTCCCAGATCGTGCCACGCACTTCGCCGCGTTTGATGTAAGCGAGGATCAGCGCAACGATGGTGGAGAGGTGGCAGGTGGGCCAACCGATCAGATAAAGAATGTAAGCGATGATCGCCGTGCCGCGCGCGGACTCATCCGCGGTCGGAACAGGCTGGCTGGATATATCGGTCATGGCTCCCTCCCAGGTCGATTGACCTCATATGGGCAGGGGAAATCCCGCGATCAAGGCGGGAACCAGCGCGAAATGCGGACGATCCCTCAGAATTCCGGCTTCACGCCATTCTTTTCCACCGTGGCGGAGGCGATCACCGTCTTGCCCGACGCATCGGTGACGGCCTGCGCCACCACATACATGCCCGGCTTCACCAGGTCGCGGCGCCACGGCACGATCGAGACGATCGGCGTTTTCGCGGGCACGTCCACGATCGATTTGCCCGTGCACCCGGGCTTTCCGGGAACGGCAAGGCCCTCGCATTTGCCGCCCACCATCTGCGCGCCGTGATAGGTGACGGTCAGTTGACCGTCAGCGCCCGCAGTCACCGTTCCATTCGTCATGCTCCCGGGCGTCGCCGGTTTTTGCGGCGCCGTCATGCTTGACGCCGCAGCCGCGGCGCTGGCCACGGTGCCGTTGGTCATGCTGCCGGGCGTGTGCGATGCATCCGTCGAAGGATGATGCGGCCAAGGATATTGACCTTCGCCCAATCCCTTCAGCGGAATGACGTGGATCTCTTCGGCGCGCAAATGTCCGTTCTCGCCCGGCACCGATGTGATGCCGACAAAATCCGTCGGCTTGATCTGGCCAAGGCTCCGCTTCTCGACGGTTGCGAAGTGGGTGGATAACGGCGCCGCGGCCGTGAACGCGCCATTGTCCGTCTTGATCGTCATCGACTTGGCGTCAAGCGCACTGATGGTACCGCGCACGAGCGTCGTTTTCGGCGCGTCCGCCGCGATGGCGGACACCGTCGACAGGGCAAGAACAGAAACAGCGAGGATGCGCATCGGGAATTTCCCCCTGGTGAAATATTTGTGACGTGAAACTTCCGGCAACAGCAGGAACGTGTCAATTCGAAAGCCGCCGCCCCCTAACGAAGCAGCCGATGAGACAAACACGGGACAAGAAGCGGGTCATGAAACGGGCGCGCATGCAGGGCCGGGCGCCACATGAAATCTTGTGAGAAACGTGACCGAAAATTCTCTTTACTCGGGCCTGTTCGTCACTAGCTTAAAGCACAGAGCGGGGGCTCAAGAACGGAGCGTTCGATGCCCGCTTACGAAATCAACTACCGCCTCGACGACGGCTCGCTCACCGCGAAAATCGAAACCCATTGCACGACCGACAAGGAAGCGAAGATCCTCGCACACGCAATGCGCATGGATGGCGCCCGTCAGATCGAAGTGTGGCGGGACGATACCCTGATCTACGCACGGCCGGAGATTCACGCCGGCATGATATCGATGGCGGTGGAGATGCGGCCGGGGCTGTGACCGGCGGACCTTTCGCCCGACTTGCGGACGTGGCAATTTCCCCGCACAGGGTTTCCTTGAGGAATTGACCATGAAAGCATTTGCCAAAATTGCGGCCGCCGCAGCCATAGCCGCCGCGTTCTTTTCCGCGCCGGCGCAAGCTTCCGATACGCGCGATCTTCTTGCCCACGCCAGTGCAACGGTGACCACGCTTCGCCATGACTCGGTATTCGGCGATGCGCGTCACAATCTGCGCGGTGCGCGCGCGGTTCTCATCTTCCCGTCGCTGGTGAAGGGTGGTTTCATCTTCGGCGCTGAGGGCGGCGATGGCGTTCTGCTGGCGCGCACGCGTCACGGCTGGTCCAGCCCGGCGTTCTATTCCATGGGATCGGCGTCTTTCGGTCTGCAGGCGGGCGTTCAGGATGCGCAGGTCGTGATGATCATCATGACCGATCGCGCCTTGCGGGCGCTTGAGCGCAGCAAGTTCAAGTTCGGCGCGGGCGCGGGGCTTACGGTGGTTACGCTTGGCGCGGGCGTCGAGGGCGCGACCAGCGGCAATCTCAGCGGCGACATCATCGTGTGGTCGAAGTCCAAGGGCGTCTATGGCGGCGTCTCGATCAACGGTTCTGTGGTTGCGCCGGAAAGCGACACCAATGCGGACTTCTACGGCCGCGATGTCGGCGTCGGCGAAATTCTCGCCAATGGCGTGCGCAATCCGGCGACGCGCAGGCTTCAGTCCAATCTGAACGCCGCGTTCTGAAAAAAAAAAACGCTGAGAGTTGAAAGCGAAAGCGGCGGTGCCATCACCGCCGCTTTTTTCGTTTCAGTCGCGCGCGACCGAAAGGATCGGGCCACCTTTTCGCCCCTGCACGAGCACGGCGGTCTTCAATCCATCCTCATGCGCCTTGGGCAGCTTGAACTGTTTGGCAGAACCGTCCCATTCGCCGGCCATGACGAGTTCGTGCACGGCATTGCGGATTTGCAGTTTCGCGCCGGCATTCTCGCCCCGGCTGACGGGCACCGTGACGGTGTTGGGATCGTAACGCACCACCCAGACATCGGCCTCGCCCTGCCCGGCGCCGACGGAAATCCTGTCTGCGGCAAGCTGGATCGACGGTCCACCGCTACGATTGCTTTGCGCGATGAGCTTTTCGATATCCGAGCGGTTGGTGCCGACGGTATCCATGCGGCCATCCACGATCACCTGCGGTGTGAACGCGCTGGCTTCGTGCAGCGGCTTTTCATAGTCGCGCTGGCGGCGGGTGAAGATGTCCTGTCCGAAGCTGTCCTTCCATCCCAGCCGGTCCCAATAGGTGACGGCGAAACTGAGTGCCAGAACATCGGGGCGGTCCGCCAATGCGCGGACATTGTCATCAGCCGGCGGACAGCTCGAGCAGCCCTGGCTTGTGAAGATTTCGACGACGGCGGGATTTTGCGCGGTGGCCGCGTGGGCCTGGGTGGCGGCGCCCAGCGCAAAAAGCGCAAGGCCAAGCATCTTTCGCATCGGTCGTTTCCGGCGGTGGCAACGGTTTATACGCCACGCCGCCGGACTTCGTTACGCGCTGCGCACGCCTGCCCAGTAAATTCTACGCGAACATTTCCCAGGCAAGGTTCGCCACGAGGTTGGAGCCCCAATGCTTCAAGGGCTTGCTGCGCTCCCACGTCATTTCTCGCATTTGCGGGGATTGCGTGCGGGGAAAGATATAGTCGTCGCGGCGGTAATCGGCGTGAACGCCGGCCACTTGCGGGCGGTTGCAGTTCGAAGCGGAAATTTCGCTAAAATCTTCCGCGCTTCGGCGCGGGGTCAATTTCAGTACGGCATTGCTGCGCACGGCTTTTCTCGCTTTCTGCCCCTTCGGGCGGAACAACGCGCGAGAAATGAAAAAGGTGCCGATTGATTCGCGGTAAGGTCGCCGGATGTGGCCGGAAAGACTCAGCGCTGCGTTAACAAATCCTACTCGACAGGCACCGGATTCGACCAAGCTGCGCCTTTTTGGGGCGGCGGCCTGCGCCGGTCGGTGGATTCCATCTCCTTCTTCCACTGCATGCGCAGCTTGGCGCGCGCCACCGGATAGCGCGCTTCGAGGAATTCCGATTCGATCACGCGATCGGTGCGAAAATGGCGAAACGCGTTGCGCAATTCGCACCAACCCACGATCAGGCGCACCGTTTCCCAATAGGCGACGGCGATGGGCCATATGATGCGCCGCGATTCCTGGCTGCCTTCGTCGCGATAGAGCAGCGCCACCTTGCCTTGCGCGCGAATGGCCGTGCGCAGCCGCGCCATGTCGATCTTGTCCGCTTCGTTGGGATAGCGCTTGGGCGCGGCCAGCGCGGGTTCCATCAGCAGAGGCCGCAGATGTTCGGGCACGACGACGCCGATCTTGGCGACGAGATCCGACGCCGCGCGCGCCAATTCGGAATCGCCGCGGTTCATCACCCATTGCGCGCCCAGCATCGCCGCTTCGATCTCGTCCGCTGTCAGCATGAGCGGCGGCATGTCGAAGCCGCCTTCGAGCACATAGCCGATGCCCGCCTCGCCGCGGATCGGCACACGGTCGGCCATCAACTGCGCGATGTCGCGATAGGCGGTGCGCAGCGATATCTCCAGCTCGTCCGCGATTTCGTTGGCGGTGGTGGGCCGCTTCTTGCGGCGCAGGATCTGGATGATCCGGAAAAGCCGATCTGCGCGTCTCATGGTGTGTTTTCCATGCTGCCATCCTGCCGCAAGGCTGCTGACACCATGCTGTCAGCAGCGGGCGCGTAAGAAAAGCGTCCATCAGGAGGAGGGATTACCAAATGCTTACGCTTTACGGCTTCGGACCGGCTTTCGATCTTCCCGATCCCAGCCCGTTCGTGATGAAAACCGAGATTCAGCTGAAGATGGCGGGGGTGCCCTACCGCTTCGAGCGGGCGGCGCCGCAGGCCGCGCCCAAGGGCAAGATTCCGTTCATCCAGGTGGGCGCGCACCGCGTGGGCGATTCCACCTTCATCCGCGCCCATATCGAAAAGCATCACCGCTTCGATTTCGACGCCGGGCTCTCCACCCATGAACGCGCGCAAGCCTGGGCGATCGAGCGGATGCTGGAAGACCATCTCTACTTCGCCATTCTCCAGCACCGCTGGATGGACGACGAGAACTGGCACAAGGGGCCATCGCATTTCTTCGACGGCGCACCGGAAGGCCTCGCCGAACAGGCGCGACAGCGCGTGCGGGAAAACCTGCACGGCCACGGGATCAGCCGGCATTTGCACGACGAGACGGCCGATCTTGCGGAACGCTCGCTCGCTTCGCTATCGGTGATGCTGGGCGACAAGCCCTATGTCATGGGCGAGGAAGCGACCGGCGTGGATGCGACGGCCGCGGCGATGGTGGCGGCGACGCTGACACCGTTCTTCACCGGCGAGTTGCGCCGCCGCGCCGAGAAGTACGAGAACCTCATCGCCTATCGCGACCGCATGTTCGCGCGCTACTACCCCAGCTTCGCCAGGAAGATGGCGGCGTAAGAAAAGCGGAGCCTTCCCTGCCTGCAGGGGAGGCTCGCTCATTTCAGATATCTATCGAACCAGCCAATGATCCGCGCGCGCAGGTCTATGAGATGCTGCGGATTGGTGAAGTGGTGGCCTTCTCCGGGATAGATATAAAGCTGCACCGGCGTGCCCAGCGCATGCAGCGCATGCCAGTATTCGAGCGATTGCGGCGCGGGGCATTCCACGTCGCGCTCGCCGACATAGATCAGCGTCGGCGTCTTGGCGTTCTTGATGAAATCGATGGGCGACGCCGCGCGATAGACCGCCGGATCGTCATACACGGACGCGCCGAAGAACGGGATCATCCACTGGTCGATGCCGTTCTCGCCGTAATAGCTCGTCCAGTCCGCGATGCCCGCGCCGGCGACGAAAGCCTTGAAGCGGCGCGTCTGCGTGTTCGCCCACATCGCGAACCAGCCGCCATAGGAATGGCCGTAGAGACCGAGTCGCTTGTCGTCGATCGGCGCGGCCTTCTCCACCGCATCCACGCCCGCCAGCATGTCGCGCATGTCGCCATGGCCGAAATCCTTGATGTTGGCGCGGGTGAACGCCTCGCCCTGCCCATAGGAGCCGCGGTCGTTCGGATAGAAGATGTAATAACCCTTCTGGATCATGTCGTAGGTGAAGTCGAAGCTCGTGCCATGCTGCCCGCCGGCCGCCAGATAGCGCGGCGTCACCGCCGAACTCGGTCCGCCATGCACGATCACGATCATCGGATGCTTGCCGGGTGCAGGGGCTTTCGGCCCGATCAGCCAGCCCTGCAGGTCGAAGCCTTCATTCTTCCAGTGCACGCTCTGCACCGAAACATTCGCGGGCAGTGCGGCGTTCTCATGCGTGATGGCGGAGAGCGCCGGCAGCTTGCCGAGAGCGATCTCCTTGCCATGCGTATAATCTTCGCGGATCGTCGCCGCCGTCGCGCCATCCGCGCTGAACGCGATCTTGCCGTCGAAGCGCTGCGTTTCCACCGAAACCGGCGCCGACCACAACACTTTCGTCACATGCGAAGCGGGATCGAGCGACACCACCGCCGCGCGGTCGCCGATCAGCGCGGACGTCCGCAGCGTGTTTCCGTGCCATGAAATGCCGTTGAACGTGCCTTTATAGCCCTGCGTGATGTCCACCGGCACACCGCCCGAAAGCGGCACGGTATAGACGTCGCCGCCGATCGCGCCCCAATCGCTCATCAACCCGCCGATGAAGGCGACGGTTTTTCCGTCCGGCGAAACGCGCGGCAGGTTCATCTGCATCTTTGGCGCGGCGATCACGCGTGCTGCGCCGCTTTTCGCATCCACATAGATAAGTTTCGCGACCCACCAATTGTTATCGCCATTGCCTTTCGCGGCGGTCGCGGCGAAGCCCTTGCTGTCCGGCGTCCAGCCATACTCATAGACATAGGTGTCCGCGGGCGAGACCGGCTTCAGTGCGCCGCCCGCGACCGGCATCGTCGCGATGCGCTGCTCGTCGGTCGAAACACCGATCTCGCCGGTCAGCGCCGCGCCCGCTTCGGTGGCGCCCGTCAATTTATGCGCACCGAGCGTCACCAGTGCCGCGAGCTGCGAACCATCCGGCGAGAAGCGCAGCGTGTTGGCGATGCCATTCACCGTTGCCGCCGCGCGCAGCTTGCCGTTCTCCACAATGTAGATCGTCGCCTTGCCGGACGCCGTGGCGGTGAAGGCCAGCGCGCCGCGCACCGACCACGCGGTGTCGGCATATTTGCAATCCTTGCAGGGATCGTAGCGGCCGATGATCTTGCCCGCCGCGTCGCGCACCACCACTGCGCCGTGCGGCTCCTTGGGCAGATTGCCGGAATCGACGGCTTCCACATCCGCCACCTTTGTCCCGTCCGGCGCCAGCGACAGCTTGTCGAAATCGTGGATGGTGGATGCGTTCTGCGCGGAGGCCACGGTCGACATAAGCGCGGCAAAGGCCGCTGCAACAATCATCTTCACGTCAGTCCCCCTGACTGTTCTTTTTCTACATGCTCGCGCCGTCGAACGGGATCACCGTCGCCCGGCCCAGAACATCGCGCGGCATGAGGTTCGCATTCGCGCCCATGCGGTTTACGCTTTCATCCACTGGCCACCAATGGGTGACGCAGCCGCAGGTCCTGCAGCGATGGAACTCGATCGCGCGGTCGTCCCACATATAGATGTCGGTGGCCCCGCGCACCGTCACCTGCGCAAGCTGGTAGTAGGCCCACAGCACGCCATAGCGGTGGCAGATGGAACAGTTGCAGTCCTTCACCGTCTCCGGCGCCTGCGCAATCCGCAGCGTCACCGCGCCGCAATGGCAACTGGCTTCCACCATGTCTCGTCTCCAAGCGGCATCACGCAAACATTGACCGGAATTTGGTTTCGCCGGAACGCGTGAAAAGCACGGCGCGGCTTTTCCTGTCGCGCATGGCCCAGCCTTCGTCATAGATGCGGTTCAGAAGCGCCGCGCCCAGGCTGCCGGCGAGATGGCTGCGCCGCTGGCTCCAGTCCAGGCAGCATTTGCACAGCGGCCGCCGGCTCTGCGACAGCACGGAAAGATCGATACCGACTTTCGGAAAGAACGCCTCGCCCTTGCGCGTGATCTTCACATCGTCGCCGCGCGCCGCGATATAGCCCTTCTTCGCAAGGCCATCGAACATCTCCACGCCCATCTCGCCCGCCAGATGGTCGTAACAGACGCGCGCGCGACGCACCTGCGGGTCGGAGGGACCCGGCCGCGTGCGCAGATGCCCTGCCCGCGCCGCCACGCCCATCATCTTCTCCAGCATGTCGGCAACGTCGCTGCCGGACAGCCGGAAATAGCGATGCCGCCCCTGCTTCACGCCCGCGATCAATCCGCCGCTCTCCAGCTTCGACAGGTGCGAGCTTGCCGTCTGCGCCGTGATGCCGGCCTCGTTCGCAAGCTCCGTGGCGGTGAGGGCCTTTCCGCTCAGAAGCGCGGCCAGCATGTTGGCGCGCGCCGGATCGCCCGCAAGCGCGGCGATGGGGGCGATGGATGGTCCGTCTTTCATAAAGTGCTGCCTTTCACACTTCGACGGTAGACGAAGCATCCGCGCAGGAGCAAGCGCTATCGTTTGCGCATGAACAACATCATCCATCCGCATCGCCGCGCGGTGATGCGCTGGAGCATGCTTGGCGGATTGTTCGCCATGCTGCCCTGGACAAAGACCTTTGCAAGCGAGGAAAAACCCATGAACGTCGTCTGCCACATCCGCTACGAACTCGATCCGTTCAAGACGGCGCAATTCGAGGAATATGCGAAGACATGGCTCACCGCGATTCCCGAATGCGGCGGCGCGCTGATCGGCTATTTCATGCCGCACGAAGGCACGAATTACGAAGCCCATGCGATGATCGGCTTCGACAGCCTCGCGTCTTACGAAACCTATCGCGCGAAGCTGCGCACGCATCCGGCAAGCAAGGCGAATTTCGAATTCGCGCAGCGCGAGAAATTCATCCTGCGCGAAGAGCGCAACTGGATCCGGCAGGTAACGGCCTAGTCCGACGTCGCGATGACGCCGGCAGGCTTGCCGAAAACCTCTGCGTTCAGTGCCAGCGTGCCCGGGTTCTCGCGCTCGACGATGTCCATCAAGGCCCGCACATTCAGGATCTGAATGTGCCGGTAGCTGCGCGCGAGGATGCCTTCGGCGATCAGCGCGCCGATCTCCTTGTTGATCGTCGGCCGGGATTTGCCGAGCATGGCCGCGATCTCTTCCTGCGAAATTCCGACGGGCACGCGCGCGGTCTGGCCCGCGCCGGTCTGCCCGCGCCCCCAGTAAAGAATGACGCGGGCGAGCTGGCAGCGCACGGAATTGGCCGAGCGCATGAAGCTGTTTTCGAACTCGCGCCGCAGACGCCGGCACAGCATCAGTACGATGTCTTCATATCGTGCAGGCTCCAGCGCCAGCGCAGCTTTCAGCGCGGCGTCTTGGATGAGCACCATCTCGCTGTCGCCCTTGGCGACCACGTCGAACACCGTCGGGAAGCCGTCGAGCACCGACAGGTAACCGATCGCCTGGCCCGGCAGCAGGTAATCGGCAATCAGCGGCTCGCCATCCGGCTGGGGCCGGCGCACCACGAAGCTGCCGCTCGCCGCAACGCCCAAAGACGTCGTCTGCGCGCGAAACCCGATGGCCACTTCATGATCGGCGAAGCGGCGCAGCTCCGCCCCAGCGAGCAGACGGTCGGTCAACGGTTCGGACCATGTCGAAAACAGATGCGTCTTTTTGAGAATATCGCGAATTCGCGCGTCGGCATTCTTGACGGGGGTGCTCACGCAACTGCTGCCTTGCCAAAATGGGAGAAGGCTGGCTTGCGAATACGCCGCATGACCAGACGAACCGGATCAATCCAACACCAACGAGGCATGAAATAGCCGATCCGGCCGTCAAATCATAGGTACCGCGACAGGCTGGTGTGATGGGTCAGCCCAGCTCCTGTCGTTGCGGAACTTCCGGCGGGCTCGCGCTAGTTGGCGTCCGGCCCGTCATCGGGCGCATCCGGTGCTTCGTCGTCGGGCGCGTCCGGCGCGTCGTCGATCACATGATCGTCCTTCATCGCCCGCGCCTTCTCTCGCATCTCGATGCGCAGGCGCATGTGCTTCATCGCCTTGTCCATGTGTTCGTGCATCTCGATATTGGTCATGCGCACATCAGCGAGCGCGCGCTCGATCTCGGGCTGTATCCTTGCCATCTGTTCGCGCACGCGCGCTTCGATTTCCGGCATCTGCGCCTGGATCCTGCGAATCTCCGCTTCGTGCGCGCGCAATTCGGCTTCCGCCCGCGCGATTTCGGGTTGCGCCGCGCGCACCTGCGCCTGCGCCGCTTCGATCTGCGGACGGATGCGTTCCAGTTCGGCTTCGCTCAGTCCATGCGTATCCACGTCCACCCAGACGCGATGGATCCTGTGGCCATGCTCCATGCGCGAACTCTCGCGCACCTTCCCATAAGGCCGCGCCGCGTCGACATGGACCGCACTGGCAACAGGCGCGGGCGCGGCTGCCGGAGACGGCGCAGCGACAGGCGCCGGAGCTTGCGGCGCGTCTGCCGGTTCAGGGGATGCCGGCGGCGGCAAGGGCGCGCTGGCGATCGCGGGCGGCGGCGGCGGTGCGGGCACCTCTTCCTGGGCAAAGGATGGCCGCGCGAATGTCAGCGCTGCCGTCGCCAGAAGGGCAATGCCGCCGATCTTCAAAACATCCGCAGACGTCACGCCGGCGCGATGCTGCGTGGATGCCAGCACGGCCTTCACGCGCGCTTCGAGCGCGGACGGCCCCGCCATGAACAGCGGCATGCCGGCCAGCGCCGGTTCGCGCGACCGGAATTCCGATGCAAGTTGCAACAACTCGCCCGCATAGCAGGAGGGCCGCATGCCCGATGCGATCACGGCATCGTCCGCCGCCACTTCCGCCTCGTTGCGAAGATGGCGCGCCGCCATCCACACCAGCGGATTGGGCCAGTAGAGCGCGCAGCCGATCATGGCGAGCATTTGCGTGATGCTGTCACGCCGCGCGATATGCGCGGTCTCATGCAGCAGCACCGCCTGCCAGCGTTCGCGCGTCCAGAACTGCGCGTTGAACGGCAGAAGGATCACCGGACGGAACAGCCCCCATGTGATCGGCCCATAGCCATTGGGTTCGCGCGCGATGCGGATCTCGTAGCGCGGGCCGACGATGATTTCCGCACCCGGCAACATGTAAGGGCGGCTCTTGCGCTTCAGCATCCGAAGGCCGATCGCCGCCGCCGCACCGCGGAGGCCCAGCGCGATAACGCCCGCAAGCCATGTAAAGAACAGCACCTTCACCATCATCGCCAGATCAATACGAACCGATGGCAATGCGAAAGTTGGCGCGGCTTGCGTTACCGGCGCGGCGATAGCCGGCGTCACATCCGCGGTCTGTGCGAGCGGTGCGGCGACAGCTTCGGCAACGACGGGTGCCGCCGGCACGACGAAATGAAATTGGCCCGGAACGAGCAGCGCCAGCACCGGCAGCGCGATCAGCGCGAGGAACGCACCCATCCACACCAGATGCCGCAGCGCGGCGCGGCCGCGGATCGCCTGCGAGGCTTCCCACGCCAGCGCGAGGATGACCGCCGACAGCAGGAACATCTCGCCTGCGAACAGAAGCGCATTGCGCGCGAAGATCTCGCTCATCGTCCCTCCTTTTTCGCCTTCTCGATCAGCTTCGAGAGGCGATCCAGTTCGTCCTTGGAAACATCCGCGTCCTTGCGGGTGAGAAGCGCGGCCACCGCGCGCTCCACGGAATTGTCGAAGAAGGTCTTGAGCAGCGAATCCATCGCGCGCTTGCTCATTGCATCGCGCGCCACCGCCGGCTCGTAGATGTAGCGCGTGCCGTCGCTCTGGTGACGGATGTGCCCCTTCTTCTCCAGAATGGTGAGCAGCGTGCGGATCGCCGTGTAGCTCGGCGGATCGGAAATCTCGTCGCGAATATCGGCGGCGGAGGCTTTGCCCAGCTTGTAGAGCGCGTCCATGATCTCGCGCTCGCGGCGGGAGAAGCCGTCAGACTCTTTCTTGTCGCTCGTCCGTGGTGCCATGCCAAAAAATTGGCACCAATCGGACGAGCTGTCAACGCACCACTATTTTGCTTTCACACTAGCGCGGGTTTGCGGAAGCAGAAGGTGCTGGTCAGAATCCAGCGCGTGTTGCTGTCCGGCGCATAGATCGGCAGCGCAGTGACTTCCTGGCGCAGAATTTCGCGGCCGTTCTCGACCAGGATCTGTTCGACGATGCCCGGACGGCTGCGCGCGATGGCGGTGCGCGCTTCGGCCAGCAGCATTTCACCGTCGCGCGGTTCGCCGGCGAAGATGTCGGACATCAGCGCGCCGTCGACGTCGCATCCGAAATATTGCGCCAGCGACGCGCCGGCGAGGCGAATGCGCGCGTCGCTCCAGTGACGGATCGGTTCGGCGACCATCAGGTCCGGCAGAAGCGGCGCGATGCTGTCGGCGGGAACGTCGCGGCCCATGCGCAGGCCGCCGCGGGCCTCGCAATCCTGCCAATAGGCGATGAGGCGGATGGTGGAGGGATGCGTGGGCATGTTGATGCCCCGGATCCGGTGCTCCAGTTCGCTATGCGCCAGCCCGATGCTGCGTCCCGGCAGGATTGCCATGACACCCCACTCCCCAGCAGAGGACGCAACTATGACGTGCGGTCCGTTTCGGGGCCGTTAAAGAATGCTGGACCTGCGGCCCGGCTGTGATCGCCTGTCAGAGATCGAACGCCGCGTTGAACAGCCAGCGGCTTCCGCCGTCGGGGGCGAGGATTGGGAAGGTGACGACTTCCTGATGGCCGATCGTGATCCCGCCGTTCAGGGCCCGGTGATCCAGCACACGGCAGCGGTTTTCCGCCACGATCCCGCGCGCCTCGGCAAAGAGTTCGCCCAGCGTGCCGCTGCGATCGCCCTTCTGGATTTCCGAATGGCGCAGCCCCGTGACGTCGCGGCCGAAGAACTTGGCCGTGCCGAAGCCGGCATAGCGGATGATCGCGTCGTCCCAGCCGGCGAGCGGCTCGAGGATCATGGTCTGCGAAAGAACCGCCGCGATGGCGCGCGAGGGCACGTCGCGGCCCATGCGCATGCCGCCCTTGGCCTCGCAGCCGCGGCGGAATTCGAGTAGGCGCTGCAGGACGGGAAGGGTTGGCGCGGGCAGGACTTCAAAGCGGTGGTCGAGACCGTAATAGGAATGATCGACGTGCTGACCCAGAACCAATGGCATGCGCTTCTCCCTGCGGGCCTTATCGGCCACCGGGTGTTTCCGACCTCTTAATGGCCGCGGGTTGCTGCCAAGCCTTGTCAGCAGAGTGGCAGCAGGCGGGCTGCAAATCGGGCCGCCGCGCATTATATTGGCAGCATGGCGCACAATAACGGCATGATTCCGCGGACGAGGAAGTCCGGCGGCAAGGCGACGAGCGACAACGCCCGAAAGTTCCGCGGCGCGGTGGAGCATGTTCCCATCCCGCCCGCCGGAACCGCCTACGATCCCGCGCCGCCCGATACATCGCAGCCGGGTTTCTCCGACATCGGCAACCTGCCGCTCTACGGACCGACGGGGGCGGAGGTTGCGGGTTTCGTTCCGCATCGCCCGGCGCGGCCGGCGAAGTCCGAAGGCGGCAAGAAGTTCAAACTCGTCAGCGAGTATCAACCCGCGGGCGATCAGCCGACGGCGATCAAGGAACTGGTCGGCGGACTCACCAACAAGGACATCGTCAATCACGGCGTCATCGGCGAGCGCGATCAGGTGCTGCTGGGCGTCACCGGTTCGGGCAAGACGTTCACGATGGCCAAGATCATCGAGGCGACGGGCCGCCCTGCCCTCATCCTCGCGCCGAACAAGACGCTGGCCGCGCAGCTCTACAGCGAGTTCAAAGGCTTCTTCCCGGAGAACGCGGTCGAGTATTTCGTCTCGTATTACGACTACTACCAACCGGAAGCCTATATCCCGCGCACCGATACCTATATCGAGAAAGACTCGTCCATCAACGAGGAGATCGACCGCATGCGCCATTCGGCGACGCGCGCGATTTTGGAGCGTGACGACGTCATCATCGTGGCGTCAGTGTCGTGCATCTACGGCATCGGCTCGGTCGAAACCTATAGCGGCACCGCCGTCACCATCGCCAAGGGCCAGCGCATCGACCGCAACGATCTCATGCGCGATCTCTCCGCGCTGCAATACCGCCGCAACGACGCCGCCTTCGCGCGTGGCACCTTCCGCGTGCGCGGCGACACCATCGACCTCTTCCCCGCGCATTACGAAGACCGCGCCTGGCGCATCGAGCTGTTCGGCGACGAGGTGGACAATATCAGCGAGTTCGATCCGCTGACGGGCCGCAACGCCGGACAGCTTCCGAGCGTGAAGGTCTATGCCAACTCGCACTATGTCACGCCGCGCCCTACGCTGGCGCAGGCGATGAAGGGCATCAAGGCGGAACTGGTCACGCGCCTCGAAGACTTCCGCAAGAACGGCAAGCTGCTGGAAGCGCAGCGGCTGGAGCAGCGCACCACGTTCGATCTGGAGATGATCGAAGCCACCGGCTCCTGCGCCGGCATCGAGAACTATTCGCGCTGGCTCACGGGCCGCAAACCCGGCGAGCCGCCGCCGACCTTGTTCGAATATCTGCCCGACGACGCGCTGGTCTTCGCCGACGAAAGCCACGTCACCGTTCCGCAGATCGGCGCGATGTACAAAGGCGACTACCGCCGCAAGTTCACGCTCAGCGAATACGGCTTCCGCCTGCCGAGCTGCATCGACAACCGCCCGCTGAAATTCGAGGAGTGGGACGCGATGCGCCCCGCCACCGTCTATGTCAGCGCCACGCCCGGCCCGTGGGAGCTGGAGCGCACCGGCGGCGTCTTCGCCGAACAGGTCATCCGCCCGACGGGCCTCATCGATCCGCCGGTGGAAATCCGCCCGGTGGAGACGCAGGTGGACGACCTCATCGCCGAATGCCGCGACATCGCCAAGCGCGGCTATCGCGCGCTCGTCACCACGCTGACCAAGAAGATGGCGGAAGACCTCACCGAATACATGCACGAACAGGGCATCCGCGTGCGCTACATGCACAGCGACGTGGAAACGCTGGAGCGCATCGAGATCATCCGCGACCTGCGGCTGGGCGCGTTCGACGTGCTCATCGGCATCAACCTCTTGCGCGAGGGCCTCGACATTCCGGAATGCGCGCTGGTGGCGATCCTGGATGCGGACAAGGAAGGCTTCCTGCGCAGCGAAACCTCGCTGATCCAGACCATCGGCCGCGCCGCGCGCAATGTGGACGGCAAGGTGATCCTCTATGCCGACAGGATCACCGGCTCGATGGAGCGCGCGATGGCCGAAACCAGCCGCCGCCGCGCGAAACAGGAAGCGTACAACAAGGAACACGGCATCACGCCGCAAAGCGTGAAGAAGAACATCGCCGACATCATGGGCAGCATGTATGAGCGCGACCATGTGATGGTGGATGCGGGCCTCAGCGACGAGAGCCGCGAATTCATCGGCCACAACATCAAGGCGCATATCCAGGATCTGGAGAAGCAGATGCGCGAGGCCGCCGGCAACCTCGAATTCGAAACCGCCGCCCGCCTGCGCGACGAACTCAAGCGACTTCAGGCAACCGAACTCGCCATCGCCGACGACCCGTTCGCCCGGCAGAGCGCCGTGGACAAAGCCGTCGACGACGCCTTCCTCAGCGCCGTCCGCGACGGCGCCGACCCGGCGGAGGGAAAGGCGTCACGCGGAAAAGGTTCGCGCAAGCGGTTGCAGCGGGCGAGCAGGCCGGGCGTGCCGAAGACTTTCGGCAGCCGCTCACGTTAGCGTGCCGACCTGTCCACCGTAGCCCGGAGGGCGAAGGTGGAAGACGTTTGGGAGTCGGAGTGGGTAATTTCAAGAGAGCGGCTGAAGCGCCGAGAAATCCGCCAGCGCTTTAATAAGGATTTTCATTTCTTTGGGGATTTCATCGGTAGTCATCGCATCAATTATCGCTGTCGGCGTGACACTGATTTGATATTTATCTTGAAGTTCTTGATTTATCGCAGCCAGCGCCTCCTTTCCAGGAATCATGGCGAGACGGGTTGTATTATTTCCCCATCTTTTTTCGAATTCAGAAAGCCCTTGCTCGTTAATGGTAGCTTCATCCAATTTCGAGGTCGCAGAACGAACAAATTCTTTGCGCTTGGCTAGGTATTGCGCGGTCACATATCCCTTCTTTTCCGCCGCAAAGGCTTCCAATACCTGTTCGGCGCAATTTGAATAGGAAGCCGCTTTACCTGAGCGCCGTGCTTTGTCCGTCAATTTTTTTGCGGCAGCTCTATCAATGGCAGATGGCACCAACAAAAAGTTTTCAATCTCCTTGCATTCGTGAACTTTCGCGTAGTCGCAGAATTTTGTGCAATCGGCTGTGATAGCTTTCACTTCTTCGAGGCTTCGAAAATCTCGGTCAAATATCACTCCGGCGCGTATCTTCGCGCCAAGAGTGAACTCCATACCCTCCTTAAGACTTTTTACACGCCCCGGGTTGAATCCTTCCGATGGGATGACGGCAAAATCCGTGCGGCTTGCGACATTGTTTGCGCCACATCTGCCAGCAAATCTTCCAATGATCTGGAAATCAGTACCTTCGACGAAAACAACGCGTTTGGTTTTGGCCAGTTGGGTTAATATGGGATTCAAGTTTGATCCGAGTGCTGCAAAGACCTCTGCTAACTGAGAAGGATGCCGAATTCTTTTGGCGGCGCTCTGACGTTTGTTGATCAAAACAATATCGTCAGGCTCAGCTTCCGTGATAATTTCTGTAGAGTGTGTAGCTATAACGATATCTGGTCCCAAATTTCTTAATATGCCAAGCAGCTGCCGTTGAAGATCGGAATGTAGATAGATATCCGGCTCATCGATCAAAAAGAGCGAAGAGTCGCCAGACTGGATCAAATGGGTGAGCATCTGGCACCAAACTTGAAACCCGAAACCTGCCCAGAAAATTTCTCGTGGAATGCGGCCTTCGGGACAAAACATATGGAGGCGAGGCTTCATATGCGAAATATCTACGGTGGGTCTATCGACATCCATACCGGGCCACGTGGCACGTAGCGCCGATTGAAATTCCTCAAATTTCTCCGGGTAGTGATGCCAGATGTTCCGAAAATTTCTGGCTGCTTGATAACTAAAAAGAGCGCGCCGGGCCGCCTCTTTTTCGTAAAGCGGCTCATTGTGTTCAACTGGACCCAAGATCGGCACGAAACCTACGGGGCAATTGTATTGCGTCCGGAAGCTAGCAGGCGCGTCGACTTTCCGGCCACTATCTGTAATCGCGATTAGATTGCAGACGCCCTGCTCGGGGAAATAGAGGAGCAACTCATTCTTATTTGATAAATGGAAGCGAACTGTTGCCGGCTCAGAATCGTCGTAATCAAAAAAAATGTTTTCTTCGGCAACGGAAATAGATGCCAAATCAACGCTATACCCCCACGCCTTTCCACTGGGGCTCCCCACGACTTCTGGGCGTCTCGAACCTGCCTTGCGCATCGCTGATGCAAGGATACGAAAGGCCGCCAGTATGGTCGATTTTCCAGCGTTGTTGGGTCCGACCAGAATATTGAATGGCCGAATGTGAAGCGTAAATTGCTTGAATGCTTTGAACCGCTGAAACTCGACTTTCACAAACTGATGTTTTTGGCCCACTTATTAAGACCCGTTATTAAAATGTCTTTTTCTTATAGTCTCATGGTTTAGTGGGAACTACTTTTGGACGAATTCACTCACAAGAGAATTGTTCTCTGCTGCACCGCATACAAAGGCAACGAAGTTGCTGGCTTTCGTGAGAGCCGACCCATACGCCGCCACCCCTTTGACACCCCGCCGATCCTATTCGTCGCCTGAGGGGTGAACTTGAAATCGAGTTCGGCTTGCGGGGAGCCGTCGGACAGGTCGCGCCACGCTTTCAACTGTTCGCGCCGAAGGCGCGCTTCGCCAGCGCGGTGCGAGTTGGGTCATTCCATTCGGTAAGATGACCGAGCCTTGGGGCGGCCTAGAACGCCGCCGGGCTTTCCAGCCAGGCTTTCGCCCGGTCGGCATGCACGGCCCAGACTTCGCCGGCGGTGTCCTTGGGGCGGAAGAACAGCTCCTCGGCCGCGTCCGTCATGCCGGCGCGCACGCTGTCGCCTTCGCAGAAGCGGCGGAACACGCGCTCCACATCGTCCTCGAATTTGGGCGAGACGTCGCGGCCCGCCTTTTCGGCGCGGGTGCGCATCGCGCGCATCACGCTCCAGCGGCGAAGCCCGCGCGGGTTGGCTTCCAGCACCGCGATCAGGTCGGCGATGCAGGAGGGGTTCACGGATTTCGGCCGCTCGCGCCAGGGCGCGGCGGTTTCGCCGAACGAATTATCGAATGCCAGGTTCTTCATGCGGCTGTCATAGTCTGCCCAGCGCGCTGTTGAAACCGGCAAACCAGCGCAGGCGCTCTGCGTCGCCCGTGTAAGGATTGAGCGAGGAGACCCGCACGCCGTTGCACGCAACGCCGCCATTCATGAATTTGTGCGCCGCCGTCCAGCCTTCGGCCTGGACACGGCTCAGATGGAAATCTTCGTTGCGCTCAATGATGGTTGGCATGTCAGAACGCCTTTCTGCGCACGAAGCGCGATGCCTTGGCCCGCGTGTGGCGCGCGGCGGCGCTGTCCGGTCCCGGCGGGGCTGCGGGATCCTCCTGCGCTCCGTCGCGCAACAGGGCCTCCTGCAATTCGTCCGGATCGATCTGATGGTATTGGGTGGTCAGGCCGTCTTTCAGATGCATGATCGTCATCGTTCGTTTCCACACCGGAAAGGAAATGGAGTCGAGCTGCTCTTCTTCCGTTTCCACCGTGTAGCGGCCCGGCGGCTGAACATGGTCGAACCCCGCCAGGATGAACGGCCGCTGGAACGTCACCGTCTTGCTTTTCATGCGCGTCGTCATCGCGTGCCTTTCTTCGGTTGCTGAAACGGCAGACAGCGACGGAGCGCGAAGCTTTCGCCCCGCTGCTCCATCGCCGCCAGCTGGCAACGCGAAAGCCCAAATCGCGCGGAGGTGTCCGTTTTCACGAACAGGCGCGAGGGCCTCTAATGCGCTGCCCAACGCCGTTCAGGATTTGGCGGGTTCTTTTGCCGCTTCGGCATGCGCGGGCTTTTCGTCCACCTTCTTCTGAATGTCGTTCGCGGACGGCGCGGCAACGGCCGGCTTCGCATCGGTGGAGACGGATTCCGGCTTCATGTTGGGTGTATTCGTCATTTTTAGGGAGTGCCTTTCAAAGGCAGTGGGCAATCATTTGCCGCTGCAATGTATATGGGGCTTGCGACACGCGTTTACAATCGCCGCCGGCGATTAAGGCAAAGATAGTTCGCGCTATCGATGTAATGCGCGTATAGCTTTTCGCAACCAAGCGAGGACACTTTGGATCGCATCCCCAATGCCGGCGATTTGACGCCCGGCGAGATGGCTTCGCTTCGCCTTATCGTGGCGCACAGTTTCATGAGCAAATCGGTGCTTTCCACGGCGCATCGCACACGGCTTATCGAACTGGGCTTGCTCCATGGCGCCATGGGCGGATTGATGCCGACGTCCGCAGGGCGCATCTGCGCGCGTCGATAAACGGCGGTAAACATGCGTTTGTTCGCGTTGGTTGATTTTTAACGCGATAAGGCGCATACATCGCGCCACGTGGTTCTACGTCCCGTCAGACGAAGCGCTTCTGTCGACACTGACTCGCTTAATGCGCGCCGGACGAAACGGACTCTCTCGCCTACTGATGCTCTCGTTCTACCCGCCCGCCTTCGCATGTTGCGCAGGCGGCACTCAATGTTCTCAGGAAATGCAAATGACCATCGGTACCGTGAAGTTCTACAATGGCTCCAAAGGCTTCGGATTCATCTCGCCGGAAGGCGGCGGCAAGGACGTGTTCGTCCACGCCACGGCGCTGGAAGCGGCGGGCATGCGCTCGCTGAACGAAGGCCAGCAGGTCTCGTTCGACATCCAGCCGGATGCGCGCGGCTCCAAGGCGGCCAATCTCAAGGCCGTCTAAGTCCTGCCTCTGTGCACGCGATACGGGCGGCGGGGGAAACCTCGCCGCCTGTTTGCTTTGAAAGGAAACGCACATGACCGACCGCGAACGCCACCCGATGACGCCGCCGCCGCGCAACGACCGCAACGATCGCGATACCCAGCGCCACAAGGCCGAAGGCTTCTTCAAGGAAAAGGAAAAGCGCAGCGCCGCCGTGTTCGAGCAGATGCAGACGGATCGCGCGGTGAGCGACGCCAAGACGGCCAAGCTGCGCGCGTTGCGCCTTGCCAAGGAAGATGCCGACCGCGCGGCGGCCGCCTCCGAATCCTGAAAGCCGCCGCAAGCGTTTGCCGCGGCGCTTTTGATCCGTCTCAAAGTCCTCGCTGCGCCGGCGCGCACACTCGCGCCCTCGCCAGGGAGGGCGCCGTCATGGTCAATCCGTTCAAGCTCGGTCTTGTGTTCGCGATTTCCTCGCGCTGATTCACACGCCGGCTGGGCGGCGCTTGTCGCCTGCGAGGGGCTGGTAGGCGGCATCGTGGGCGGCGCGATCTGGAACGCGTTTCACCGCGGCTGATCTTGCCGCTTGACTTGTTCTCCATTCGTTCTTATACTGTCCAAGGCCCGAATTGCGTCGAAACCCATGGGTCCGGCGGCGGGAGAGGCGTGCCCTTTGCGCGGGTTGTCCGGGTGGAGGGGACCGGGAGGGGGGTATGCGCGAAGTGTGAAAACAAATGCCCTGCCCGGCCTCCAGCCACAAGATGTTGGGACAAGGACAGAGCGGAATCGAAAAAATCGACAAACAACCCGACCCGGTGTCCCGCGAGACGCCGTTCGAATGCATCCCCCGCCCTCGAACCACAAGATGTAGGGTTTAGGCAAAATCGCGGTCGAAAAATCTGACTTCAATTCGGCGGAGAGCGGACGCCAGGTGTTATGACAGGGCCATGTCCCGCGCCTTCGTGAAAGAAACCGCCGAATCCGCCCCACCGCCCGAACGCATGGTGGAGGACGGCCCCAACCTGGTGACGCCCGAAGGCCTTCGAGAGATCGAGGGCCACGTTGCGCGCATCGAAGCGTCGCTGGCGTCCGAGACCAATCCGCTGCTCCGCGAGACACTCGCGCGGGATCTGCGCTACTGGGTGCACCAGCGATCGACGGCGGAGGTGGTGACGAGCGCCGGCGGCGAAGACATTGCCTTCGGCAGCAGCGTCGTCATCGCGCGCAAGGGCCGCGAGCAGCGCTTTCGCATCGTCGGCATCGATGAAGCCGATCCTTCGAACGGCCTCATCTCGTTCCGCTCGCCGCTGGCCGCCGCCATCATCGGCGCGCGCCAGGGCGATGTGATCGAGGCGAACGCCCCGCTCGGCGAAATCGAGATCGTGTCGGTGAAAAGCTGACGGCTCGCGCTCAGCGCAATCCGCCCAGCAGCCAGAGCAGCAGCAGCACGATCAGGATCGTGCCCAGCACGCCGCCAAGGCCCGCGCCGCCGTAACGCCGGTAGCCGTAATATCCGCCGCCGCCGCCGAACAGCAGCACCAGAATGATGATGAGTAGGATCAGGCCCATGAATCGTCCCTCCGCGTGTCGTTCATAACGCGCGAGGGACGCAATGGTCGCAATCGGGGCGCGCAATTGTGGAACCCCGCAAAAACCCTGCGTTTTTCGCGCGCAGGTTGTTATTTCGGGCCTGAGCGCCTATATTATGCGCACGTGGTTCTTACGTCTTCAGACGAAGCGCTCCAGTTGATACGACCCGCTTCTCGCGCGCCGAACCAGCCGAAGTCTTCTGTAATCCTGATGTCCGTTTTTTTCCGCGTCCGTTCGCGCGATGTCGCGCGGCGGGAAAACCAATGACGACAGGAAGACCAGAATGACGATCGGTACCGTGAAGTTCTTCAACGCCACAAAGGGCTTCGGATTCATTTCGCCGGAAGGCGGCGGCAAGGACGTGTTCGTGCACGTTTCCGCCGTGGAAGCGGCCGGCATGCGCAGCCTGAACGAAGGCCAGAAGGTCTCGTTCGACGTGCAGCCCGACGCGCGCGGCCCCAAGGCCGTGAACCTGCAGGCGCAGTAAGCGATAGCGGGACGGCGTGGCGAACGCGCGCCGTCCCTCTTTTCCGCAGCCCCCAACCGAAGGAGAAAGAATGGCCAATACGACAACTGCCACCGCTCCGCGCACCCGTGCGCAGAATCATTTCCAGGCCGCCGAACGGCGCGACGAATTCGTCCGCAACGAACTGGCGCGCGAACGCGCCGCGACGGACGCCAAGACCGCCAAGCTGCGCGCACTGCGCCTGGCGAAGGAAGAAAAAGAACGCAAGGCCGCCGCGGCTTTGCCGGAAGAAGCGCCCGCGCCCAAGAAGCGCAAGGCCAAGCGCATCGTCGTCTGACGCGCAAAACACGCGCACACGAAAACGGGCTCGCCGGATCATCGGCGGGCCCGTTTCGCTTCAGCCGTTACTGCAACGTGCTGAAGGCGCTGGCGATGAACCAGATCTGCACCAGCAAATTCGCGATCACGAAGGCCAGTTGATAGGTGCGGTTGGCGATGAAGATGGCGCCGATCGCGAGCAGGAACGTGCCGCCATCCTGCGCCCAGTAGGTCCAGTCATACTGGCTGGCGTGGTTGGCGCCCTTGATGATTGTGTCGCCCATGTCGAACACCTGCACGCTTGCAAAAAGCCCGAAGAACCACGCGCGGCGTTGCATGAAGTAATCGCCGTAGCCGACGTACTCCGCGATGTTGTCGGGGAAGAGCAAGGTGGTCAGAAGGAAAAGCTGGAACGCGAACAGCAGCAGGAAGCTATAGAGCGGAAAGGTCCAGGTCGGGATCACACCGAGCCAGAACTCCCACCACCAGAAATGAACCAGCAGGATCAGAACCGACAGGGCCCACAGCAAGTGCACGGCATCGGGCTTCAGCTTCTCCGGATGCTGGATGAAGCGGGCCAGCCCGGTCAGCAGCCGCGCCAGGCTTAACGACACCACGAAGCCCAGGATCAGCCGGATATGGCTGAAGGCGTCCGGCATGTGAGCTGCGGTCTGTTCCATTGGTTAAGAAACTAGCGCGATTCCGGAGCCGGTTCGCCGGGGGTATCGGGGCCAGATTGCGCTTTATCCCCAAGGCGCGTATAGGGGCAAAACGCAGACGAAGTCCCGTTACGGAAGAAGCGCACTCGTTGTTTGAATCCCTGCCCGCCTAACGTGCGCGCCCGGACGAGACAGTCGAATACCTTCCCCGATGAGAAGTCGCCAGCGTTCACGAACGGCATCTCGCCGCGCGTGAAATCATCAAAGTGGAAGACTGCAATGACGACTGGAACTGTGAAGTTCTTCAATACGACCAAGGGCTTTGGCTTCATTTCGCCGGAAGGCGGCGGCAAGGACGTGTTCGTGCACGTCACGGCCGTGCAGGCTGCCGGTCTGCGCACGCTGAACGAAGGCCAGCAGGTCACGTTCGACATCCAGCCGGATGCGCGCGGTGCGAAAGCCGTCAACCTCAAGGCCCTCTAAGAGAGCTTCGAGTTTGAAATGAAACGGACGGCGGGATCGCTCCCGCCGTCCGTTTTGCATTTGGAATATCGCTTACTGACCGGGCGCGACCGGATACTGGATCACGACGCGCTTCTGCCCGCTGGCCGGCGGCGTGAAGCTTGCGCTCTTTTCGCCCGCGGACTGGCCGGTGATCGTCGCGGCCACCGTGTAGTTCGTGCCGGGCTTGAGGTTCTTGAAGAGCACCCACGCGCCCGAGCAGTCAAACGACGTCAGCGCCTTGCCGCCTTGGCTCAAGGTGACGTGCGCACCCGACAGGTACTGTGCGCCGCCATTCGAGAATTCCACGCGCACCGGATAAGTCTTCCAGAGCGGATTTTCCTTGGCTTGGTCGCCGATGCCGCTGCAGGCAGTTTCGATGCCGTTGACCGTGACGGGCTTGTCCATCGGCAGGGTGTCCGCGTGTGCGGGCCAGATGAAGCCGGCAGCGCCGCCAATGAAAACCGCGGCGGCCGCGAGATGAACGAATTTCATGAAACCCTCCAGGCAATGGCGCGGCCTTCACCGCTCCCAGCAAGCAAATGCAGAAGTAGGAACTCCGGTTCCCCACTTTCTGGGGCCGGGCTATGCGCTTTTTGAAAAGCGCTGCAAATCAGGTGTTTCGCGAACGCCGCCGCGCTTGCGCAGGGGGCACGCGGTCCATGCATGGAGGAATCAGGCAAATGTCCGCTCGCCACCCGAGGGGAACTCCATGCCGATTCTTCACCAGATGCCGATCTCCGGAAATTGCTACAAGGTGCGCCTGACCGCGCATCAGGCGGGCATACCGCTCGCCTTTGAAGACTATCCGCTGCACGACGGCCTGACCCGCAAGGCGGAATTCCTGTCGAAGAATCCGAATGGGCGCGTACCGCTTCTGGAACTGGACGATGGCCGCTTCCTGCCGGAAAGCGGCGCCATCATCTGGCATCTGAGCGAGGGCACGCCGCTGCAGCCGGCGGATGCGTGGGGCCGGGCGCAGGCGCTGCAATGGATGTTCTTCGAACAATACAGCCACGAGCCTTACGTCGCGGTTGCGCGCTTCCTCAAAACCTATGGCACGCCGGAGATGCAGGAGCGCCGCAAGGGTGAATGGCCGATGCTGATGGAGCGGGGCAATGCCGCCCTGGGTGTGATGGAGCAGCATCTTGGCACACACGACTGGTTCGCCTGCGGCCGCTATTCCATCGCCGACATCGCGCTCTACGGCTACACCCATTGCGCCGATGAAGGCGGTTTCGATTTGGCACGATACCCCGCCATCCAGCGCTGGATCGCGCGCGTACAGGCCACCCCGGATTACATCCCGCTACAAGCCTGAACGCCGCGCTGCCATCGGCAGGTGTACCCTTGTCCCGTCGCGCGCGATTCGCATTCGCCGTCGACGGGAGGGACCAAAACATGGATATGACTCGCAAACTCGTTGCCGAGTTCATCGGCACGTTCTGGCTTGTGTTGGGCGGTTGCGGCAGCGCGGTGATGGCAGGACCTTGCCCGACATCGGCATCGGCTATGCGGGCGTGGCGCTTGCGTTCGGGCTTACCGTGCTTACGGGCGCCTATGCGTTCGGCCATATCTCCGGCGGACACTTCAATCCCGCCGTGACACTCGGCGTCTACGCGGCGGGACGCATCCCGCTCAGCGATGTGATCCCCTATTGGGTGGCGCAGGTGGCGGGCGGCATCGTCGCCGGCGCCGTTCTGTATTCCATCGCCTCGGGCAGCGCCGGTTTCGATCCGACGTCAAACGGGTTCGCTTCCAACGGCTTCGCCGAACACTCGCCGCAAGGCTATTCGATGGAAGCCGCGCTCATCTGCGAAGCGGTGATGACATTCATGTTCCTTCTGGTGATCCTGGGCGCCACGTCGCCCCGGGCACCGGCGGGGTTTGCACCGCTGGCCATCGGACTGGCGCTGACGCTGATCCATCTCATTTCCATTCCCGTGACCAACACGTCGGTAAATCCCGCGCGGTCGACGGGCGTAGCGATCTTCCAGGGGACGTGGGCAGTGTCCCAGCTTTGGGCGTTCTGGCTGGCGCCGCTCGTTGGCGGCGGGTTGGCGGGTCTATTCAACCGCTGGCTCGCGGATGCTCCGCTGGTGCCGCTGCAGACCAAAATGTAGGCAGTCTCGCGCCTTGCCTTTGCCTGAACCGCGCCCTTCTATGCGGTTCAGGCAAAGGTGAATTTTGGGAATCCAGACCCCGCTCCGCATAGACCTGCTCGACGGCGACGCGCTGCGGCGCGACCTCACTGCGCTGGCGCGCGCCAATCCCGATACCATGAAGCTGCGCAAGCTGGCCCTCGCCCACATCAAGACCGTGTTCAACGACGCGCGTGCGCAGGTGAAGGCGCGCGTGGAGGACGGCGAGATGCAGGGCCTCGCCGCCGCGCATGCGCTTTCGGCCATTCAGGATGCGTTGCTGCAGGTTCTCTACGACTTCGCGACAAAGCACTTTTACTACGCACAGAATCCGACCCAGGCCGAACGCATTGCGATCGTCGCCACCGGCGGTTACGGCCGCGGGCAGATGGCGCCGTTCTCCGATGTCGATCTGCTGTTCCTGCGCCCCTACAAGGAAACGCCGTGGGGCGAGAGCGTGATCGAGTTCATCCTGCACATGCTGTGGGACCTCGGACTGAAAGTCGGCCACGCCACGCGCTCGCTGGCGGAATGCGCACGGCTCGCCAAGCAGGACGTCACCATCAAGACCGCGCTTCTCGAAGCGCGCTTCCTCTGGGGCGACCAGACGATCTACGACCAGATGCGCCAACAGTTCTGGAACGAAGCGGATCCGCGCTCCAGCCAGACTTTCGTGGAAGCCAAGCTTGCCGAACGCGACCAGCGCCACATGCGCCAGGGCGAAAGCCGCTACCTCGTCGAGCCCAATGTGAAAGAGGGCAAGGGCGGATTGCGCGACCTGCAGACGCTCTACTGGATCGGCAAATACGTCTACCACACGGACGACACGGCCGATCTCGTTGGCGAAGTCTACACGCGCGACGAATTGCAAACCTTCCAGCAGGCCGAAGCGCTTCTGTGGGACGTTCGCGTGCGGCTGCACTATCTCGTTGGCCGCGCCGAAGAACGCATCTCGTTCGATATCCAGCCCGATCTAGCCGCGCGCATGGGCTTTACCGGCGACAGCCCGCGCCGCGCGGTCGAGAAATTCATGAAGGCCTACTTCCTTGTGGCCAAGGATGTGGGCGATCTTACGCGCATCTTCTGTTCGGCGCTGGAGGAACAGAACCGCAAACCCAAGCCGTCGCTCGCGCGCCTGCTTCCGGGCTTTCTGAAACCGCGCACGGGTACCGAGGATTTTTTCGTCGAGAGCGGACGCCTGAATGCGCCGGCCAACGCCTTCCGCCGCGACCCGGTAAACCTGATCCGCATCTTTCACATGGCGGACCAGAAGAGCGTGGACGTCCATCCCGCCGCGCTGCGCACGATCACTCGCTCGCTCGACCTCATCGACGAAAAGCTTCGCGATAATCCCGAAGCCAATCGGCTGTTTCTGGAAATCCTCACCTCCAAACGCGATCCGGAACGCACCCTGCGCTGGATGAACGAGGCGGGCGTTCTGGGTCGCTTCGTTCCGGCATTCGATCACGCCGTGGGGCTGATGCAATTCAACATGTATCACCACTACACCGTGGACGAGCATCTCATTCGTGCCGTGGGCGTGGTGGCCGCCATCGAACGCGGCGAGCTCAAGAAAGAGCATCCGCTTTCGACCGAGATCATCAAACGCATCAAGTCGCGCAATGTTCTGTATTGCGCGATCCTGCTCCACGACATCGCCAAGGGCCTGCCGGGCGATCATTCGGTTGTCGGCGCGAACATCGCAGAGAGCCTTTGCCCGCGCCTTGGGCTTTCCGCCTCCGAAACATCGGCGGTGTCCTGGCTTGTGCGCGAGCATCTGGTGATGAGCGATACCGCGCAGAAGCGCGATCTTTCCGATCCCAAGACGGTGCGCGACTTTGTGGCCGCGGTGCAATCGCCAGAGATGCTGCGGCTGCTGCTGGTTCTGACCGTGGCCGACATTCGCGCGGTGGGACCGGGCGTGTTCAATGGCTGGAAAGGCCAGCTGCTGCGCGAGCTCTATTACGAAGCCGAAGCGCTGATGTCGGGCAGCGACACGACACCAGGCCGCGCCGCACGCATTCAGGATGCAAAGGCGCATTTGGGCGACCGCATCGCCGATCTTGCACCGCCGGTGCGCGAGCATCTGCTGTCGCGCCAATATGACGGCTACTGGCTGGCTTTCGACGATGCCGCGCATGAGCGCCAGGCGCGGCTCATGGCGCGCGCCGACGGCAGGGGCGAACTTCTCGCGCTTCTCATGCAGAGCGACGAGACCCGCGCGGCCACGGAAGTGACGATCTACACGCCGGATCATCCGGGCCTGTTTTCGAAACTCGCCGGCGCGATTGCGATCTCCGGCGGCTCGATCGTGGATGCCAAGGCCTTCACCACGAGCGACGGCTTCGCGCTCGACGTGTTCTGGATTCAGGATGCCGAAGGCGAAACCTTCGACGATCCATCGCGGCAGGAGCGGTTGCGCCAGGCCATTCACAAGACGCTCTCCGGCGAAACATCGCCCCGGCGTGTTCTGGCGCAGCGGCCCGCGCGCAAGAAGCGCGTCGCGGCTTTCAAGATCAGCCCGCGCGTCGGCTTCGACAACGAGGCATCCACATCCGCCACCGTGGTGGAAGTGGAAGGACTGGACCGGCAGGGCTTTCTGTATGACGTCACGCAGGCGCTGTTCGAAAGCGGGCTTTCGATCTCGTCTTCCATCGTGGCCACGTATGGCGAGCGGGCCATCGACGTCTTCTATGTGCGCGACGGCTTCGGCCACAAAATCACCCACAAGGACCGGCTGAAAAGCGTGGAAGATCGCCTCCTGAAAGTGCTGGACGAGGAAGGCCTTGAAGGGCGGGAGCCTTTGCGGGCATAAGGCCGCCCTCGAAAGGCCTTCCGTCATGACCACCCACAAACAGCTCGTCCTTTCCGGCATGCAGCCGACCAACACGCTGCACCTCGGCAACTATCTGGGCGCGCTGAAGAACTGGGTGCGTATGCAGAACGAGATGCCCTGCTTCTTCTGCGTCGTGGACATGCACGCGCTGACGCAGGATTCCGGCTATGCCCTGCCCGCAGATGTGACGCGCGCCACGCGCGAAGTGGCGGCGGCCTATATCGCCTCGGGCGTTGATCCCAGGCACACGCCGATCTTCGCGCAATCGATGGTGAAGGAGCACGCGGAACTGGCGTGGATCTTCAATTGCGTCGCGCGCCTCGGCTGGCTCGACCGCATGACCCAGTTCAAGGAGAAGAGCGGCAAGCACAAGGAACGCTCGTCGGTCGGCCTCTACACCTATCCGGTGCTGATGGCGGCGGACATCCTTGTCTACAAGGCGACGCATGTTCCGGTCGGGGAAGACCAGAAGCAGCATCTCGAGCTGGCGCGCGACATCGCGCAGAAGTTCAACAACGATTATGCGGTGCCGGATTACTTCCCGTTGCCCGAACCGGTGATCACCGGGCCGGGAACGCGCGTGATGAGCCTGCGCGATGGTGCAAAGAAAATGTCCAAGACGGACGAGTCCGACAATTCGCGCATCAACCTGACGGACGACGCCGACACCATCGCAAACAAGATCCGCAGGGCCAAGACCGATCCCAATCCGCTGCCGGATGACGAGAAGGGTCTTGCCGGACGTCCCGAGGCAGAGAACCTGCTGAACATCTATGCAGGCCTTTCGGAGAAGCCGATGAAAGACGTGATCGCGCAGTTCGCGGGGCAGCAATTCTCCGGTTTCAAGAACGAGCTGGCGGAACTGGCCGTCGAGAAGCTGAAGCCGATCGCGGACGAGATGCGCCGGCTGATGGCCGATGCCGCGGAGATCGACCACATCCTGAAATCGGGTGCGGAAAAGGCCCGCGCCGTGGCGGAGCCGATCATGCACGACGTCAAGAAAACCGTGGGCTTCGTCGCCTGATCCGCGTGCTATAAGGATCGCATGGCAGACCGGATCAAAACCGTTCTCATCACCGGCGCGGCAAAGCGGCTGGGCCGCGCCATCGCGCTCGATCTGGCGCGGCACGGCTGGAACATCGCGCTGCATTACAATTCCTCGGAGAAGGAAGCGCACGCGACAGCTGAAGATGCGCGCACCGCCGGTGTGAAAGTCGCGCTGCTCAAGGCCGAGTTGATGCGCGAAGACGAAACGGCAGCGCTTGTGGCGCGCGCCGCCAAAGAGCTTGGACCGCTGACGGCCCTGATAAATTCCGCCTCGCTGTTCGAGAACGACGAATGGTCCGATGCCACGCGCGAGAGCTGGGACAAGCACATGGAGGTGAACCTGCGCGCGCCCTTCGTGCTGAGCCAGGCCTTCGCCAGACAACTGCCGCGCGACCAGAAAGGCGCGATCGTCAATCTGATCGACCAGCGCGTGCTGAAGCCGACGCCGCAATTCATGTCCTACAGCCTGAGCAAGGCGGGGCTTTACTGGCTGAACACCACGCTGGCGCAGGCGCTGGCGCCGCGCATCCGCGTGAATGCGGTGGGGCCGGGTCCCACCATGCGCAATGCGCGCCAGAGCGAGGCCGATTTCAAGCGTCAGCGCGAGGCCACTATGCTGAAAAGCGGAGCCGAACCGCAGGACGTTTGCGACGCCGTACGCTATCTTCTGGAGGCGCCGTCCGTTACCGGCCAGATGATCGCGGTGGACGGCGGCCAGCATCTGGCGTGGAAGACGCCGGACGTGAACGTGGTGGAATGACATGAGCAACACCAGCAAGGTTCAGCCGCTTCGCATCGCCGACGCCGCGCGCGGCATCCGCCATGTCTTCATCCGCAACCTCGAGGTGCTGGCGCATATCGGCGTCTACGGTCACGAGCAGGGCAAGCTTCAGCCGGTGCGCATCAATGTCGATCTGGCGGTCGAGGACGTGATCGCGGTCGAGGACAAGCTGGAAAAGGTTGTCGACTACGCCAGTATCGAGCAGCGAATCCGCGCCATCATCGCGCATGGCCACATCAATCTTGCCGAGACATTGGCCGAAAGGATCGCCGAGACCAGCTTCGACGATCCCCGCGTACAATCCGCCCGCGTGCGGGTGGAAAAGCTGCACGCCCTGCCCGGCGCGGAATCCGCCGGCGTCGAGATCGAGCGGAATAGGCCGTAAGTTCCTGCCATGCCGGGCTTGACCGGTGCTGTATAATACCCGCGCATGAGTGACTCCCACACAGACGCGCCGCTGAAAGGCCCCGCACGCATCGAGGCGTATCTGAAGACGCTGCCCGATGCGCCGGGCGTCTATCGCATGCTGAGCGACAAGGGCGATGTACTCTATGTCGGCAAGGCCAAGAGCCTGAAGAAGCGCGTTTCGTCCTACGCGCGCGGCATGGTGCATAGCGATCGCCTCACACGCATGATCGCGGACACGGCGGAGATGATCTTCGTCACCACGGCGAGCGAGATCGAAGCGCTGCTGCTGGAGTCCAACCTCATCAAGCGGCTGAAGCCGCGCTACAATGTTTCTTATCGCGATGACAAAAGTTTTCCGAATATCCTCTTGCGCGAGGATCATCCGTTCCCGCAGCTTCTCAAACATCGCGGCGCCAAATCCACCAAGGGCGTCTATTTCGGGCCATTCGCAAGCGCCGGCGCGGTGACGCGTACGCTCAACACGTTACAGCGCGCATTCCTCCTGCGCTCCTGCTCCGATTCCGTGTTCGAGAGTCGGACGCGGCCGTGCTTGTTGTTCCAGATCAAGCGCTGCGCTGCGCCTTGCGTTGGCCGCGTCGATGAAGCGGGCTATGGCGAGCTGGTGCGCGAAGCCGAGGAATTCCTGAACGGCAAGAGCCGCGTGGTGCAGGACGAACTGGCGCGGCAAATGAATACTGCATCGGATCAACTCGACTTCGAAGCCGCCGCGCGTTTCCGCGACCGCATCAAGGCGATGAGCCATATCCAGTCCACGCAGGGCATCAATCCGACGACCTTTGCGGAAGCGGACGTGTTCGCGGCGCACCAGCAGGGCGGTGAAACCTGCATCCAGGTGTTCTTCTTCCGCGCCGGACAGAACTGGGGCAACCGGCCCTACTTTCCGCGTCATCCGCGCGAGCTGTCTTGCGCCGAAGTTCTGGAGGCTTTCGTGGCGCAGTTCTATGACGAGCGGCCCGCGCCGAAAGCCATCTACCTCTCCGAAGAGATCGCCAATCGCGAACTTATCGAAGAAGCGCTGGCTGTTCGCGCCGAACACAAGGTTGAAATCGCGGTGCCGCAGCGCGGCGAGAAGCGCGAGATCGTGGAGATGGCAATGCAGAACGCGCGCGAGCAGCTGGCGCGCCGCATGGCGGAGAACTCCGCGCAACGCGAACTTCTCGAAGGCGTCGCCGAAACCTTCGGCATGGAGAGCCCGCCGCGCCGCATCGAGATCTACGACAACTCCCATATCCAGGGCACGAATGCCCTGGGCGGCATGGTGGTCGCGGGGCCGGACGGTTTCGAAAAAGGCGAATACCGCAAATACAATATCAAATCGACCGAACTCACGCCGGGCGACGATTACGGGATGATGCGCGAGGTACTGACGCGCCGCTTCTCCCGCCTTGTGAAGGAAGCGGGCGAAGACGACGCCAAGGCGAAGTGGCCCGATCTGGCACTGATCGACGGCGGGCCGGGGCAACTTTCGGTCGCGCGCGCGGTGCTGGAAGACCTCGGCGTCGAGGATGTTCTGCTCGTCGGCATCTCCAAGGGGCCGGACCGTGACGCGGGCCGCGAGCATTTCTACATGGCGGGACGCGAGCCGTTCCGCCTCGATCCCAAGAGCCCGGTGCTTTACTACCTGCAAAGGCTGCGCGACGAAGCGCATCGTTTCGCCATCGGCAGCCATCGCAAGAAGCGCAGCAAGGCCATCGGCGCCAATCCGCTGGACGAGATCGCGGGCGTGGGCGCATCGCGCAAACGCGCGCTGCTGCAGCATTTCGGTTCCGCCAAGGCGGTGTCTGCTGCCAGCCTCGCCGATCTCGAATCGGTCGGCGGCGTCAGCAAGACGCTGGCAAAAAAGGTCTATGACTTCTTCCACCCGACCGGCTGAATGATAGAGTAGCCGCATGTATCGCCTCCCCAATGCCATCACCATCATGCGCGTCGTGCTCGTGCCCGTGTTCGCGATTGCCTTTTCGCTGCCGGGAAACACATGGCGCATGGTGGCCTTTGTGGTGTTCTGCATTGCCGGGCTTTCCGACGCGCTTGACGGACTTGCGGCGCGCAAGCTGAACGCCGGATCGGACTTCGGCCGGATGCTCGATCCCATCGCCGACAAGGTGCTGGTGGCGGTGGCGCTGATGATGCTGGTGGCCGAAGGCAACATCGAACAGTTCAACCTGGAGCCGGGACTTCACAGCCTTTTGAAGCTGGTGCCGGCGCTGATCATCCTGTCGCGCGAGATCCTGGTGTCGGGCCTGCGCGAATTCCTTGCCGGCACGCGCGTCACCATACGCGTGACGGCTGTGGCCAAGCTGAAGACCACGATCCAGATGATCGCCATCGGCGCGATGATCCTGGGACCCATAGCGGACAAGATCGTGCCGGGCTCGGCCTATCTCGCCTATGCGGCGCTTTGGATCGCCGCGGCGCTCACCGTCTACACCGGCGTCGTCTATTTCAACGAGGGCATGAAGCATCTCGCCCCGCAGCGCGCACCGGGAGACGCCTGACGTGAAGCTCCCTATCGTTGCGCAGGCGCCGCACTAGATGGCGGCACCGGGCTGGTTCTGGATTGCGTTCGTCATTTTCGCGGCTGCCGGGCAGACCGGCCGCAACATGGTGCAGCGTTCGCTTTCTGGCCCGCTGGGCGCATGGGGCGCGACGAATGTGCGCTTCCTGTGGGGGGCGCCTTTCGCGCTCCTGTTCCTGCTGGGCGTGCATCTTGTTCAGCATCAGGCGCTGCCGCATCCGCAAAACAATTTCTGGTTCTGGATCATTGCCGGATCGCTGGGCCAGATCTTCGGCACCGGGCTGATGCTGATGATGATGGAGATGCGCTCCTTCGTCGTTGCCACCGCGTACATAAAGATCGAGCCGGTGTTCGTTGCGCTGTTCGGCGCGATATTCCTGGCAGACGCACTGACGCTGCCGATGCTGGCAGCGATCCTGATCACCATCGCGGGCGTGTTCGTGCTGTCGTTCAAGTCCGGTGCGGATTATGCCGACACGCGCGCGGCTTTGGTGGGGACGGGCTCCGGCCTCGCCTTCGCCGTCGCGGCGATCGGATTTCGCGGCGCGATCCTGTCCTTGCACATGCCCGACTACGTGATGTCTGCGACCTATACGCTGGCGACCGGGCTCATCATCCAGGCCGTGATGCTCACCGGATGGCTTGCGCTGCGCGACCCCGCATCGCTCAGAGCAACGATGCGGCTGTGGAAGCCTTCCTTGCTGGGCGGCTTCCTCGGCGCGCTGGCATCGGAGTTCTGGTTCCTCGGCTTCGCCCTCACCTCGGCGGCGAATGTGCGCACGCTGGGATTGATCGACGTGATTTTCGCGCAAGGCGTTTCGAGCTTCGTGCATCATCACGTTACGACGCGGCGCGAATATCTCGGCATCGCCATCCTGCTGGCGGGCGCGATCCTGCTGGTAGCGGTGCATCACTGACGCAGCCCTACCGCTGGTATTTGAATTGAAAAAAGTGGGAGGGGGGCGGGGGCCCCCTGTGTTTTTCGTTCAACGCTTTGTGTGGTCATCCAAATTCCTTTCACGCGGAGGCGCGGAGCCGCGGAGTTCTTCTCCGAGGCCCAGGCGCCCGTGCTGTCAGATGATTGGCGCGCAAAGCGCGCCGAAACTTTTTTCTTCTCCGCGGCTCCGCGCCTCCGCGTGAGTCGTTTTGAAAGGCCCAGAATGCAGAAAAACCGCCGGCTTTCGCGGGCGGCTTCGGTGCGGGCGCAGTTCGAGAATTGGGAAGAATGTACGGGGGTACCGTTGCGGTGTCAAGGAAATTATATTTTCCGCTAGGAATGAATTAAGCCCTTGGCCCCGCAAAGAAAAAGCCCGCCAGCGGATGCCGGCGGGCTTTTCGTGGCGAAAAAATATTTTCGCTTAGGCGCTCTTCGCACCGCGGCGCGGGGCCTTGGGCGCGGCGCCGGGGATGGCGGCGAGCTTTTCAGCGCTCTTCTTGCGCGTTTCCGCGTGACGGCGGCGCTTCTGCTTTCTCTTGGCATTCATTCCACTGGCGCCCATGGCGGTCTCCTATGTTCGGTGGCGGTGCCAATACACCTTATTGCGGCTCGGCGAAAATCTTTTTCAGCTCGGTCTTCAGGATCTTGCCGTTGGCGTTGCGCGGAAGCGTCTCCGGCCAGAACACCACCTTCACCGGAACCTTGAAGGCCGCCAGCTTGCCCGCCACGAACTGGCGCAGCTCGTCCTCGGTCGTGTGCATGCCATGCTTCAGATGGACCACCGCGCCCGGCTCCTCGCCCAAGGTCTTGTGCGGCACCGCCACTATGGCGGCGTCCATCACGGCGGGATGCTCGTAGAGGACGTTCTCGACTTCGACGCAGTAGATGTTCTCGCCGCCGCGGATCAGCATGTCCTTGGCGCGGTCGATGATATAGACGAAGCCTTCCTCGTCGATGCGCGCCAGATCGCCCGTGCGCACCCAGCCATCCACGAAGGTGGCGGCGGAGGCTTCCGGCTTGTTCCAGTAGCCTTTCACGATGTTTGGGCCCCTGCCCCACAACTCGCCGACTTCACCGCGCGGCAGTTCATGCTTGCCTTCGATGTCCATGATCTTGATATCGCAGGCGGCGACGGCAGGACCGGCGCTGTCCGGACGGTTCTGGTAATCCTCGGCACTGTTGGAGGTGTGTGTGGCGGAGGTCTCCGTCATGCCCCAGCCATTGCCGGCGGCGGATTTGGGGAACGTCTCGACGATCTTCTTCACCAGCTCCGGCGCGGACGGCGCGCCGCCATAGGCGACGCTTTCCAGCGACGACAGATCATATTTGTGGCGGTTGGGATGCTCGATGAGCTGCCAGGCGATGGTGGGCACGCCGCCGGCGCTGTTGATCTTCTCGCGTTCGATGAGCTGCATCGCAAGCTCCGGCTCCCATTTGCGCATCAGCACGATCTTGGAGCCGCTGGCGATGGTGGGATTCATCACCGCGAAACAGCCGGTCGCGTGGAAGAACGGAACGGAGAGCAGCGTGCAGCGCTGCGGATCGTCGGGATTGGCCACCGGCGGGGTTTCGCCGCGGCGCAGGAAATTGCGCGCGGCAACGGAGCCCGACGCCATGATGTTGGACAGCATGTTGCGATGGGTGCCGAGCGCGCCTTTGGGTTTGCCCGTGGTGCCGGACGTATAGAGGATCGTGGCGTCGTCATCCGGGCCGAGCTGCACATCGGGCAGCGGCGCATCGGGCAGCTTCTTCCAGTCGTTGACCTTTCCGATGACGTCTTCAAGACGATGCACGATCGGGCTGGGCAGATCGTCGTCTTCATAGCGGCTGACATAGACGCGCTTCAGGTCCGGACAATTCACCAGATGCTCGCTGATGCGCTCCAGCCGCTCGGCATCCACGAAGGCGATCTTGGTGCCGCTATCGACAAGGCCGTATTCCAGCTCCGGCCCCGTCCACCACGCGTTGAGCGGCGTGACGATGGCGCCGACGATCTCCGCGCCATAGAAGATGGCCGGCCATTCCGGCAGGTTGCGCATGATGAGCGCGATGCGGTCGCCCTTCTTCACGCCCTGCTTGATGAGCTCGTTCGCGATGGCGACAGCGGCGCGGTAGAACGTTTCATACGTCGCGCGGTCGTTTTCGTAGACGAGGAATTCCTTGGCGCCGTGCGCCGCGCGCGCCGCGACCAGCAATTCGCGCAAGGTCGGCGGCAGGTTCTTCCAGACACGCGTGGGAATGCCGCGGATGGTGACCGTTTCCATTTCGAACGGCATGCCGGGCGCGGTGAGCCTGGCATGGGCTTCGGCGATCGACAGGGCGGGCCAGCCGGCGGGCGGCTTGAAATTCGGGTTGGGCATGAGCGTTTCCGGTGTTTTGTCGTTGGCAATAGCGGTTGCGCGAACCCTACCGACCGCGAAGCCGCGGCGGCAAGTGTTACGATCGCCGCGCCGGAAGACGCTACTCAGTAACCGCGCTTGCGGGCGTCCCGGAATGACAGGAGCCGCCGCTCGGCATCGTCCCAAAGCGCCAGCCGCGCGCATCTGAAGCTTTGCCAGAGCGTGACGCGCGAGGCGTTGGCCAGCGCGGCCTGCTCCCGCAAGACCTGCGGCAGGCGGTAGAACGGGATGCGGGCATAAAGATGATGCACGTGGTGGATGCCGATATGGGCGGTGAGCCACGCCAGCGGCTTGGGCATCACGTAATAGGACGAGCCGCGCAGCGCCGCGTCGTGGACATTCCAGGCGCCATCCGCGGCCCAGAACGTGTCCTCGAACTGGTGCTGGATGAAGAACAGCCACACGCCAATGACGCCCGCGATCAAGGTGATCGGGATCTGGACCAGCAGAAAGACTTTCCAGCCGACCAGCCACATCATGCCCACGATGAGCGCGGCGGCGGCGGCATTCGTCGCCATCGGGCTGATCCAGGCGCGCCAGTGCTTGATGGTTTCGCCCAGCGGCAAGCGATGACGCAGGATGAACATGTAGATCGGGCCGAGCCCGAACAGCACCAGCGGGTTGCGATAGAGCCGGTAGCGCATGCGGCCGAGGAACGGCAGTGCGCGATATTCGGCGACCGTCAGCGTGTCGAGATCGCCGGTGCCGCGCTTGTCGAGATTGCCGGAGGTGCCGTGATGGATGTTGTGCGCGCGCTTCCACGCATCATAGGGCGTGAGCGTGAGGACGCCGATGACGCGGCCCGTCCAGTCGTTCAGCGCGCGATGCTTGAAGAAGGAACCATGGCCGCAATCGTGCTGGATCATGAACAGGCGCACGAGGAATGCCGCCGCCGGAACCGCGATCACGAAGGACAGCCAGCCGAAACCGAAATACCACGCCGCCCATGCCAGCGCCCACAGGCCCAGAAACGGCGCTGCGGTCACAACGATCTCGAATGCGCTGCGCACGAAGCTCGGATCGCGATACCGGCTCAGGATGCCGATCCACTCGGCAGCGGCGGCCTGCGGCACGCCGGATTCCGTTTTGGACAATTTACGCCCTTCAACACGAACGATGACCCCGCACGGCTCTTACCCGATTTGCCGCCGCCAGGGGAAGAAATACGCGTATTTGTGATGTTCAAATCTACCCAATCTTTCGCGGGCCGCGACAAGCGGGCTTTTCAAACCGCGCGTCTGGGCTAGGCTTGCCGGCAGAAAACACGGGAGAGAAAAATGGCCAGGGAACGCGCGGGATTTTCAACGGAACGGCTGGGCAAGGTCGATGCCGTGTTGACCAAGAAATATGTCGATGGCGGATTTTTCCCCGGAATCCTGACGCAGGTCTGGCGCAAGGGCGAACTCGTCCATAGCGGCATGAGCGGCTCGATGGATCTGGCGCGCGACAAGAAGATGCGCGAGGACGCCATCTTCCGCATCTATTCCATGACCAAGCCGATCACCTCCGTGGCGCTGATGATGCTGGCGGAAGAAGGCAAGGTTGCGCTGGAAGACGACGTTCACGTCCATATCCCGCAGTTCAAGAACCTGCGCGTCTATCAGAGCGGCATGCCGAGCCTGGTGGAGAACACATCGGGCCAATACATCACCGTGCCGCCGAAACGGCGCATGAAGGTTGTGGACCTCGTCACGCACACGTCCGGTCTTTCGTATGGCTTCATGACGCGCACCGAAGTGGATGCGAGCTACCGCCGCAACAAGATCGGCGATTTCCAGACGCCGGGCGGCCTCGAAGCCTTCATCAACCAGCTTGCGGAAACGCCGCTGGATTTCTCGCCGGGCGATTACTGGAATTACTCGGTGTCCATCGATGTGATGGGCTATCTGGTGCAGAGGCTCTCCGGCATGACCTTCGGCGAATTCCTGCGTACGCGCCTCTTCGAGCCGCTGGGCATGAAGGACACGTCGTTCTCCGTGCCCGCCGACAAGATGGACCGCTTCTGCTCCTGTTACATGCCCAAGAAAGGCGGCGGGCTGCAGCTTCAGGACGACGCCGGCAAATCCACTTACGCCGAGCCGCCAAAACTGGAATCCGGCGGCGGCGGGCTCGTCTCCACCGCGCATGACTACATGCGCTTCTGCCGCATGATGCTGGGCGGCGGTTCGCTGGATGGCGTGCAGATCCTGTCGCCCAAGACGGTGGAGATGTTCAGCATGAACCTGCTGCCGGACGGCAAATTGCTCTCCGACATGTCGGTGGCGCCCGGCTTCAGCGAGGCCGGCTACAACGGCATCGGTTTCTCGATCGGCTGCGGCGTGACCGTCGATCCCGCGAAGACCCTGATCCCCGGAACACCGGGCGAGTTCTTCTGGGGTGGCGCGGCGAGCACCGCGTTCTGGATCGATCCGAAGGAAGATCTCGCGGTCGTGTTCATGACGCAGGTGATGGGCACGGACGCGCGCCTGACCCTGCGCCGCGACCTTCGCACCTTGGTCTATTCGGCGATGACGGAAAGCTACGCGTAATCCGCGCCGATACGCTGCGGAAGCCTTTGGGAACGCGCGCGAATTGCGTTTGCGCGCGCATGGGCCTGCGCTAGAAATCGCGCCAGACAACACACGGAGTGAAACATGCCTGAAGCTTGGATCATCGACGCCGCCCGCACGCCGCGCGGCATCGGCAAAGTCGGAAAAGGCGCTCTCGCCGATTTCCATCCGCAGCATCTGGCGGCGACGGTTCTGGGCGCGATTGCGAAACGCAACGATCTGAAGACCGCCGAAGTGGACGACATCATCTGGGGCACCTCGTCCCAGCGCGGCAAGCAGGGCGGCGACATGGGCCGCATGGCCGCGCTCGACGCCGGCTACGACATGAAGGCGAGCGGCATGACCTTGGACCGCTTCTGCGGTTCGGGCATCACCTCGGTGAACATCGCCGCGGCGAACATCATGTCGGGCATGGAAGATCTCGTCATCGCCGGCGGCACGGAGATGATGAGCTACACCTCCTCCACCGCCGATCCGAAATCGCCGCCGTTCATGGACGCGGGGAACCTGCGCCTGCGCGCGCGTCATCCGCAGAGCCATCAGGGCGTTTGCGCCGATGCCATCGCCACGCTGGAAGGCATCTCGCGTCAGGCCGTCGATGAGCTAGCGCTGGTCAGCCAGCAGCGCGCCGACGCGGCGATCAAGGGCGGGCATTTCAACAAGAGCCTTGTGCCGGTCTATCGCGAAGACGGATCGCTGGCGTTGGACAAAGAGGAATTCCCGCGTCCGCAGACGACGATGGAAGGCCTTTCCGCGCTGAAGCCGAGCTTCGCGCAGATGGCGGATATTCCGCTCGATGAAAAAGGCACGACCTATGGCGGCCTGATCCGTCAGGTCTATCCCGACCTGAAGTTCAATCACGTGCATCACGCCGGCAATTCCTCGGGCGTGGTGGACGGCGCGGCGGCGGTGCTGCTGGCATCGCCGGATTACGCCAAGAAGCACGGCATGAAGCCGCGCGCGCGCGTGGTCGCGATGGCCAATATGGGCGACAGCCCGACCTTGATGCTGAACGCGCCGGTTCCGGCCGCGCGCAAGGTTCTGGAGAAGGCAGGCCTCAAGCTCGAAGACATCGACCTGTTCGAGATCAACGAAGCGTTCTCGGTCGTCGCCGAGAAGTTCATCCGCGACCTGAAGCTGGACCGCGAGAAGGTGAACGTGAACGGCGGCGCGATGGCGCTGGGCCATCCCATCGGCGCCACCGGCTCGATCCTGATCGGCACGATCCTGGACGAGCTGGAACGCCGCGATCTGAAGCGCGGGCTCGTCACCATGTGCGCCGCGGGCGGCATGGCGCCTGCGATCATCATCGAGCGCATGAACTAAGTGCCGCTGATAAAGCATGAAAAGAGCCGGCTTCGCGCCGGCTCTTTTTTTGTGTGCGGGGGCGTCCTATACCCCGGCCATGCTCCGACTGACGGAAATCAAGCTGCCGCTGGGCCATGCGCCGCAGGCGTTGAACGCCGCGATGGCAAAGGCGTTGCGCGTTCCGGCGGCGGATATCCTCGGCCACACGGTCATCCGCTGCGGACATGATGCGCGCAAGAAGCCTGCGATCACGCTCATCTACACGCTCGATGTGGAAGTGCGCGATGAAGCGGCGGTGCTGGCGAAAGCGAAAGGCAGCAAGAACGTCCGCCTCGCGCCCGATACCGAATACAAATTCGTCGGCCATGCGCCGGAAGGTTTGCAGGAACGTCCGCTGGTGATTGGCGCGGGGCCGTGCGGATTGTTCGCCGGATTGATCCTCGCGCAGATGGGCTTTCGTCCGATCATTCTGGATCGCGGCAAGGTCGTGCGCGAGCGAACGCAGGACACCTGGGGCCTGTGGCGGCGTTCGGTGCTCAACCCGGAATCCAATGTGCAGTTCGGCGAAGGCGGCGCCGGCACGTTCTCCGATGGCAAGCTCTATTCGCAGATCAAGGACCCGCGCTTTCTGGGCCGCAAGGTTCTCACCGAATTCGTGAAGGCGGGTGCGCCGGAAGAAATCCTCACCGCCGCAAAACCGCATATCGGCACCTTCCGGCTGGTGAAGATGGTGGAGAGCCTGCGCGCCACCATCGAAAGCCTTGGCGGCGAATATCGTTTCCAGCATCGCGTGGACGATCTCGATATCGAGACCGCGCGCGACGGCACGCGGCATGTGCGCGGCGTGGTTCTCTCAAACGGCGAGCGCATCGCCGCGCAGCATGTGGTTCTCGCCGTCGGGCACAGCGCGCGCGACACGTTCAAGATGCTGCTGGAGCGTGGCGTCGACATCGAGGCCAAGCCGTTCTCCATCGGCTTTCGCATCGAGCATCCGCAATCCTTGATCGACCGCGCGCGCTTTGGCGGCAGCAAGAAAGAATTGGGCGCGGCGGATTACAAGCTGGTGCATCACGCGTCCAATGGCCGCGACGTTTACAGCTTTTGCATGTGCCCCGGCGGCACGGTGGTTGCGGCAGCATCGGAGCCCGGCCGCGTCGTCACCAATGGCATGAGCCAGTATTCGCGCAACGAGCGCAACGCCAATGCCGGCATCGTCGTCGGCATCACGCCCGCCGATTATCCGGGCAGCCCGCTGGCAGGGATCGACTTCCAGCGCCACTGGGAAGAGCGCGCCTTCGTGGCGGGCGGCGAAAGCTACAAGGCGCCGGCGCAACGCGTCGGCGATTTCATTGCGGGAAAACCTTCGACCGGGCTGGGCGATGTTGTCCCGTCCTATCGCCCCGGCGTCACGCCGACCGATCTTTCCTCGTGCCTGCCGGATTTCGCCATCGCCGCCATCCGCGAGGCGCTGCCGGCCTTCGGAAAACAGATCAAGGGCTTCGACATGGACGATGCGGTGCTGACGGGCGTGGAGACGCGCACCTCATCGCCCATCCGCATCCGGCGCGGCGACGACTTTCAGAGCCTGAACACGCGCGGGCTTTTTCCCGCGGGCGAAGGCGCGGGCTTTGCCGGCGGCATCCTTTCGGCGGGTGTGGACGGCATCAAGGTCGCCGAAGCCGTGGCGCGCGACATGCGGGCGATGCAGACAGCCGCCGCCTGAATTTTATTTCGCGCTCATCATCTTGTCGCGGACGGAGCCGAACGGATTGCCGTCGCGCCATTTGGGCCAATCATCGGAATTGGCCAGCAGCAGGCCGAGATCCTCGTAGAACTCCGCATCCTGCGCCATGCCGATAAAGTTCATGTCCGGCGACCATTTGTCGGCCGCCTGGTGATAGCGGCGCGCCGCATAGTCGTCCCCGGCGCGCTTGCCCGCGGCATAGCCGCCGTCGATGAGATTGCTGCCGGACCACAGGATCACGGACGGAACGCCGGCGCGCGCAAACGCATAATGATCGGCGCGGTAATAGCCGCCTTGCGATGGATGCGCGTCCATATAGACCTTCTTGCCCAGCGAGCGCGCGACGCGCGAGACGTAGTAATCGAGATCGTTCCGGCCCGACCCCACCAGCGAAATGTCGCGCGCCGGACCGTCATCCATCAGCACGTCGATGTTTAGATCGGCGACGGTCTGCGACAGCGGATAAACCGGATGGCGGGTGTAATAGCGCGCACCGAGCAGCCCCTTCTCTTCCATCGTGGTCGCCATGAACACGATCGAGCGCTTGGGGCGCGGGCCCGCCGCCATGACGCGCGCGATTTCCTGCAGCGCAGCGACGCCCGACGCATTGTCCAGCGCGCCGCTGAAGATCGCACCTGTTTTGGAATCGCGGCCCAGATGATCCCAATGCGCGCTGTAAATGACGTATTCGTCCGGTTTCTCGCTGCCGCGCAACATGCCCATGACATTCGGCGAAGTGATGCGCTCGGTCTTGTAGCTGTAGGAGGCGGAGAAATTCATATTGAGCGGCATCGGCGTGAAATTGCGCGAGCGGGCGGCGGCGCGCGCCGCTTTCAGGTCGACACCGCCGAGCTTGAACACCTGCGCCGCAGTCGCATCGAACAGCCAGCCTTCGCATTGCGGCGCGCGCTGCGGATTGTCGGTGATGTTGAACTGCGGCATCGAGAAGGTGGATTGCGCGGTCGCCCAGAGCCAGCCGGTATCGACCGGATCGTAGAGAAACAGCACGGCCGCCGCGCCACGCCGGACCAGCATGTCGACGCGGCTGGAAAGGCGGCCCAGGTCGTCATTGTCCTTCGTTTCGTCCGGCTGGCCGATCATGACGATGGCCACCTTGCCGGCCACGTCATAGCCCTTCAGATCGTCCCATCCGTCTTGCGGCGCGGAAATCCCGTAGCCGACGAACACCATCGGCGCGTTGCGGATGTCCACATGATCGCCTGCGGCGTCGGGAAAGATCATCGCGGCCGCGCCCTGCTCCAGTGCGGCATGCATCGTGGCATTGCTTACGGTCGCGGCGACGGGGCTCGTGAGCGTGTAGCGATCGAATACGGCCTCTTGCAGCCAGCTTCCGCTGCCGGCACCGGGTTCCAGCCCCGCGCGCTTGAAGCTGTCGACGATATAATCGACCGCCTTGCGGCCACCCTCGGTATCCGGCGCGCGGCCTTCAAAATCGTCGGAAGCCAGGATGCGGATGCTGTCGGATATCCGCGACGGATCGATCGTGTCGGACGACACCGCGAAAGCCAGCGCCGGCCAAGCCAGCGCGGCGATAATCAGAACCTTGCGCATCGGCGCTCCCCGAAAGCGGCCATGAACCCTAGCGCGTCGTCGCAGACCTCGCGGTCACAAGGCTGCGACTAGGACGCACTTTTGCCGATCCGCTCTTCACGAAGCTGCGAGCGGCGCACTTTCCCGGCGTCGTCGCGCAAGGGCGAGGTCACGAACTCGATGCTGCGCGGGCGCTTGTAGCGCACCAGCTTGCCGGAAAGGTGGGCTTCGAGTTCGGCCTGCGTAAGCCCCTCGCGCGGCTGCACGATGGCGTGGACGCGATTGCCCAGGTCTTCGTCCGGTATGCCGATGACACAGGAAGACTGCACCAGCGGATGCTCGTCGATCGCCGCTTCCACTTCGGCGGGATAGACGTTCGCGCCGCCGACCAAAATCATGTCGGTACGGCGATCTGCGAGATAGAGATAGCCGTCCTTGTCCAGCCATCCGATATCGCCGATGGATTCCCAGCCGCCCTCCAGCGCGCGCTTGTCGGCGCCGACATATTTGTAGGTGTCGGGCATGCCGTCCTTCAGGCGCATGAAGATCTCGCCGGTCTCGCCGCGCGGCAGCATATTGCCTTCCGGCGAAAACGCTTCGATCTCGCCGCCGAGCGCAATTGTGCCGACCGAACCGCGATGGGCGAGCCACTCCTCGCCGTTGAGGATCGTGGCGGCGACGCCTTCGGTGCCGCCATAAAGCTCCCACACCACATCGGTGCCGAGCCAGTTGATCCATTCTTCCTTCAGCCAAGCCGGACACGGCGCGGCCAGATGCCAGAGCGTTTTGAGCGACGAGACGTCGTATCTGGTGCGCACCTCTTCCGGCAGCTTCCAGATACGGCTCATCATCGTGGGCACGACATAGATCCATGTCGCCTTGTGCTTCTCGATCAGGCGCAGGGTTTCTTCGGCATCGAATTTCGGCATCAGCATGAGCTGCGCACCCACCATCAGCGCCGGAAAGGCCGTGACCAGCGGGCCGTTGTGATAGAGCGGGCCCGGCATCAGCACGACGTCATCCGGGCGGATGCGCCAGAGCATCGCGCCGCCTTCCTGCGTCACGCCCGGCGTTCCGGCAACGATCAGCTTGGGCCGCCCGGTGGAGCCGCCGGAGGTCGGCGCTTTCCACGCGGGCGAGATCGCATCGGGCAGATCGCTGTCGTCATCGGAGGCTGCAACCAGTTCGGCGATGGAGATCACCGGGCGGCCGATGTCGAGCGGCGTGTCGTTCACGACGATGGGCGAGTTGGCGAGATCGGCGATGGCCTTCATCTCCGCCAGCGGCAGGCGCCACGACACCGGCTGCGGCACCGCGCCGATCTTCCACGCCGCGTAAAACGCTTCGATGAATCCGATGGAGTTGGGCAGCGCGATGGTGAGGTAGTCGCCATGCTTCACGCCCTTGGCCAGAAGACCGCGCGCGATGCGATTGGTGCGGCGGTGAAGCTCTTCCCACGTCACCGTGTCGTCCAGGCATTTCACGGCCCACTGATCAGGCTTGTTGGCCGCATGCGCCTTGAGCGTCGCGCCGATGGATGGCGGATTGGGGTTCGGTCCTGCTGCCGCGGCGGCTTCCAGCGCCGCGAGAATGGAATTTTTGGCCACGCGTCACTCCCAAAGATTTTTTCTTATTGTGCGGGAGAATTCGCGGCTGGCGCAATTGGCCGATGCTGACCGAGCGTCGGCTTTTCCGGAGTCCGGTAGGCAGGCGATGGGCGGAGCGATAGAATTGCGGCGGGGTTCCGGGGCTGTGTCGGTGCAGAAGAAAGTTCTGGCGATTGGGACTTGCCGGGTGCAGCAACCGATCCCATTCATGCCCGAGGGTTCGCCGGTGGCGTTCGAATGGCCCGGGCACCGCGTCCACACGATCAACCAGGCGATATTGCTTGCCCGCTACATGAACGGCGCGAACTGCATCGCCGACAACATGCTCCACACCCTGTCGACCGAGGCATTCCGGCAGGCACTGCGCGATCCCACCTTTCCGCACCGGCTCAAGGCGCGCCGCAAGCACTTCTTCGAGCTGGTGGAAAATTACGACGGCTTTCTTGTCGAGATTTCCTCGGCGAAGGAATTCGTGTTGCAGAGAAAAGGCGAGCGCCGATTTCTCAACACCTTCATCAAGCGCGATCTCGAACGGCACGCCGCACGCATCGGCCGCCGCGCACGGACAGGGGATCTCGCGGACATTGAACCGGAGAGCATCAGGAGTTTCGTGCCGACATCCGATGTGATCGTGGAGAGCATGCAGGCGCTCAAGGCCTTCCTGCGGGGCAAGCCGATCATCTGGGCCTCGCACGCCAATGTTGTCGAACAGCCGGAGCGCTACGGCGCGGTTCACAAGACGCGGGCGGCGATCGCGCAAACGGTGCAGCAGGGTGCCGCGTCTCTCGGTGACGTGTTTTACGATCCCACCGATCTTGTGCGGCAGCATGGACACGCCGCGATCTTCGCGAAGGACGGCACAGACCTCGTGCACTTCTCCGATTTCGCGTTGCAGCGACTGGCCGAAATCTACGGCTCGCTTGCGGCGAAGATGCTGGATACCCCCGGCAGCGGGCGAACGATTTGAACCTGTGGCCGAGATGGGTCCCCGCCTTCGCGGGGACAACGCTGCGACTAAGAAAAAGGCCACCGGAAAGGTGGCCTTTTTCAAGTTCGCGTTGGTTGCGGGAACAGGATTTGAACCTGTGACCTTCAGGTTATGAGCCTGACGAGCTACCGGGCTGCTCCATCCCGCGTCATGTTTCGAGGGCCGGAGCCCCGCGAAAGGTGGGCGGGTATAGGCCATCCCCGGCCCGCCTGTCCACCCCCTTTAAGCGGCGGATTTTGTGGGCTTTTTCGAGGCGCTTGGAGGCGAAACCAGAGCGCCCGCGATATGGGCGCGCAAGCCTTCGGCCAGATGCTCGTACAGCAGGCGAACCCGGCGCACGCCGCGCAGGTCTTCATGCATGACGAGCCATATCGGCAGGTGCATTTCGAACGGCCTGAACGGAAGCCGCACCAGATTTTTGTCGCGCGCGGCGATCCTCACATGCGTTCCACCGATGCCGAAGCCGGCGCGCAGCATGGCAAGCTGCGCATGATCGCTGTCGCTCCTGAACGCGAAAAGTTCGCGGGTGACCGGCAGAGGCGATCCTTTCATGCCGCGCACCGCGCTGTCGTCCGCATCGAAGCCGATGATGTCGTGCTGGAGAAGATCCTCCAGCGTCTGCGGCGTGCCGCGCCGCGCGAGATAGCGGCGATGGGCAAACAACGACAGCTCGACATCGCCGATCTTGCGCGCCACCAGCGCCTGCTGCGTCGGCTTCACCATGCGGATGGCGATATCCGCCTCGCGGCGCAACAGATCCTGGTTGTGGTTGGACAACGACAACTCGATCCCGATCGCGGGGTGCGTTTCGCGAAACGCCGCGAGTATCGGCGGCAGAATTTCCACGCCGACGATCTGGCTGGCCGTGATGCGCACAATGCCGCGCGCGGTATCGGCTTCGCCGGACGCGGCGCGCTGCAGCGCTTCGGCCGATGCCGCCATGGCTTCGGCATGGGGCACAAGTTCGAGCGCGGTCTGCGTGGGCTTGAGGCCGGATTGCGAGCGCGTGAAGAGGCGCGTTCCGATGGCGCCCTCCAGGGCGGCGATGTGCCGGCCGAGCGTGGGCTGGGTCAGATCGAGATCGCGCGCCGCCGCCGAAAGGCTGCCCTTCCGGATGACGGCCAGGAATGACCGGTAGTGGTCCCATCCCAAGTCCATGCAAAAATGTATAACAGAGGAACGGTCTTGGGCAATTCCCGTTTAGCCAAGCGCTTGCCATCTTCACCCGTGAACCACGGGAGAACGGTCATGGCGACAGGCGGCGTGAAGAGAGTGTTGCAGCTGGAGGGACTTGCGGTGCTGGCCGCATCGGCGGGCCTCTACCAGCATATCGGCGGCGACTGGAAACTGTTCGGGCTTTTGTTTCTGGCGCCGGACGTGATCTTCCTGGCCTACCTCTTCGGCCCGCGCGCCGGAGCTGCCGGTTACAACATCGTCCATTCCATGATCGGGCCGCTGCTGCTGGCGGGTTGGGGCCTAATGTCTGCCAATCATCTGGCGCTTGCGATTTCGCTGATCTGGATGGCGCATATCGGGTTCGACCGCGCGCTCGGTTACGGGCTTAAATATGCGAGCGGCTTCGGCGACACGCATCTGAGCCATCGCGCCAAAGCGGCCGCATAGGGGGCGATCATGTTCATAGGGCATTATGGGCCGGCATTCGGCGCGAAGGCGGCTGTGCGGCGCGTGCCGCTGTGGGTCTATTTCATCGCGGTGCAGTGGCTGGACGTGATCTGGTCGAGCCTGGTGCTCCTGGGTATCGAGAAGGTGAAGATCGTGCCGGGCTTCACGCAGGGCAGCGCGCTCGATCTCTACTTCATGCCCTACACGCACGGATTGATCGGCGCGATCGTTCTTTCGATCGTGTTCGGCGGCATCGTTGCGCTGTTCGTGCGCGCACAGAAGCGCGCGGTGTTCTTCATCGTCGCGGCGGCGGTGTTCTCGCACTGGCTTCTGGATCTCGTCGTTCACATGCCCGACCTGCCGCTCTGGGGCGACACCTTCAAGGTCGGATTCGGGCTGTGGCGCTGGCTGTGGATCAGTTTGCCGCTGGAACTGGCCTCACTCGCGATCGGCGCATGGTTCTACGCGCGGTTCGTGCCCGCGAAGCCGCGCGGCAATGTCTGGCTGTGGCTGTTCGTGGCGGCGATGGCGGCGGTGGAGCTTTACGGAGTATTCGGACCGGCCCCCGCGTCCGCCGCCGCGGAGGCGCAGACCGCCCTTATCGCCTATGGCGCGCTGGCCGTTTTGGCCGGGTTGGTGGATTTGTCACGCGCGAAAGGGACGTTATGATGAAGACCGGAGTGGCACCACGATTTTCGAGATATTTGTATGCAAACGCGCTTACTGGCGTTGAAAAGCGCCGTGCCGCCCTTTCCCATCGATCAGTCGTCCGCCGCTGAGCGGGCGGGACAGTTGTTCCAGAAGGTCCGCGATATCGAGCGGTTCATGCCGGTGTTCGTGAACACCGGGATCGACAAGCGGTACTCCTGCGTACCGATCGACTGGTACAACGAGCCTCATGGCTGGGTGGACCGCACGGAACTCTTCGTCGAGAACGCGGTGAACCTCCTCGAAGAGGTAGCACGCAAGCTCCTCGATGAAGCCAAGCTGACGGTCGAGGACATCGACACCATCGTTGTCGCCTCCACCACCGGGGTCGCCACGCCGAGCCTCGATGCGCTGGTGGTCGAGCGGCTGAAGATGCGCCGCGATATCCAGCGTCTGCCGATCTTCGGGCTTGGTTGCGCCGGCGGTGTCGTCGGCATCTCGCGCGCCGCAGCGATGGCCGAGGCGCGGCCCGGCAGCAAGGTGATGTATCTCGTCGTCGAGCTGTGCGCGCTCACCTTCCGCAAGAGCGACACATCCAAGAGCAACATCGTCGCGACGGCGCTGTTCGGCGACGGCGCGGCGGGCGCCATCCTTTCCACCGACGGCGAAGGCCCGCGCTTCGAGGCGATGGGCGAGCACACATGGCCGCAATCGCTGGACATCATGGGTTGGGATGTCGAGGAAGACGGATTGAAGGCGCGCTTTGCGCAAAGCATCCCAAGCCTCGTCGCCGCGGACTTCACGCAGCTGCTTGGCGAATTCCTGCATCGCAACGATCTGAAGAAATCGCAGATCGACGCCTTTGCCTGCCATCCCGGCGGCGCGAAGGTTCTGGATGCGCTGGAAGATGCATTCGAACTGCAGCGCGGAGACCTCGTGGAAAGCCGCGAAGTGTTGCGCGACTACGGCAACATGTCCGCCGCCACGGTGATGTTCGTGCTGGAGCGCATGGACTGGCGCGCCAAGGACCAGCGCATCCTGATGACGGCGCTGGGGCCGGGCTTCTCCGCCGCGTTCCTCACACTGGCGAATTGATGCTTCTGGCGCTGGCGATTGTCGCTTTCGTCGCGCTGGAACGGGTGATCGAAGTCCTCATATCGCTGCGCAATACGCGCGCGCTTGTTGCGCAGGGCGCGGTGGAACATGGCGCATCGCACTATCCCGTCATCGTTGCGCTGCATGTGGCGTGGTTCGCCGCGATCATCGCCTTTCTGCCGCGCCCGGTGGAAGTCCGTTGGCTATGGATCGCCGTGTTCGCCGGGCTGCAGATTGCGCGCGTGTGGACGATGGCCAGCCTCGGGAAATGGTTCAGCACGCGCATCGTGACGGTTCCCGGCGCGCCGCTGGTGACGCGCGGTCCCTACCGGTTCATGCGCCATCCGAATTATGCCATCGTGGTGGGCGAGATCGCCGCGTTGCCGCTGGCGTTCGGCGAATGGGAGATCGCCCTCGTGTTCTCGGTCCTGAACGCCGCCATGCTGGCCTGGCGCATCCGCATCGAAGACCGCGCACTGGCGCCAAGGCGCGGCGCGGCAGCATGAGCGATACGACCCGGACCTGGATCGGCTATGTCGCCATGTGCGTGGGCATGTTCATGGCGATCCTGGATATCCAGGTCGTCGCCAGTTCGCTCACGACCATCCAGAGCGCGCTCAACATTCCCGCCGACAAGATCAGCTGGATCCAGACCGCCTATCTGATGGCGGAAGTCGTCGCCATTCCGCTGACCGGCATGCTGACGCGCGCGCTGTCGCTGCGCTGGATGTTCGTGGCCGCCACGGCAGGGTTCACGCTGGCAAGCGCGGCCTGCGCATTGTGCACCGGCGCAGATATGCTGATCGCGCTGCGCGTGGTGCAGGGTTTCTGCGGCGGCATGCTGATACCGGCGGTCTTCACCTCGGTCTTCACCATCCTGCCCAAGAAGCATGAGATTCTCGCCACAGCGATGGCCGGCGTGGTTGCGATGGTGGCGCCGACCGTGGGGCCCTATGTCGGCGGCTGGCTGACGCAGACTTATTCCTGGCACTGGATATTCCTGATCAATGTCGTGCCCGGAATTCTGGTGTGTGGCGTTGTCGGCATATTCCTTCCCGCGGGCACGCCGAACATCGGCTATCTGCGCCGGATCGATTACGCGACGGTGCTGCTTGCGGCGATCTTTCTGGGCACGTTGCAATGGCTGCTGAAGGAAGCGCCGCCCCACCACTGGAGCGGGCTGTACGTCTATTCGCTCTTCGCGGTCTGCGCGTTGTCCGGGTCGCTGGCGATCTATCTCTGCTTCAGCCGTGCCCATCCGTTTATCAATCTGCGGCGTTTCTCGCGCCTCGCCTTCGCGGTGGGTTGCAGCCTGAGTTTCGTCGCCGGCATGGGGCTATATGGTTCAACCTACATACTTGCGATCTTTCTCGGCGGGGTGCGCGAACACACGCCCATCGAGATTGGCGAGATCATCATGGTGTCCGGTGCGGTGCAGCTTGTGGCGGCGCCTATTGCGGCGCTTCTGGAAAGCCGCGTGGACGGCCGCGTCCTGCTTGCCTTCGGTTACGCACTGTTCGGCATCGGGCTTCTGATCAACGGCCAGATGACGCACGAAACCGATTTCGATGGATTGTTCTGGCCGCAGGTTTTGCGCGGCGTAGCGGTAATGTTCTGTATCCTGCCGACCACGCGGTTGGCGATGGAAGGCTGGAGCACCGAGGATGCGCCCGATGCGAGCGGACAGTTCAACCTGATGCGCAATCTTGGCGGCGCGATCGGTATCGCGCTGATCGACACGATCCTGGCGCAGCGCACGCCGGAGCATGCCAGCCACATCACCGCGCGGCTGCAGGCGGGGGATGCGGCGATGGCGGCGAAGGTGGGGCTGCCGACGGAGTATTTCCACGGCGTGCCGATGGGGCCTGTCGATCCATCGATGCGCGCCTATGTTGAGCCATTCATCCGGCACGCGGCGCTGACGGATTCGTTCAACGAAGCCTGGATTGTTTTGGGCGTGCTGTTCCTACTGTCGCTTGTCGCCGTGCTGTTCGTGCGCGGCGGCAAATGGCAGTCGGCGGCGCGCGAATAAACTAATCGGCCGGTGCGAGAACCTGCGGCGCCGATACCGCTTCGGCGGCTTTCATCTGCCAGATCAGCCCGATGAAAATACCCTTCGCGCGCTGCAACAGCCCCAGCACCATTGCACCCGAAAGGGCACTGAACGCCGCGATGCTGGCCCACAGCGGCATGGTGAGAAGCGACTCCACGCTCATCATCACCGCAACCACGACGTGACCTGTGACCATCACGGTGAGCCAGGCCGGGCCGTCATCGGCGCGGATATGCGCGAAGCTTTCGCCGCAGGCCGCGCAGTGGTCGACCTGCTTCAGATAGGCGCCGAACAGGTGGCCCTTCCCGCAACTTGGGCAGCGCTGGAAGAAGCCGCGAATCATCGCCTGCTTCGTGGGGTTATCGGAGGAGAGAGATGTCATGGGGCAAAGATGGTGGGGATGAAGGCCGGAAAAAAGATTTCGCGCCGCCGCGCGGCAATATGGCCAAACCCGCGGAAAGGCTGGGCCGTTAACGAACTTTTGGAGAACGGGGAACCAAAATCGTTTTGACTTAAGTGTTTGGCTGGTAAGGAGATTATTGGTAAAAGTCTCCCCCGAGAGGTCTCCCCGGCTGGGGCACCCTCACCCGAAATCGACGCCTGAAGGAAGCTGTTTTGACCCGATCGTATCGAGCCAACCAACTCCCATTTGCCTGCGCGCTATTCACCCTTGTCTGCCTGAGCCCGATCGCGGCCACGCCCGCGGAGGCCGGTGTCATTGAATTCCTGAAATCCGCGCTGAACCATTCCAATGCGCCCGACCTGACGCCCACGCCGAAGCCGGCGGATGAGGCTGCGACGGCTTCGGATGCCGACGATGCGGCGCTGGGCGAAATTCCCGATCCCACGCCGGTTGCCACAAACACCGCGCCGCCGACGGTGGAGCGCTGGGCAAAATATATTTCCTGCGTGCCTTACGCGCGCCTGCGTTCCGGCTTGCAGATTTTCGGGGATGCCAAATATTGGTGGGGCAAGGCGGCCGATCTCTATGACCGCATGACCGCGCCCGCCGCCGACGCGGTGATGGTGTTCTCCGGCAGCAGCCGCATCCGCCGCGGCCATGTCGCGGTGGTGACGGCGATCGTGTCGCCGCGCGAGATCAAGGTGGATCACGCCAACTGGCAAAACCATGGCGAGATCGACCTGAACATGCCCGTGCTGGACGTCAGCAAGAACAATGACTGGTCGGAAGTCCGCGTGTGGGATCCGAAAACCGGCGATTACGGCGCGCGCGTTTATGCCATCAGCGGCTTCATCGCCCGGCCGGTGCCGGTGACGCGCGGCAGCTAGCCGAACTTAGCTCCAATCCTTGCCCTTGTGGGGTTTGCGCACCAGTTCCGGCTGCACGAAAGGCGTCGGCGCGGACTTGTCCGGCTTTGCCTTGTCGTTCGCCTTGGGCTTTTTCTTTTCCCGATTGCTGCGCTGTTCGCGATTGGCCATGAGAGCCTCCGGCGGATGTGACGCGGAGAATCCTAATTCGATGCGGGGCGGGAAAAAAGGGGCAAAGCCGCTTGCGCGGCTTTGCCAGGTGCTAGGGGGATCAATCCTGTTGGGAAATGCTCTGGAAGAGCTCTTCCTGCTCGTCCGCGAGCGCGCGAGAGAGGGTGTCGCGCACGCCTGCGATCTTGCGCGCGGTGCGCCGGTCCCCAGTCAGCCGCAGGGACCGCTCGATCTCGTCCAATGTGCCATTGGCGGAGAGCAGATGGGCGACGCGATGGATATCGATGGGCCTGGACATGACACGCCTCAATGCGGACTGGTGACGGGACGCTGCGCGGAGCGTTCGAGAATCCCGGGCGTGTCCCACGCGCCTTCTGGACGGATGATCAGATAGGGATCGCTTTCCATGGTGATCGCGTCGCGATGGGGCGGCAGATGGCGAACAATCTCCACATACGCGTGATCCGAGAAGCTGAAGTGACGGTTGCGGCCCAAGGGCTGGAAGCCAAGCTTTGCCCAAAAGCCTACCAGCCGTGCCTGCGAGTGACCGTAGATCCGCGCATAGCCTTTGCGCCGGCAGATTTCGACGGCGCTTTCGACAACCGCGCGCGTGACAGGCGTGCCGCGGAAGCTTTTCAAAACGGCAAGGCGCTCGAGCTTTGCGAAATCGGAGAAATAACGAATGCGAATGGCCGCGGCGGGGCGCGCATCGGCGAGCGCGAGCACATGGGTGGCGCAATAGTCGTTGCCGTCGAACTCTTCGTTATACGGACAGTCCTGCTCGGACATGAACACCGCGGCGCGCACGGCGAACACCTGCTGCAGCTGCTCCGCGGTGGAAACCGCGATCGTGTGAACGGAGAATTCCGGCGCCATCACGACGGCGCGCCGCCACGATTTGGCGACGGAATACGGATCAGGCTGCCCATGCCGATTTGCGTGTCCGCTACTGATGTCGAGCCGGCACCAACGCCGGACTTGAGGCCCGCTGTCGTCGTAACGCGCGCATAGAGCGGCACGCCCGCGTAACGCAGCCCCATCGCGCGTGCGATCAAAGGATCGAGCGTCTTTGCGAGCCTGCGCGCGAGGATTGCCCACAAATAGAGGGCCGCCGGGACCTGACCGAACGGCGCAAGCGCCGAGAGCGGCGGATCGGCCGTATCTAGCGTGTCCGCCTTTAGCGCCGCGTGGCCTTGTTCTGTGAGCGGCAGGAACGCGTAGAAACCAATCGTCCGGCGCGTGTCGCTTTCCGGTGGAAGACGCTCGATGAGCCAGAAGCTGTCCGGATTGTGGGCGAACACCCGCATCATGGTCGCCAAGGTGCCGGCCTGCGGGGATATCTCCGCATGAAGGAGCCCATGCAGGTGCCGAATCTCGGAGAGTTCGGGCGGCCGTACCCAGACCATGCCCCCTTCCGGATGTTCTACCGACTCGCCAGGGCCCCATACGCGTTCCCGTAACCCTTTGGATTCCAACAGCTTTGCCATCACATCCGGCTCCATTTGACTACAACCTTGAGTTGCAGACTAACAGAGACGTCATGCCAGTTGAAGAGTGTGGCAGTTAATTTAGAAATGCAGGAAGGTCGGTTTTGGAATGGGGCTATTCCAAAAACTGTGAGGGTGGATGGACACCGAACGGTGGGACGACTTCCGCTATTTTCTGGCGGTCGCGAAGACTTCCAGCATCAAGAAGGCGGCCAATGAGCTGGGCACCACCCAATCGGCTGTCAGCAAAAGGCTGGAACGGCTCGAGAGCGCGTTGAATCTGCGCCTGTTCGAGCGGGGCCCTGCCGGCGCGAAGATCACCTTTCAGGGCCAACGCATCCTCGATCACGTCGTCTCGGCTGAGGCGGCGCTTACCCGCGCCAGGGACGGCGCGCAAGGCGCCGCCGCGCGCATTGCGGGCGATTGCAGTCTTCGGATGTCGGACGGCATCGCCAATTACTGGATCGCCGATTTTCTTCCGGGATTTTTCGCGCGCTATCCCGACATCGAGCTCAAGATGATGCTGGAGTCGGACGAGCAGGCGGAACGCAACGAGCTGTTCGACATCCGGCTGCACTACACGCCGCCGACGGATACGGACCTGATCGCGAAGAACTTGTGCACGGTGCACTTCATTCCCTTTGCGTCGCGCAAATATCTGGAGGAATGCGGCACGCCCCGCACGATGAAGGATCTGGAGCACCACCGGCTGATTGATCAGGCGCAGTACCTGATTTCGAAAGGGACCTGGGCATCGATCTTCACCAGCGACAACGTCAAGTACACGTCGCTGTTCACCAACCAGAGTTCGTTTCTGGCCCGCTCGGTCCTGATGGGTGCAGGCATCGCGCTGATGCCGACCTACATGGTGATCAAGGACAGCGAGTTCGTTCCGCTGGATCTGGGCATGCGCATACCGCTGAAGCTCTATGCCAGCTATCGCCGCGAACAGGCGCAGAAGAATGCGGTCCGCACGACGCTGAATTTTTTGCGCGAGACCGTGTTCGATCTGAAAGCCATGCCGTGGTTCGACGAAACCTACACAGCGCCGGATCTGAACTGGCGGGAGATGCACCGCAATGCGGTGTCTCGCGGCACACGAATGGGCGAGCTTCAGCGCATCGCGGCGGAATAGACGCGCTACCAGCGCAGCGACATGCAGGAAAGCCCTGCATCGAGCTTGGCGATCTCGCTAACCGGCAAGTGTTGAACGGCAAAGCCGCGATCGCGAAGCAACCGCGCGGTGTTGGGAAAGCGATCGCCCAACAGTGCGCGATCGTTCAGGCGCAACGCATTGGCCGCGGCTTCCTCGCCTTCGGGCGTTATCACCAGACGAAAACCATCGAACACGCCGCTTTGCGCCATCGCCGCCGTGCACAGGATCGTGGTTTCGTCCAGGAGCGACGAGGCGGTCTTGAAGTGAAGAATCCCAGCCGGCGTTTCGACGATTCGCGCCGCGCGGCCGAGCGCGCGCAGATGCCCCGCAAGCGCTTCGGCGCCGGTGCGCGTGGTGCGCTTCGACAAGCCGATGAAGACGACGTTTGGCGTGACGAGAATGTCTCCGCCGTCGGCATGTTCGGCATCCGCAAGTTCGACGATCGAAGCGAAGTGGCGCTGAAGCGCCACACGCATGGAATCGCGCTCGCCGGCCCGCGAAGGCGCACCGGGGCGCAGGAGAATCGCCCCCTGCGGAAACACCAGCGCCGGATCTTCGACGAAAATGGAATCGGGAAACGCTTCGAGCGGCGCAAGGATATCCACCGCCAGGCCCGCATCGCGCAGCGCAGCGACATAACTGCGATGTTCCTCGGCGACTTTCTCGAACGATGGCGTTTGCGCCGGATCGTCGCGCAGGCCGTTGATCACGCTTCGCCCCGGCTCGCGCACGATGGCATGGGTGAAATCGAAAACGCGCACCGGAGAACCCCAAAAGCAAAAACCCCGTGAGATTTCTCTCACGGGGCTCTGCAATTTGTGAAGGCGGCATCTGTTCTTGGCAGGACTGGCAGCGACCTACTCTCCCGCGGCTTGAGCCGCAGTACCATGGGCGCAGGAGGCTTTAACGGCCGAGTTCGGTATGGGATCGGGTGGAATTCCTCCGCTAGGACCACCAGTCCGACAAAGAACAGATGCGACACGCGAGGCCGAAGCCTTGCGAGCGAAAAACACCAAATCAAAGACTTTGTTGCTGATCAACGCGAAGCGCGCGGGTAGCGCGCTAGCGGTTGAAAATGCAAACACGCGGGAAGCGTGCTTGCGGTAAGTTGCCTGGCCTTATTTCCAGACATGAAACGAGTGCTTGGCGATCAAGCCAATCGAGCGATTAGGACCAGTAAGCTCAATGCATTGCTGCACTTACACACCTGGCCTATCGACGTGGTAGTCTTCCACGGCTCTCAAGCGAAACCTGGTTTTGAGATGAGTTTCCCGCTTAGATGCTTTCAGCGGTTATCTCGTCCGTACTTAGCTACTCGGCTGTGCCACTGGCGTGACAACCGATCCACCAGAGGTACGTTCCTTCCGGTCCTCTCGTACTAGGAAGAAGTTCTCTCAAGTTTCGAACACCCACGGCAGATAGGGACCGAACTGTCTCACGACGTTCTAAACCCAGCTCACGTACCACTTTAAACGGCGAACAGCCGTACCCTTGGGACCTGCTCCAGCCCCAGGATGTGATGAGCCGACATCGAGGTGCCAAACCGCGCCGTCGATATGGACTCTTGGGCGCGATCAGCCTGTTATCCCCGGCGTACCTTTTATCCGTTGAGCGATGACCCTTCCAC